>NPIE01002003.1_pt2 | contig 12576 bp, 16 predicted proteins | sample 8637661 | NCBI WGS metagenome assembly NPIE01 (sample SAMN07420842, study PRJNA396082) | bioreactor metagenome | isolation source: sample BA12 brine-fed electro-methanogenic bioreactor BA | place: Japan: Kochi | collected 2016-12-09 | reverse complement strand
TTCAATCCCGCCCGTGCCTACCAAGAACATTCCGACAGCCGTTGGCATCGAATGAGGCATCCTTGGATGCCTCTTTTCATTCCCGGAGAGCGTGATGGATCAGGTTCAGATAACACTGCCCGATGGTTCCAGCAGGGAATTCCCCCGAGGAGCAACGCCGTTGGACGTCGCTCGCTCAATCAGCGAGGGGCTGGCACGCCAGGCGGTTGCCGCCCGCCTCGACGGCCAGTTGGCGGATATTTCCACTCCTATCGAGGATAATGCGAAGATTGAGCTGGTCACTCTGTCGTCTCGGGACGGCCTGGAGGTCTATCGTCATTCGGCAGCCCATCTCATGGCTCACGCGGTCAAGGCATTGTTTGGCGACGAGGTCCAGGTAACCATCGGTCCCGCAATCGAAAACGGTTTTTATTACGACTTTTTCAGCGACCAGCACAAATTTACCCCTGAAGAATTCGAGGTTATTGAGAAAAAGATGGGTGAATTGGCGGCCGCCGATCTTCCTATCGTTCGGGAGGAAGTAAGTCGCGACAGCGCCATTCAGATTTTCAAGGAGATGGGAGAATCCTACAAGGTCGAGTTGATCGAAGATCTCCCCAATGAAATGGTTTCCCTCTACCGGCAAGGGGATTTTGTCGACCTCTGTCGCGGTCCGCATCTGCCGTCGACCAAGTTTCTCAAGGCGTTCAAGCTTACCAGTGTCGCCGGAGCCTATTGGCGTGGGGACGAGCACAACGCCATGCTGCAGCGGATCTATGCTACGGCATTTCCCGACAAAAAAGAGTTGAAGGCTTACCTGGCCAAGCTGGAAGAGGCGAAAAAGAGGGATCACCGAAAGCTCGGCAGGGAGCTGGATCTGTTCTCCTTCAACGAAGAGGCCGGTGCAGGTCTGGTCATCTGGCACCCCAAGGGGGCCCTCCTGCGTACCCTCCTTGAGGACTTCGAGCGGCGCGAACACCTCAAGCGCGGTTATGACATCGTCATGGGACCCCAGATTCTACGCACCGAGTTGTGGAAGACTTCGGGGCATTACGAAAACTACCGGGAAAACATGTACTTTACTGAGGTGGAGGAGCAGAGCTACGGCATTAAGCCAATGAACTGCCTCGCCCACATGCTGATCTATAAATCCCGGATCCGTTCCTATCGCGACCTGCCGCTTCGCTTCTTCGAACTGGGGACGGTGCATCGGCATGAAAAGTCCGGGGTGCTGCATGGCCTGCTGCGGGTTCGTGGTTTTACTCAGGACGATGCGCACATTCTTTGCGCTCCCGAGCAGCTCGATGGCGAAATTAAGGGCGTCCTACAGTTTGTTCAGGATGTCATGGGAATCTTTGGCTTCGAGTACGAAATGGAAATCTCCACTCGCCCTGAAAAATCCATCGGCAGCGATGAGGACTGGGAGCGCGCAACCGATGCGCTCATGAGTGCTCTGAGGGATTCAGGGCTGCCTTTTGAGGTCAATGAAGGGGATGGAGCTTTTTACGGGCCGAAGATTGATATCAAGCTTAAGGACGCTCTTGACAGAAGGTGGCAGTGTGCTACAATCCAGTGNNCCAGTGCGATTTTACCCTGCCAGAGCGTTTTGACCTCACCTATGTGGGCCGCGATGGTGAAAAGCACCGGCCGGTCATGGTTCATCGTGTAATTCTCGGTGCCATCGAGCGCTTCGTGGGGGTTCTGATCGAGCATTTCGCCGGGAACTTCCCCCTTTGGCTTTCTCCGGTTCAGGCCGTCATTGTCAATGTTACCGACAATCAGGCGGATTATGCCGAGGAAGTTTACCGAAGTCTGCGTGCCGAGGGAGTTCGAGTGCAGAAAGACCTTCGCAATGAGAAGCTCGGTTTCAAGATCCGGGAAGCTCAGGTGGAGAAGGTTCCGTATATGCTTGTTGTCGGGGATAAGGAAATGGAAAGTGGCACGGTTGCGCCTCGCCATCGTTCCGGGAAAAACCTTGACCCCATGACGCCTGTCGAGTTTGTGCGTTTTGTTCAGGACGAGAGCAGGCAATACCATTAGGAGGTGGCACCATAGCTAAGCAAGAGACCAATATCAATCGGGCCATACGCGCCAGGGAAGTCCGGGTCGTTGACGACGAAGGCGAACAGTTGGGGGTTCTCAGTCTGGAAGCGGCCCTCGCCGCTGCTGCCGAACGCGGACTGGACCTCGTTGAGGTTTCCCCCAATGCCAGCCCCCCTGTTTGCCGGATCATGGACTACGGCAAATACAAGTACATGGCGAGCAAGCGGGCAGCCGAGGCCAAGAAAAAGACCGCCAAGGTTGAACTTAAGGAAGTCAAGATGCGTCCCAAGACCGAGGAGCATGATTTCCAATTCAAGATCAAGCATGCGCGCCGCTTTCTCGAAGAGGGCAATAAGGTTAAAATTACTGTCATGTTCCGGGGTCGGGAAGTGACGCACCCTGAGTTCGGGCGGAGATTGCTGGAAAAAGTCAGTGAAGAGGTCAAGGATCTCGGCCAGGTGGAATCAATGCCCCGCATGCAGGGGCGATTCATGCACATGGTGATTGCCCCGCTTAAAAAGTAAATAAATCTAGCATACAAAATCGCCTCGACAGTTCCGGGCCCCAGGGGTTGGCTGGCGGGGCTGTCATTTTAAACGATAAAGGAGATGGGTCATGCCCAAAATCAAAACCAATCGCGGCGCCGCCAAGCGATTCAGGAAAACCGGTACCGGAAAAATTCGCCGCAACAAAGCATTCACGAGCCACATCCTGACCAAAAAATCGACTAAACGTAAGCGTGATCTTCGTCAGGGCACACTGGTCGACAAGACCGATGCGAAAAACATCAACCGACTGATTCCTTACCTGTAAAACAACGTAAGTCGACGGTTCGGCTTTAAGACCGTGAACTGAGGGGAAATTGTCTCCCCCTTCAGATCCGGCAGCGGAAGAAACCCGCTTATTTCAACACCCGAAGGAGTACCGAAAATGCCGAGAGTAAAAAGAGGATTTAAAGCGAGACGCAGACGGAACAAGGTTCTCAAGCTTGCCAAGGGCTACCGCGGTGCCCGTGGCAAATTGTTCCGCAGTGCCACTGAGGCGGTCGACCGGGCGCTAAACTATGCGTTCCGTGACCGTCGGGTCCGCAAGAGGGATTTCAGGGCCCTGTGGATTGCCCGTATCAATGCTGCCGCTCGCGAAAACGGACTTTCTTACAGCCGTCTTGTCCACGGCCTCAAGCAGGCAGAAATCGGCCTCGACCGAAAAATTCTAGCTCAGCTTGCCGTCAGTGACCCAAAGGGGTTCAGTTCCATTGTCGACAAGGCCAAGGCCCAACTGCAGTGAGACTCGAAAAAAAGAGATGAGGGGCCTCCCTCATCTCTTTTTTTTTGTTTTCCATACGCTGCAGTCAAGGTCTCTGGAATGTCCAATCATTTCTGTAATGCCTCATCACTTTCTATTATTTTCATAGCCAGCATCCTGAGCTGACATCTCCAGACGGAGGTTGGCATCTGTCGCGTTGCAAATGGGGTTGGCGAAACTGCTTATCGATCCTCGGGGGAGATGATCTCCATCCTTTCCGGGGCTGATCAAATCAATCACAACCGGTAATCTGGGAAAACACATGAAGGATAGACTCGAAGCGATGTTGCAGGAGGCGCTTCTTGCCGTAGGATCGGCAGCAAGCGAATCTGCATTGCAGGATGTGAAAGTACGTTTTCTCGGCAAAAAGGGAGAACTGACCGGCATCATGAAGGGCATGGGTGGCCTTTCTGCTGAAGAGCGCCCCGTCGTTGGCTCTATGGCCAACCGGGTTAAAGAAGAAATAGAGGCGGCTTTTCTGGGGCGTCTTCAACAGGTTCGCGAAGCGGATCTGGCCAGCCGCCTGGCCCAGGAAAAAATTGACGTTACCTTGCCGGGAAGAAGGCAGCATCGGGGGGCAAAGCATCCGATTACCCTTGTTACTGAGGAAATTACTGAGATCTTTGCCTCGCTTGGGTTCGGTGTGGCGGAGGGGCCTGAGGTCGAAAAAGACTTTTACAACTTCGAGGCTCTCAATATCCCGAAGGATCATCCTGCACGGGATATGCAGGATACCTTTTATGTCTCCGATGAAATTGTCTTGCGAACCCACACCTCGCCGGTTCAGATTCGGACGATGCTCCGACAGGCGCCCCCGGTTCGGGTCATCGCTCCCGGAACGGTCTATCGGCGTGATTCGGACCTGACCCATAGCCCGATGTTTCATCAAATAGAAGGGTTTCTCGTTGACCGCACGGTGACTTTTGGCGATCTCAAAGGGGTACTGACCACCTTCGTCAACCAGTTTTTTGGCAAGGGGGTAGGGGTTCGCTTTCGGCCTTCCTTTTTCCCGTTCACCGAGCCAAGCGCCGAGGTTGACATTCAGTGCGTCATTTGTGGCGGCTCCGGTTGCCGTGTTTGCAAGAACTCGGGCTGGCTGGAAATTCTCGGCAGTGGCATGATCGACCCTGAGGTGTTCAAGTCTGTCAATTACGATCCTGCAGGATACAGCGGGTTTGCCTTTGGGATGGGACTTGAACGGATCGCCATGCTTAAATACGGGGTAAATGATCTGCGGTTGTTCTTTGAAAATGACCTGCGGTTCCTGAGGCAATTTCAAATATAAATCTTGAATATCAGTGGCTTGAATTCGGATTGCTGATAAAGGACTAGAAGTTATGATCGTTACTTATAACTGGCTCAGGGAATTCGTTGAATTCGATTTCACACCCGAGGAGCTGTCTCATCGGTTGACCATGGCGGGACTTGAGGTGGATGCCATGGAGAAAATCGGCCATGGTCTGGACAGTGTCATTGTTGCCCGGCTTGCCTCCGTTGATCCCCATCCGGAAGCTGACCGGCTGACCCTTTGCCAGGTAGAGACCGGAGCCGAAATCGTTCAGATCGTTTGTGGGGCCACCAACCATCGAACCGGTGACCTGGTTGCGCTGGCTCAGGTAGGGACGGTTTTGCCGGGGAATTTTAAAATTAAAAAGTCCAAAATCCGTGGTCGGGAGTCCATGGGCATGCTCTGCTCGGAAAAAGAATTGGGACTTGCCGCAGAGTCCGAGGGAATCATGATTCTTCCTCCCGGACTGGAGCTTGGCAGGCCCGCTTTTGAAGCTCTTGAACTCAAGGACGTTCGCTACGAGATCGGTCTTACGCCGAACCGACCCGACTGTCTCAGCATTCTTGGGGTGGCTCGAGAAGTTTCAGCCATGGTCGGGCATCCGCTGCGCTTGCCCGAAGCGCCGATGGCGGAATCGGGCAAGGATATTCAGCAGGAAACCTCGATCACCGTTGACGAGCCAGGCCTTTGTCCCCGGTACGCTGCTCGATTGATTCATGGAGTCAAGATCGGACCATCTCCCACGTGGCTGGTCAAAAAACTCGAATCAGTGGGGATGCGGTCCATCAACAACGTGGTCGATGTCACCAATTTCGTTCTTATGGAGCTCGGGCATCCCCTGCATGCCTTTGATTTCAACCTGCTACGGGGAAAGCGGATCGTCGTCAGACGGGCCAATGACCGCGAACAGTTTACCTCCCTCGACAGTCGAGAACATGAGCTCATGTCCAGTGATCTGACTATTTGCGATGGCGAGGGGCCCGTAGCCCTGGCTGGAATCATGGGGGGCGAAAATTCCGAAGTCCAACCTGAAACCACGGATATTTTTTTGGAAAGCGCCTACTTCAATCCTCCCACCGTCAGGCGCACCTGCAAGCGCCTCGGCATTCATACCGAATCCTCCCATCGCTTCGAGCGGGGCGCGGACGTCAATATGGTTCCGGTGGCGCTAGATCGCGCCGCCTCCCTGATTCAGGAGCTTGCCGGAGGGACGGTCGCCAGTGGGATGATCGACGTTTATCCGCAAGCGCTGCCGGAGCGCAAGCTGACGATCACCGCATCGCGTACCAGCCAAGTCCTCGGTATTGCAATCGACGCTCTGGAGATACAACAGATGCTTCGTTCCATCGGACTGGGTGCCGACCTTGCGGTGGACCGTGAGGATAGCGCAATCTATGTAAAGGTACCGTCTTTCCGGCCCGATCTGGAGCGGGAGATCGATCTGATCGAGGAGGTCGCCAGGCTGAACGGATATGATCGGATCCCGGTTACCATGCCCGAGGGCAGAAGTCTTTGCCAACTGCAACCCGATCACTATGCGCTGGTTAAAAAGGTCCGCAACGCGATGGTTGAAATGGGATTTTCGGAAGTCATCAACTATTCGTTCACCACCCCTTCAGCCTGGGACCGGATTCTTCTCGACAGCAATGACCGGCGTCGCTCCAACGTGGCGATCATAAACCCACTGACGGAAGAGCAATCGGTGATGAGGACATCGCTGGTTCCAAGCCTGCTGGAAACGGTTTCCCGCAACGTCGCCTATCGCTCCCTTGACCTTCGCCTCTTCGAACTGCGGCCGGTCTTTTTTCCTGCTGAAGGCGCGGAGCTGCCCGAGGAGAAATGGCGGTTAGTCGTAGCCCTGTGCGGCCGCAGGGAACCCGAGGGGTGGGCTCAGGTAAATGGTTCTGCGGATTTCTTCGACCTTAAAGGAGTGGTGGAAACCCTACTCGATGGTTTCCGTGTTGACGGCGTCCTGTGGGATGCCAGTGTTTCCGAGCCGTTCTTGCACCCCGGTAAATCCTGTAGCGTAGTAAGAGGTGGAGCACGTTTTGGGAGCCTCGGGGAAATTCATCCGAAAGTGCTCGAAAGCTATGAGATTGACCAGCCCGTTTACATTGCCGACCTGGACTTGGAGCAATTGTTTGCGGCAGCCAAAGGACATGCCGGCTTTAAGCCCATTTCGAAATTTCCTGAGGTCTATCGGGATAGCGCCCTCCTTCTCGATGAAGAGGTTTCAGCCCAGGAAATATTTCAGATTCTTGGACGGATTAAATCCAAAGATTTAGAGAGTGTCACCTTGTTTGACCTATACCGAGGGCGAGGGGTTCCCGAAGGAAAGAAGAGTATGGCGATTCGCGCCCGTTATCGGTCCATAGACAAAACTCTTACCGATGAAGAAATCCAGGCTCTTCACGGTAAAATGGTCGATACCCTCTGCCGTCAACTAAAAGCTGAAATACGCTAAAAACCGGTTGATTACCTGACTTTCCTGTGATATAAAAACCAGCAAATTCAAGGACCTGTGCTTTACGGGATGTGGAGGCAATATGACCAAGGCGGATCTTATCGAAAGTGTCTATCTGAAAACCGGTTTTTCCAAAAAGGAATCCGCTGAAATCGTTGAAACGGTTTTCGATCTGATTAAGGACAATCTTGAGCAGGGGGAAAAAATCAAGATCGCCGGTTTCGGAAATTTTGTCGTTAAGGACAAGGCGACTCGCCGGGGTCGTAATCCCCAGACCGGGGAGGAGATTGAAATTTCCTCCCGTAAAATCCTTACCTTCAAACCCAGCCAAGTCCTGAAATCAGCTATTAACGGAGGACGGTAAGCCGTCCTCCGTCCCGTCTCGACGGCATGGGTCATGGACATCGAGATTCCCGATAAGCTCTATTTCAAGATCGGAGAGGTTGCGGAAATAACAGGGGTAAAACCCCATGTTCTGCGCTATTGGGAATCGGAGTTCGGCGTTTTTCGCCCCGCTAAGAGCAACAGCAAACAACGTCTTTACCGGCGAAAAGATATCGAACTCGTACTGCGGCTCAAAGATCTGTTGTACAGGCAAGGTTTCACTATCGCCGGTGCCCGAAAAAGGTTGCGGGAAGAAGGCGCTGGGGGCAAGGACCAGATGGATCTGCCCCTTGCCTCCAAGCAGGATCGAGACCTCCTGGAAGATTTGCGCGACGAATTGCGAAGGCTTCGTGATTCTTTGAAAGACCCCACCTGACCCGTTTAGCTGCACTCCCCCAATCTGAAAACTTTGAGGCCAATTTGCAGATTCTGGTTACCAACGACGATGGCATCCACTCGACAGGGATCCAGGTTCTGGCCAACCACCTTAGTGATCTGGCCAAGGTAGTCGTTGTTGCTCCCGACCGGGAGCGCAGTGCGGTTGGGCATTCGTTGACCCTGCATTCGCCCTTGCGAGCCGAAGAAGTCCGCCCCGGTGTTTTTGCCATCGATGGTACTCCCACCGATTGTGTCAATCTCGGAATTCATGGCCTGCTCGAGAGTCGACCGGCACTGGTTGTCTCGGGAATAAACCGGGGCGGAAACTTGGGGGATGACATCACTTATTCGGGGACCGTCTCGGCGGCCATGGAGGCGACTCTCATGGGTGTGCCCGCCTTTGCTATTTCTCTGGATGCGAAACGATTCGGGCCCGAGGATTTCAAAAGTTCTGCTTCCTTTGCCGTCAAACTCGCCGATATGATTCTGCAGAAAGGGTTGCCCCCTGACACCTTTTTGAATGTCAACGTCCCTTGCAGTGAACCGCGGGGGGCGAGGTTAACCCGGCAGGGAAAACGTATTTACGGAGATGTGGTCGTGGAAAAATTAGATCCCCGGGGCCGGAAATATTATTGGATCGGTGGTGGGGAACTAGGGTTTCAGGACATTGAGGGCACAGATTTCAATGCCATTCGCGACAACTTCATTTCCGTGACGCCGCTGCATCTGGATCTTACAAATTACCGGTCCTTTGACCATCTGGCTTCCTGGGGGCTTGAGTCCTGAAACCAGAGTTCGCGCTAACCTGAATTGTGAGTAATCCGATGGACTTATCCATAGCCCGGCGGCAGATGGTCGAGCGGCAGATCAAGGGCCGGGGAATTAAGGATCCGCTGGTCATCAATGCAATGCTTCAGATCCCTCGACATCTTTTTGTTGAAGAAGCCTTGCAAGGTCAGGCCTACAGTGACTTTCCGCTGCCCATTGGCGAAAAACAGACCATTTCCCAACCCTATATGGTGGCGATTATGACCGAATCGCTGCTTTTGAAGGGGGGGGAGAGGGTGCTGGAAATCGGCACCGGTTCCGGTTACCAAGCGGCAATTCTTGGCAAAATCGTTTCCCGGGTATTTACTGTTGAGCGGATCGCCTCGCTGGCCCGACGGGCGCGTCGCATTATCGATCGGATCGGTCTGAACAACGTCAATATCAAGGTTACTGACGGCACCTTCGGGTGGGAGGAAGAAGCTCCCTTCGATGGCATCATCGTTACAGCCGGGGCGCCTTCTATTCCGCAGAAGTATCTGGAGCAACTGGCGGTTGGGGGACGGCTGATTATTCCTGTCGGCGATCACGGGGCACAGGTCCTAAAACGGGTCATCCGCCTGGAATCCGGAGAATTTTCTGAAGAAAGCCTGCTTGATTGCCGTTTTGTACCGCTGTTGGGCAAATACGGCTGGCAAAACGAAGGTTTCTGATCGTGAGGTTGTTGCGCAAACTTTACGACTGGGTGCTGCATTGGGCCGAAACTCCTTACGGGGCTCCGGCCCTCTTTCTATTGGCTTTCGCTGAATCTTCATTTTTTCCCGTCCCGCCTGACGTGCTGCTTTTGGCGCTTTGTATGTCGATTCCGGTAAAATCGTTTCGATTTGCGATGATCGCCTCGGTGGGTTCCGTAATCGGGGGAGCGGTAGGCTACGGTATCGGCTACGGGATGTGGGAGGCGGTTAGCAGCTACTTTTATCAATACGTCCCCGGATTCAGCGAACATGCCTTTGCGCAGGTTCGGGGCCTGTTTGATGCTTATGATTTTCTTACTGTTTTTACCGCAGGGTTTACCCCTATCCCCTATAAGATCATCACCATTGGCGCCGGGGTCTTCAAGATAAATTTCCCCATTTTCGTGCTGGCCTCGGCCGTAAGCCGCAGTCTGCGGTTTTTTCTTGTGGCCTGGCTGATCTATCGAAGCGGACCGGCCATGAGGGTTTTCATCGAGAAGTATTTCAATGCTCTGACGATCATTTTTGTCGGGTTGCTTATGGGTGGGTTTGTGCTGATTAAATACGTTTTCTGAACCAAGGTCTTCAGGGTTGGATGGGAGGAGAGGTTGACGGGACAGGGGCGATTCCGTTAGGTTGTCTGAAGGCGCATAATTTACGATGGGTTGGCCTCGGAGGGAGCGATTAATGCTGATGCGTTTAAAAGTCGCCCTTGCGTTTATCGTCTTGCTGGCGGGCTGTTCCTCTACCAGGGGGGTTTATCACAAGGTGCTGCCCGGGCAGACCCTTTATCGGATAAGCAAGACCTATCAGGTCGATGAACGCTATTTGGCCCGAATCAACGACATTCACGACCCAACCCAGTTGAGAGCCGGGGAGGTGGTTTTCATTCCCGGAGCGACCAGGGTCCGATCGGTTTCCTCTACGTCTCATAGTGGGAATGAACGGTCAGATTTTAAAAGGGCTTCCAAAGGCAGTGCTCCCACAAGAGTTCCGCGCCAAGCAGCGTCAAAGTCCCCTGTGACTTCGTCGCCGGAGGTCGCCAAGATATCCCAAAACGCCGGGTCCAATTCGTCAGCACCCCCGCCAGCCAAAGGCAAATTCATCTACCCGGTAAAGGGACAGATTGTCAAGGGCTTCGGCGAAAAGGCCGGAGAGTTGAGCAAGGGGCTCGAAATTGCCGCCCAATCGGGTACCCCGGTGATTTCTTCGGCGGCCGGGCAGGTTATCTACAGCGGCGACGGGGTAAAAGGCTATGGAAATCTGATTATTCTCAAGCATGACGGTTCCTTTTATACGGTCTACGGATTCAATAAAAAAAACCTGGTCAATGCCGGGTCTTTCGTTGGCCAGGGCGAAAAAATAGCTCTTTCCGGCACTCCGCCCAGGGGAGGCCAGCCCCGTCTGCATTTTGAAATCAGGCATGGCAAGAAAGCCGTGAATCCGATTTTTTACTTGCCTTGAAACGACCCATCTTCTAGAATTTTTAAGGAATTTTCAAATTAGTTGTCTTAGAAAACCGCTTACTTATATGGACAAAATTGATGCATGATTACGACGACCTTGAGCTCGATGGCAGAACCGCCGAGGAAAATGATGAGGACGAAAGCCTCGTTGAGTCCGACGAAGAAGCAGCAGAGGAGGATGAGAAGGAGCGGGACGATTCCTATGATGATCACTCCGATGACGCCATAAAGCTGTATCTGAAGGAGATCCAGAAAACCAACCTGTTGACCGCTGAAGAGGAGCGGGAACTGGCCAGACGCATCTCCAGGGGCGATTCCGCGGCTCGCGATCGGATGATCGAATCCAATTTGCGGCTTGTTGTTAAAATCGCCAAACGCTACATGAACCGCGGCCTGCCTTTCCTTGACCTCATCGAAGAAGGGAACATGGGCCTGATCAAGGCGGTCGAGCGATTCAAACTCAGCAAGGAATGTCGATTTTCTACCTATGCCACCTGGTGGATAAGACAATCCATTGAACGGGCTCTGGTGAATCAGAGTCGAACCATCCGTCTTCCGGTACATGTTTCGGACGACATCAATAAGCTGATCAAAATCAGCCGTGAACTTGTCCAAAAACTCAACCGGGAACCTCACGTTCAGGAACTGGCCGAGGCCATGGGCGTCCAACCAAGCTATATCAGGCGGCTGATGGTTCTGGTCAAGAAAACCTATTCCATCGAACACCCGATGGGCGAAAACAGTGACTACAGCTTGATGGACACCATCGAAGATCCTTCGGCTGTCGATCCCTCAACCCTGATAGAAGATTTGAATAAATACGGATATGTTTCCGAGTGGCTTGGTACCTTAGGTGAAAACGAGCGGGAGATCTTGACCCTGCGTTTCGGTCTTGACGACCGCGAGCCGCAAACCCTCGACACCATCGGGCGCCGCTTCGGTGTTACCCGGGAACGGATTCGCCAGATCGAGGCGAAAAGCCTCGAAAAATTAAGAAAAATCAGAGAAGAAAAAAGCGCCGTCGGATTCAGCGACGATGCAGAAGACAGTAACCGTTAAGCGCCAGTCCCAGGCTTCTTTCGGCGCTTTAAGGCTTTAAGCCGATCCGGCCATCTGAGAATCGAAACCGGCATCGAATCAACCGCTCCCGCCACGAGGTGTACGCTGTGGATGAACTGAAAAGCATTATCCGGGATATCCCGGACTTCCCCAAAAAGGGAATCGTATTCAAAGATATAACCACCCTTCTTGCTGATGGGCGGAGCTATCATCGCATGATCGATTTGATCGCCCATCGATACATGGGACAGAAAATCGACCAGGTGGTTGGCGTTGAAGCGCGAGGGTTCATACTTGGTTCAGCCCTTGCGTATAAACTCGGAACCGGTATCACTCTGGTGCGCAAGCCCGGTAAGCTTCCCTACAAGACCCGCCGCAAGACTTACGATCTGGAATATGGAACCGATACCTTGGAAATCCACGAAGACGCTTTCACCAATGGTGCGCGGGTCATTGTCGCCGACGACCTGCTCGCTACCGGTGGGACCATGGCTGCGGTTGTGGATCTGGTTCAGGAGTTAGGAGCCGAACTGGTCGAGTGCACCTTTATGGCCGAACTCGAATTTCTTGAGGGCCGCAAGCGCCTGCCTGACGGCAAGGTCTACAGTCTGCTGAAGTTCTAAATGAATTCTCCGGGAAATGGCTTGCTATAAAAGGGGCAATCGGGTATAAATAACACCCCTCTGGCCCCGTAGCTCAGCTGGATAGAGC
>NPIE01002128.1_pt1 | contig 12577 bp, 9 predicted proteins | sample 8637661 | NCBI WGS metagenome assembly NPIE01 (sample SAMN07420842, study PRJNA396082) | bioreactor metagenome | isolation source: sample BA12 brine-fed electro-methanogenic bioreactor BA | place: Japan: Kochi | collected 2016-12-09 | reverse complement strand
CAAGTCAGGTGCCGTGGCCCTGCCCCGGTGCGGCACCGAATGGCGAAAATCCGGGCCGCCTGCTAGAATCCGGTGATTGATTTCCAAGCCGCGGCCGGCTCTGTCCGGCCGGCTTCATTTTTCAGGAGTCGTTTCATGTCGGTACTTGCCAAACTCGAACAACTGCGCCAAAGCGGCGGCAGCATTCGCACCACCGGACTCGATGACGCAATCGTCGAGCGCTTCGCTGCAAGCGATCCGCAACTGGGTCAGGCGGTCGATCAGGCGCTGGCGGTGGCCGAGTGCTGGCAGTCGGCCTACCCGGAACTGTGGGCTGCCGATGACGAGCGACAGCAGGCAGAACTGCAGGCCGGGTTCGTCAACTTCTATGCCGATGATGCAGTCAACCCCTACGTCGCGCTGGCCGCCAAGGGGCCGTGGATTATCACCAGCAAGGGTGCGGTACTGCACGACTCGGGCGGCTACGGCATGCTCGGCTTCGGCCACGCGCCGGAGCAGATCCTGGCGGCAATGAGCCAGCCGCAGGTGATGGCCAACATCATGACGCCGAGTTTCAGCCACCTGAAGTTCGTCGAGACACTACGTCGCGAGCTCGGTCACAGCCGGCCCGAGGGCTGTCCATTTGCGCGTTTCCTGTGCATGAATTCCGGCTCCGAGTCGGTCACCGTTGCCGGTCGCATTGCCGATATCAACGCCAAGCTGATGACCGATCCGGGCGCCCGCCACGCTGGCCGCAGGATCATGCGCCTGTCGCTGACCGGCGGCTTCCACGGCCGTACCGACAAGCCGGCGCGCTACTCGGATTCGACCCGCAAAACCTACCTCAAGCACCTGGCCTCGTTCCGCGATGACGACCGTCTGGTCACGGTCGCGCCGAACGACCTGGAAGGGCTCCAGAACGTGTTCGACTGGGCCGATGCCAACAAGGTGTTCTTCGAGGCCGTGTTCATGGAGCCGGTGATGGGCGAAGGCAACCCGGGCGCGGCACTGGATCCGGAGTTCTACGCGCTGGCCAGGGAACTGACTCGGGCGCACGGCACCTTGCTGCTGGTCGACTCGATCCAGGCCGGGCTACGCACCCAGGGCGTGCTGTCGATCGTCGACTATCCCGGCTTCCAGCGACTCGATGCGCCCGATCTGGAGACCTGGTCCAAGGCCCTCAACGCCGGCCAATACCCGCTGTCGGTGCTGGGCATGAACCCGCACGCCGCCGAGCTGTACCGCAAGGGCGTCTACGGCAACACGATGACGGCCAATCCGCGCGCGCTGGATGTAGCAACCACGGTGCTGAACATGGTCACGCCGGAGATTCGCCGCAACATCGTCGAGCGCGGCCAGGAGTTCCTCGAGAAATTCGAGCGCCTGCGCGGCGAGCTGGAGGGCCGGATCACGCGCGTCCAGGGCACCGGCCTGCTGTTCTCGATCGAGCTCGACGGCCGACGCTACAAGGCCTACGGCAGCGACTCGACCGAGGAATACCTGCGGATGCACGGTATCAACGTGATCCACGGCGGCGAGAATTCGCTGCGCTACACCCCGACCTTCAATATCAGCTCGGCCGAAGTCGACCTGATCGTCGAGGCAACCCGCGACGCACTGCTGAATGGTCCGGCAAAGGCGGTCGACCAGGCTGCCTGAGGCTCTCCCTCGACGGCATTCTGATCGACGATAACTAGTCTGCAATAAAAAGGTCTGCAGTCGCGGACCTTCTGGCCCTCAGACGTTGAAGCGGAAATGCATCACGTCGCCCTCGGCAACGATGTACTCCTTGCCTTCGAGGCGCAATTTTCCGGCCGCCCTGGCGCCGGCCTCACCGCCGCAGGCGATGAAGTCATCGAATGCGGTCACCTCGGCGCGGATGAAGCCGCGCTGGAAATCGGTGTGGATTCGGCCCGCGGCTTCCGGCGCGGTCGCCCCGCGACGCACGGTCCATGCACGCACTTCCTTGACTCCCGCGGTAAAGAAGGTCAGCAGATCGAGCAGTTCGTAGCCTGCGCGAATCAGTCGATTCAGGCCCGGCTCGGTCTGACCGAGTTCGGCCAGGAATTCTGCCTGCTCTTCGGGCTCGAGCTGCGCCAGCTCGGCTTCCATCGCCGCCGAAACCACGACCAGGATCGAACCCGTGGCCTCGGCATGGGTTGCCACCGCGTCGACCAGCGCATTGCCTTGCACATGCGCGTCATCGACATTGGCGACATACAGCACCGGCTTGGCGGTGATGAAATTCCAGTCGCGCAAGCTTGCGCGCGCTTCCTCGTCCAGATCCAGGCTGCGCAGCGGTCGACCGGCGCCAAGATGCGCCACGACCTGCTCCAGCAGTGCCGCCAGGCGCTTGGCATCCTTGTCGCCGGACCGGGTCTGCTTGGTCGCCCGCACCAGCGCCTTTTCGGCTGCATCGAGGTCGGCCAGGGTCAGCTCGGTCTCGATCACCTCGATATCGGAGACCGGATCGACCCGACCTGCAACGTGGGTGACGTCATCATCTTCGAAGCAGCGCACGATATGAGCGATCGCGTCGGTCTCACGGATGTGCGCCAGGAACTTGTTGCCCAGACCTTCGCCTTTGGAGGCACCGGCAACCAGGCCGGCAATGTCGACGAACTGCATCGCGGTCGGCACCAGTTTCTGCGGCTTGACGACGGCGGCCAGCTGTTCCAGCCGCGGATCCGGCACACCGACGATGCCGACATTCGGCTCGATGGTGCAGAACGGATAGTTCTCGGCCGCGATGCCAGCCTTGGTCAGACAGTTGAAAAGCGTGGACTTGCCGACATTGGGCAGCCCGACGATTCCGCATTTGAAGCCCATCAGAATAATCTCCCGATTCCAGGATGAATAGCAAGTCGCTTTGCAGGATGAATTGCAAGCTGGATCAGCTTGACGCGGGACGCCTCAGGGCTTGGCATGCAGCAGCTTCATCGCCTCACCGTCGCGACCGGCGAGAAAATCGGGCAGCACGCCCAGCGCGCGCTCGATCGCGTCGATCGTGGCGGCCTCGTCTTCAGCACTGGCCCGACCCAACACCCAGGGCGTGACCATCGCAGCGATGCCGGGATGGCCGATGCCCAGCCGCAGGCGCCAGAACTCCGGTGTGCCCAGATGACTGAAGATGCTGCGCAGGCCATTGTGGCCACCGTGCCCGCCGCCGCGCTTGAAGCGCGCCGTGCCGGGCGGAAGATCAAGCTCGTCGTAGACCACCAGCACACGCTCGGGCGCGATGCGGTAGAAATCAGCTGCCGCGCGGAGCGAACGTCCCGAGTCGTTCATGAAAGTCTCCGGCGCCAGCAATACCGCTTCGGCACCTTCGACCACGCCACGCACTCCACGCCCATGCAGCTTCTTTTCCGGCTTCAGCGCCAGTCGATTGCGCTCGGCCAGCCGCTCCAGAAACCAGAACCCGGCATTGTGCCGGGTTCGTTCGTACTTGGGTCCCGGATTTCCCAGACCCGCGATCAGCCAGAGATCGGCCACCAGCAATCAGTCCTCGGGCTTGGATTTGCCCTCGCCGTCCTCGCCGTCCTCGGCAGACTCGTCCTCGTCCGAGCCTTCGTCGGCCAGCTCCGGCTCGGCACCCTCGGCCAGTGCCGCATCGGCTTCAGCCGCCAGCTCACCGGTACCCTGCGACTGACGCACGAAGATCGCACTGACGACGACATCGTCGAAGTCGTCGCCATGCTCGAGCGCCGGCATGGCCACACCCTCGGGCAAGGTGATCTCACTAAGCATCACGCGCTCACCGGGCTTCATCGCGCCCAGATCAACCTCGATGAATTCGGGAAGATCCTTCGGCAGCGCCGCGACTTCAATCTCCGTGATCTGGTGCGAGATGACGACACCGGCCTGCTTGCCGGCCGGGCTGGTGGCCTCGTGGGTGAAGTGCAGCGGCACGGACAGGCGCACCAGGTGATCTTCGCTGACGCGTTGGAAATCGACATGCAGGATACGCAGCTTGTACGGATGGCGCTGCAGGTCGCGAAGCACGACGCGCTGGGTGCGGCCATCGTCCACCTTCAGCTCGAGGATGGAGGCATGAAAGGCCTCGTCATCGGCAGCGTGCAGGATGAAATCGTGCTCCAGCATCAGGTTGACGGGCGGGCGAGTGCCGCCATAGACAACAGCCGGAACCTTGTTGGCGTGACGCAGGCGGCGGCTCGCACCTTTCCCCACGTCCTCGCGCAGTTCGGCCGGGACTTCATAGGTCTTGCTCATGGCATTGTTTTCCATTCTGTGTGGTCAAAAATCCGGCAGTCCGCGACCAGACCGCCGGGGTAGCCCACCATTATACTGCGGACCAACCCTCTCAGGGAAGCCCCTTGCGCTGCGCGAACCCGGCCAGCAAACGACAATCAGTCGCTTGGATCAGACTCTTGAGAAGTCAGTTCAAGAAACTGAAATAAACTCCTAATAAATTGATTTATATGAATTTACACTACTGTCCGGTTAAACCAAAAATTGCCGTTTTCGGGGCCGTAACCTATTGATTTTACTGACCAGCCTATCGGCTGAGATTTTCAAGTCGACACCGCTCAATTTCGTTCATAACATGTTGTTTAGACGACGTTTATAGGAACTCTCGTTGGTTTTTGTCGGACACTACTGATGAATTTATTTTAATTTTTTTGCAAAATTCGCTTGACTTTGGAAGTCGACAGGCGTAGTTTTGATCCCAACGCGGAAGCCTCACAAAAGGTGAAGCGGCGTCGGAAGGCTCGATCCGTCGAGACCTGGCGATAACTCCAGAAGTTATTGACCATCAGGAGACCAGCGCCGACGCTCCAATCTCAAATCATCCGCGGACAAGCCCCGGTTCCAGGAGACCGGGGTTTTGTTATGCGCGGTCCTCAGAACTATCGTGGGTTGATCAGCGCAGCTGACTGTCCTTGCTGCCGCGTCGATTGATGGCGCCGCCAGCACCTGCCTCACTCCGATCAAATTCCTGCTGGCAGGCCACGCAGCGCTGCACGCCGGGAATCGCCTTTTTCCTTGCCTCGGGAATGGGCTCGTCGCAGTCCGAACAATTGCTCCGCGACTCGCCGACCTGCAGGCGCACCCGGGCGCGCCGGACTTCATCATCGACACTGGCGTCGATCTGATCCTGCACAGCCCCGTCGCGGGCCCATCCTCCAGCCATTCGAAACTCCGGTCAAGGCGTCGATATCCCATCTTGCCAGAATCCGGACCGGTCGCGCCCATGATGCTGTCATACTGGACCGGCAATTCCGCTGCAATCAGGGGAGCTTCTTGAACGACGCCGAACGGCTGTTGCTCGATCATGCCCCAGACGGGATCTTCTGGACTCGCCGCGATGGTAGCTTTGAGTACGTAAACCAGGCTGCCGCCGCGATGCTCGGCTACAGCCGCGAGGCCTTGCTGAATCTGCGGATCTTCGATATCGACACAGCGATGGACGCGCAGCTCTGGGACGCGCACTGGAAATCCACCGCGCCCCGGGAATCAGTCACACTCGAACGCCGCCATCGGCGCGCCGACGGTACCGATTTTCCGGTCGAGGTGATCGTCCGGCACCTGCAGCAGAACGGTGTAGCGGTCCATTTTTCCTTCGTCCGCGACCTGACCCAGCAACAACATCTGGAGGCAGCCCGCCGCAGTCGAAATCAGTACCTGCAGGCATTGTTCGTCGACAGCCCGATGCCGCAATTCATCGTCGATCCGGAATCAATGACACTGACCGATGCAAATCGGGCGGCGCACGCATTTTATGGCTATGCGGAACTTCGCGGCATGGCACTCAGCCGCATCAATACGTTGTCACCCGAGCAGATTCGCCAGGAGATGGAGCGAGCGCGAATCGGGGCGCAAGGTTTCTTTTGCTTCAGACATCGCATGGCCAATGGCGAGATCCGTCCGGTCCACGTCTTCTCAGGCCCGATCGAGCACGATGGACGGCAACTGCTGCACTCGACGATCGAGGATGTCAGCGCGATCCAGGAAGCCCGGGAGGCGCTCGAGGGCTACCGCGATCTGGTCGAGCGCCTGCCGATCGGCGTCTACCGCGCCACCCTGGGAGGCGACGGCGTCTTCCTCTCGGTCAATCCGGCCATGTGCGCAATCTTCGACGCGGACTCCGAAACCGAACTGGTCGGCCACCGGGCCGCCGAATTCTATGCACGGCCGGAGCAACGCGCCGAGTTCAGCCAGCGGGTTCAAACCGCCGGCGAGGCACGGCGCGAGATTGTCGAGGCACGCACCTGCACGGGGCGGCCAATCTGGATCGCACTCAGCAGCCGAACCACCACGCTCGATGAAGGCAGCACGATCATCGAGGGCGCGGTCGAGGACATCACGGATCTGCATCAAACTCAACAGAAGCTCGAGCAGGCATTTGCGCAGTTCGCCCATGCAGTCGGCGCGGCACCCATCCCGATCATCCTGTTCCGCGCCGACGGTCGCATCGAAGAGATCAACCGGGCCTGGCTGGATCTGACTGGATATCGCCGCGAAGAGATTCCAACCGTGCAGGAGTGGACCCGGCTTGCCTACGGCGAGCGCCAGGCCGCCGTCCTGGATGGGATCGCTCGTCTGCGCCAGATCCACGGACTGGTCGAGGAAGGCGACTTCGAAATCCGCTGCAAGGACGGCTCGACCCGGATCTGGGCCTTTCGCTCTGCGCCGCTCGAGCCAGACGACAGTCCCGACCGGCTGCTGATTTCTACCGCCACCGACATCACCGGCGCCCGCGCCTCCGAGGCGCGGATGCGTCAGGCCGAGGCCGTGATCGAATCTGCCAACGAGGGCATCACCATCACGGGGCCTGACCGGAGCATCGAGCGGGTCAACCCGGCCTTTACCCGGATCACCGGCTATGCCGAATCCGAAGTTCTCGGCAAGAATCCGCGGATCCTGTCCTCTGGACGCCAGGACGCAAGCTTCTATCGCAGGATGTGGAATTCGATCGATCAACGCGGTCATTGGCAAGGCGAGATCTGGAATCGACGCAAGAACGGAGAAATCTACCCCGAATGGCTGTCGATCTCGGCCGTGCATGATACCGATGGTCGTCTGGTCAACTATGCAGCGGTTTTCACCAACCTGACCGAGCTCAAGGCATCCGAGACCCGTCTCGACTACCTGCAGCGCAAGGATGTGTTGACCGGCCTTGACAATCGGACCATGTTTCTGCGGCAGATCGACCTCGCGATCAAATCACCTGCGCATTCGAGGAACCCGCTGACTGTGTTGCTCTGTGGCGTGGACCGCTTTCAGCGCATCAACGCCAGCCTGGGCTACCCGGCCGGCGACCGCGTGCTCAGGCGCATCGGCCAACGACTTTCGAGAATTTCAGGTACCCATCGCATTGCCCGCGTCGCAGGCGACCAGTTCGCACTGTTGCTCCGTTCGACACAAGCCGACAAGACAACACGACGCGCGCTCGGGGCGATCCAGAACTCGGTCGCGCGAGACATCAAACTCGCGCAACTGCCGCCGATCCCGATCTCGATCTCGATCGGCATCGCGCGTCACCCGAATGACGGCGACACTGCCGAAACGCTGCTCGGCAATGCAGAGACCGCGATGGTCCGGGCCAAACTCGAGCGACGCGGCGGTTCCGCATTCTTCAGCCCCGAAGAGAACCAGAACGCACATCGCTTGCTGCTGCTGGAGACCGATTTGCGCCGCGCGATCGAGGCCCGGGAGCTTACCGTGTTCTACCAGCCGATCGTGCGTCTGCGCGATCGCCGCATCGTCGGCGCCGAGGCGCTGGCACGTTGGCACTCAGCTGCACGCGGCCATGTGCCACCGGACGTATTCATCCCGCTGGCAGAGGAAACCGGCCTGATCTGGCCGCTGACGCAGATTCTGCTGGAACGTGCAGCGGTTGAGGCCTTGCAGATGCGGCAGCGCTTCGGTTCCGAGTTCCGGCTGGCATTCAATTTTTCAGCACTGCAACTCGATGACCCGGGTTTCGCAGAACAGGTCTTCGCCCGGCTGGCCGCAGCCGGCCTGCCGCGCGACGCTTTCGAGATGGAATTGACCGAGAGCACGATGATGAGCCAGGACAAGCGCGCCTCGGAGATGCTCGTCCAGTTGCGCAATGGCGGCATCAGACTGTCGATCGACGACTTTGGCACCGGCTTTTCATCACTGGCCTACCTGCACCAGTTGAAAGCGCATTCGCTCAAGATCGACCAGCGTTTCATTGCCCAGCTGGGCGATGATCCAGCCGGCGAGCAGATCACCGAGTCAATCATCGCGATGGCACATGCGCTGGGCATGCAGGTGATCGCTGAAGGCGTTGAAACCGAACTGCAGCGGGATCGGCTCGATGCGCTGAACTGTGAGTACGCACAGGGTTACCTGTTCAGCCCGCCGCGACCCTTTGATGAATTCATGCAGCTCTGAGGTCTTGGAGTCGACTGAACCGAACCGAAACCTGCCACTCGACCGTTTGGCGACTCAAAGCTTCTCTTCGGCGCGCTGCCGATCCAGGTAATCGACCACGCACCAGGCACCGACTTCGGTCGCACTGCGGCTGACGGATTCGGCAAGAAGCGTCGCCTCCTCGTGTCGCTGCTGGCGCATCAATACACTCGCGAGCAAGGCATCGGACTCCAGCGCCAGCAGGCGATACCCGTGCTCCAGCGCCTGATCACGAACATTCTGCAACGACGATACGTGCTCTTCGCCATCGGCACTGAAAGCACGCAGCATTTCCAGACGCAGGGCAAGTTCGACTGCAATGCGTCCGGGTCCGGCCAGGGCCAGGTTGTCCAGCGTCCAGCGCGCTTCTGGCAAGCGCTGCTGATCGGCGAGCGCCTGGGCCTGCACCATCACGACCGCCAGTCGTTCTTCAGCGAAGCCTGTCTCGACCGGGGCCATCGGAAATGTCGCGGGCTCTGTGGATGCGCGCAGCAGTGCGCGCGTCAGACGCACGGCGGCAGCGGCTTCGCCGGATTCCAGTAACAGTCGTGCCTGGGCCAGATCGACCCGAAGCATAGCAACCGAAGAACCAGCCCCGGAAAGCAGCGTTCGCGCCCGCGCGATCAGCGCGGAAGCTGCGCCAAAGTCGGATTCCACCATCTCCAGATCTGCCGCGCTCAATGCCCGCCTGGCCTCCGCCAGCGGGCTGACCGCCTGCAGCGTGCTGGCGCGGTGCAGCAGCGCGCGTGCCTGCTGCAAGTCAAGCCGAGCCGTGTGCAGTCGGGCCAACTCGGCCAGCGCCTCGATCCGGCGATCATCATCCCCCAGCGCCGCGTAGCGCATTTCGGCCGCGACCAGCTGCTCGGCCGCGCTTTCGAGATCGCCGGTGCGCCAGGCAGCAGTTGCGCTGGCCCAATCCAGAGCCGCCAGGCCGCGCTCATCCTGCATCGCCGTGAACAACGCCGCGGCCTCCGCCCTGACCTGCTCGGCCGCGTCAAAACGACCGACCAGCGGTAGCAGCGCCGCGAGCCGAACCAGCGTATGCGCGACGGCATATCGGTCGCCGACATCCCGCGAATGTTGCAGGCCTGAACGATACTGCTCGATCGCTGCGGCGTACTCCAGCCCGGCGGCCAGCACATCGCCGCGAACGCTCGCCGATCGCGCCAGCTGATTGGCTGCGCCAATCTTGCGGAGCAAGTGCTCCGATGCATCGAGTCGATCCAGTGCCACCAACAAGCGACCGCGGCGCAGCTCGAGTTCAGCCTCGATGCGATGCAACTCGCCCAGGCGTTCGGTCCAGCCGAGTTTTCCGAAGTTCTCGGCAGCCTGCTCGAGCTGACGGCTTGCGTCTGCGACCCGACCCTCGTCGAGCGCCAGCATGACCCGCATCCGAGCGCACTCGGCGAGCTCCGGAATTCGTTCGGCCGTGGTGCACAGCGCGGCAATCCAGGCACGCGCTGTGTCTCGATCGGCCTGCTCCAGAGCGAGCTCGAAATACTGAATCGAGGCCTCAAGCAGCGCGGCAGGCGCGAATGCCTGCTCGTCGAACCGAGTTGCCTTGGCCAGCAGTTGCTCGGCCTCGCGGTTGCGCTCGTACTCGCCCTCGCGATCGGCCGCGGCAAACAACAGCCCCGCAAGTTGTCCTCGAGCGACGATTCTGGCCGCATCGGCACCGGATGCGTCGGCGATCTCCAGCGCTGCGCGGGATTGCCCGATTGCATCGCTGATCCGACCTTGCCGCAGCAAGAGTCGACTTGCCGCCAGTGCCGTCGCGACATCGGAAGCCGGCATCAGTGCGGCCAGCGCCTCGCCAGCCCGCTGCGGCGGGGCCGAATGCATTCGTGCGTCGAACAACCACAACGCGTATTGGTATTCGTCAGGAAAGAAATCGACCAGACTTTGCAGCGCATCCGCCGCCACCGACCAGGAGCCGGCGACCCGCGCAATGGTCGCGCGAAGCTCAAGCCGTTCGCGATGGCTCAGGCGTGCGCGCTTGAGCAACTCGTGGTCCAGATACTTCCCGGCCTCGATGATCTCGCCGGCATCGACCTGTGCGTTGATCAAGGCCAGAAGCGCGCTGCTGGAGTCCGGCGCCGCCTGCCAGGCGCGCTTGAATTGACGCAGCGCCTCATCGCGATCGAACAAGGCGCGGGCCTGGAGTCCAGCCGACCAGGCGTCGATCGCCGGCTCCGACCGGGGCAGGCCTCGACCGCTGTAGGCCCACTCCTCGCTGCCAGCATTGCTGGAAGCGCTGCGGCTCGCAGGCTCTGTCAGCAGCAAGGCTGCAAGCAGCGCAAGCAGCGGCGCCAGCACCATCGCCGCCGCAATCCAGACCGACTGGCGTGAGGCCTGTGCGCGCGGCGCGATTTCAGGCAGCCCCATTTCAGACAGCTTGATTTCCGACAAGCGATCCTGTTCGTTCGTTATCGGCGCTGAATCCCGGCTGGCCTCGCCCTCATCCGCCCCGGATCGAATCCCGACCGGTGCGATGATCTGATAGCCGCATCCATGCCGGGTTGCAAGAATACGCGGGTCGTTGGCATCATCACCGAGGCTCTTTCGAATCTCCCGAATTGCCTGAGAGACGCCGCTGGCCGAAAGTGAGGTATGCCCCCAGACGCCATTGAGCAACTGATCCCGACTAACCGTAGCCGGCGCCCGTTCCAGCAGAAAAACCAGAACACTGAATGCCTGTGGGCGAAGCGCCAGAATCTGGTCCGCGTCGCGATCGATCAGCTGATGCGTCTCTGGATCAAGCTCGAAACGATCGAAAACAAACAACATACCGGGAACCTGATGTGGATGGATCACAATTTATTTATTTAAATATCAGATAGTTATAATTCAAACATCGCATCAATCCACAATTTTTTTCATACTCCCAGAGCATCAGGCACCGGATGCCGCCGCTGCCACTTTCACTTTTCTCTGGGCATATCCAATTCGTGACGCAAACCGGCGTCGAAACCGGCCACCCCGACAGCGCGCCAGACTTTCTGCCGAATTCGCAAGTTCAGCCCATGACCAAGCACACGGATGGTAACGCAGGCGAGATCCAGATCAGGAATCGATTCGCATCAACCCCGCGGTTTCGAACATGGCATCCTAACGTCAGCGTGGCCGCAACCGCTAAATTACAACAGGTCAACGTGTCCATCTCCTGACAGACGCAAAACAGCCTTAAGGAAACAGCAATGATTTACGACAGCATTCTCGACACCATCGGTAATACACCTGTGATCCGGCTGCACCGACTGGCACCACAGCACGTGGATCTGTTTGTCAAGGTTGAATTCTTCAACCCCATGGCTTCGGTCAAGGACCGGTTGGCGATCGGCATCATCGAGGATGCCGAGCGGCGCGGCGTGCTCAAGCCCGGCCAGACCGTGGTCGAGGCGACCTCCGGCAACACGGGCATCGCGCTGGCCATGGTCTGTGCGGCCAAGGGCTATCCATTCGTTTCCTTCATGGTCGAGACCTTTTCGATCGAGCGGCGCAAGTTGATGCGCGCGCTGGGCGCAAAGGTCATCCTGACGCCCAAGGAGGAAAAAGGCACCGGCATGGTCAAGCGTGCCGCGGCTGCGGCCGGACGCAACGGCTGGTTTCTGGCCAACCAGTTCGAGAATCCGGCCAACCCCGCTTACCACCGCAATACCACCGGACCCGAGATTCTGCGCGACTTCACCGGCCGCCGCCTGGACTATTTCGTCACCGGCTGGGGCACCGGCGGCACCTTGACCGGGGCCGGCGAGATGCTCAAGCTGGCGCGCCCGGAGGTTCGTATTGTCGCCACCGAGCCCGAAGTCGCCTCACTGCTGGCCGGCAAGGAATGGACGCCGCACAAGATCCAGGGCTGGACGCCGGACTTCGTGCCGAAAGTGCTCAACCGCGACATCGTCGACGAGATTGTCCCGGTCGGTGACGAGGAATCCCGCGATGTCGCGCGTGAACTGGCTGCCCGTGAAGGCATCATGACCGGAATATCCGGCGGCGGCACCGTTGCTGCAGCACTGAAAGTCGCGGCGCAGGCACCGAACGGCTCGACGATCCTCGCGATGATCCCCGACACCGGCGAGCGCTACATCTCGACCTATCTGTTCGAGGGCATCAATGAAGGCTCCGACGAGGACTGGTTGACGGAGCAGGGTTATGCTGATGGGTGAAGCAAGATCCCGGACTATTCATGACCCGATCT
>NPIE01003434.1_pt1 | contig 12594 bp, 11 predicted proteins | sample 8637661 | NCBI WGS metagenome assembly NPIE01 (sample SAMN07420842, study PRJNA396082) | bioreactor metagenome | isolation source: sample BA12 brine-fed electro-methanogenic bioreactor BA | place: Japan: Kochi | collected 2016-12-09 | reverse complement strand
CCTGGGCTGGGGCGTGTTCGCGCTCATGGCGCGGTGATAAGGGGATTACCGGGTGACGCAGGGGGAGAAATCCGATCCCGCCGAATCAAAGCGACGCTGGTCGGGCGGATCCGACACTTCCGGTTGAGGAGGGGCAGTCCCTTCTCGGAACCTGGCAGGACCTTTCCCTGTGTGAGTTCGACGGTCCCGGGACAGGGAGCGTCCTTGTGGGTGTTGATGAAAGGTGGCGGTAAAAAGGCGGGTGATTCCCGAAGGAATCACCCGCCTTTTTGACTTGCTGCCAGAAATCGTCGCGATTTAGTCCAGGGAGCACTTCTCCAGGTAGGTGCAGCTTTTGAGTTTCACGGCGAGGTTTTTCCCCAGCTGCCCGCAGGCGGCCAAATCCTCCGGGCCCGGTGAAGACTTGACTTCCACCCGGGGTTCGATGACCTCCCAGTTTCCTTTTGAGGCGAATTCCTGCAGGGCTTCGAGGGCTCCCTTGCTCCAGCTGTAGGATCCCACGAGTCCGAGGTACCGGTTTTTCATCTTCTTGTTGAGCAGGTGCCCCACCAGTTCTGCCATGGGCGGAAACAGGGTCGTGTTATAGGTGCAGCCGGCGAGGACCAGGCCCTTGTACCTCCAGATATCACGGACGATGAAGGAAACGTGGCTCCTGGAAATGTCGTGGTAGACCATCTTTTCAATGCCTTCTTCCGCCAGGGACCGGGCCACGGCATCGGCGGCCTTCTGGGTGTTTCCGTACATGGACCCGAAGACGATGACGGCGCCGCACTCCGTTTCATGGCGGCTCCAGCGGTCATAAAGCTCTACGATCCTTCCGGGGTTTTTTCGGTGTATCGGGCCGTGGGAGGGTGCGATGATGCGTATTTCACCAAGTCCCTTGAGTTTGCCGATTGCCTTTTGCACCTGGGGGCTGTAGCGTCCGACGATGTTGGAGAAGTATCTCAGGATTTCCCCCTCGTAGAAGTTCATGTCCACTTCGTCGTCGAAAAGTCCGCCGTCCAGGGCGCCGAACCCGCCGAAGGCGTCGCAGGGAAAAAGGGTCCGTGTCGACGAATCCCATGTCACCATGGTTTCCGGCCAGTGAACCATGGGGATCATGAAAAACCGGAGATTCCGGCTTCCGATGTCGAGGGTCTCGCCGTCTTTCATGACGATCACATCATTCGTGACGGTGTAAAAGCTTTCCAAAAGTTCTTTCGTCTTGGCGTTGCCGATGATTTTCATTTCCGGATAGACCCTTTTGAGGATCTTGACGGCTCCGGAATGGTCCGGTTCCATGTGGTTGACGACGAGATAGTCCAGTCCACGGTCCGGTCCGAGGATCTCCCTGATCCTGTCGAGCAGGTCCGTCAGAAAGGGGGCCTTCACCGTGTCTATCAGCACGGTCTTTTCGTCGTCTATCAGGTAGCTGTTATAGGTGACACCCCGGGGGAGCGGCCAGAGGGACTCAAACAGGTCCGTCTGGTGGTCGTTCACTCCGACCCAGTGAATGCCCTTCGTAATGTGTATCGCCTGTGCCATCGGTATTCCTCCCTTTAGCTCCTGTAATCCTTTTCCGCGGCATCATATCCGAAGCCGCGGTTTTTCTGCCTTGGCCCGCGTGGCTGGATCGCATGGAGGATGGGGGCCATTTCAGACTCCGGAAAATCAACGAGCGCCTGGCCCGTTGCGGCCCGGAGGAAATTGTCGACCCACCAGAACACGTCACGCCGCCTGACGTTCCGCCGCAAACGGCGCATGCGTTCATGTTTTTCCTTCTGCGGCATGTTGACCGCCTCGTGAATAGCATCGGCTATTCCTTCGATGTCATATGAGTTTACCATGATGGCATCCCGTTGCATCTGTGCAGCCGAGCCGGCGAATTCGCTCAGGATGAGCACGCCGTTGTTATCCGTTTGGCAGGAGCAATATTCCTTGGAGACGAGGTTCATGCCGTCCTTCAGGGGAGTGATGAGCGCGATGTCCGCCAGGCGGTAGAAGGAGAGTAGCTCGTCTTTCGGGACGGATTTATACATATAATGGACCGGAACCCAGCCCGGTGTTGTGAATTCGCCGTTGATGGTGCTCACCAGACGTTCGATCTGTTCCCTGAGCGTCTGGTATGCGGGCACTTCCTCGCGGCTTGGGACGATGATCTGCACCATGGTGATGTTTTCCCTGAGTTCGGGGTGTTTTTTCAAAGCCAGTTGATAGGCCTTGAGGCGTTCGGGGATGCCCTTGGTGTAGTCCAGCCTGTCGACGCCCAGAACGACGGTGTTTCTGTGGAGCCGCTTGCGGTGTTCCTTGAGGCGTTTCTTGACTTCTTCTGAGGCGGACCGCCGAGCGAAGGTCCGGTAGTCGATGCTGATGGGCATTTCGGCGACCCGGATTTTTCTGTCCATGCAATGGACGGTGACGACGGGACCGCGCCCCCTGGTCCTGGTTCCCCGGAACATGGCGCGGAGACACTCGACGAAGTTTCTCCGGTCCCTGGCCGTCTGGAAGGCGACGAAATCATACTGGAGGAAATCCTGCAGGATTTCGACCCTCCATGGCAGTTTCAGGAAGATGTCAAGGGGCGGAAAGGGGATATGCAGAAAAAAGACGCAATGCCTTTTGACATTGAGTTTTTTCAGCTGGGAGGCCAGTGGAATCAGCTGGTAGTCGTGAACCCAGAGAAAGTCCTCTTCCCTGCTGTGCCGCGACACGACACGGGCGAACTTCTCGTTGACGTGCCGATAGGTCTTCCAGTACTCCGGTTCGAAGTTGCACCGGCTCTGGAGGTCGTGGAACAGGGGCCATATGACCTCGTTGGCAAAGCCGTAGTAGTATTTGGAGACCTCCTCGGGTGTCAGCCGGACCGGGAAAGTCCTGTAGCCCGCTTCCTTCGAAGCTGGACCGAGAATCTGCCGGAGGGTGTCCATCCCGATATGTTCCGTCGTTCCGGTCCAGCCGATCCATATGCCTCCACGGTTTTTGAGTATGGGGTTCAGGGCCGAGACGAGCCCCCCCGACGAAGGGGTCACCTCCCATTTTCTTTCTTTTTTCTCCAGTTTCAGAGGGAGTCTGTTGGAAACAATGACAAAACGACTTCTGTGTTTCCCAGCCACAGACAGTCACTCCTTTCATGGTCGCGGTACCGTCTCGTGAAATAAGCCACCCCGTGGGGAAAATTGATTTTGCCTCAAAAAGAGAATTCCGAAACAGTACCCGGAGGATCTTTGCCGTGCGGGAAAGACCCTTGATTTCTGGCCGTCTTGTTATCCCGGCCGATGATCTTCATGGTCAAAAGGCTGGAAAAGGAGAGATGTAAATCGGTTTATGTTCCTGGACTCTGATAGAATTTCCAAGGGCTTCCGCCGGAATCGGTCGATAGCAGAAAATTACAAAACTATTATAAGCTATTATACTGGAACCCCAGGAAACGGGGCAACCCGGGGACGGAGTTCGTGAAAGGGGCGGTCTGCATGAAAGCAAAAGAAAAGACAAACCCGGCACAGGACGCCATGAAAGAAGCAGCGGCGGAAGAAGCCCTGTCGCGGGTGAAATCGGGAATGATTCTTGGTCTTGGAACAGGTTCGACGATGGATTTTTTCCTTTCGAAACTGGCATGTGCCCTGAAGGAACACCGCCTGGTCGATATCCGTGGAGTCCCGACTTCAGAACGAACCGCTTCAGAGGCTTGCCGACTCGGTATCCCCCTGACAGACTTGGACGACAGGGGAGTGGACTTGTGCATCGACGGAGCCGACTGTGTCACCCCGGATCTGACCCTCGTCAAGGGATACGGGGGAGCGCTGCTCAGGGAAAAAATCGTGGCGGAATCAGCCCGGGAATTCATCGTCATCGTCGATGAAAGCAAGCTTGTGGAAAAAGCGGGAGGCCGGGAGTTCCCCATTCCCGTCGAGATAGAGCCTTTTGGATTCATATGGACCATGAAACGCCTTTTTGAGAACTGCGGCAAGCCCGTGTTGCGGCGCGATGAAAAACGAAACTGCGCCTGGCTGACCGATGGAGGGCATTACCTCGTGGACATAGAGACAGAGGTTCTGGAAGATGCGGCAGGATTCGACGCCGGACTCCGGGGCATTCCCGGAGTGATAGAAACGGGCCTTTTCTGCGGCCTGGCGGACCTGGCCTTTCTGGGAACGGCCGGCGGCATCCGCGAGATCCGGCGATCAGGAAGATAGGCGGTCGTCATGTATTTCGTTGGGATTGCAATGATACTTTGCTCAGCGGCATTTTTCGGGACTCTGGGACCTGTCGAGCGCATCGCCATGAACGCCGGTGTGACACCTGCCGGCGTTTCAGTGGTGCGGGCCGTCTCGGGGGCGCTGGTTGTGTCCTGCTATGCCCTCTGGCGCAACCCGCGGGCGCTGACCCCCACGTTCAAGGACCTCTGGAAATACCCTGCCGTCGGACTTTTTGGTGTCGTTTTCGTCTATTATTTCTCGAACATCGCCTTTGTAACCATTCCCGTGGGCCTGGCGATCCTCCTGTTTTACACTAGCTCATTCTGGACGGTTCTCGGGGCTGTTCTCCTTAGAAAGGAACGTCTGACGCCCGTCAGGGCGGCGGCTCTTGCGGCAGGATTTGTGGGGGTCTGGATTGCCGTCGGGGGATCGGCGAGCGATGACTTGAACATGGCCGGAGCCTTTTTCGCCGTGGCTTCAGGGATAGGTTTTTCCGTCTACATGCTCAACAGCCGCTATGGAACTGGAAAGAGCAAGCCTTTCGAAACCTTCGTGCAAATGTTTCTCTGGGGGGCCCTGATCATGCTTTTTATAGCCGTTTATAAGGGGGAGATCCCCGATTTCCTGAACTTATCCACCGCGGGTCGGTTGGCCCTGGCGCACCTCGCGGTTTTCCCCACGATCCTTTCTTATATCCTGGTGGCGCTGGCGCTCAGGCGGATACCAAGTTCCGTGGCTGCCATAACCTCCATGTCCGAAATTTTCTTCGCGACTCTTCTGGCCTTTTTCGTTTTGAATGAACAGCCTTCCATGCGGGCTCTTTTTGGTGGAGCACTTATTGTAGGGGCCGTGCTGATACTTGTTCTGGAAAAACCTTCGCATCCTGGCAAGATGGGGGTATCCTGTGCTGCCGGGAAAAAGACTCCCCTGCAACAAAAAAACGCCGAAAAGGCGTTGTGATAGCCATTTCCCCCGGTTCATCCCTTCCGGATGCATGAAGGGCAACGAGGGAGCTGTTATTGTTTTCCTTTGCCCCTGTCCCTGGCCGCTTAAGCTTTCCCGTAAGAGAACCTCCAAAAACCGCATAACTTTGCCACCAACACAAATTACCCTGACACGTTGGTAAAAAAGCGCCAGGATAAATTTGCCCTTGACTTTGTGTCGACAAACGACATAATTATAGTTGTACTTTTCAAAATAGAAGAACATTCCAATTAATATTAATCATTATTTCTGGTTTCCAAACGTGCCACGCAGCGGAGAGGGGTGTAGGAGAGCAATATTGGTACTGATGCAAAAACCTTGCAGGGGAGTGGTATGGATGAGCAACAAGGGTATTTGGATATCGTGTTTTGTCATCGCGGTCTTTCTGGGTTTGGGAGCCTTTGCGGGCGAGTCACAGGCAGCCGAAACACCTGAATACACATGGAGGCTCGTTTCCGAGGAAGTTGAAGGAGATTTCATGACCGACTGGGCCCATGAGTTTGCCGACAAAATGGACGAATGGTCCGACGGGAATATCAAGATCGAGGTATACCCCTATGGAACCCTCGGGGGGGAACGGGACATCAATGAACTTTGCCAACTCGGCGAAGTCGAATTTGTGATGTCCGACTACGGATGGATCAGTTCCTTCGTTCCACAGGCTCAGGTACTGGCTCTTCATTACCTGTGGCCCAGGGAAAAGAGCGTTGAAGTATTTAATGAAGTGTTCAATAATGGGGAGATAAGCGGTGTTCTTGAGGAGAGTTTCCGGGCAAGGAACTTCGAGCCACTGGGATATCTTCACGAGGGTTGGCAGTGGGTGACATCCAACAAGAAGATCAGGACGCCGGAAGACACGAAAGGCGTCAAGATCAGGGTCATGGGTTCGCCGATGCTTCTCAAGGCATACAGTACCTATGGTTTCGATGCGATTACCCTGGACTACGGTGAAATCTACAGTGCCCTCCAGATGAACCTTATCGACGCCCAGGTTCAGCCGATGTTTGCCAACTACAGCATGGGTTTCTACGAACAGGTGGACCAAATCATCAACATGGAAGCCGAGATGTTCATAGCCATTCCGCTCGCCAACAAGGAGTTTTTCGATTCACTGCCGCAGGAGACACAGGACAAGATCCTCGAAGTCTGGGCCGACCTTATGGTGCCTGCAGGGGAAGACTCATTGGTGAGGGAGCAGAAATTTATTGATATGGTCCAGGAAAAGAGACCCAACATCGAATTTTACAGTTTTACCAATGAGGATATTGCGCCCTTCCGTGAACTGTCCAAGTCGTTGCATGGCGAATACCTGAAGATCGGCGGGGACGGAGCCGAAAAGATTCTCGAAACCTTGCTTGCGGATCTCGAGAAGGCCAAGGCAAAATACGGTGTCAACTGATAGTCCCGGACAAGTGGTTTGGCGCGGGAACATTCCCGCGCCAAACTGTTTTTTTTCGCCGAGGTTTCCGGGCTGGTTCGCTGCATTGGAAAAAGAGGGACAGGATGATCATAAAGGGCAAACGCGGGCAGGTTAGTTACGGAGAGGCTGTAGGCATTCTTCTCATAGAAAACTTCGTGCCCTTCATCCCGGGAGATGTGGCCAATGCCACGACGTACGGGTACCCCGTCAGATTTCAGAGAATAAAGGGTGTGACCCACAGGCATCTTTTTTCCCATGACCTTTCTGTCAAGGAAAAGGTTTTTACGGCCGCCCGTGAACTTGAAAACGAAGGAGTAAGGGCTATAACGGGAGATTGTGGTTTCCTCGTCCTTTTTCAGGAAGAAATGAAGGAGTTCCTCCAGGTTCCGGTTTTTCTTTCAAGCCTTTTGCAGCTTGCTTTTATTGAAAAGATCATCCCGAAAACAGGCAAGATCGGCATCATCACGGCGAATGCGGCAGCCCTGACCGGCCCCCTTCTGGACGTTGCCGGTGCCCCGGCCAGAGACAGGTTGGCAATCGGTGGCCTCGAAGATGCAAAAGAGTTCAGAAAAGCCGTTTTTGACGAGTCAGGATTCCTCGATGTGGAAACGGTGCAATCGGAGGTCGTAAGTGCGGCAAGAACTCTGGTGACAGAAAACCCCGGATTGAAAGCCCTGTTGCTCGAATGCAGTCTCCTTCCTCCATATGCCGCAAGTGTTTCGGCCGAAGCGGGGCTTCCGGTTTTTGACTATGTTTCCATGATTGATTTTGTTCACTCGGCAGTCGTAAAGAAAAAGTATACGGGATACATGTAATTCCTCCAGCTTCTCTTGAGAAAGGGTGGCACCAGAATCTCGAACGGGGGTGGTTGTGTGGCCACGAATCTGCTGAAAAGGTTGAACAGTTCAGTTAGAAAACTAGAGGAAACCGTGTTAAGCATAGGCGTGATGGTTCTCGCCGCGCTTCTCATTGCCAATGCCATAGCCCGCAAGACAGGTACTTTGTTTCATTTTGTTGACGAATTGTCCATGTTTCTGGTTATCATGATCACATTTCTTGGTGTCAGTTATGCCGTTCGCGAAGCCAGTCACGTCAGGATGGCAGCCTTGTATGACCTGATGCCGGAAAAAGCTCAAAAAAGGCTGATTATTCTCATCTCCTGTGTAAGTTCCTTTGTCCTGCTCTACATCGCTTACCTGTCCGTTCTGTATGTTCTACGGATGAAAAGCCTTGGACAGATGGCGCCCACACTGGGAATTCCATACTGGATCGGTGTGGCTATTGTCCCTGTTGGTTTTTTCCTGGCTTCGATCCAGTACGGGCTTACCGTCCTGAAAAACATCAAAAGCGAAGAGGTCTGGGTGGGCTCCGAGAAACAGAGCGAATACGAATAGAAAGTGACCGTAAGTGACAATCCATGGATGCCGGACAAGATGGGGGGTAAAACATGTTACCGTTGATGGCGGTTGTTGCCTTTACTCTTTTGTTCCTGGGGTTCCCCTTTTTNNTCAGCACCAGCCTTGTGACGCTTATCTTCTTTTTCCCGGACACGAACCTGATACTCCTGATTCAGCAAGTGATCAGCGGCGTCAAGCCGGCGTCTCTCGTCGCCATACCGATGTTCATCCTCGCAGGGGATCTCATTACTTCGGGCCGGGCAATAGGAAAACTCATAGATCTTGTAAAGGCCCTTCTCGGACACGTTCCAGGCGGTTCGGCCATCGTGACCTCCGTTTCTTGTGCAGTCTTCGGGGCCCTTTCCGGATCTACGCAGGCGAGTGTCGCCGCCATCGGGAAGACCATGCGTCCCATGATGATGAAAGAAGGCTATACAAGCTCCTTTTCCCTGGCGCTCATAATTTCCGCCAGCAACCTGGCCTGGCTGATTCCGCCGAGCATCGGGTTCATTGTTTACGGGGTCGCCACGAGGACATCAATAGGCCAGCTTTTTCTTGCGGGCGTGGGACCCGGCCTCCTTTTATGCGCCGCCTTCTGTATTTATTGTGCTGTCTACTCGGTAAGGCAAAAGATTCCCATTTCAGAAAAAGCAACCTGGGAAGAGAAAAGGAGAGCCATATGGAACGGCTTCCCTGTCCTCGGGTTTCCCCTTGTCATCCTGGGGGGGATCTATTCGGGGTTCTTCAGCCCGACGGAAGCCGCCGCTGCGGGTGTCCTCTACGGCTTGATCCTCGAGGGCCTGGTGTACCGGTCCCTTGACCTGAAAAAGATACGAAAGATCGCTCTTTCCACGGGAGTCATAACAGCAGTGGTTTTCGTCCTTGTCGGCGGCGGGCAGGCCATAAGCTGGGTGCTGAGCTACGCCAGGATTCCCCAGACCGTGCTCCCGAACATTTTTGGTGCGGAACCGTCTGCGCTCAAGGTGATTATCGTCATCAATATCGCCTATTTCATTGCCGGCATGTTCGTGGACCCCATCGTGGCAATATATGTTCTGAGCCCCATTTTCGCGCCATATGTTCTTCGTGCCGGCGTGGACCCCGTGTTTCTGGGTGTCCTGGTTTGCCTGCAGGGAGCCTTCGCGGGTGTGACCCCGCCCTGCGGGTGCAACATCTTCACTGCCATGGTGATCTTCAGGCGCCCGTACTTGGAGGTCATACGGAATCTCGCGCCCTTTGTAATCATTATGATCATCATGATCGCAATACTGATCATATTCCCCGACATTGCCCTGTTTTTACCCAGTACTGTGTTGGGTCGGTAGAGCGTTGAGAATAATTTATGGAGGTGGAACAAATGTCGTTACTTTTCGAGGTTTCGGAGTACAAGACCCGGCTGCGAAAAACAAAAGAGAGCATGCTCCGTAGCGGGGTCCAGGTACTGGTGGTCAGCGATCCCGCAAATATGAACTACCTCACCGGGTATGACGGGTGGTCTTTCTATGTTCACCAAGGACTTGTTGTGGCTCTTGATTACGACGAGCCGATCTGGTGGGGACGCGGTATGGATGCTAATGGAGCCAAAATCACGACCTGGCTGAATCATGACAACATACGCCCTTACGCCGATGACTACGTACAGAACATGTTCAAACACCCCATGAGCTTTGTGGCCGACATTATCCGTGAAAAGGGATGGGAAACCCGAAGCATCGGTGTGGAAAAGGATAATTACTGGTTTACCGGAGCGTGTCTGGATACCTTGCGAAAGGAATTGCCGCGCGCGGACATCCTTGACGCAAAGAGCCTGGTGAATTGGGTCAGAACGATCAAATCTCCCGCTGAAATAGGTTACATGAAGCAGGCGGCTGAGGTCTGCGAACACGTCATGAATACGGCCATTGATTCGATAAAGGTCGGCGTCAAAGAGAGCGAGGCCGCAGCAAATGTTTACCATGCCGTGGTGAGGGGAACAGACAAGGTGACGGGAGATCATCCGGCTATCTTCCCTATCATGCCTTCAAACGAGAGGACATCGGCGGCCCACCTGGGATGGAACCCCGACAGGGAATATGCTGAGGGCGACATCATCCTGCTCGAGTTGTGCGGCGTCCGGTACCGCTACCATTGTCCGCTGTCGAGGACGGTCTATATCGGCGATCCACCGAAGGAGCTCAAGGAGATAGCCGATGTCGTCATTGACGGTATCGCCAAGACGCTGGACTTTGTCAGGCCGGGCGTCACAGCCGAGGAGATCGAGGCGAAGTGGAGGGAAGCCATTTCGGGCTCCCGGGTGGTCAAGCCCTCGAGGCTCGGTTATGCCTACGGCCTGAACTATGTTCCCGACTGGGGAGAACACACGGTCAGCCTCCGTCCCGGAGACAAGACGATCATGAAACCCGGCATGACAATTCATCTCATGCCCGGAATATGGCTCGACGAATTCGGGTTCGAATGCAGCGAGCCCTTTCTGGTGACCGAGACAGGCTGCAAGACGTTCATGGAATTCCCCCGGAAGATTTTCACGAAGAAGGGGTAGAGGCTTCCAACGGGAGAGCGAATATGACATTCTTGAAAAATATGAGAGAAGAAATCGGGTCTTTGAAGGCGGAGCTTGTCGCCCTGAGACGGGATTTTCACATGTACCCTGAGCTGGGCTTCCAGGAGGAGAGGACTTCGGTCAAAATCGCCTCATACCTCAGGGAGCTGAGGCTCGATGTCAAAGAGAAAATCGCCGGTACGGGAGTGACCGCTGTTCTTGAGGGCGGGAAGCCTGGACCTTGCGTCATGCTGAGGGCCGACATGGACGCCCTTCCCCTGCAAGAACAGAATGATGCCCCATATCGGTCCCGAAACGATGGGGTCATGCATGCCTGTGGGCACGATGCGCACATGGCAATGCTGCTTGTAGCTGCCAAGATCCTTGCCCGGCACGGTGATATTGTGCCGGGCCGTATCCTTTTCTTGTTTCAGCCCAACGAAGAGATCGCCGGCGCCTTGAAGATGATTGAGGAGGGCGCATTGAAAGATCCGAAGCCAGATGGGGCCTTTGCTGTTCATGTCTGGGCTCCCATCGAGAGCGGTAAAATCGCCGCCTCGGCGGGCCCTGTCATGGCGGCTCTCGATGTCTTTGACATCAGGATAAAGGGCCGTGGGGGACACACTGGTGCGCCTCACCTGGCCGTCGACCCGATCCTGACCGCGGCCGATGTGGTGACGTCAGTCCAGATGATCCAGACCCGGGAGATAGATGTGCTGAAACCGACGCTGATCATGTTCGGGAAAATGAACGCAGGAACGGCGAAAAACATTATACCCGGCGAGGCAGAACTGGCGGGGACCATCCGTTACCTTTACGAAGACGGACCGGAAAGCCCGGAGAAACCGGTCGAAAGGTTCAGGCGTATCGTCAAGGATGTTTGCCGAAAGCACCAGTGCTCGTGCGATCTTGAAATTGGTTCCGAAAACATCACGCTGGTCAATGACGCAGCCATGGCCGATCTGGTCAGGAAGATAGCTGCCGATATTGTGGGACCCAAAAACTTGCTAGACTACATTGGTACCGCTGGTGAGGATTTCTCCGAGTTCGCAAGGATCATACCGTCCTGTTTCTATTTCCTTGGCGCCGGAAACGAAAAGAAGGGTGCATGCTATCCCCAACACCACCCTCGTTTCGACATTGACGAAGGAATCCTGCCCCTGGGAGTGGAGATGCATATCCGAACGGCCATGACGTTTCTCGAAAACGAAGCGCTGAAATCTTCTTTATGAACAGGAGTGACAGGATTTGAGGGAATCCAGGTTTGTGCATGAAAACCTCAACAGGCGAGTGGTCGAATTCCTGAGAGAGGAGATTCTCTGGTCAGGGCGGTTGCGGCATGGCCAGCACATCCAGGAAATGGAGATCGCCGAGCAGCTAAACATCAGTCGGGCCCCGGTTCGGGAAGCGCTCAGAGGACTCGAGCACGAGGGACTTGTGGAGTACGTGCCCAGGAAGGGAACCTATGTCGCCAGTTTTGACAAGGATGACTTCATTGAGATAGTCGACATCAGGTTTGCCCTGGAATCCCGCGTCTATAAAGCCATCATCAGGCACAAACGCCTCGACGAGGAGGATTTCCGCAAACTCAGGTCAATGATCGACAAGATGGTGGCCCTTTCCGGCGAAGATGCCCCGGAGGACGAAAAGACCGCCGCAGTGGCGGAACAGGACGTCAAGTTTCATAGGTTCCTTTGGGAGAAATCGGGCCGAAAGTGGAGCTACAAAATTCTCACGAATCTTTACTTCCAGCTTCGGCTTGCCATGAAAGAAGATTGGATCAGGGAAGCGGACATCCTTCAGGATATGGAGAAATCTGCGGCCATGCACTATGACATCCTCGACAGCCTCGAGGGTGGAGATCTTGAAAGGGCTAAGGAAGTGCTCCTGCACCACATATATACGCTGTGGAGCGAATCATCGAGTGCCCGTTTCGATACAGGGCCTCAAGAAGACCCTGCATGATTCGGCAGACCCCAGAAAAGGCAGCAGACCGGACGGAGGGTTTCGATTTTGTTTACCAGCAAAGATAGGTAGGAAAGAAGGGATGTGAACCATGTACGACGAGAAGCTGTTTTC
>NPIE01010338.1_pt1 | contig 12611 bp, 10 predicted proteins | sample 8637661 | NCBI WGS metagenome assembly NPIE01 (sample SAMN07420842, study PRJNA396082) | bioreactor metagenome | isolation source: sample BA12 brine-fed electro-methanogenic bioreactor BA | place: Japan: Kochi | collected 2016-12-09 | reverse complement strand
CTTTTTAATTTTTATTCCTCTCTTAAAGAATCAATTGCTTGTTGTTTTGATGCTTGGTATGCTGGAAGAAAACCTGCAATTAATCCAAGGATAAAAGAAAACCCTAGTGCTATTAAAATAATTGTTATATCAAATGATAAATTTATTTCTGTACCTGTAAATTGTCCTATAATATTTACTATAAAAGCAATTAAAAATCCACCGATAGTTCCAATAATTCCACCAATAAGTCCTATTATTCCAGCTTCAATTAAAAAGATTCCTAAAATATCTTCTCTTCTTGCACCAATAGCTTTCATAACTCCAATTTCTCTTCTTCTTTCAAGAACTGAAGTATACATTGAGTTTAAGATTCCAATTCCTCCAACAAGTAAAGAAATAGTTGCAATTCCTACAACAACAATTGAAACTGCTTCTAAAGTTTGTGCTCTATTTTCTGCTTCTTTAACTGGTGTTGTTACAACAAAATCTTCTTGTTCTCTAAATTTTTCAAGACTTTCTTCTATTTTTTCTCCAGTCTTTTCAATATCTGAAGTTTCTTTTGCAAATGCATATATCCCATCAACTTCTTTTTCTCCTGCATTTGAAATTTCTCTTAAATTTTCAAGAGATATATATATTTTTCTATCGTTATTTACATTTCCAGTATCATCTAATATTCCAACTACTTTATAATTATTATTTGAAATTTCAATAGAGTCTCCAAGTTTTATAATCTTTCCAAAATATTCATCACTTGCAAAAAGATCATAACCAATAATAATTTCATTAGATTTATCTGAATCAATATATTTCCCTCTTAACAATTCTTTTCCTTCTTGGGTTAATATTTTTTCATAGTTGTCCACTTGATATCCTGTAACACTTAATTGTCTTTCTTCTTTTGAAAATTTAGATATTGTTTGTGAACTTAAATATCCTGTTGCAAAATCAACTTCTCCAATTCTTTCAATTTCTTTAACATCATCTAAAGTAAGTCCTTTATTTGAACCTTGTCCCATCATAGAATATTTTGATGAAATTGTTATTTTTTGTGCACCAGTTTTTGAGAATTCTTCAGTTATCCCTGATTTTAAACCTTCTGAAAGAGACATTAATGAAACTATTGCAATTACACCTACAATTATACCAATGATTGTTAAATAACTTCTAAGTTTTCTTCTTTTAAGATTCATTATTACAAAAGGTACAATTTTTTTCATGTTTTATCTTTTATTTTTTTTCTATTCAGGTTTATTTTTTTTATCTTCTATTATTTTACCATCTTTTAAAGTAATTATTCTCTTTGCATTTTTTGCAACATTTAAATCATGTGTAATAATTATTATTGTTTTTCCAATATTATTTAATTTTTTAAAAAGATTAATTATTTCTTTTGAAGATTTAGAATCAAGTGCACCTGTAGGTTCATCTCCTAAAATTATTTCAGGATCATTTGCTAGAGCTCTTGCAATTGCAACTCTTTGTTGTTGACCTCCAGAAAGCTCTGTTTGTTTGTGATTTATTCTATCTTGTAGTCCTACAATTTCAAGCAAATTTATACATCTTTTATTATATTCTTCTTCAGTTTCATCGTTTTCTTGAAAAAGAATAGGTAATCTTACATTTTCAAGAGCTGTTAGTGTTGAGATTAAATAAAAATCTTGAAAAACAAAACCAATTGTTTTTCCTCTAAGATTTGAAAGTTGATTTTCTGAAAATTTATTTAATTTTTGTTTTTTAATATAAATTTCTCCTTTTGATGGAAGATCAAGAGCTCCAATTAAATGCATCATTGTTGATTTTCCTGAACCTGACGCGCCCATAATTGCAACAAATTCTTTTGGATATATTTCTAAAGATACATCATTTACAGCTTTAACTTCAACATCTCCCATCTTGTATATTTTAGATACATTCTTAAGTTCTACAATTGGTTTATCTTTCATGTTTATTCTTTCTTTTAAGTATAAAAATAGTATATATTATATGTATCTATATCATTATAAATATTTTGGTACTTAATTAATTTAAGTAACAATTTTTAAAGGTGAAATGATATTATGTTAGATCAAATTTTTTTAGGAAATACAGTTAAAGATTATTTATGGTTTTTGTTTTTTATATTGTTAGGGTTTATTGTAAGTGGGATAATAGTCTTTATAAGTAAACGTTTTTTAACAAGATTATCAAACTTTACAAAAAATAAAGTTGATGATATTATTTCAAGAATATTATCAAAACCTTTACCTTTTAAGATTGTTATTTTAACAATATTTTTTAATATTGGTTTTGCAAGATTATCTGTTTCTACATGGTGGGATACTGCAATTAAGCAAGTATCTTTTTTAATCTATGTTTTAGCAGTTACTTTATTTTTAATAAAATTTTTCATAGGTCTTATTGAAGAATATTTTGAAACTTATGCTGCAAAAACAGATTCTAAATATGATGATCAATTAATCCCTTTATTAAAATCTTTAATAAAAATATTTTTGTTTATTATAGCAGTTCTTTTAGTTTTATCAAATTTTGGATATAATATAAGTGCTTTACTTGCAGGTCTTGGAATTGGTGGTCTTGCACTTGCAATGGCATCTAAAGATATTGTTGAAAATTTCTTAGCGGGAATTGTTATATTTATTGAAAAACCATTTAAGATAGATGATATATTAACTACAAAAGATGGAACTGGTATTGTTGAAGAAATTGGTATCAGATCAACAAAGGTAAGAACTTTTGATAATACATTAATTGTGGTTCCAAATAGAGAATTATCTTCTTTTGCTGTTGAAAATATTTCTCAAAGAAGAGCAAGAAAAGAAAATTTTACTCTTGGTTTAACTTACGGTACTTCTTTAAAGAAAATGGAAGAGGGTAAGAAAATTGTTACAAACATTTTAAAGAAAAATAAAAATGTTGAACAAGATTCTTTTTATGTTACTTTTGAATCTTTTGGAGATTTTTCATTAAATATAAGAGTTATTTACTGGATTCCTGGAGATTATGATGTTTATATGAAAACAAAAGATGAAGTAAATACTGCAATTAAAAAAGAATTTGAAAAAGCAAAAATTGACTTTGCATTCCCAACACAAACAATTGAGCTTAAAAAATAAATTTATGAGCTTTAAAATAGAGGTTCCTGAAAAAACTTTTCAGGACCCTAATGATTTCTATACTGAAGATGAATCAAATAGATATAATCAAAGCAGTGGGATGAAAAAAACACAAGAAGAGTTAACTGAAATTGCACTTTCTTTATCTTCTCCTTTCTCAAATAACCTCTCTTTATCTGTTTTAGACATAGGGTGTGGAACTGGTTTTTCTTTAGAATATTTAAAAACTAAAGGTTATTTTTCTTTAAAAGGAATTGATCCTTCAAGAGAAATGATAAAAATTGCAAAATCTAAAAAATTAGATGTAAAGATTGGTGGGTTTCAAGATTTATCTAAAATTTATGAAAAATATGACTTAATTCTTTCAATTTCTGCACTTCAGTGGGTAATTTCAAATAAATCTGAAATTGAGATTAAAAATATTATTAAAAAAATTGCAAAAGATCTTAAAAAAATATTAAAAGAAGATGGAATTTCTATTTTTCAATTTTATCCTGATTCTGAATTTGTTTTTCAAACTGTTTTTAATGCTTTTAAAAGGTTATTTATAAATACTGAGATGTTTATTTATAATTCTGATTCTTTAAAAAAAAGAAAATTTTTTCTAATTATTAAATCATAAGTTTTTTTTCTTTTTTTAAAAAGAAATGTTTATAAATATAATATATAACATATAATAGTAAATTTAGTATTTAAATTTAAGAAATTTTTACAAATCAACACAGTTATTTCCTAAACTTTTCAAAATTTCTTTAAAATTATTAAATAATTGTATATGAGGTTAAGAATAATTATGACAGAAAAGAAAAAAAGAAATAGATACTTGAAATTAAGTATTTTAGGTATTCTATTAATTGCTATTGCTTTTTTAGCAACTGCATATGTTAGTGGTAAAACTGTTGTTGAAGATGAGATTTCTTTCCAATGGGTATCTCACACAGAATATTGGAGAGAAGATTATGGTTCAACTATTGTAAGATTATCAGACTATAAAGGTAATCCTTATCCAATAGATGAATGTAGAGTAACAATTTTATACCCAGACAAATCTGTTTTTATTGATGATCAGCCAATGTCTGAATCAAATATCGCAGGTAACTGGTATAGAACAGATTATTTAGGTGGTGCTCCTTTAGGTACTTATGAACAAGAAGTAACTTGTAGAAGTGGAGCAACAATTGTTAAAAGTTCACAATCTTTCCACTTAAATCCTGCACTTGAACAAGTAAGTGTATTAACAGAAAAATCAGATAATTTAGATTTAAGACTTGCAGATGTTAATGTTTCTGTTTCAGGTCAAATTTCTGAAACTGGAGAATACATTACAACAAATTTAACAAACATGAATACTTCTTTAAATGATTTACTTGCAGATGTTAATGGAACTCTTGCAAATCAATTACAAGAAGGAATTGTAACATTACAAACTGATCTTTCAGGTGTTGATCTTTCTTTAACAGGTACAATTTCATCAACTGGTGAAGAAATTCAAACAAGTTTAACAAATGTTAATACTAATTTAGAAAGTCTTTTAACAAATGTTAATTCTGATATTTTAGATCAAATGGATACAAATTTTGATTCTTTAAATGCAAATTTAAATAATGTTAATTTAAATTTAACAGGTACAATTGCATCTACTGGTGAAGAAATAAATACAAATATTGATGCAACTAACACAAATTTAACTAATCTTTTAAATTCAGTTAATTCTGGTCTTTTAGATCAAATGGATTCTGATTTTAATTCATTAAATGAAAACTTAAATGATGTTAGTTTAAATTTAACTGGAACTGTTCTTTTAACAGGAGAAGAAATTAATACAAATATTGATACTACAAACACAAATTTAACTAATCTTTTAAATTCAGTTAATTCTGGTCTTTTAGATCAAATGGAATTTGATTATAATTCTTTAACTGCAAATTTAAATGATGTTAGTTTAAATTTAACTGGTACAGTTACAGGTACAGGAGAAGAAATTAATACAAATATTAATACTTCTACAACAAATATTTTAGATTTATTAAATTCAATAAATAATAATTTATTAAATCAATTAGAAGAAGATTTTAATACTTCTCAAAATAATTTAGAAAATGTAAATTTAAGTTTAACTGCAAATTTAGAAGAAACTGGTGAAGAAATAAATACAAATTTAACAAATGTTTCAACTTCTTTAACTGGTCTTTTAAATACAGTTAATACAGATCTTTCAGATAAGATTGATTTAAAGTTTGCAGAATTGTCAGATCAACTTACAAATGTAAGTTTAAGTTTAAATGCAAATTTAGATGAGACTGGAGAAGAGATTAATACAAATATTTCTCTTTCAACAACTACTCTTTCAAATCTTTTAAACACAGTTAATACAGATCTTTCAGATAAGATTGACTTAAGATTTGCAGAATTATCAAGTCAACTTGAAAATGTTAATTTATCATTAACTGCAACTGTTACAGAAACAGGTGAAGAAATAAATACAAATTTAACAAATGTTTCAACTTCTTTAACTGATCTTTTAAATGCTGTTAATGTTAATTTATCTACTGAAATTACAGATCAATTTAATAATACAAATGCATTAATTGCACAAAAGTTTTCAGATTCAAATGATTTCCTTTCAACAAGACTTGATAATTTAGAAATTTCTGTAAATGGAACTGTTGTTTCAACAGGTCAAACTTTACAAACACAAATAACAGATGTAAATGATTCTCTTTCAAGTTTAATGACAGATTTAGTTGTAAATAATATAAATGTTCAACTAGATTTAATGCTTGAAGATTTAACAAATCAATTAACATCAATTAAACAAGATACTAATTGGCTTGTTTCAAATTCAATTAATCAAGAAGACATGGATGAAATTAGAAACAGATTTTCATCAGTTGATGATAATCTTGCATTAGTTGAAAATTTCTGTGGAAATCAAGATACTAACAACAGCCCATTATGTCAAGAAGTTTATAATATTAAAACAGCTGTTGAAATAATGGATCAAACACAAGCACAAAAGTTAGAAGAAATTAATCAAACTACTTTAAGTACATGGAATCTTTTAAGTGGTGAGATTAGAACAAATATTGATTCTATCTTAACTGATGTTGGTATTATTAAAGCACAAACAACTGATATCAATGCAACTGTTCATCAAATATTAGAAAATCAAGAATCAGAAATTAATATAAGAATTATTTCTTAGAGATTCTGTTTTCTTTTAAATAAAATTATAGGTTTTGTGAAAACAAAACTTATTTTTTTTATTTTTTTTAATAAAAACGATCATAAAATGGAAAAAGGATTTAGGCATCATAATTTTAGACATTTAAATAGTTCTAATAAAAAAATTGTTTTTTATATAGTCATAGGTATTTTAGTTATTGGTTTAATTTTATTTTTAATTTTAAGTTATAGTCAAAAAAGTGCAGAACCAGGTATTAAAATGGTATCTGGAACTGAATATATTAGGGGAGAACAAGGACAAGTAATTGTTCGTCTTGAAGATACAAGAAACATACCAATAGAAGATGCAGATTGTATTCTTTCTCTTTTATATCCAGATAAATCTTATTTTTTAATTGATGTTCCTATGCTTCCAACCTCAGTTCCAGGGAATTATTATCATGCTTTTACAACTCCTCAAACTCCTGGTATATACGAAGAACATATTAGATGTACTGTTGTAAGAAACGATACTCCTAGAACATTAAACATATCTTATTCTTTCCACGTATCTCCTGGACTTAATTTAATTGTTGAAATGTCTCAATCTCAAAGAGAACAATATAATGATTTAGTTGCAAAAATTAATGCCTTAGACTCAAATGTTAGAGCTCAGATTAATTCTGTAGATATGAGAGTGTATGGTATGCAAGAATATATTGATAATAATGTTATGGGTGAAATTAATACTTTAAATCAAGATGTTCAAGATATTAATATTTCTTTAAATGATTCTGTTACTGGAATTGAAGGAAGATTAAATGATACAATGCTTAATAATTTTGAAGAACTTTACAATAAGTTTAGAGCAAGTTATGATGCTATGGCAAACATCTTTGGTGGAGAATGATTATTTTTAAAATTTTTTAGATATGAAAAAAAAATTAACAAGTAATCAAAAATTAAAAAAAAAGAAAGAAATCTCTAATGGTATGGTATCTTTACAAAAAGATCTAATTTCTAAAAAATTAAAAGATAAAGAAGTTTATCAAAGACTTAAAAAATCTACTGAAAATTTAAAAATAAATGATAAGTCTGGAAGATATTTTTTAAATAGAAAATTTAAAGATTATAATTTAATATTTAGTAAAATTTTAAATAATGAAATTTTTAATACTTCATCTGTTCTTAAACAAGACATTATTTCTACTTTGAGTGCTTTGGAAAGAAAATATAAAAAAAAAGAAATCAATGTTTTAGATGATGGTGCTGGAAAAGGTTATTTTTTATCAGAGCTTAAAGAAAAATGGAATTCTTTAAAAGAAAAAAAATTAGTCTCAGCAGATTTAAAAACAACAGCTGTTTCTTTAACTAAAACTTTTGATGTAAAAAACATTGATTTTAAAAAAATAGGGGATGTTCTAAATTTTATTCCTAAAAGAAAATATGATTTAATTATTTCTGTATATGGTGGTTTTCATTATACACAAGCAATCTTAAAAAAAGAAGTTCTCTTAAAATATCTTTATTCTTTAAACAAAGGAGGGGTTGCAATTTTTAGTTTTAATCCTATATTGCTTCGTTCTAATCTAGATAAAGAACATAGAGCTCAAGTTTTAATTGCATTAAAAAAAAGAGGTTTTAAAGCAGATTTTTCATATCTTCCAACTTATTTAAATAAAACTATACCTGATCTTCCTCAAGTTTATTTATTTGTTGAAAGAGTCAAATAGTTCTTTTTTAAATTTCTTGAGTTTTTATAAACATTTCTATACTTATAATATATATTAAATAATATATTTTAAACAATTAATTAATCGAGAATACATGTATAACTATAATGACTTTGAAAAAAAATGGCAAACAAAATGGAAAGAAGAAAATATTGGTGTTTCAAATAGAGATGAGACAAAACCTAAATTTTTTTTAATCTGGGCATACTTAACTGTATCTGGTTTCCATCATGTAGGGCATATGAGAGGATATTCTTATGCTGATGCAGTTTGTAGATTTAAAAGAATGCAAGGATATAATGTTTTACTTTCAGCAGGTGGACATGCTTCTGGAAATGGTGCAGTTTCAAAGGCTTTAAAAGTTAAAGAAAATGATTCTGATACAATTGATTATTATAAAAGTAAAGGTTTAACAAAAGAAAATTTAGATCAAATTTCAACACCTGAAGGTTTTGTTGATTATTTTTCTCAAATGTATGTTAAAGATTATATTTCTTATGGTTATTTAGTGGATGATAGAAGATTTACTGTAACTACTTATCCTGATTATCAAAAATTTATTGAATGGCAATTTAAAAAATTAAAAGAAAAAGATTTACTTGTGCAAAAACCATATTTTGCAACAGCTTGTGTTAAATGCGGTCCTGTTGCAGTAGACCCATCTGAGATGGATTTATCAAAAGGTGGAAATGCAGAAAAACAAGAATTTACAATAATTAAACTTAAGTTTGAAAAAGATAATCAATTTATTTTAGTTGCAACCTTAAGACCAGAAACTGTTTATGGTCAAACAAACATTTGGCTTTCTCCAGAAGAAGAATATGTTAAAATAAAATCTGGAGATGAAACTTGGATTGCATCAAAAGATTTTTATGAAAAAATAAAATATCAATTAGATAATCTTGAACTTTCTGGTCAATCTTTTAAAGGAAGTGAGCTTTTAGGTAAATATGTAACTCCTCCTATAATTAATAGAGAGATAATTATATTGCCTTCTTCTTTTTGTGATCCTAAGATAGGAACTGGTATTGTAACTTCTGTTCCTTCTGATGCACCTGCTGATTGGATGGGTCTTTATGACTTACAAAGATCAAAAGAAGAATGTGACAAATATAATTTAGATTTTGAAACTATTAAAAACATAAAATTAATTCCAATAATTAAATCTAAAGATTTTGGAGATTTTCCTGCAGTTGAAATTTGTGAAAATATGAAAATTAATTCTCAAAAAGATACTGAAAAATTAGAAATTGCAAAAAAAGAAGTTTACAAAAAAGGATATCATACAGGGGTTATGAGTGATACTTGTGATGAATATGCAGGCCTTAAAGTAGAAGTTGCAAAAGATAAAATTAAACAAAAAATGATTGATGATAATAATGCTTTTGTTTTTTATGATTTATCAGAAGAAGTTCTTTGTAGATGTTCTTCTCCAGTTGTTATAAAAAGAATAGATGATCAATGGTTTATTAAATATTCAGATAAACAATTAACTGAAAAAACAATTGAATATATTAAAGAAATGTCTATTTTACCAGACTCTTTTAAAAAGAATTTACCAAATGTTTTAAATTGGTTTGATGATAGAGCTTGTGCAAGACAAGGAACTTGGCTTGGAACAAAACTTCCTTTTGATACTTCTTATACAGTTGAACCAATATCAGATAGTACTCTTTATCCTATCTATTATTTAGTTTCACTTTATGTAAATCAAGGAAAAATAAATGTTGAACAATTAACTGAAGAATTTTTTGACTTTGTGTTTTTAGGAAAAGGTAATTCTATTGAGATTGCAAAAAATATTTCAATGGATATTAATCTTTTAGAAAATGTAAGAAAAGATGTACTTTATTGGTATCCATTAGATATTAATCTAGGTGGGAAAGAACATCAAACAGTTCATTTTCCAACATTTTTAATGAATCATGTTGCTGTTTTTGAAAAAAATTTCTATCCTAAAGGAATTTTTGTAAATTGGTGGGTTGTTTCAAATGGTGGAAAAATTTCTAAATCTAAAGGTGGTGTTGGATCTATTGGTTCTGAAGCTGAAAAATATTCTGTAGATGCAATTAGACTTTTCTATGCAAATATTGCAAGTCCTTTTGTTGATATTACTTTTGAAGAAGAAGATTTAAAGACTTATAAACAAAGACTTGAAAGAATATTTGTGTTTATTGAAAATATAATTTCTTCAAGTGAGTTTAAAGAAGATTTAAAAGAAACTGAACTTGATAGATGGTTTGAATCTAAATTTAATCTAAGACTTCAAACAATTATTGATTCTATGGACAAAATAGAATTTAAGGCAGCTACTGATGAAATTTATTTTAATTTTTATAATGACTTTTCTTGGTATCTTAAAAGAGGAGGACTTAATAAAAATGTTATTTTTTCAATTCTTAAAAAATGGATTTTAACAATGGGTCTTTTTACTCCTCATGTTTCTGAAGAACTAAATAGTCTTTTAGGTGAGAATGCTCTTGTTGTAAAACAAACATTCCCTGAGATTGAAATTGAAAAAATTAATCTTTCTCTTGATGATAAAGAAAAAAATGTTGAAAAAATGATTAGTAACTTAAGAAATGTAATTAAATTATCTGGTCTTGAAAAAATAAATAAAATATCTTTATTTGTATCTGAATCTTGGAAATATATTTTCTATTCAGAAGTAATTGCTGAACTTGAAATTACTAAAAATGTTGGACAAATCATTTCCAAATTTATATCTAAATATCCTGATAATAAACAAGAAGTTTCAAAAGCAATTCCTAAATTATTAAAACAACCAATGTCTAAAGAAAATTTAAAAACTCAAGAAGAAGATTATAATTTTTTAATATCTATTAAAGATTTTTTAGAATTGACTTTTAATACATCTATTGAAATTATAAAAGCAGAAGAAAGTGATAATGAAAAAGCAAAAAGTGCAACTCCTGGAAAAATAGGTTTTTTAGTTGAGTAGTATTTTTTAAACAAATAAATAAACCATACAGTAGAGAATTAAAATGATTAAAAATAAATTTGTAAAAGAATATAAAGAATTAATTAAAGATTATACTTCAAATATTGAAAAATCATATGATTTAATTTTAGAAAATTATTCTGATAAATATGTTTTTAAGAATATATCTTTAGTAGAATATTCTCTTGCTATTGCTAAAAAATTAAATGTGTATGATGAAAATATCATTATTTCTTCTGTTCTTTATAATCCTTATAAATATAATTTAGATATTAAAAAGAAAGGTTTTCCTAAGATTATTAGAAAGATATCTAAAGATATTTATTTTATTAATTTCTATGAACTTATAAATAATTATTCTATTTCTCCTATTAAAATTAAAAATATGATTGTTCAATCTTTTTTTAAGATTGAAGCAATAATAATCACTTTTGGTGAAGCTTTAGTTATTTTAGATTATTTTTCTGTAATTGAGGATGTTAAATTTAAAAACAGATTTTTAGATATTATTGAAATTGCAATTTTTCCTTTAGCTTATCAGCTTGGTATGCAAAATTTTAAAGAAGAATTTTTAACTCAATTAATGAAATTAAAATATAAAGATAGTTTTAATAAAAATTATACTGAACTTAAAAAAAGATATCCTTTAGAAAAACTTAATTCTTTAAAAGAAACTGTTATTAATCTATTAAAAAATTCAGGTCATAAGCCAATAACTTATAATTATAGATATAAAAGTCCTGGTAGTTTATTTCAGAAAATATTTATTAGAAAAGAAAAGAAATGTATTGATGATGTTTTAGATATTTATGCATTAAGATTAATTTATAATTCTAAGAAAGAATGTTATGCTGCTTTAAAGTTTATTAAAGATAATCTAGATGTTATTGAAAATAAAGATATAAAGGTAAGAGATTTTATTAAGCATCCTAAAGAAAATGGTTATCAATCTATTCACTTAAATATTATTTTAGATGGCTTTCCTTTAGAAATACAAATAAGAACTATAGACATGCATAACAATGCTGAATTTGGTGTTTCTGCTCATTTCCACTATAAAAATATTGAATTTTCAGAAAAAGATAATCGTTTAATTAATATTTTAAAAGATAAAACATTAATTGAAAAACCAAAAGATATTTCATATATAGATTATATTAGTGTTTATACCCAAACAAATCAAGAGATTGTAATTCCTAAAAAATCAACTCTTTTAGATTTTGCATTTTCTCTTCATTCTGATTTTGCAAAATATTTTGATTATGCAGAAATTAATGAAAAAATAATTAAAGATAAGTCTCATCTTCTTAAAAATGGAGATAAGATAAAGATTATTAAATCTAAGAAAGTGACTATTAAAGAAACTGACATAGATTATTTATTTAATAAAAGAAATAAAAAGAAGTTTAATCTTATTTTAAAATAATTATTTTTTAATAATTAAAGGTAGTTTATATTTTTCAGCAGTCTTTATTGCTAGGTTTTCTCCTTCTTTAGAGAAAGGCCATACAAAAAGTGTTATTTTTGGTTTTATTTTCATAAAAAAATTATTTCCCAGAAACTATTTCAATACAATCATTATTTTTTAAAGGATGATCTTTTCCTAGAAGCATTTTTGTCTTAACATCAATTGCTTTAATAAAGTTTTTACCT
>NPIE01003053.1_pt1 | contig 12611 bp, 7 predicted proteins | sample 8637661 | NCBI WGS metagenome assembly NPIE01 (sample SAMN07420842, study PRJNA396082) | bioreactor metagenome | isolation source: sample BA12 brine-fed electro-methanogenic bioreactor BA | place: Japan: Kochi | collected 2016-12-09 | reverse complement strand
GGATCATCGGCATATAGATGATGACCGTATCGCCTTTGGTTACCCCTATTTTCTGCAGGGCTCCGGCCAGGCGCGCGACGTGATCCTGCAATTGGCGATAGGTGATGGTGGCGATGGTGTCGGTGACCGGGCTGTCATAGATAATAGCTACCTGGTCGCCACGTCCGCCGGCGACATGGCGATCGACGGCATTGTAACAGGTATTCATCAGGCCGCCGGAGAACCAGCGGTAGAAGGGTGGGTTGGACGCATCGAGTACGGTGTTCCAGGTTTGATACCAATCAAGCTCTGCCGCGGCTGTTGCCCAGAATGCCTCGGGGTTTTGTACGCTTTCAGCAAACACTTTGTCGTAATCGGCCATATTCCCACCTCTTGTGGTTGGTTGATAAAGTGATGATTTACGCTTGTTACATTCCTGTTTTCGCCTCCCGTGTAAAGGATAATTGTTTCTGCAACAATGACGTATAATAAATATTTACGGATACTTCAAGTATCTTTCTTGGATCGACAAGAGCGCAAAAATGACAAAAAAATGCTTGTAATACAAGGGCGATAGGGAAATAAAAGAACAACGTTCTGCAGCAAATTCCGATGATCAGTATAAAAAAAATTGATTTTTCGGAGAGACGGGTTGGTGACGCATTGCTGCTGTGTCCGGGGCCGGTGGGGCGAGACAGTGTGTGCGAAGTCCCCGGGTATCGGGCAGCGCTGCCGCGGCTCGATGAAGATGGCGGCGGCTGTCAGTTGTTGGCGGGACCTGCCGGGCAGGAGAGCAGTACTGCCTGGATGTCGACGGGAGTGGTAAAGGTCGCTTCGCGTCCATTGAGATGGTTGATGCCGAAATCGACCAGGGGTCCACCCTTGTTCCAGTCGGAGAACCCGAATTTCCAACCGGCCCACCTCGTGGCAAACGGGTAGGGGGTTTGTGGTCCATAGGCACGAAACGTTACCGTTTCCGGGGACAGGGTGCTTTGACGACTCAGGCCGAGCAGAACGAAATCGGCGCCGTGACCGGCAGCAAACTGCTCAATAGACTGGCGTGTCTGATCGGCGGCGAGCGTCGGTGGAACGGTGATGAGCAGATGCGCAAAAACGGTGCAATTGTCCGGGACGCGCTGTTTCTCGAAGGTGATCCGGGCCGCGTCGGTGGCCGGCAGAGTATGGGCTAGTTCGTCTGGATTGCGCGAGGCGCAGGAGGTCAGACCGAGAACGCAAAGGAGCACAGCGGCCCGAAGAAGTGACGATTGCAAACGAGTCATGAAACACCGGATGGGTTGAATGACGGCACGTGCTGACGGCCGGAGGAGTGGAGCCTGCGGCTTTGCCGGGGTGGTGTGCTGTCGTGCCGGTAACAGCGTGATTATTGATACCGTATTCGTCCGGTCAAGGCAAACCATTTTCCCGTCTTCGTGGCGGCGGCCGACGGACGGGTTTCCGGTCACCGTCAGCGCATCAATTCATTGAAGGTGGTGATGGAGAGAAAATCGGCGCTGTGCCGAACCGGGGAGCGGGAACTCGGCTTGGCGACGAACACCAGGTGCTCGATGCCATGCTGCCGGGCGGCCTGCAGGACGCGTGCGGTATCGTCGGCGAGCAGGGTCTGTGAGCGACGGAAACCCAGGGTTTCCTGGAGGCGCTGCCAGAAGAATGGGTTTTCCTTGGGCAGTCCGATTTCTCCGGCACAGACGATGCGGTCGAAACGCGGGCCAAGCTCGGTCTTGGCCAGTTTGATCTGCAGGGTCTTGTCGTGGGCCGCGGTGACCAGGCAGGTCGTTTTCCCGTGCTGCTTGAGAAAGTCAAGAAAGTCGATTACGTAAGGGTGGACGGCAACCAGGTGGTCGATGCTGCGCTTGAGTGCCGGTATATCGAGATCCAACTGCTCCGACCAGAAATCGAGATCGGTCCACTGCAGCGTGCTCTCGACGGCGCGGTAGCGTTGCAGGAGAGTGTTGCGGGACTGTTCGTGATCCATGCCATGTTTTTCGGCAAAGACCTGCGGGACGTAATGTTCCCAGAAATAATCGTCGAAATACTTGTCGAGCAGGGTGCCGTCCATGTCGAGGAGCACCGTGTCGATCACGGGCCAGTCGACAACCGGATCAACAGAAGGCCGGCTGCGTGTTGTCATGGGTGAGTTGGGCGAGGTCATGGATGATCCGGTCAATGGTTGTCTGCAGACAGTCATCGTCGCTTGTCGTCAGCTCGACGATGAGCCGACCGTCGGGCAGCAGTCTGGTTCGTCGCCGGTGTTCCTGGACATAGGCGAACAATCGCTCGGCCGGCACCGGCGTGTCGGCGAGAAAGCCGAAGACCAGGGTGTTGTTGCCACGTTCGAGCTTGTTGACCCGCAACGGCAGCAGCCGCTTCTTCACGGCAACCAGGCGAAACAGGTTGCGTACCTCATCGGGCGGCCGGCCGTAGCGATCATCGAGCTCTTCGAGCAATTCTTCCGGCGTCGGGGTATCGTGGTTGAGCAGGGAGGCGATGCGTCGATACATCAAGTAACGCTGGCTGATATCGGGCAGATACGCCTCGGGAATATAGGCCGAGATGTTCAGGTTGATCTCCGGGTCGAGGTCGTCGATGGACGGTGGCGCTTCCCCTCGGTCCTGCCGGGCCTTGAGTTCGGCCACGGTCTTTTGCAACAGGTCGAGGTAGAGATCGTAACCGATGGCGGCGATATGACCACTCTGGGAAACGCCGAGCAGGTTGCCGCCGCCGCGGATCTGCAGATCGGACATGGCCAGCTTGAAACCGCCGCCGAGTTCGTTGTACTCCATCAACGCGCGCAGCCGCTCCCGCGATTCCTTGGACAGGTGGTCAAGCGACGGGACGAGCAGGTAGGCGAACGATTGCGTTGCCGAGCGACCGACCCGGCCGCGCAACTGGTAGATTTCGGCCAGCCCGAGCCGATCGGCGCGGTTGATGATAATGGTATTGGCGGACGGAATGTCGAGTCCGGATTCGATGATGGTGGTGCTGATCAGCACATCGATCTGGTGGTTGACGAAGGCCACCATGATATCTTCCAACTCCTTGCCGGGCATCTGACCGTGGGCAACGGCAATGCGGGCCTCGGGTACGAGCTTCTGGACCATTGCCGCCATGCGGTGAATCGATTTGACCCGGTTGTGGACGATGAAGACCTGTCCGCCGCGCAGCAGTTCCCGGCTGACCGCCTCTTTGATGACCAGATCGTCGTAGCGGGCGACAAAGGTCTTGATCGGTCGGCGGTGTTCCGGCGGCGTGGATATCACCGATAGGTCGCGAATGCCGAGCAGGGATAATTGCAGGGTGCGCGGAATCGGTGTGGCTGTCAGCGTCAAAACATCGACTTCCGCTTTGATTTTTTTGATCTTTTCCTTGTGGGCCACGCCGAATCGATGTTCCTCGTCGATAATGAGCAGGCCGAGATTGGCAAACCGGACGTCCTTGGAGAGCAGGCGATGGGTGCCGATGACGATATCGACGCTGCCGGCCGTAAGGTCACCCAGGATCTGCCGCTGTTGCTGGCGTGAGCGGAAGCGGTTGAGGCACTCGATGCGGACCGGGAACTCCTTGAGCCGTTCGCCAAAGGTCTTCGCATGCTGTTCGGCCAGCACCGTAGTCGGCACCAGGATTGCCGCCTGGTAGCCGTCTTCGACCACCTTGAAGGCGGCCCTGATGGCGACTTCGGTCTTGCCGTAGCCGACGTCGCCGCAAATCAGGCGATCCATCGGTTTATCCGAGGTCAGATCGTCGATGGTCTCGTTGATGGCCCGATATTGACCGGGCGTCTCGTCGAAGGCAAAGGACTCTTCCAGTTCCTGGTAGAAACTGCCGGGCGGCGAAAATGAGCGACCGCTGCGCATTGCCCTGGCGGCATAGATATCGAGCAGTTCCTGGGCGACCTTCCAGACTTCCTCGGAAACCTTATTCTTGGTCGATTTCCAGGATTGGGCGCCGAGTTTGTCGATTTTCGGCGATTTGTCCGACAATCCTTCGTAGCGGCTGACCAGCCCGAGTCGGTCGACCGGCAGGTAGAGCTTGTCGCCGTCCCGATACTCGATGAGCATGAAATCGTTGGTGATGCCTTGCAGGGCCATGGTCACCAGGCCGCGATAGATGCCGAGCCCGTGCTCGCGGTGGACGACGATGTCTCCTTCCTGCAGTTCCGTGAAATTGAGTGCTTCGCCGGCGGCTCGACTGCGCCGTTTCTTGCCGCCGAGACGCATTTCGCCGAACAACTCGCTTTCCGACAACAGGTGACAGCGTTGTTCCGGTAGGCTGAAGCCCTTGTTCAGCGGGCTGTCGCAGAGGTAGAGGGGCGGTTCCCGGTCTGCGGCCGGAGCCAGAGCGGCAAGGTCGAGCGGTGCCGGCAGTGGCTGGAGGTTGAAGGAAAAGCGCGACAGCATCTCGGCCAGGGTCCTTTGCCTCAGCTGGGACCGGCAGCAGACGACCACCTGCTCCCCGGCTTCTTGCCAGCTACGGATCTGGTCGGCAAGGGGAGCAAGCAGGCCGTGGGTCTTCCGGTGCCGGGAGATCTCCTGCTTGAGCAGTTGGTGGCCGGTGGTGGTGATCGGCAAAACCGCCTGGTCGGCGCCGCTGAAGTCGGTGATGGCAAAGTGTTCAAAACCATGCACCTGTTGGGCCAGATCCGCTGCCGAGACGAACAGCTCGTCCGGCGGCAGGGCCGGTTGAGCGTTACGGCGGGCGTCGTCGTAATTGGCGGCGATCCGTTCTTCAACCAGCCGCGCCTGTCGGGCCAGTGTTTCCGGCTCGAGCATGATCAGGGTGGTGTTGTCGGGCAGATAATCGAGTACCGTTGCCGGTCGGTGGCCGGTGCAGAACAGCGGCAGGAAATTCTCGATGCCGGCAAAGCGCAGCCCGGCCTGCAATCGATCGGTGATCTCCTTGGTCTGCTCGGCGGCCCAGCCCAGATCTTCACTGCGCTGGCGCAGGGCCGTCAGCAGCGGTTGCAGCCGGCCCGGGGCTTCGGCTTCGAGCAGGATATCGCTGACCGGCAGGATGACCGCTTCGTCGATCGTACCGGAAGAGCGTTGGTTGATGGGGTTGAACAGCCGGATCGACTCGATGGTGTCGCCGAAGAAATCGAGACGGAGCGGACCGTCCTGTATCTCGCTGCCTGCCAGCAGAAACGGGGGCGGGAAGATGTCGACAACGCCGCCGCGAACCGAAAAGTCGCCGTAGCCGCGCACCAGCGAGGTGTGTTCGTAGCCCATGGCGATCAGGCTGGCGCGCAGGGTCGGTAGATCGAAGGATTCCCCGGTCATCAGCAATTCGGCGCGCTGCTGCAGAGACCGTTTCGGCAGCACGCGGCGGAGCAGTGCCTCGATGGAGACGACCAGGATGAACGAAGACTCGCTTTCGAGGCTGCGGTACAATGTCGAGAGCCGGGCCGCGGTGGTCTGCTGGTCCGGCGACAGCGGGGTATAGGGAGGGGTCTCGTAACCGGGGAAGGGCAGGATCGGCCGGTCGGTGAACAGCGCCAGATCCTGTTCAAAGGCGGCGACCTGCTGCTCGTCGGGTAGGATGCAGCACAGCGGCCGCGTCGCCGATCGGGTGGCGCTGAACCAGGCCGGACTGGAACCGCGCAGCCCGGTTACCAGGGTCGTGCCGTCGGTTATGAAATGATCTGTTTGTGTCATGGAAAAAAAGTGCCGACTGCACGAACCGTGCAGTCGGCGAATTCAGGCGGGAACGACGCGGCGGGCCTGATCAGAACTGCCCTCCGATGCTGAAATCCCAGACGGTTTCCGGCTCGTCGTTTTTCGGATCGAGGTTGTAGCCCCAGACCAGGCGGAACGGCCCGAGCGGGGAGAGCCAGCGGAATTCGATACCGGTCGCTTTGGCGACCTCGTTGGTGGTCCAGTCTTCGTCTTCGGCGATCGAGTCGCCGATGTCGAAGAAGACGACGCCATAGACGCCCTGCTCCTTGAAAACGGGGATAACGATCTCGGTATTGACGTACCACATGCGGTCACCACCGATCCGGTCGCCGGTTTCCGGGTCGATCGGGCTGACCTTGCCGTACTTGTAGCCGCGGATGGTGTTGATGCCGCCGAGATAAAAGCGCTCATAGACCGGCAGCTTGTCGGTCTCGTTCTCCCAAACCTGGCCGACCGAGCCGAGGATGTGGAAGATGGTCCCGAATGGCGCCGGAAAATACCAGCTCGATTCCAACTCGACCGCGGTGAACTGGGCGTCGCCGGCCAACGGCCCGCCGGCATACTGGACACCGATCGAATTCCGGGACCCTTCGGTGGCGCCGAACAGCCGGTCGCGGGTATCACGGACGAAGGCGACGCGGACGGCGCTGGTAACCGGAACGTTTTGTGACTCTCTAATGATATAGGAGGCATCCTCGCTGACATCGGTCAGCGTTGAATCGGAGTAGCTGTAACTCTCGTACATCCGCCATTTACCCCAGAACGGATGGCCGAAACGGAGCGCCCCGCCGACCGATTCCTTGGTGTAGTCATCGTACTCGCGTTCCCAGTTGAACAGGTCGATGCCCATGGAAACCTCGGTATCGTTGAGCCGCGGGTTGGTCCAGCTCAGGTTGTAGCGGCTGCTACTGCCGCCGATATTGGCACTAAGGGCCAGCCGATGACCGAGACCAAACAGGTTGTTCTCGGATATCTCGCCCATGACGATGACATCGTCAACCGAGGAGTAACCGGCTCCGATACTGAACTGGCCGGTGCTTTTCTCGGTGACGTCGACGACGACGTTCATCTTGTCCGGCTCCAGGGTCGGTTCCGGATTGACGTTTATTTCCTCGAAAAAGTCGAGTCGTTGCAGTTTTTGACTGGTTGCCCGCAGTTCTTTGGCGTTGAATACCCCGCCCTCGATAACCTGGATATCGCGACGAATGACGTTGTCGCGGGTGCGGCTGTTGCCCTTGATGATAATGCGGTTGATGTAGACCAGATCACCGCGATAGATGTTAAGGGTGATGTCGACCCGGCCACCGCCGGCGGATTTTTTGATGTCCGGCCGGACCTCGGCAAAGGCGTAGCCGAATTCCGAATAGTAGTCGGTGATCTTTATGATATCGTCGCGCAGGGTCTTGCGGCTCAGGAATTCCTCATCCCGGATGGACAGCAGTTCGAGCAGGGTCTGTTCGTCGGTGATCAGATCTCCGGCGATATCGACGGTGCCGACTTTGAAGCGTGGCCCCTCCTCGATGATGAAGGTGACGTGCAGCCATTTGCCTTCCTGGGTGACGACCGGTTCTCCGACCCGGGCCTCGAGAAAGCCGTTGTTGTGATAAAAGGCGACGATGCGTGCCGTATCCTGGTTGAGAATGTCCCGGTTGAGCAGGCCGGAATCGGTCAGCCAGGAGAACCAGCCCTTGGTTGTCGTCTCCAGCACATCTTCGAGATCGTCATCGTCAAAGCTGTTGTTGCCCTGGAACGTGATCTCCTTGATGAAGATCTTCTCCCCTTCGTCGACGACGAACTTGACGGCTGCGGTCGTCGGTGTCGGGTAGGTGATGTCGGCGGTAACCTCGGTGTTGTAGAAACCTTTTGTCCGGTATAACGCTTTGATCGCTTCGGCGGCGGCGTTGACGCCGGTCGGGTTGAGGATCGAGTTCTCCTTGACCGTCAGCACTTCCTGAAGGTCCTTTTCCTCCAGTTCGGCAAGACCGGAGAAGGTGATGGAACTGACGGTCGGTTTCTCGACGACCCGAAAGATTATCTGCTTGCCCTGCTGGCCATCGGTGACGTCGATCTGGACATCGTCGAAAAAGCCCATGGCGTAGATTGCTTTCAGATCTTCCCGCAGGGCCGCCGGGTCGTACGGATCGCCCGCGGTGCTGCTGATTTTTCGCAAGATGGCGCCGGAATCGATTATTTTGTTACCTTCCGGGGCGATTGAGGCGATAAAGCGGGAGCGTTCGGTGTAGGCTACCACCTGGCCGACGACATCAGCGATGACGGTTGAGAGATCGGTGACCGACGGGGCCTCTTGAAAGAAATAGCGGGGATTTTCCGGGTTGAGCAGATCGAAGACCTTGATGTCGATACTGATCCGGTTGCCGATGACCGTCGCCGTTCCGGCGGCGACATTGACGAAGCCGGTCTGTTTGGCGACGGCTTCGAGTACCTCGGCGGCAGGCGGCCACCGGCGATAATCGACGAGTTGCTCTGCCTGGCTGCGATTAACCATTTGCAAACCGTTGGCGGCGAGCGCTGCGGCCAATTCTTCGTCGAGGCGGGCGGCAAACCCTTCGTCCACCTGCGGGGCGACGATGTGTAGCGGCAGAAAAGCCGTGTTCTGATCGGCGGCATTTCCGGGAAGGTGACACAGAACGGCAATTACGAACAGGAGTGCGACGGGGAAAAACCGGACCCGGCGAGCGCGAGCCGGTCGGGTCGACGTGTTCCTTGAAATGAACATGGGATATCCTTTACGCAAGAGACGTCTGGCTGCCAAAAGGGGCAGTTTGTTAATAAAAAACAAAAGGTTGTACGGGCATTCCGGAGAAATCAGGTGAAAATTCTGTCCATTATGCCATGTTTGCAGCAAAATGCAAAGCGGACATCACCCTTCTTTCAGGTATTAGCGATGAGTTCACGGTTATGACGGTTTCACCACGTCCTCTTTCCTGGCGCAGCTTCGTCGGCGGCATGTTGGCGCTTCTCTTCCCGCCGCGCTGTCAGACCTGTCGAATCGTCCGTCCGTCCGATCCCGACCGCCAGCTCTGTCCCCGTTGTCTGGGCCACGTCATCCCGTACCCCGGTCCGTACTGCCGCTGCTGCGGTCGGTCGCTGGCGACCGGCACGGGGCCCGCCGAACGGCTGTGCGGGGATTGTCTGCGGACGCCGCCCCCGTTCGACAGTGCCCGCTCCCTGCTTTGCTATGGACCGCCGGTCAGCACTCTGCTGCACCGGCTGAAATTTCATGGTGACACCGCCGCTGCCCGGGTGCTGGCCGGACTCGGCTCTTCGGAACCGGTCAGCTGCGATCTGATCATTCCGGTGCCGCTCCATCGATCCCGGCTCCAGTCCAGGGGGCTCAATCAATCGCTCGTTCTGGCCCGCCGCTTTTTTCCGGCAGAACGCGATAAAATCGTTGTCGACCTGCTGGTTCGGCAAAAAAAGACGATTCCCCAGACCGGGCTCGACGGCATCCAGCGGCGCCGAAACCTCAAGGGGGCATTTGCTGTAGCCCATCCCGAGGCAGTTCGGGGGCGCACCGTACTGGTTGTTGACGATGTCTTCACCACCGGCACGACCCTTGCCGAATGCTCAAGAACACTGAAGGCGGCAGGCGCGGCGCAGGTGCATGTCTGGACGGTGGCGCGGGTGGACGAGGTGAGCCGCTCGGTGCTACCGGACGATATATCGACCGGAAAAACTGCCGGTGAGCGAACAGGGGAAAACTCCGACGGTATTGGGGCTACTTAGAATGAAAGTAGAGAAAATTTGATTAATATTTAGATATTTCTATTTATTTATTGATATGTTGAGTTTAATTAATATCTAACATTGTTGATAACTTTCTCATGCGGGAACTAAAATGTTAGGATACCGTTGAAAACAACCAATGTCCTGAAAGCCCGATCAAACAAGCAGAAAAACGAATTGCCCAGACCGAAGCCTTTGCCTCAGGGCCTTGCGGAGGATTGCTGATAACGCGCCAACCTGATAGAAAAATCTCCACAGATCGTCTTTGACCAAAGCGGGAAAATGAAGTTTATCACGAAGCATACATGCTGTCCGCCCGACCATCTTTCGGGAGAGAAGATGATCCGAGGGCGCCCTTTCTTGAGTATTTGCATTTTGTAAGGTTTCAATGAGCCTGCCAGAGGTGTCGGACCGGTCCGTGTTCGGCAGGACGGGTCCATACGGCTCATATTCAACCAAATTCGAGCTTATGATATAATGAAAGTCTGGGATCGAGCGAAAGAGAGATTACAGGACATTCTTTCCGACAACGTCTACACGTTGTGGATCGAACCGGTGAAGATGCAGGAACGGGACGGCACCTGCCTCAGTCTCGCCTGCCCGGACCGCTACTTCGGCGCCTACGTCACGCAAAACTATCTCGAGCTGATCAGCAAGGTGGTTGCCGAGGTCGATGGATCCATCGAGACGGTGCGGATCAACGGTTCCTGCCTGGCGCCGGCACAGCGCCAGGAGCCGCTGCAGTTGCGGCTGCCGTCTCTGCCGGAGGGCGCATCATCGGTGCGGGCGCTTCACCCCCGCTACACCTTCGACGATTTTATGGTCGGCGAAAGCAACATGCTGGCACAGTCCGCCTGCCGCTCCATTTCGCGGCTGGAAGACACCATCGGACCATGCCTCTATATCAATAGTACCACCGGACTCGGCAAGACCCACCTGACCCATGCCATCGCCCACCAGATCCTCGGCGCCTCGCCGCTGGCCCGGCTGCAGTATCTTACGGCCCAGCAATTTGCCGCGGAAATGGTGCACAATATCAAATCCAACGCGATGGACGTCTTCAAGCGCAAGTATCACGACCAGTGCGATATCCTGCTGGTCGAGGACGTCCAGAGCCTGACCGGCAAGAAAAAGACACAGCAGGAACTCAACGAAGTTCTCGATACGCTGATCAAATCAGGCAAACGCGTGGTGATGACCGCCGACAAACCGCCGCGCGATCTGATCGGCATCGACGACGATTTCCGTTCTCGGATGTCGTCGGGACTCATCACCTGCATCCAAAAACCCGATCTCGACACCCGTTATCGCATCATCCGGCGCAAGGCACAGCAGCAGAAAATCGAATTGGCCGAGCCCCACGTCGATTATCTTGCCCAACACGTAAAAGGAGATGTAAGGCGAATCGAATCCGCGATAATCGCTATCAGTGCCCGGGCGGCTTTGCAGCATGGTCAGGTCGACGATCGCCTGGTCGAAGATGTCGTCCGTTTCCTGATCGGCAACCCGCGCTCCTTGTCGACACAGGCGATCTGCGAGTTGGTCGGCCGGCAGTTCAAAGTCAGCCCGAACGATCTGCAGTCACGGTCGCGCAAAAAAAGCATTGCCTTCCCACGCCAGGTGGCGATGTATCTGAGCCGTAAGCACACCGAAGAAACCCTGGCAGATATCGGCAAGGTCTTCAACCGTGATCACTCCACGGTGATGCATGCTATCAAGGTGGTTTCCGGGTTGAGCCGGCGGGACAATTCGGTCTCTGCCCAGCTCGATCTGCTGAGCAACAAGGTTCGCCAGCTCTAGCCTGCCGGGCCGCGGTCGCCATTTAGAAATAAACCTTCTTTACCTCGGCCTGATCCTGACTCTGGACCGTGCCGCTGCCGACCCTGCCGGCCAGCGCGCTGGCCGTCTTGATCATGTCGTTCAGGCCGATCCCTTCCCAGCCGAAGCCGCAGATAAACAGGCCGTGCTCTCTGGCCACCAGCTCGTTGCGCCGTCGCAGCAGATCACGGTAGCCGCCCTCCAGCTGCGGGATGGCGCCAAACGGTCGCAGCACCTTGGCGTAGCTCGGCGTCGGCGGCAGCGTCAGCAGTCCTCGGACGTCGGCCAGGGACCGCTCAATCAGTGTTTTCTCGTCGAGTTCCACGCGTTCCGGGTGGCGTCGCCCGCCGACCAGCGTCTCGAAGACGATGTGTCCGGCCGGCGCCCGGTTCGGGAACATGTTCGAGGAAAAGAGCGTGCCGAGGGTGAATCGCTGCTCGACTTCCGGAATCAGGTAACCGAAGCCCGGCGGCAACTGGGCATCGGCAAAGCCGAAGACGACGGTCGCCAGCCGGGCCTCCGGTACGCTCAGCGCGGCCAGGGCCGGGTCGACGGTGGCCAGCAGCGGCAGGGCAGCGTTGACCGGCAGCGCCAGCACCAGGTTGGCGGCGACCAGTCGCTCGGTCTTGGTCTGTACAGCCCAGCCGTTTTCCTGCCGCTCCAGGCCGGTGACCTGCTGCCCGTAGCGGAGCCCGCCGGCGGCGATAAGAGGTTCAGCGAGCCGTTCGGGTAACCGCTGCATGCCGCCGGGAAAACTGGTCATTGCCGGCATCGTCAGTTTCTCGCCGCGCCGCTTTGTCTTCCGGGCCGCCCGCGCCTTGGCGATGGCGCCGCGGATCACCGAGCCGTGACGGTGCTCCAGCTCCCGTACTCCCGGCATCACCGCGTCGATACGCAGTTCGTTGTAATCGCCGGCGTAGGTGCCGGTAAAGACCGCATCGACGTAGGGCAGCAGGGCATGGCCGAAGCGATAGGCGGCCCATTTTGCCACGGTCGGTTCGCCGTCCAGCGGTTTCTTGAACAGGTCGCCGAGGACCCGGATCTTGTCGCGAAACGGAATCAACGGTGCCCGGAGGATCTTCAACGGCGATTGCGGGATCATCATCAGCCGGCCGTTGATGCAGACGTAGCGCACGAACGTGGCCAGCGAAGCCGCGACGCATTCCTTGTCGAGTCCGGTTTCGCGGAGGATGTCGCGGCTCTCGGCGCAATTGTCGAGAAAGCCGTGCGGTCCCCATTCGGCCAGGTAGCCGTTGTCGGAAAAAGAGCTGATCACCCCGCCGGGACGCTCCTCTTTTTCCAGGACGACCAGACGATGACCGGGGAAATCGCGGGTGAGCCGGTGGGCGACGACCAGGCCGCTGATGCCGCCGCCGA
>NPIE01004835.1_pt1 | contig 12625 bp, 15 predicted proteins | sample 8637661 | NCBI WGS metagenome assembly NPIE01 (sample SAMN07420842, study PRJNA396082) | bioreactor metagenome | isolation source: sample BA12 brine-fed electro-methanogenic bioreactor BA | place: Japan: Kochi | collected 2016-12-09 | reverse complement strand
TCTTGCTCGCATGGTACAAGAGCAGCGGTTTAGGGAAGACCTCTGGTATCGCGTTGCCGTCTTCCCCATCGTGCTTCCTCCGCTCCGAGAGCGAAAGCAGGACATACCCGCGCTCGCAGAACATTTCGCCGAACGCGCCTCCCGCCGCTTCGGTCTGAAGCAACAGACGCCCACAAGCCACGACATAGCCCAGCTCTCCGATTATGATTGGCCCGGAAATGTCCGCGAGTTCGCGTCCGTACTGGACCGCGCAGCCATCCTGGGCGACGGCCGCGGACTAGAAGTCGCCAAGGCGCTGGGCATCGCGCCGGCAACGAGCAACATCAGCGCAGGGCAAAGCATCACCGAGCCGAATGGCCATGCGATGGTAACTCTTGATGAGGCAATGCGTGGCCATATCGTGCGCGCGCTTACCTTGACTCACGGAACGATTGAAGGGGACCGCGGCGCCGCGGTCATGCTCGGGATCAATCCGCACACCCTGAGGGCAAGAATGCGCAAGCTTGGAATCGATTGGAATCGGTTTCGGGTTGGCTAGAGCACTTTAATTTATTACGCCTACGAAGCAGTGCCGAAAGAAACCTTTGGAATCCTCCGGCGTAATTTCGGATAAGGCCTTGGCAATTGCAGTCTGTAGTTCGTCATAGGTTCGAGCTTTTGCCTGACGCAGGCTGGTCTTGACCTTGGACCACATGGCTTCGATGGGGTTGAAGTCCGGACTGTACGGCGGCAGGTAGAGCAACTGCGCTCCGGCTTGCTCCAGCCGCGCCCGGATGGCGGGGGACTTGTGTGCCGAGAGGTTGTCCATGACGACGACCGCGTTGGCAGGAAGTGCTGGGACCAGCAACTGATCCAGGTAGACTTCGAAGGCCGCTGTGTCCATCGGTCCGTCCAGCGTCATGGGCGCGATGGCACCTTGCGAGGTGATACCGGCCACCAAGGTCGTGGTGTTCCAATGACCGTGGGGCGCGTAATCGACCGCGCGTTCATGCTTGCGCGCTCGGGCGTACAGCCGGACCATGTTGGTTTTCGCGCCCGTTTCATCGATGAACACCAGCAGCGCGGGGTCGAGCGAAGGGAGCCGCTCAAGCCATTGCTCGCGTTGTAAGGCTACGTCTTTTCGCTTGTGCTCACTCGCTCGTAGCGTCTTTTTTTTAAAGTGAAGCCCAACCGCCGAAGCGAGTTGTGGACCGTGACCACCGAAACCGGCAGGTCCAGTTTCTCCTTGAGACCGAGCAGAGTGCTGTCCGGATGTTCCGTGACCTCCTGCTCAAGTTGCAAAAGCTGTTCTTCCGACAGCCCTCGCTTGCGGCCCGCGTTCTGAGGCTTGCGCTCGAACGTTCCCGCGTCCCGATAGCGCTCAAGAATATTCTGCACTGTTCCCTTAGGGATGCGGAAACGCTCGGCTATCTGACCCATGGACTGGCCGTCTTCATGACGCGCGGCCACGACGCGTTTACGGAGGTCGATAGAGGTTGCTCTCATGAACACAGTATACAGCGTAGGCGTAATAAATTAAAGCGCTCTAGTGGCGGCATAAGCTCTCCAGCTATGCCGGGGTATCACGCCTCCGTATTTTGATCCAATGGTTATGAAAGTTCCCGGGGTGCATTTCTAGTCACCGTGACAGCATTGCATGGGGGCTGTGGAGCCCAGTACAGCAGTCGACCATTCAATGCCAGGCGAATTCTCTTGGGGTTGGTAGGCTTACCAATGACGTGTTGGGGCTTGCCGTCTTGGGGTTTTGCGTCGTCGTAGCGGTCCTTCCTGGCCGCAGCCAGTTGTCTTGCTTCGCTCAGTCACAATCAGTAATGATGGCAGCCAATTCTCAGGGTAACATGTTCTTGTATTCATCTATGGAGCACTGTCGAAGGTCACTTCTCCTCTGCTCCAACTAAGGAATGTGCGGCGGCCAGAAGTACATCGGCATCAAGGCGCATTTTGTAGTTCGGGTTTACATACTGGAATTGAATGGTCCCGTCGGTCCCGAGAATGAAAACGGCGGGCACAGGCAGGAGATGATGGTCTTCTCCGGAGGAATCATCGAGGTCGATGCCATAGGTCTTGTACTTCTCGACGGTCTCGTCTTCCACCTTGAACGCGACACCGAATCCCTGGGCGGCTTCCATAGCGGAATCAGAAAGAAGCGTGTAGCTTAACGCGCTCTTGTCGAGTGTTTCCCGCAGTTTTTCTGGGCGGTCGGGGCTTATTGCCAGGATTTGATATCCCATTTCTCGCAGCTTGGGGTCGCTCTCGGCGAGGCCCGCAAGGTGCGTGTTGCAGTAGGGGCACCAGCCGCCCCGGTAAAAGACGAGAACGGTCGGCTTCTCGGCGAGAAGCGTGTGCAGTTCGACTTTGTTCGATTCAATGTCTCGCACGGTGACATCGGGGGCCTGGGCACCTATGAGCAAGGGGTGCACCTCTTCGGCCGACTCGGCCACTCCCGGTTGCACACCGGTAGCAACCAGCAGGGTAGCCAGCGTTGTCATGATAAAACTCATGTCGTCTCCTTTCTTTTCTGTGGTTCGTCCTACATCGATTTGAGTGTCAGGTGTATAGTGAAACTCTTTCAAGCGGTAAGGCGAGTGCGGGCAAACGCCGCCGCGGTGCTCAACATTCAATGACGGACCGCACCTTCTCAGTCCAGTTCACATGGCGTGCCGCTTAGAAAGTGAGTACCTCGTAATCACCTTTGAGCATGTCGGTCAGGGGCCTGCCCATGGCCTTGACCTCGATGCCCAGTTCGCGTAATGCGTCCGCTACGCCGTAGGAGTCTGCGCAGACAATACACGCCTGCACAATGACGCCGTCATCCATCATAGTCTTTACCTTGGCCTGGAGATCCTTGTCGGCGGCGAGCAACCGGGCGGAAGGCCCCCACACGATCAGGCGTACTTCGTCGAACCATTGGTTAGATTTCGCCGCATGGGTGTACATGAGGCAGACTCGGTGCGCGACTTCGGGATCGCCGCTGTTCCATACGACGGCGAGTTTCGAAGGTTGCGCGTCTTTGGCCTCGGTCGGAGGAACCATGCTGAAAAGCAAAACCGCACCGACCAGGATGGCCAAACTGAATGTCACTACCTTCGACTTTTGCCTGTTCATATTGTGTCCTTTCAAGTTTTGTCCCACTCCTGCGCTATAGAAGGTCAAAGCTTAAACATCCAAATTCAGGGGCAGGTGTGCGATGACTATGGCTGCTCAATGGAACATGCGCCGGATTCCGATTCCACGTAAGTCTCGGCGATGCTCCGGATTTCCGCTTCAACGGCGATGAACGCATCGACGACATCGGGGTCAAATTGTGTGCCCTTGTTACGCAGAATCTCGTCCCGGGCATCTACATGCGACCAGGGTTCTTTGTACGGTCTACGGGAAGTCAAGGCATCATACACGTCCGCGACGGCCATGAGTCTCGCCGGCCATGGGATCGCCTCGCCAGCAAGACCATGTGGATATCCCTTGCCGTCCCAGCGCTCGTGATGATGATAGGCAATTTCTTTGCCCATGGATAGGAAGGACTCGAAGCCCAATTTTTCATCGGCTGCGCGAAGCGCGTCACCGCCGTAAATGGTGTGCATCTTCATCGCCTCGAATTCTTCGGCGGTCAACTTGCCCGGCTTCAACAGGATAGAATCTGAAACGCCCACCTTGCCGATATCATGAAGTGGAGCGGACTTGAAGAGTCGCTCAATGGTCATTTTCGTCAAGTCGCTGGCGAAGCGTGGGTTGCCGACAAGGTGCTCTGCCAATACGCGCACGTAGTGACGCGTTCTCTCCAAATGATAGCCGGTCTCCGGGTCGCGCTTCTCTGCAAGACTTGCCAGTGCCAGAATGGTGACATCGCGTGTCACTTCGAGTTCTTGGGTGCGCTGCTGAACCGCCAAGTCCAGCGCTTCGTTGATCTCGCGTAGCAAGGCCTCGTTTTCACGAAGCGCCGTGACATCCGTCCCGGAGACGATAACGGCATCTTCGTCTGGAAACGCGCGTAAGTTCAAAGCCAAATGGCGTTTTCCGGTCAGTATTTCGAGCTGCGTGACGCGGTCCCCTGCGTCCATGCAATGTCGAGCCGCGTTGCGAATTTCTTGTGGCACAGCAGCGCCCATTTCTCCCCGTGCACGTTTCAGCCCGTCAAAATATTCTTCGGCGGCGCGGTTCGCATAAGTGACTTGCCCCTCGGAATCAAGCGCCAGAATGGGATTCGGATTGGCCTCCGGGAACCGCGAAAGGTAGCGTGTCTTCTGAAGGTATGATTCTCTGATGCCGTTGTAATGCTCCTTATCGTACTGGATCGACCCCATGGTGTGCAGGCTCAAGCCGACAATCACGGCGGCGACCGTGGCCATAACGGCCGTGGCAATCGCTGCCGGTCCCGTTCCGACAAAATGAAAGGCTTCGGGCAGGAGAAACAGCAAGAAGGTCAAGAGTGCTAATCGAGGTGCAAGATGAAAAAAGGTGCGATGGTCATTGTAACGTGCGCTTCGGTCCATTTGCCGTTGCAGCAACTGGGACATGACGAGCGGACAGTATTCATACTGCACGTCAATGCGCTGTAAAGCACTTCCCCAGCGAATGCGCATACAAAATCTCTTGTAACCGTTGGGGCTGAACATGGCCCCAGCCATTTTTCGCGCGCTCCAGCCATCGTAAGCCCGATCTATCGTCTTGGGCTGGTCCAGCCCGGGCGCCGCATTGAGTATCAATAGCATGGCTTCTACGACCTGCCCAGCTTCAAGACGCGTATCGAGAACGAATTCGCGCACGCCCAAGTCGGACAGCTTTGCTGCAACAGTTGGGGCCTCCTGAAGAAGCAGACGAGCGTGATCGTATTCCCCAAGTGCGCATGCTTGCGTGCTAGCGCTCAGTATAAGCCGGGTTTGCTTGTGTGCGCGAAGCGCGGTAAAGAGATCTTTTTCCAGATACCAGCTGAAAGCTTGCAGTTCATGAAACAGGCCTCGGTTACGAAAGCGCAGCCAGGCGCAGACAAGCTTCCCCCGCAGTGTTTGGTATATGAGTCTGGACACTGCTGATTTCATGTCCCCCTCCACAGGGGCCTGTTCAGCAGCGTGCGGTACTATGTCTTCGCGCGACACTGACATCCGAATATCTCCTCTTGTTGCTCTGTATGGAGCAACACTCTATTCATGAGTCGCCCGAGACGCGTGTCGCTTACAGCTGTGCGGTGGTTTTTTCAAATACCGCCCTCTTTTTGTAGCCTCTTGGAGCGGCTCCGGGCACGGAAGAGGTAGACTTCAAATGGCAGGCTTCATTGAGTTGATTGCTATTCCGGTGTTAGCATAGCGGAACGGAAAAAGAGAGCTTGGCGCCCTGTTGATCGTCTTGTCCGGTCAACCCTTCCCAAAGAAACTGGAGAGGCCTTTCGTGAGTGAAGTAAGGTCCGGCCCGGCCCCCGACCCGGAGATTTGGGTGGACGCTCATGGCGACATGTTGTATCGCTATGCGCTCCAGCGTGTTCGAACGCCCCATGTGGCCGAGGAATTGGTGCAGGAGACCTTTCTGGCTGCGTTACGCAGTGTGGATAGATTTGAGGGGCGCTCCAAGGTCCAAACCTGGCTCACAGGCATCCTGCGCCACAAGATTCTCGACTATTATCGCGCGCAGAGTCGCCACATCTCGGAACCGGAAGGACATAGTCACGCGGACTATCTCGATGACCTTTTCGACGAAAAGGGCCGCTGGCTCCAATATCCGGACCCCAAGGCGGTTGACCCGAAGGACTTGCTGGAGCGCGAAGAATTCTGGGTCGCGTTCCACGCTTGTCTCGACTCACTGTCTCCCCGCCACCGCGAAGCATTTGCCCGTCGCATCATGGAAGACGAGGATACCGAAGTCATTTGTAAGGCCATGGCGGTATCCGCGACCAATCTTTGGGTCATGTTGTTTCGGGCGCGCACAAAGATGCGCCGCTGCCTGACCTTGAGTTGGTTTCAGCGCGCAGAGGATGGCAGCACGCCGGGAGATGCACAGTCGTGATGAACTGCAAGCAAGCGGCCGAACTGATTTGCAAGGCATTGGATCAGCCCCTCACGTTGAGGCAGCGGGTCGCGTTGCGTTTCCATCTGTTGATGTGCAGCTACTGTCGCGGATTTGAACAACAGAATCAGGCCCTCTTGGAGCTTTTCGAGCAGCGATTCCAGCATGGTGACGCAGCTCAAGAAGAAGGACTCTCAGTTCCCGCGGAGGCGTGCGACCGCCTGAAGACACGACTTCGTGCCGCTGTCCGGCAACCGGACAAATAATGAGAAGCGCACACATTACCCGCCAGCATGGCGTGCAGTAGCACTCAATTCCCCGCGCCTCTGCAATGTCCTTCCCGCAAATCGCTGCAACACACTGGCTTGCCATCCTTCTCCGCTCGTGTGCAATGACGGCACATGAGTTCCATGGGCGAACGTAACCACCCTCATCCGAGCTTCTCCACTCCCAGGCGCCAACATGCCTCGCCTCACATGTAAGCAATTGGTCTCTCCCTCGACCCATTGACTGTCGGGGCAAGAACGCGAGATGCCGAATCCATGTGTTGGCATTCGCCCGCACGTCTTTTCGACCCAGTTGTAAGGAATTAAGCCGGACGACGACAGATTGAGTGTGCGGCCGAAAAAGACGGGCCGGAGGATTCAGCCAAGAGACCCGCCGGCATGTTTTTGGGCGACTCGCGAATGAATAAGGGGTGGACCCCCAGGAGGAGCGTGAGCAGATGACACGTGTTAGCACCGGAAGATTGCTTGCCGTCGTTGCAACATTTTTTCTGATTGAGCCAGCCGCGCTCGCGGACTCCCCGAAAGGGATGGTTCGCGTTCCTCAGGGCAGCTTCGTGATGGGGTACCCCGGGGAGTATGAGGATGAATTGCCCAAGCATGAAGTCCAACTGGACGCGTTTTACCTGGACAGGTCTGAGGTAACCAACGCCGAGTTTCAGGCATTCGTGGATGCTACCGGTCATGTTACCGAGGCGGAGAAGAAGGGCTACGCCTGGGTATTCCAGTCCGGTGTTCGCGAATTTCAGCGTATTGACGGGGCGTCATGGCGACACCCTCAGGGGCCGGATTCTGATCTTTCCGGCAAGGAGAGCCACCCCGTTGTCTGTGTTGCTTGGATGGACGCCGAGGCCTACGCGGCATGGGCCGGCAAACGACTCCCCACGGAAGCGGAATGGGAGTATGCCGCACGGGCCGGCAAAGCCATGCATTTCAGTGCGGACCCGGGCCTGCACGCTGGTGAACATGAAGCGCACGGCCACCTGGCGCATGCGACCGCGTCGCACGCTGAGGGGCTGGACAACAAGAACATTGCCTTCATCAAGGCCAACGTCTGGCAGGGCGAGTTTCCCAATGAGAACAGTGAGCAAGACGGCTTCTATTACACAGCGCCTGTCGCCAGCTTCCAGGCCAATGACTTTGGCCTTCACGACATGGTCGGCAATGTGTGGGAATGGTGCCAGGACTGGTACGGCGCCGACTACTACAGCCGGTCACCGGGTGAAAACCCGCAAGGACCGGACACCGGCGACAAGCGCGTGGCGCGCGGCGGCAGCTGGTTTTGCAGCACGTCGTACTGCGGCGCCTATAACACGCATTTCCGTGGTGCAAGCCCCCCCGAGGAGGCCTTTGCAAATGTTGGCTTCCGTTGCGCCATGGACATCGAGCACGAATAAGGAGACACCTGGAATGACACGAGCACTGCTGTTTCTGGCCATCATCGTAACCTTGGCCACACTGAGCGTTTGGGCCGTTACTGACTTTCACGCGTACACCAAGTATCAGGTCGTGGAAAAGGTGGCCCAGGAAACCGACCCGGATGACCCCTTCGCCGGAACCGGTCTCTACGACGAGGATGAACCGGCCATGCAGACCGTCCAGCGCGACGAGTTCCACCTCGGCCTGCTGCCAACCCCGCAAGGGATTTTCGACAAGCATACCCTCTCGGTACCCACGATGATTTTGCCCTTCTGGCTACTTTACGGCGTGGCTCTTGTTGTGGCGCGCCGAAACGTGAAACGAGGTGCTGCGGGCGCATAGGTCCTGTCGCACCAGAATGCTCAACCCGTGAAGAAAAAGGAGAATCGTATGAAGAAGAATTGGTTTGCATCACTGTTGGTGGTGGGTTTCATGGCACTGGCGCCGGCAGCGGCCATGGCCCAGAACCCGTGCAACCCCTGCGCGAAGAACCCCTGCGCGAAGAATCCGTGCAACCCCTGCGGCAAGGCGTCCGCCAAGGCCAACCCGGTGCCCGCCATGAATCCGTGCTTCGCCAAGGCGGGAACCGCTTTCTATGTGAACGACCCGATGGCCCGCGACTCGGTAACCTTCGAGAGTGAGGCCCCGCTCGAAGACATTGTGGGAACCACAAACGCCATCGGCGGCTATGTGGTTCTCGATCCGGCGGACCCGAAGGACGGTATCATGGGCGAATTCCTGGTGCCGGTCGCTACCCTGAACACCGGTATCCCGCTCCGCGACGAGCACCTGCGAAGCGCCGACTGGCTGGATGCGGAGAACCACCCCCACATTGCCCTTCGCATCGAGGACAATGACCCTGACCTCAAGAAATTGCGCGGCTCAGGCGAGTTTCAGGCCTATGAAGGTGAGGTAAACGGCACGATTTTCGTCAAGGGCCAGGCCCGTCCGGTTGCCGTGCAGGCGCGCATCGTTTACATGCCCGAGTCCGAAAAGACCAAAGCCAAGCTGCCCGGCAATCTTCTGGGCGTGCGAGCGGAGTTTGAGGTTCCTCTTGCCAGCTTTGGCATTACGGGTCCGGAAGGTCAGGACATAGTGGGCACGAAGGTGAGCGATGTCATTACTGTGAGTGTGAGTTTCACCGGCACGACGGCACCGCCTGAGGGGGCGCAGAATCCCTGCAACCCCTGCGCAAAGAACCCCTGTAACCCGTGCGCAAAGCAATAGGCGGAGCGAACTTCTCCTCTCCCCGTTCCGCACCCTGCGGATGCCGGGCCAGCACCGGCCCGGCATCCGCCCTTGCTGACCATCCAGGTCCGACAAAATAAGGATTTGAACCCATGCGAGTTGATGTTATTGCCGACCACCGTTCGATAGCCCAATGCCTCGCCGTCGCTCTCGCAGTCGCGTTCGCAGGCTGTAGCGAAAATGTGAGCGCCCAGGGGGGTAGTGGCACCCGACATCAGGGTTCCTTGCTGGATCAATTCGACACGGCCGACTTGGCCGTAAGCCGGGACGAACTTCTTTCAGGCGGCCCTCCCAAGGACGGTATTCCGGCCCTGACTGACCCGTCTGCGGTGCCGGTGAAGCAGGCCGACTTTCTGAATGAGGATGACCGGGTAGTCGGCATCCGTGCCGGCGGTGAAGCGCGCGCATACCCGATTCGCCTCTTGAACTGGCATGAAATCGTCAACGATGTCGTCGGTGGTGTTCCAGTCGCCGTCGTGTACTGTCCCCTCTGCGATTCCGTCAGTGTCGTGGACCGTCGGATGGCCGGCAAGACGCTGGAGTTCGGGGTGAGTGGCCTGCTGCACAATTCGAATGTCGTGCTCTATGACCGCACACATCAGGCGTTGTGGTCACAGGTAGGCATGGAGGCCATCAGCGGCCCTTACGTTGGGCAGAGCCTGAAACACCTCCCGTTCGACTTGGTGACTTTCGGGGATTGGCGCAAACAGGAGGACGCGAGTCGGGTCGCCAACTTCGAGACCGGCCACGCCAGAAACTACGGCCGCAACCCCTATGCTTCGTACTTTCGAACTAATGACCTCATGTTTCCAGTTGCCCAGGGCGCACCTCAAAGCCTACCTCCAAAAACCCGTGTGCTCGGTATCCGGTACAACGGTCACGCGCGCGCCTATCCGGTGGACGAGGTGGTTCGGCGCCCCCAAGGCCGACTGGAAGATACGCTTGGCGGCGGCACCATTGTGCTGGAGGCTTCAAGCGGCGAGACCATAAGCGTAACCAAGATGCCCGATGATGCAAAATTTACACACACTTTCTGGTTTGCCTGGTCAGCTTTCCACCCCGACACCGAAGTGTTCGAGGCGCGCTAGCAGACGCCGCGCAACGGCTTTTCCGGAATAGATCGTGTGTATATAGAACAATGCGACAACAAGGAGAATTTTCATGAATAAGGTAGCCATCGTCATTCTCGCCGACACGGACGGAAATGAAGCGCTCGGAAGGCTTGCGAATGCGCTCTACGCAGCGAAAGAGTTCCAGGATGGCGGAGACGAGATTCAGGTCATTCTGGACGGTGCGGGCGTAAAGTGGGTCGCCGCACTCTCGGAAGAGAAGCATCCCTACCACACCCTGTTTCAGGAGGTAAAGGGTTGCGTCGCGGGCGTTTGCGAGTACTGCGCAAACGCGTTCAAGGTCTCGGAGTCGATCCCGGAGGCGGGGTTGAAGTTCGCGAGTGACCATGAAGGCCATCCCAGCTTCCGGCAGCTTGTTGGGGCCGGGTACCAGGTTATCACGTTCTAGACAATCGTCCTTGCAGGTGCAAGGACATCAAGGAGTATGGGTAGGATGCGTAGCTTTCGCGAACCCTTTGGAGAGGCGCTTGGGACTTTCGTTCTGGTGCTCTTCGGCTGTGGATCCGTGGCGGTGGCGACCCTGTACGGAGCCTATCAGGGCCTGATGCAGATAGGTCTCGCTTGGGGCATTGGCGTTAATCTTGCGATCTATCTGACCCGGCATATGTCCTGCGCGCACCTGAATCCTGCCGTGAGCCTGGCTATGACCATTGCGAAGCGAATGCCCTTTCGCTCACTTCCGGCCTATATCGCGAGCCAGTTCTTGGGTGCCGTCCTTGCCGCAGTAGTCCTGTACATGTTATTCGCCCCGTCGATTGCTGAGTACGAATCCGCCCGCGGTATCGTTCGCGGTACGGCGGCGTCTGTCGAGACCGCGAGCCTGTTCGGCGAGTTCTATCCCAACCCCGGATTCGACGCAACGGTGTCCTTTCCGCTCGCCGTCTTTGTGGAGGCATTGGGTACGTTCATACTCGTCCTCATGATTTTCGCGCTTACGGAGGGCTGCAATGTCGGGAGGCCCGACGATGCGCTGGCGCCTCTATGCATCGGACTGACGGTGACCGCGAATATCGTATTGCTTGCGCCGCTGACCCAAGCCGGACTCAATCCGGCAAGAGACCTGGGTCCCCGTCTTGTGGCCTGGGCGACCGGCTGGGGATCGGCCGCGTTTCCCGACGCCTTCGGTGGTTTCTTTTTTGTCTATGTGTTGGGGCCATTATTGGGCGGCGGCTTCGCGGCCTGGGTTTTCACGCGCGTCCTGGAGCCGATGTTGCTCACCGACGGGGCCGGTTGCCAACAACAATAGCTTCTTAAGATGGAGTTCTTTTGACCATGCACGATCTCATGACCAATCCCGTTCAAGAAAACCTGCGCGATTACTACGGGCGGATTCTGCAAAAGAGTGCCGACCTCAAAACCGGGGCCTGTTGTTCCGACGGCGCGGGCCTCTCAAGCGCGGCAAAGGCGGCGCTTGGGGAAATCAACGNNACGGGTGCGGGTCTCCTCTGCCGCCTCTACTGGATGGATGTACGGTTCTCGACCTGGGCTGTGGCAGCGGGCGTGACGCCTTTGTCGCGGCACGCCTCGCTGGTCCCCGTGGACGCGTTATCGGAGTGGACATGACGCACGAACAACTGGACGTGGCGCAGCGAAACCTGTCCAGCCAGATGGCCCGCTTCGGATATACGGAGGCCAACACGGAGTTTCACCAAGGCTATATGGAAGACCTCGGGGCACTGGGGATTGAAGACGAAAGCGTCGATGTGGTCATCTCGAACTGCGTTATCAATCTCTCGCCCGACAAGCAGCGCGTGTTCGCGGAAATCTTTCGTGTGCTGAAGCCCGGAGGCGAATTGTATTTCTCCGACGTATTCGCCGGGCGCCGTGTGCCCAAGCATCTGCGTAGCGATCCTGTTCTTCACGGGGAGTGCCTGGCCGGCGCCCTCTACTTCGAAGATTTCCGGCGGATGCTGCGCGATGTGGGGTGCCTCGACTATCGCCGTGTTTCCACACGGCTGGTAGCGATCAACGACGTCGACATCGAAGCCCGCATTGGCATGGTGGATTTCTACTCGGTGACGGTGCGCGCCTTCAAGCTGCCCCTCGAAGACATCTGCGAAGATTACGGGGAAGTGGCGACCTATAAGGGAACCGTTCCCGAGCACCCACACTTCTTCGACCTCGATGATCACCACCGCTTCTACACGGACAAGCCCATGCTGGTGTGCGGCAACACGGCGGACATGGTGTCCAAGACCCGGTATGGCGGGCACTTTGACGTTCGCGGGGATCGGTCTGTGCATTTCGGAGCCTTCGCGTGCCACACCTCTGCCGAGATGGCTGGCGCCGGGGGTGACACCGGTGGGGCCTGCTGCTGAGCGCCTGTGTGGATTCGCCTGTAAGGATGAGCGTCTGCCTTCGACCAATAACCAGAAGGCACGTAAGAGAATAGTGGTTTGGAGGCCCTTGCCGTATGCAACACACGACCGAAAAGACCGAGGTGACACCCCCTCGAACAACTACCTTCGACGCGACTGTTCGCGCGTGGGAAGATGTTTCGCTGCGGCCCGCGTCGATTGACACGGTCCAGGTCAACATTGGTCTTCGCTG
>NPIE01007746.1_pt2 | contig 12629 bp, 12 predicted proteins | sample 8637661 | NCBI WGS metagenome assembly NPIE01 (sample SAMN07420842, study PRJNA396082) | bioreactor metagenome | isolation source: sample BA12 brine-fed electro-methanogenic bioreactor BA | place: Japan: Kochi | collected 2016-12-09 | reverse complement strand
AGTGACTTGACCGGGGCGCTCGGCCCCAGGCTCGCGAGGTAGGCGTTGAGATCAGCTTTGAACTCGTAGAGCAGGACCTCGATCTCGGTCTTGCCCAGCTCGTCTGCGGTGGCCACGTCCGCCGGATCGACGATCGTCGCGCCTAGATCGCGCATGGTCTGCAGGCAGGCTTCCATGATCGCATCCACGCGGGGATCGAAGCCGAAGGCGTCGCGCGCGACGCCGATGCGTGTGCCCTGCAGGCCGTCGGCGTCGAGGAAGGGTGTGTAGTCCGTCAGCGCGTGTTCGCGGCTCGCTTCAGTTGCCGGATCCTCGGGATCGGCCCCGGTGAGCGCGCCGAGCAGGATCGCCGCGTCGGCGACGGTGCGCGCCATCGGCCCGGCGGTGTCCTGGCTGTGCGAGATGGGGATGACGCCCGTCCGGCTCAGCAAGCCCACCGTCGGCTTGATCCCCACGATGCCGTTGGTGTGCGAGGGGCAGAGGATGGAGCCGTCCGTCTCGGTGCCGATGGCGACGCTGCAGAGGTTCGCGGCGACCGCCACCGCCGACCCCGAGCTGGAGCCGCATGGGTTGCGGTCCAGCGCGTAGGGATTGCGGGTCTGCCCGCCGCGACTGGACCAGCCGCTGGACGAGCGGGTCGAGCGGAAGTTGGCCCACTCGCTGAGGTTGGTCTTGCCGAGGATGACGGCGCCGGCCTCGCGTAGCTTGCGTACGAGGAAGGCGTCCTCCGCCGCGATCGAACCCAGNNGCGCGAGCGACCCTGACGTCGTCATCATGCGGTCCGCCGTGTCGATGTTGTCCTTCAAGAGGACCGGGATGCCGTGGAGCGGGCCGCGAGGGCCTTGCGAAGCGCGCTCCGCGTCGAGGGTGTCGGCGATGGACAGCGCGTCGGGGTTGAGCTCGATCACGGCGTTGAGCGCCGGTCCGCGGCGGTCGAGCCGCTCGATCCGGTCGAGGTAGCGCTCGACGAGGGCCCGAGCGGTGAGCGCGCCCGCCTGGATCTGCACCTGGAACTCGGCGATGGTCTGTTCGCTCATAGGGGCCATTGTAGGGGCCGTTGGGGCATGCGTCAAGCCATGCAAGCACGCTATCACCGTGGGCCCGGTGACGGATGGGGACGTCTGCCCCCTCGATATGCACGCGACCGGATGTCGGTATAATGGGTTGGCACAGACATCGCGTGCGATCGTGTGCCGGCGCCCTGGGATACTGTCTTTCTCCGGGCCCAGGAGCGCGAGCAACGTATCGATGAACTCTCCACCGTCGAACAGCACACTTGGACTCAGGAGGAGCACCTGTGGTCGTGGAACAGACCGGCGATGAGCGCGCAGTCACCGAAACCCTTGCCCAACAGCGGTTTGGGCAGTATGCCCAGGCCTATGTCACCAGCGCACCGCACGCGCGGGGTGCCGACCTGGCCCGATTGCTGGCTCTAGCGCAGCCGCAGCCTGACTGGGTCATTCTCGATATCGCAACGGGTGGAGGGCACACCGCGCTGACCTTCGCCCCTCACGTCGCGCATGTCGTCGCGAGCGACCTGACCCAGCGGATGCTGGACGCGGCCGAGGCGCACATGGTGTCTCAGGGGATAGCCAATGTGAGCTTCCGGCGGGCTCCAGCCGAGGAACTGCCCTTTGACGACGCGTGCTTCGACCTGGTCACCTGCCGCATCGCTCCTCATCATTTCGAGGATGCAGCAGGCTTTGTTCGGGAGGCGGCGCGCGTGCTCAAGCCGGGCGGCGTGCTGCTGGTNNCATCGCCCGGTACACCGAGGCCTTTGAGAAGCTGCGCGATCCCAGCCACAACCGAGCGTTTACGGAGAGCGAGTGGCGCGCGATGTTCGCAGCCGCCGGGATGAAGGTGACCCACATTGAGCCGTGCGCTAAGGAGCTGAACTATGACGCGTGGGCCGACCGCCAGGGGGTGACGCCCAACACCAGGGCGTGTCTCAACGCGTTGATGGAACTGGCGCCACCCGCTGTGAGGGACTGGATGTCCCCGCAGGCGTGGGGTACCGCGGAGGCGACCTACAACTGCCACCAGGTGCTGCTACGTGGTGAGAAGCGGGGCGACCTCTAGACAGGATCGATCGTCGCACTCAACCCCGGTGATCCACAGCCTCCGGCCCGGTACCGACACTGGACGGAGAGACCATGCGCTGAGCGAGGTGAGCTATTGGATACCAACGGGGAATACCAGATCGTCGGCGTTGAGGAGCCCGGACGGGCTGAATGGATGGCCATCGGTGGCGGCATCGGAGCCTACAACGAAGAGCACGCCGGCGATGACAGCTCGTACAGCTTGTGTTTCGTGCTGCGCAGGCCTGATGAGGAGATCGCCGGGGGCGTGATCGGCGCGGTCCACTATACGTGGCTCTACGTGGATCTTGTGTGGGTGAGGGAGGACCTGCGCGGTCGGGGATATGGGCACCGGCTGCTGACGCTCGCCGAGGAGGCGGCGCGGGAACTCGGCGCCCAGCATGCCTATCTGGACACGTTCAGCTTTCAGGCGCCGGGCTTTTACGAGAAGCACGGCTACCATCTTCGGCGAGCTGCGCGATTTCCCGCCCGGTCACACGCGCTACTACCTGGCCAAACCGCTCTAGGCGTTGCTTGGGCTGTTACCTGAAAAGCAGCGTCACGAACTCGTTGAGGCAGCGGCGCCAGGTGAGCCACTCGTGGGCGACGTCTGGCGTCTCCCAGGTGGTGTAGGCGATGCCGGCGGCATCCAGCTCCCTGAGCCGGCGCTGAGTGATCCCCCATTCGCGGGGCTCGCCGGTTCCCGCGCCGAACCAGAGCAGCTTCACCCGCCCGTTGAACGCCGCCGCGTCATCCATCGCTCCGCCCGCCGCAGCGATCAGCCCGATGTCGTCCTCGTCGCCCAAGGGTGGCCCGCTGAAGACGCCGATGGTGTCGAAGAGGTCCAGGTTGTGGAGCGCCGTCTGCAGCGCAACGCAGCTGCCCATGGAGAGCCCGGCGATGGCGCGCTGCGCGCGGTCGGTCAGCGTGCGGAAGCTGCCGTCGACCATGGGGATCAGATCGTCCACGATGAGGCGCGAGACGGTCTGTGAGAGCCGCGGCGGTCGCGAGCGGACGGTGCTCACCACCGGCGGCGGGGCGCTCTGGCCCGGTTCGTACGCGTAGTTGCATTCCATCACCACGATCATGGGATGCGTCCGCCCGGCGGCGATAGCGTTGTCCATAATGAAGGCCATCCGCCCCTGAGTGGTCCAGCCGCGCTCGTCCTCGCCGCCACCGTGCTGCAGATAGAGCACGGGATAGCGGCGATCGAGCTCCGTGTCATAGCCCGGCGGCGTGTAGATGAAGGCGCGCCGCCAGCTCTGCGTCGTCTCGGCCCAGTACCAGCGGATGCGCACGTCGCCGTGGGGTACGTCCTGCGGCTGGTAATAGGCCGCAGGACGTACCCCACGGCGCCTCAGGAAGCTCGACACCGCTGGTCTCCTGGTTGTACCCGAAGAAGGTCTCGCTTCCGGGGTCGTTGACCCTCAGACCATCCACGAGGAACCAGTAGTAGTGGAAGCCGGGCACCCCCGGCGGGAGGGTGCCGGTCCACACACCCTCGGCATCGCGGGCCATCTCGACCGGCTCGGAACCAAGGCCGTTATCCATGCCGCCCGGCTGCAGCTGCACGCGGCTTGCGCCGGGTGCCCTAAGCCGGAACGTTATACGCCCGTCGGGGTGGATGCGCGGGTAGGGGGCACCGCGAACGTTCGTAGGCGCCGGGTAGGAGTTCGGGTTCACGTGAGGTGTCCGCCTTCCTGCGCTTCATCCAGGACCTCAAGGATCGCAGCCACCAGTCGCCGGGCGTCCTGTTCGCTCAGCTCGACGGCGACCCTGGCATCCAGCCCCAGGCTCTCGTTGACGAAGTCGAGGTTGAGGGCGTGTTCGTGGGGGATGTGGAAGGGATGGTCGTAGGAGACGTTAGCCTGGTTGACCTCGAACCACCCGCTGCTGCCCTTGCCGCTACCCTCCAGGGCGATCTTCTTGGCGATCATCGTGCACATCGTTGCCCTCCTCTATCAGTGCGTCTAGAGATGCTTGTTCAAGAACGTGAAGATCCTCTCCCAACCGTCGACCGCCTGCTGCTGGCGATAGTTGGGCCGGTGGTAGTAGAAGAAGCCGTGACCTGCGTCGGGATACCTGTGAAACTCGTAGATCTTGCCGTGCTCGATCAGGGCCTGTTCGTGAAGATCGACCTGCTCCGGGCTGGGGCTGGTGTCGTCGTTCCCGAAAAGGCCCAGCATGGGGCAGGTGAGATCTGCGGTATACTCAATCGGCGCCACGGGATGGTTAGGGTTCAGGTCGCTCTCGGACATCACGACCCTGCCGCCCCAGCAGTCGATCACCGCGTCCACGCTCGGAAGCCGGCAGGCTGCCAGGTAGGCGTGCCGACCGCCGGAACAGGTGCCGAAGAGCGCGATCTTGCCGTTGATGTAGGACAGAGAGCGCAGAAAGGCCATCGCGCCGGCGACGTCGCCCACAACCTGGTCGTCGGGGATGCCGCCGTCCGCACGGACCTTGACCGCGACGTCCTCGGGCGTGCCGTGACCGACCCGGAAGTAGAGGTTGGGGGAGAGCGCGGCATAGCCGTGGTAGGCGAACCTGCGGGTGGCCTCTCGATACCATTCGTCCCAGCCCGGCATATGGTGGATCAGCACCACGGCAGGGAAGGGACCGGCGCCCAGGGGCCGGGCGAAGTAGGCGTTGATCAGCGTACCGCCGTCGCCCGGCACGGTCACCGTCTCAGCCAGCATACCCTCATACATGTCCGTCCGGATCATCTCAACCTCCTTGTGTGAGCTATGATGTCTCTTGCGACGCTGCGTTCGCGGCCTCAAGGGCCTGGCTCAGGCGATAGTCGCGGATGATCGGCGAGCCCACGAAGGCAATTACGGCGATGGCGCCCGAGATGCCGGCGAGGATGAGGGTCATCGCTTGCGGCCCGACCCAGTCAGCGCCGACGCCGGCGATGAAGGCGCCGATCGGAAACAGGCCTGCCCGCAAGCTGATGATGCCCGTCACCCGACCGCGCAGTGCCTCGGGGATCGAGATCTGGAGCAGCGTCTGGTTGGTGGTCAGGTAGATCATCTCGAAGAAGCCGGCGAGCACCATTCCCAGGAGCGCCATCCACAGCTCGCTGCTGAGGGCGACGCCGATCAGCGAGAGGCTCATCAAGAGCAGCGACGCCAGCTGCAGCAACCCGCGACGGTCCACCCTCGTCAGCGCCGCGGTCACGAGCCCGCCCGCGATGCCCCCGATGCCGATCGCCGAGAGGAGCGCTCCCAACGTGTCGGGTCCGCCGGAGAAGACGTCCTTGGCATAGATGGGAGGCAGGGCGCCGAAGTTGGGGATGATGAAGAGAGGCAGCACCGCGCTCATTAACAGGAATGCCTGAGTCGTGCGGTTGGCGGAGATGTAGTTCCATCCCTCGCGGAAGCTGCTGCCGGCTGTGGCACTGTGCTCTGCCGGTGCCTGCTGGGGAAGATGGAGCTTCAGGATCGTCAGACTGACGAGCGCGTAGGCCCCGGCCTGCACGAAGAAGTTGCCCGCCGGTCCAACCCAGAGGATCAGAAAGCCACCTATGGCTGGCCCGATGGAGCGCATCACCGCCCATCCTGTCTGGATGAGGGCAAGTGCTCGCGGTGCTGAAGAGAGTGGCACGATCGAGAAGATGATCGTCTCGCGGAGCGGCGTGCAGAGGGCCTGACCGATGCCGCCGAGAAAGCCGAAAAGGAAGAGCGGCCACACTACGGCGGGATTGCCCAACAACACCAGGCCGAAGCCGAAGCTGATGGCGCAGAGCCAGAGGCTGGTGGCATAGAGCAGCTTGCGCCTGGGATAGCGGTCGATGATCACGCCGGCAACGGGGGCCAGGCCCACGGTGGCGATGGAGCGCACGAGGTTGAGCGTGCCCAAAAGAGCCCCGGACGAGGTGAGGTCATAGATCAACCAGCTCAGGGTCACATTCTGGATCCAATGGGCGGCATTGATGAGCGTCGTGCCGGCAAAGTACCAGGCGAAGTTCGGCGCGCGCAGCGCGCCGGCCGTCCTGATCTGCGCGCCGGCTCTTGCCGAGCTCTCAGCCTGCCCGACCCATGATCCGGCTGGGGTCACCTGCGGTTGAGCCGCCTCACAGACGTGTTCGGTAGCCATCGCCCTAGGCCGGGAGAGCGCGGTCGAGGAAATCCAGAATCCTGTTGAGGTTCTGCGACGCGCTAAAGGCGGGCTGATCGTGACCGTGTCCGGCATTCAGCAGCAGATCGTAGGTCACCCGGTCGCGCCCGATCGCGGCGGCGAGCTTACAGGCGAAGGTGAGTGACTGCTGATAGGGTACCGTGTCGTCCGCGGTGCCGTGCTGGATGAGGAAGGGCGGAAGGTCGGGGCGGACGTAGGTCTCGGGGTTTGCGATCCGGACCAGGTTCGGGATCTCCGTGATCTGCCGTCCCAGGATCAGTGACTCCGGGGATTCCGGCCCGCTGTGAGCCGATTCCGGCGTCTGGACAAAGCCCGAGGCCTCCAACTGTGTGTCCATCAGCAGGAAGTTGGTCGGAGGGAACCAGGCTACCACGGCCTGGACCGCTGAGGAGTGCTCCGCGTTGCCCAGGGAAGGGTCATCCAACTCGGCGACGCCGTCGGAGACGCCTGCCATTAGCGCCAGGTAACCCCCCGCGGAGCCACCCCAGACGGCGACCTTATCGGGGTCGAACTCGTGCTCCTCGGCGTGGGCCCTTACCCACCGGATGGCAGATTTTGTGTCGTGAACGAGCGCCGGGAAGACCGCCTCGCCGCTCATGCGGTAGTTGATGGAGACCACCGCATAGCCGCGATCCAGGGCCTTCAGCGTAGGCCTGAGCTGCGTGTCGCCCTTGTCGCCCATCATGAAGGCGCCGCCGTGGATGTGAATGATGACGGGGTGGGGCGCCGCGTGGCCTTCGGGCCAGTAGACATCCAGTTTCTGCGCCGGCGAAATGTCGGCGTAGGGCACGTCCAGCGCTTTACGCCGAACGTGCGCCACATCCAGCACCGGCATACCTGCACTCGTCTCGCGACGAGGTGTCGGCCTATGTTTGGCTGTCATCGATCACTCCCTGGGGCTGTCGGTGTATGACCGAATGATACCCGAGATGCAACCCTAGAGCAATTCGGTTCTTACGCGTGCTCACGTGAGTTGTGTATTGGAGGTGCTATGCTGAGCCAAAGGCGATGCATCTCAGGCATGCCGGACATGATCGTTTGAGGACCGTTTGCCTACGATAGGGGCTGCGGTAGACTGGAAGCACTGACAGCAAAGACTAAGGGAGGCCCTATGTTGAAGCACGTTGTGCTGCTCAAACTGAAGCCGGGTGTGACCGAGGACCAGACCGCCGATCTACTGGATGCGCTGACCAACCTGATGGAGGGAGGCTCCATCCCCGGCATTCTACGCGTGACCGGCGGCTATAACAATAGTCCCGAGGGCAAGAGCCATGGATACGACTACGGGTTTGTTATGTGGTTCGAGGATGCCGAAGCGCGCGACCGCTACCTTCCCCATCCCGAGCATCGCGAGTTGGGGCAGCGCCACGTCGCACCAATCTGCGACGATGTGCTGGTCTTCGACTACGACGTAGCCCTGCCGGCCTAAATGAAGGTCGTCATCACCGGCGCATCCGCGGGCATCGGCAGGGCACTCGCCGAGACCTTCGCACGGCACGGGCACGCCGCGCTGGTGGTGGCGCGGCGGGAGGCTCGTCTGGTGGCGCTCTGCCGTGACCTGGGTGACCGCTACCGGGTCGCCGCGTATCCCCTGGCTCTGGACCTTACGCATGCGGATGCTGCGGAGGTGCTGTTTCAGGAGGCTGTGCGCCGCTTCGACAAGGTTCACGTCCTCATCAACAACGCCGGGATGAGTCCGTATCAGGATTTCTGTGAGTTGAGCTCCTGCGACCTGCGTCAGATCCTGGCCCTGAACGTGCAGGCCTTGACGGAGCTGTGCCACCGTTTCATCCCACATATGGTGGATCACGGAGAACCCAGCCACGTGGTGAACGTGGGCTCAGTCGGCGGCTATGCCCCGCTGCCCTACTTCTCCGTCTACACCGGGACGAAACACTATGTGCGTGTCTTCACCAATCTTCTTCACCACGAGTACCGCGGGACCAACGTGCGCGTCAGCGCGCTTCACCCGGGCGGCGTGCTGACGGAGTTTCCAGAACTCGCAGGACAACGGGTGCGACCGTGGGCCCAGAGGGGCATGCTGACGCCGGAGCGCGTGGCGGAGCTCGCCTATCCCGCGATCCTGAGGGGGCAGCGGGCCATCATCCCGGGGAGCACAAACAAGCTGGCAGTAACGGTCGGCAAGGTGCTTCCCTTTCCGTGGGCCATCCGCATCATGACGTTGATCTACCGTCTGAGCGTCACCAAGACCGACCCGACCTATCGGCGCTGTCAAGGGCCCTCATGAGAATCCTGATGGTGGGGTGTGGCGCTGTGGGTCAGGTGCTGGCACTGCACCTGGTCAGGTCCGGTAACCGGCTTGCCTTTTTCGCGCGTCCCGGGTCTGCTGCAAAGTTGCGGAACGTGCTACGAGAAGGCGGGCCGGCCCTTTCCCGGGTCTCTCATCTCCGCAGACGCTCTCCTGTTCAGCGGATTCGGGATTACCGTGTCGTAGAGGAACCTGCGGGGAGTCAGGCATTTGAACCCGACCAAGTCTGGTTCACGACACCCTCACCCGTCTACCATTCCGAGTGGTTCCGGTCCTTTGTCAGCCAGGTGCGCGCCGACCGCGTGGTCTGCTTTGCTCCCGAGGGACCGCGACCCGAGTTACTGCCTGAGGGCATTCCCCCGGATCGCCTCGTCTTTGGCGGGGTCACGTTTGTCGCGTGGCAAGGTGATCTGGGCGTAGGTGCCGGGCTGCCCGAAGGCGTGAACTACTGGCTGCCGCCGGGCCTCCGCATCCCACTGATGGGCACCGCAGCGGCCTGCGCGGAGGTAGCGGACATTCTGGACGCAGCCGGTCTCAGTGCTAGTGTGCAGAAGCCGGGCAGCGAACCCTTCCAAGCGGCTGTGACGGCCATGATGACCGCTTTCGTCGCTGGACTGGAGCTCTCCGCGTGGTCACTTCGGGCCCTGCGGACAAGTCCGTGGCGCCGCCGGGGGCTTCCGGTATCCGATATCGGGACCCTTCGCGCGGCGTTGCTCGACTCACCCTCTCCGGCTGACCGTCCGGCCTCGGACTTGACATCCCTTGTCTCATCGCCTATAGATGATGAGGAGGACCCTACACTCCTGTAGATTCGAAGGCCGGCTCTGTCCCCATAAGGAGGTACCGTAGTGAAGCCACTCCTGTTTGTGATGAAGTACGCTAGAAACCACATCTGGCCCCTGGTGGCGACCATGGTGAGCATGCTCGTGCTCGTGGGCGTGCAGCTGCTGGCGCCGTGGATCATCAGCCGGATGGTCGATACCGTCACGGAGTTGGGGCTCAGCCCCGAGTCGCTGCGGACGATGACGCAGCTGGCGCTCCTGGCGTTGGGCGTCTACATTGTGCGCGCCGTGATGCAATTCGTGCGCAGTTACCTATCCCACGTCGCAGGTTGGCAGGTGGTTGCGGAGACGCAGCGCCACATCTACACTCACCTGCAGCGGCTGTCGATGCACTACTACGAGGACAAGCAGACGGGCGAGCTGATGTCGCGGGTGATCAACGACACACGCCTCTTCGAGCAGCTGATCGCCCACGCGGTCCCGGATGTGACCGTGAACATCCTGTCCCTGATCGGGATCAGTGCGGTGCTGATCGGGATCAACTGGCAGCTGATGCTCATGAGCCTGGTTCCGGTGCCGCTGATCGTGGTCGCGATGCGTGGGGTCTCCAAGTATGTGCGCCCGGCCTTCCGCGAGCGGCAGGGCGAGTTGGCGGAACTCAACGCTACGCTGAACGACAACCTATCGGGCATCCGCGAGATCAAGGCTTTCACGCGCGAGGAGATCGAGGTCCAACACGTGGGCCGTCATATTGACCGCTATCGCGATTCTATGCTGCGCGCGCTGCGGATGATGGCGGCCTTCCGACCCTTTGTCGAGTTCGTCTCGTCGCTGGGCACCGTGGGACTGATCTACTTCGGGGGGCGGCTGGCCCTGCGCCAGGTCTTATCGATCGGAGACCTGGTGGCCTTCTTCCTCTACCTGGGGCAGTTCTATCAGCCCGTTCAGGCGTTGAGCGGGGCATGGGAGGGCATTCAGGAGGCCTTGGCGGGTGCGGAGCGCGTGGCTGATCTGTTGGCGGAGGAGCCGGACGTGGTGGAGCGTTCCGGCGCCCGCAGTTTCGGAGCGCGGGCGCAGGGCGCGATCGGCTTCCACGATGTCAGCTTCCGCTACGATCGCGGCGATTGGGTGCTGCGCAACATCAGCCTCGACGTGGAACCCGGGTCGGTTGTCGCCCTGGTCGGGCCGACCGGGGTGGGCAAGACGACGATGGCGGGCCTGATCCCCCGCTTCTACGATGTGGTGGAGGGCTCGATCACGCTGGATGGGGTCGATGTGCGCGACTATGCGCTCAAGAGCCTGCGTGAGCAGATCAGCATCGTGCGCCAGGAGGTCTTCCTCTTCCACGGCACGATTCGCAACAACATCTTCTTCGGGCGCCCCAACGCGACGGAGGAGGAGGTGGTGGCTGCGGCCTCGATCGCCAACGCCCACGGCTTCATCACCGAGTTCCCCGACGGGTACGACACGGTGATCGGCGAGCGCGGCGTCAAGTTGTCCGGCGGGCAGCGACAGCGCATCGCCATCGCCCGGGCCATCCTCAAGGATGCACCGATCCTGATCCTGGATGAGGCGACCTCCTCGGTTGATGCCGAGACGGAGGCGCTCATTCAACAGGCCTTGGAGCGGCTGATGGTCGGTCGGACGACCATCGTGATCGCGCACCGCCTCTCGACGATCCGCAGCGCCGATCTGATCTGCGTGCTGGAAGGCAGCGAGATCGTGGAAAGCGGCACGCACGACACCTTGATGGCTCACCTGGGGCTCTACCGGCGTCTGAACGAGGTTCAGATCGAGGACGAGCCCAAGTGGCGCCGGCTGCAGGATCAGCGCCGGTTGCTGATGGGGGACAACTGACCGCTATCTGAGGAGGTGAGCTATGTCTCGGCTGAAGGCCGCGGTGATCGGTGCCGGTTCGATGGGAGAGCGCCACGCGCGCATCTACTCTGAGCTGCCTGAGACCGAGCTGGTGGCGATAGTGGGGAGGACAGCGACCCGCTGCACGCAAGTCGCAGCCGAGTATGGGGGCAGGCCCTACACGGATCTCGCGCAGATGCTCAGTGTAGAACAGCCGGATCTCGTCTCGGTTGCGGTGCCCACGACGGCCCATATGGAGGTGGCTCGCATGGCCTTCGAGGCGGGCTGCCACGTATTGGTCGAAAAGCCGATCGCCGCGAACCTGGCCGAGGCCCAGGCCCTGATCGATATCGCCCAGGTCGCCGATCGGAAGCTGATGGTGGGGCACATCGTGCGTTTTGACCCGGCGGTCAGGGCCCTCAAGGAGCACGTCGCCGCGGGCGAGCTCGGTCGCATTCACCAGATCGTCTGCAGGCGTATCGGCCCCTTTCCCTACCGCGTCCGCGATGTCGGCGTGGTGCTGGATCTGGCGCCCCACGACCTGGACCTGATGCGTCACCTCCTTGGCGAGGAGCCGTCAAGCCTCTATGCCGAGATCTCGCAGCGAATCCACGACGAGCAGATTGATCTGCTCGCGGCCCTCTTGCGCTTCCCAAGCGGCGTCGTGGGCATGCTGGAGCTCAACTGGCTGACGCCCACCCGGATCCGCGACGTGACTGTCCTGGGCGACCGGGGGATGTTCCACGCGGACTGCATCCACCAGCAGCTCACCTTCTTCGCGAACGCCGACGCGGACGGCGATTCCCGAACCGTTCAGGGCTGCTACAGCCGTGTGAGGGAGGGGCCGGTCGTCGACCTACCGGTGTCGCAGGTCGAGCCCATCAAGGCCGAACTAGCGGCTTTCGTTGCCTCCGTGTTGGACGGTACCGATGTCCCCGTCTCCGGCGCCGATGGCTTGGCCGCACTCGCGTTGGCGCTGGCCCTCGGTCGGTCCGGGGCCGAGCGACGCCTGGTCGAGCTCTGAAGCGGGGGCTTACCCCTTGATCGATCCCAACTTGACGCCGGTGGTGAAGTAGCGCTGCAGGAAGGGATAGACGACGAGGATGGGCACCCTCGCGATGAAGATCTGGGCGGCGCGCGTGGTGCGGTTGCTGATCAACTGCAGGAGCGCCAGGTCGCGCTCGGTGAGCATCCGCGGATCGGGGTTGATGACGACGGTCTGCAGGTAGCTCTGCAGGGGGTACTTCGCCGGTGCGTTCATCAGGATCAGACCGTCGAACCACGAATTCCAGTGCCCGACGGCGACGAAGAGCGTCAAGGTCGCCAGGATCGGCAACGACAGCGGGAGGAGGACACGGATGAGGATGGTCCAGTGTCCGGCCCCATCCATCGCCGCGGCCTCCTCAAGTTCTTTCGGGATACCCCTGAAGAAGTTCGCCAGCAAGATCACGTTGAGCACGGGCAGTGCTCCGGGGATGATGAGCGCCCAGAACTTGTCGATCAGAT
>NPIE01004139.1_pt1 | contig 12629 bp, 11 predicted proteins | sample 8637661 | NCBI WGS metagenome assembly NPIE01 (sample SAMN07420842, study PRJNA396082) | bioreactor metagenome | isolation source: sample BA12 brine-fed electro-methanogenic bioreactor BA | place: Japan: Kochi | collected 2016-12-09 | reverse complement strand
AAATTACGAGAGCCATTGCCAGACATGATAAAGCAAGGATTATTCCTACTGGAATTCTAGCTTTGAACAAATTAGGCTTATCTGCCCAGGTTCCTATGAAAGTTGTTTATTTAACCGATGGAGCAGCTAGAAGTATTCAAGTCGGAAAACGAATATTGAATGATACTATTTTAGCAGTACGGGAAATTCATTCTTGGTTGTAAAGAAATGACACATGTTATTTAAATTCGCACCTTTGAAAAACTGCAAGAACCCTCCTGCCAAAACTGATGAGTGAAAAAATAAGGGTAAATAACGATGGATAAATTCCAGAATAAATACCGCATTCCTTCAACCCGATTGCAACATTGGAATTATGGCTGGAATGCTGTCTATTATGTAACAATTTGCACCCATCACAGACTATGCTTTTTTGGTGAAATCATGGATGGAAAAATGGAATTATCGAAAATCGGATCATTGGCAAACAAATATTGGTTGGAAATTCCAGCCCATTTTCCGTTCGTTAAATTGAGAGCATTTGTGATCATGCCCAATCATGTGCATGGCATCATTATGATTGATAAAACGGATGATTCGGATGATGGGAATTCCCTGGATGATCCCGTCTGTGACCCCGTTGCCGGTTCCATTGTCGCCGTAGAGACGTTGCATGCAACGTCTCTACGACATAAACAACAAAATAAACAACATAATAATCAACAAAACCTACAACAATGGTGTCAACAAACACAGTCAAAATTTTTACAAATCAATAAAAACGAACAAATGGCAGCAATTTCACCCAAACAAGGGTCATTATCAGCCATTATCCGTTCCTATAAATCGGCGGTTACCCAAAATGCCCGGTTTATCGACTCTGATTTCGCCTGGCAATCGCGGTTTTACGAACATATTATCCGAGATGATGAATCCTGTTACAGAATATCAAAGTATATAAATAATAATCCGTCGAAATGGGGCGATGATAAGTTTAATCCCGATAAAAACAGAGGTTCCCAGTGATATGCTCTTATATCACCGAAATCTCCATTGAAACATTTTCTATTGAACTCCAGGAAAAATACGACTAGCATTATATCTAAACCTTGATATTGCTCCCGACTGTGAAACGCCTGAACACACTACCTTTGAAGAAGTACTTTTACAGGAAAAATTAAATCTGCTGTGCCACTGTTTTTTAATCAAATATTATCAGACCCATCCTAAAACTGCCTTTGGTAAATCAAAATTCTATTCCTTTATCAGTCTCAAAACCGGTATGTTGCTTCATCCCGAAGGATTAATATAAATTCATCATTCAGACTTCAGACTTCAGAATTCAGAATTCAGAATTCTAGATTCCAATCTCCCTGCTCATCATTTCCCCGATAAGAATCGCTGTCCCGGCTGCACCGCGGATTGTGTTGTGGGAAAGGAGTACGAATTTATAATCCAGAACCGGACATTTCTGCAATCTGCCCACAGAAACCGCCATACCCTTGTCCAGATTTCGGTGGAGTTTGGGCTGGGGATAAGCCGGTTCGGCGAAAAAATGGATGGGCTTCAGGGGTGCCATGGGAAGTGCAAGTTCCTGCGGTTTTGCCGTGTATGTTTTCCATGTGTCAATAATATCCGATTCAGACGCCTTTTCTCTCAATTTTATGGAAACACATTCCAGATGACCGTCTACAACAGCAACACGATTACATTGTGCACTGATTTTTATGTCAGCCGGCCGAATGCGGTTTTCCTCCAGCGTGCCCAGTATTTTTTTTGTTTCTTTCTGAATTTTTTCTTCTTCGCCGGATATATAGGGAATGACATTGTCAATGATATCCAGGGAGGAAACACCCGGATAACCGGCACCGGATAAGGCCTGGAATGTTACAACATGTAGCGATTCAATACCGAAGCGGTCATAGAGCGGTTTCATTGCAATTGTCAGTCCGATCGTGGAACAGTTGGGATTGGTTACAATGCATCCCCTGCCGTACTTCTGTTTATTTTTCAGAGCCAGGTGTGTGTCATTGACGTCCGGGATCAATAGGGGAACATCTTCATCAAAACGGTGATTCCGGGCATTTGAGATCACAATATAGCCGGCTCGCGCAAAATCTGTCTCAATGTCCCCCGCAACGGATGCATCCAGTCCGGAAAAGACGATCCGGCACGGAAGGTTCGGTTCGCACATGCCAATTTCCATGTTGCCGACAGATTCCGGCATGGGTGAGGATAAGAACCAATTTGCCGCTTCTTTATATTTTTTTCCTGCAGATCGTTCGGATGCGGCCAAAGCGGTTATGTCAAACCACGGGTGGTCTCTCAATAAATGAATGAACTGCTGTCCTACACTGCCCGTTGCGCCTAATATGCCGACCGGTATTTTCACATGAACTCCTTTGTTTCAGTTGGAAATATATTGACTTCTTTCCTCACCGTCAGCTTGTTTTTATCGGGATTTTAATAAAAAGCTCATGTTATGATTTTAACGCGCCGGTTTAAAAATTGCATCAATACATTAAACGGCAGGGGATATGATGAAACAATCCATCAGCAGAAGGGAATTTTTAAAGCAAACAGGCCTGGCAGGAGGGGGGCTGATCTTTTTGCCCCTGGGCCGGATTCTCGCCGGCGGTTTCTGGGAAGAATATGCCCGGGTTGATAACGCCGGTGACGTTCCATACTGGACTGTTTCTCCCGGTGTGGCTGTCGGGGAGGGACGCAATGCCAATTATCCGGTCATTCACCTGTTTGATAACCGCATTTACGTGGCATTGACTGAACAACACGATGATACGGAAAGAATTCGCATTTATGTTTTTGATGACGATCTGAAACAGACGGACAGCAGGACAGCTTTGTCGGATTTCCCCATAAACAGCCGGCCTTCTTTGGGAACTGACGGCCGGAATTTGTATGTATTCTGGATTCGAAAGTCCGGAAAACACGGTGAAATCGTCTATAATGATGTCAATAAACTTCAGAATTCAACGCCCCGGATTCTGGCAAATGTGTCCGGAAACAGCGGCTGGATCCGAACGGCGGCTTCAACCGAAGGGGATATGATCGCCGTCTGGCAGGACGGTTCTCAAAAGCCGTATCAATGCCGGTATACGGTTTTGAAGGATGGGAAACCCGGTTCAATTCAGACCCTTTCGTCAGAATTTCCGGTGCGTCATCCCCGGGTGATTTACGGTCAAGGCGCTTTTTATATTGCAGCTGAACATGATTACGAAAACATGCTGTCCCGGATTTGCCTCACACGGATTTTGCCGAATGGGAGCATTGACGAAACGATACGCATCAGCGATCATCCGGCCGGAAATTATCACCCGTCACCGGCCCTTTTGCCGAACGGGGATGTTGTTGCGGCCTATTACAGCCCCCGAAAAGGAACACAAAGCTGGGATATGCCTGGTGGGTTTATCTCTCTCTTTATGACGGTCGAAAAGTCCGCCACCTGGAGCCGCTCCCCGGGCTGGACCTTTCCAAAGACCGCACAGATCAGAGCCTTGAATATCCCCGGCTGGCTGTTTTATTCAGGATGGTTTGGCAGGCGGACATAAATTCGGGTTGATAGGAAGCACCGATTCTCACGGATTAATAGGGCATCACTGCGCCGGATATAAACGGAACTGCATTCGGAGCGGATTGACTGCGATCATTGCTGACAATCTGACCCGGGATGGTCTTTTCACAGCCATGAAACGCCGGAATACGTATGCGACCACAGGCATTAAACTGTTTCTGCGGTTTGAATGTGAAAACGGTATTCAGGGTGATGTTGTGACGACACACAGAGTCCCGGAATTTTTAACGGAATGCATTTCACCGGATCCGATTCAGCGGATTGTTTTGGTAAAAAACAAAGTGGATGTCTATGAATATGGAGGGGAAGGGTTGCGGTCACGCTTTACATGGACAGATCCGGACCCCGAACCGGGAAAAGAGAGCTGGTATTATCTGAGGGTTACTGCCGTGTCCGGAGAAATGGCCTGGAGCAGTCCTTTATGGGTTACGCCCATGATATGATTTTTATATACGGCAAGCCCCGTTTTTCCTAAAAAAACTTGATTAAGGAACAATGATTATTGTATTTTGTTCTATATAAAAAAAACGAGGAGGTTGCTATGGCTAAAGGATCAAAAGGATTTGGAGCAAAAACCGCTCACCGTTCAAAAGATAAAAGCAATGCAATACTGGTTAAGGTTTATAAACCCGTAAAAGGGACACATTCCGGTGTTAAATTCAAATCAAAGATGATCACCGTTGAAGAGAAAAGTGAATTGGACAAACTTTAGTGATAATTGAAGCCATTTCAGCTGTTTCAGTTTAAATTTTTTTATGAGGGGCATTTAGATGAAAAAAAACATCATACCGGTTTTACTCTTATTTGCTGTGTCTTTATATGGACAGCGAACTATACAGGATGACATGGACGAGTATCAGCGTTATCTCGAACAGGATCAGCAGGCCTTTTCTGATTTTCAGAAGAAAGATTTGGAAGCTTTTGAAGCGTATAAGAAAAAAGTTGAAAAGGAATGGGGTGATTTTGTTGCTTCGTCCCGTAAGGACTGGGTTGAATATTCGGATGACCTGCAAAACCGGTCTAAGGTGGATTTTGAAAAGGGAGAAGTTGTGATAGAAGTCCTTGTGGATAAGAAAGATGCCAAAAATGAACAGGTGATTCGGCAGAAGCTAGAAAAAGCCGTTGAGCATGTAGCCACAACAAAGGGGAAGGCTCAGGATTATCCGGGACAGACGGCACAAAACGTTCCTGTTACGCCCAAACCAATTTTGCATGATCAGTTAAAAACGCCCTCCGGACAAAAAGTTACGCCTCAGAATGCAAAAACATTCGCTAGTGAGGTCGTAAAAAAGGAAACGGTCAAACCCTTGCCGGTAAAAGGAAATGATGATAAAGTGAAAGTCCGGATATCGCTTGCTTTGGCTCCCGATCATATCCAGACACGGGCGAAAGATTATGTTCCGGCTGTCAGAAAATATTCGACAAAATACAATGTTGATCCGGCTCTTGTTTTGGCAGTCATCCATACAGAATCCCATTTCAATCCCAAAGCCCGGTCTCATATTCCGGCATACGGCCTGATGCAGCTTGTGCCGTGGAGTGCTGCAAAAGACGTAAACCGCTTTCTGTATAACAAAGATGAAGACGTCTCAGCCGGCGTGTTATACAATCCGGAGCGAAATATTGAATTCGGAGTCGCCTATATTCACATTCTTCAGACTCGTTATTTTAAAAACGTAACCAATCCGGTTGTGAAAAATTATTGTACGATCTCGGCGTATAATGCCGGAGCCGGAAATGTAAGCCGTGCCTTTACCGGCAATACAAACCTTCCCAAAGCGGTTCCTGTCATTAATACCTATACACCGGACAGGGCCTATAATCAGCTGAAAAATAAGATGTCAACGGAAGAAGCTCGGAATTATATTCAGAAAGTCAGCAAACTGCATGAGCAATATAAAAGCTGGATTTAGCCGTTTATAAATAGGGATTATTTGGATTCACCCGGAGGTAAGTGTATAATCATGGAAACCCCGCCGTCGGGAATATTCTCCAACCTGATTTTTCCGTTGTACCGTTCAATATTCTTTCTGACAATATAAAGTCCGAGTCCTGTATGGGCTTTGGAACCATATGAAAAATGTTCAGAAAAGATCTTTTCTTTAATATCTTCAGGAATTTTGGATCCGTTGTTATCAATACGGATCTCAACCATTTTGTCTCCCTGACCGGAACACGGTTCGATCGAGATATCGATTTTGGTGGCTTCACCGTGAATGAGGGCATTATGAATAATATTGTCAAAAATTGAGTGAAGAGCTTCATCGGCTATCACATGAGCATTTCCATGTATCGAAAAGTCAATTGAGGGATATTGCACTAATGTTCGACGGATAATATTCCTCACATTCATGGATTTTAAGGTTGAATCGGGCGCAGTCAGGGTTTCAAGCTCTTTCATTCTCTCTATGAGCTCAAGACTGGTTTCTGCTTTTTTTGTGACAGCATTAAGATATTGATTGTCACTCTGTCTCTTAAACAGTTTAATGGCGCTGATGATGGCTGTGTTGTTGTTTGCAAGATCATGCCTTAAGATTTTATTAATGAGTGATAAGTGATTTTGCTGATAAAGAAGCAGTTCATGATCCTTTTTAATGATATCATTTTTGTTTTTCAAAATTTTCAGATAAACTTTTCTGGACCTGTTGGCCACAGCCAGGATTGTTATCAGGATCAACATGAATGCGACAATGGCCAGTAACATGTTGCGTATCTGTTTTTCCCTGCGGGTAATTGTCATCTTTTCGAGTAATTCGGCTTTATTCCTTTCATTTTCATACTGCAGCTGCATTTCTTCCAGTCTGAAAAGCGTTTCTTCGCGGTTCGCCGATTCAATGATTGATGAATATTCCTTTAATGCTTCATAAGCTTTCTTGTACATGTTCTGCTGTTCATAAATTTGGATTAATGCTGATAAAATATCATCCAATTCAGTTATAGCGTTAACTTCTCGGGCAAGGGGAAGGCTTTTTTCCAGATAGGATTTTGCCTGTTCATAATCATTGTTCGTGAATGCAATCAATCCAAGATTTTTCAAAGCAGAGGCCTGACCGTAAATATCGTTCTGGCTTAAACACAAATTATAGGATTCCAGGGCCTGTTCACGGGCAACATCAAGGTTACCCAGTTTAATATGTGTTTCGGCGATGTTATTCAGAATATTGGCGTAGAGGTTGGCATTATCATACTCCCGGCAAAGTTCCAGCACGTTATTAAAATAATACAGGGCTGAGTCATACTCTTCCAGATAGAAATGTATAACACCCATGTTGGTTGAACCTGCCGTTATTCGTGGAATGGATTCTGATTTTAAAAAGTAATCATTGATAGTTTTCTGGTATATTTTTGCCTGATCATATTGTTTGAACTGAACATATAAAACCACCAGATTATTCATACAAGCGATTTCACTATTTGTGTCATTCAGAGATCTGAAGATATGCCTGGCTCTGGTATAATAATCCACTGCTTTCAGATATTCCCCCATATAGGAATAAACACTTCCCGTATTCATCAGAATGGCGGCCTCTGATTCAAGGTTATTAAGGGCATGGGATATTTCCAGAGCTCCTTCAAACAGGTTTAACGCCTCATCAAAATTACCTTGCTGAAGATTTACGCTGGCCAGAACATTATATGCCTTGGCAGTTAATGCCGGATCATTCAGGGATTGAGCAATTTCCAAAGCTCTCGTCGCATATTTCATGGTGCTGTCAAAAACGGACAAGGTATGAAAATAGTAGGCAGACATCATATAAGCAGTTTCAAATCCAAACTCATCGTTATTCTGATACGTCTCATAACTTCGGTAATAAAAGGGAAGCGCTACTTCCGGATTCTTGTCCTGATACCAGTTCAAGGAATCCTGAAGGCTTGTAAGTTCGATCAAGTGATCTTCGGCAGTCCTGTCTCCGGCAGAGAGCGATACGGACAGTAGAATGCAGAGACATGCTGTTACATATTTTGTGTGATTTTTCATAATATTCTCCCCGGAAATTTATTTTATTTCTTAAACTTTTCAATGTTAATTATAATAAACACTTTTTTATGGAACCCTTATCTAATATTTGACATAGAAAACCCATGAAAAGAATTTTTATATTACTGATCCTGACTTTGAACCTGAAAGGAGAGACTATGGAAGAAAGGGCCACATTCGGAGGCGGATGTTTTTGGGGTGTTGAAGAACATTTCAGAACAACGGAGGGAGTCATAAGAACAGAAGCGGGATATATGGGCGGACATCTGGATAATCCTACATATCGGGAGGTTTGTACGGACCAGACAGGCCATGCAGAAGTTGTACAAATTGTGTATGATCCTAACAGAATCTCGTATAAAATCCTTCTTGATCATTTTTTTACCGTCCATAATCCCACGCAATTGAACCGGCAGGGACCTGATGTGGGAACACAATACCGATCCGTGATTTTTTATCATTCGCCGGAACAGAAATTGACGGCTGAGAATACGATAAGAGACCTTGATGCGTCCGGAAAATTTAAGAGTAAAATCGTAACGGCTGTAGTAGAAGCATCAACTTTCTATCCTGCCGAAGAGTATCATCAAAAGTATTTGTTTAAGAGAGGATTAGAAAGCTGCGGGATTTGACTTTAATGAACCAAATCCCGCATGTAATAGATATTATTTTACAAGCCGCGTATCAAAATAGGCCGTCAGTTCTTTTTCCAGTTTTTTTCCGACGTTTTTACCGATTTCCCTTAAAGCGATGCGTTTGGCAGCTTCTTTGCTGACACCGCCTTCCCGGCCTTTTGCATCAATATGAACAAAGGTGGATCCGTCAGGTCCAATGACGTTCAAATCAAGATTCCAGCCTACGAATTCCATGTTTTCCCGTTTCAAATCCACGTCTTCATATCGGATTTCACCGTTGATTTTAACGACTGCATTGTTTTGAACAATGGGAAATCCCATCTTGCTGATGGTTTCGGATGTCATGGATGCCACTCTTCCGTCGTCGCCGGCAAATGAAACACTGAATGTCAGCGATTTTGCGGCATCCGTAAGTTTTTTACCCAGTACGCTGTAACTTAGATCTTCTTTGCCGGTGATCAGCATACTGTAAGATGTGGCATTGATGAAATTTAACTGGTCCAGCATTGCTTTGTTAATCTGGCTCACAGTATAGGCTGCATTAAGAACAGCATACCGTGAAACCGGGTCGGAAATGGTTTCCAGCTGTTCGTTAAGAAAGGCAATGCGATCATAATTGGCATTGATTTTTTCTTCATAAATCCCTGCTGTTTCCCGCCGGTCCAAATAAGCCAATACATGAACCCGGCCCATATCATCGGTGTAACTGTTGCTGAATTTTACATTGAAAAGCGTTTCTCCGGCTAAAACCTTTACAATCTGATCCATGTCTGTCTGAAGCTCTTCCTGCATGGAACCGCTCATTTTTGTGAAAGCGGAATACCGTTCCCGCGTAATTTGATCAACGGTGATTTCTGATTTAAAGATTTTTGCCAGATTACCGGATGCGTTATTTTCAGCGGCTTCCCGGCTGTCCCCGGCGCCCCGTGCAGATAAAAAGTTTCTTTCCGGATAGGCAGCAGCCGGATTATCCATCCATGCCGGACGACCTTTCGGACTGCCTGTACTTTTGCTGCCGCCGCATGATGCTATGAGAAAAACTGTCAATAAGAGTAAACTTGCTTTTATAAGTCGTTCCATTTTAACTCCTTTACTGTAAACAGAATGATTCCAATATATTCAATTGTCCAGGCTTAATGTTCACTTTTCCCAGGTCATTCTGATGAACAATGTTATTGTACCGGTCAAAATACTGAACAACGATCTGGTGTTCACCCGGCGGTAATTCCAAATCCGCAATGGATGCATATCCCGGGAAAAACCGGGATATTCTCAAATCAGCATTTTCGCTGACATCAACCGCAACATCGGTTGCAAATCCTGCCAATAGTCCCAGATACGGATTTGCAATTTCATCTTTCATTTTTTCCTTGCCGGCTTCTGCTGCAATCCCTTTGATAATTGAGCGCGAAACCGATTTCAGATAAATCAGCGGAGCTTTTATTTCAAACGTTGATTTTGCGATTTTATTCATGTCTTCCAGCGGTTGCAGCGGAATAGCTTTGCCGTTATTGATCTTGACTTTTACCTGATGTACAACCGACTGTCTTTCAACCAGATAAGGCAGTGAGAATTTAAAGTGATATCCTCCTTTGACAGGCCATGAGAGGGTTTGGGAAAAAGGCTCAGGCACATCAGAAGAAATAACAACGTAATTACTGAATGTTGTAATTCTGAAATTTGCCGATTCTTTCAGCGGCCCCAGCCCGTGAAAGGAAAAGAGAGCAACCTGTGCATTATCCCTTTTTGCCGGCCGGACAGACAGGGAGGGAGGATCAAACGAATAGAGATGAGCTTGCCCGGCAAAGGCTTCCAGCATTTTTCGTTTGTCCATTTCTGCATCATCATAGTCTTTTTCAAAGCGGTACAGGATAACTCCCAAAGCATTGCCTATAGCAGAATTGTGAAATTTCAGGGTGCCCGGTTTAAACTCAGGAAGACTCTCATCATCTGCATCCTCTTTTTCTACCTGTTCTTTCAAGGCCTGCTGGTATTTGGCACTCATATCCGTATACTTTGTTTCCAGCTGCTGAATCTTATGATGAAGGCGGTTCAGTTCTATAAAGGATGCATCGCTTTCTCCCAGATGGGCAAAATTCAATGCTTTGAAAACATTCAGATAAATATCCTCATAATCTTCCCCGCTGTAGTCCAATGCGTTGTCATTGAGCAGAAACGATGCAGCAATCTTAGAAGCACTGGCTGTAAACAATTCTTCTATGCTTCGTTCAGCAAGTGTGAGCATTTGATTGCTTTTATCGTATTCGCCGTGATAGTGAAGAAGCATCCCCATGTTTAGATAAAACAGGACTCTGTCTTTTTCCGAAAACGCCTTATTCTTGTTTTTTTCCAACTGTTGAATGGGAATAGAAAAATTGTTTTGAGAAATCGCCTCGTCCATGCCTTCATAAACAGATGTTTTCGTCATCATCGAAGAACATGCCGGGAGGAATATCATGAGGATAATGACGGCAACAAACCCTTTTGTTGCCGTCATATTACCACCCTACTTTCTTCTGATTAATGATCTTTTTAATTTTTTTTGTTCCTATCCAGACTTTCTGGTTGTTTTCTACGTCAATCAGTTCCAGATCAATCTGATAAAATTTAGCCTGCTCGCCTCCGGCCTGATCTACAAACATTGTAATGGAGCCCTGGAGCATAAAATCAGCGGCTTGTTCCTGAGCTACTCTTTTAGCTGTTTCCTCTGATGCAAATTGCTGTTGATCAGCCCGTTCGCTCCGGATTTCTTCTCTCTGTTCTGAACTGGCAACAAACTGAACCAAACCGCTGTTTATCAGTTCCCGTTCCATATCCTTTACAAAAGCATTGGTCCGGATATGTTCTGTTGCATCCCGTAAACGGATACGCCCGACAATCACTTTAGGCGGTCTGTCATTATCAGACGTGAAACGTGTCAGCCAGGGTCTGCCGGTCATATCCCGGATCATCTCTTCAGCCACTAGCCTTGAATCTGTATCATTCCAATATCCGCTCAGATCCGTCTGCGTATCAGCGGCAGTCCGCTGAACAGCTTGTGAACCGCCGCATGATGCGGCAAATAATGCTATGAATACCAAAAGCACAATTTGTCTTAAACGATTGTCAGAAATCATAGCCAACTCCTTTGTTTAATTTTATACGGTAATTTCGTGATTTTTATTCTTTTACATCAAGGAGAATTTGTATGTGTCTTATCAAATTCTTCTTGTCTTTCATAGATGAGAACCGCGTTTCTTTTCGGTTCAAATTCTCTGTATTCCGAATTCCAGTAATTCATTATGTGATTAAGGGGCCGATGTTCCTTTAGGAGTAAACCGTAATCCGGGCTTCCCGTCATAAACTGCAATGTATCAAAATTAATGGTAATCTGACCGGGATACAGGATCATCAGAAGTCTTAACGCGGCAGATATTTTGCAGAAAGGTGTCAATTGAACCTGATCCAGGCTTAAAACAGAAAACGTAACCGAGTCTGAATGAACCGATTTAATCCGGATATTTCCGTATTCCGGGTCAATGTCAGAGAGTTTTGCTTTGATAAAAAAAGGGTCGGCAGACGGGGATCCAAACCATAATTGTTCAGGGTTTTTATCAACCCAAAGGTTTGTTGCCCTCAATATGTTCCGTTCAAGAATATGAGCTCCCTGTAACGGATGATATATCACTGTATCAACCGGAGTTTTATAATAATCCGCATCTGCAGAAGAATAGGATCGCTTCCATTGTTTGAGGGGGATAATGGTCAAGCGCAGTCCGGGGAAAAAATGAGTGCCAAAATAGATGCCAAGCTCTCCGTTTGTCATACCATGACGATAGGGTAATTCGAATCCGGGATGCCACGGCCCTTCAAAACCTTCCGAAACCGACATGGGCGGGCGATCGGTTATGATCAGTTCCAGATCATACCGCAAAGCCAGTGATGCGGCGACCTGCAGCATTGACAAACCCGGATCATCCACTGTTCCTGTCAGCTGCATATCGAACAAAAGGGCATCAATGGACAATATGTCGATTGTGCTGAATACCAATTCCGGATAGGTGAGTATTCTCAATGCTGTACTGTCACTGAAAACCATATTGTTCACAAGGGAACTCTTTTTCCATACCGGCGCCTCCATGTAGTAGACAAACGGGATGCGGGCTACAGGGGACGCATTTATCAGATCGAGAATATGTTTTCCTTCGGCATTGACGCTTGTTTGATTGCACATGACAGCGGTTCGTTTCCACTCAAGCGGCTCGAACCCCGCATCTTTGAGGACATCAATACCAAAACGAATATGATAATCCCGGTTATCACGGGCATAAAGAGGCATTGATCCAATGATCAATAAAACAAGCAGAACAAGCACTGTCGGATTTCTATGTTTGGACATCAGAATTAGGATACTCATTTCAGCTTGGATTATCAATAGAAAAATCAGTAGCCAGTAGCCGGTAGC
>NPIE01003401.1_pt1 | contig 12630 bp, 11 predicted proteins | sample 8637661 | NCBI WGS metagenome assembly NPIE01 (sample SAMN07420842, study PRJNA396082) | bioreactor metagenome | isolation source: sample BA12 brine-fed electro-methanogenic bioreactor BA | place: Japan: Kochi | collected 2016-12-09 | reverse complement strand
ACCGTAACGCTCTTGGCCAGATTCCGGGGCTGATCGACGTCGGCCCCCCGCCGCACGGCGATGGCGTAGGAGAGCCACTGCAACGGGATGACGTTGAGCACCGGGGTCAGAAAGGGGCTGGTCACCGGCACCTCGAGGACGTGATCGGCTCGCTCCCGCGCCAGGGTGTCTCCCGCCTGCACCACGGCGATGACGATGCCGCCCCGAGCTTTCACCTGCTCCATCTGGCTGAGCATCTTATCGTAGACGCCGTCCTGCGTCGCCAGCGCCACCACAGGCATGGTCTCGTCGATGAGGGCGATGGGGCCGTGCTTCATCTCCCCCGCCGGGTATCCTTCGGCGTGGATGTAGGAGATCTCCTTGAGCTTCAACGCCCCCTCCAGCGCGATGGGGTAGTTCAGGCCCCGTCCCAGGTAGAGAAAGTGGCGCCGCTTGTGGAAGAGCTCCGCCAGCTCGTGGTAACGCTCGTCCTCCTCGGCCACCTGACCGACGAGTTGGGGGAGCCGCGCCAGGGCTGCCGCCTCTTTCCGCAGCCTGCTCCGGTCGAGCACGCCCCGCTTCTCGCCCAGCGCCAGCGCCAACAGATAGAGATCGACGAGGCTGGTGGTGAAAGCCTTCGTCGAGGCCACGCCGATCTCCGGGCCGGCCTGCATGAGGATGTAGCCGTCGGAGACCCGCTGGGCCTGACTCCCCATCACGTTGACGATGGACCACAGGCGGGCCCCCTGCCTCCGGCCCTCCTCCATCGCCGCCAACGTGTCCACCGTCTCGCCCGATTGGGTGATGCTGAGCAGCGCGGTCTGCGGACCGACGAGGGGGCTGCGATAGCGGAACTCTGAAGCATAGTCCACCTCGACGGGCATCCGGGCCAGATTTTCGAGCAGGAACTTCCCCACCAGCCCGGCGTGATAGGAGGTGCCGCAGGCGACGAGCACGATCTTCTCCAACGCGCGGGCCTCCGCTTCGGTCAGCGGCAGCGTGTCCAGATGGACCTGCCCGCTGCTGAAGTCCACTCGCCCGCGTAGGGTATCGGTAACGGCGCGGGGCTGCTCGGCGATCTCCTTCTGCATGAAGTGGCGGTAGGACCCCTTCTCCGCCGAGACGGGATCCCAGGCGATGGTGTGAATCTGGGGCTGGAGGGACCGCCCCTCCAGGGTGAAGAGTTCCACGCCCTGCGACGTGAGGCGGGCCAGCTGGCGATTCTCCAGGTAGATGACCCGGCGCGTGTGAGGGAGGATCGCCGGTATGTCCGAGGCGAGGTAGGTTTCCCCTTCTCCCAGACCGATGACGATGCCGCCAGCGTTGCCCAACCGGGCCACAACGAGGCTATCGGGCTCCCGAACGCTGAGGAAGACGAAAGCGCTGGCCCCTTCAATCGTGGGGAGCGCCCGCCGCACCGCCGTAAGCAGATCCGCACCGCCCGCCAGATTGCCGTCGACGAGATGAGCGATCACCTCCGTATCCGTCTCGGAAGCGAAGGGGATGCCCTCGGCGCCCAGCTCCTCCCGGAGTTGGGCATAGTTCTCGATGATACCGTTATGCACCACTGCCACCCGCTGGTTCATCCCGAGGTGGGGATGGGCGTTGAACTCCGTCACCCCTCCGTGGGTGGCCCAGCGCGTATGTCCGATGCCGGTGTGGCCGGCGAGGGGGCGCTCGTGAAGTTTCGCGCTCAGGCTCTCCAGCTTGCCCACCGCCCGGCAGGTAGCCAGCTCGCCGTTTTCGTGAAGGAGAGCGATGCCCGCCGAATCGTACCCGCGATATTCCAGCCGCTTCAACCCTGCCAGAATGAGGGGGGCGGCGTTCTGTTTTCCGACGTAACCGACGATGCCACACATGGTGTCCTCCTTGAAAACCAATAGTGAGAAGTGAGTGAAAAGAAGAGAGAAGGGATCAGGGATCAGTAATCGGGGATTAGGGGCTTGATCTTGGCTCCTGTTGATCCCGTTCCTCTCTCTGGATCTTGCCCCCTTGGCTGTGTTCTTAGCAGCAACATGGGGGCAGCAGTGTCCCAGGGCACGTGAGAGAGACCCGTCGCGTGCGGGCAGGGAGTGCTGCTTGGAATCGTGGGCCCGGGTAGGTCCTTTGTGCCATCGGTCGCCCGATGGTTTTGGGAACCTACGCCAACTTGGGGAAAAAAGAGGGATGGGCCTTCCCTGGCGGCATCCGCCGAAGATTCGATCACCGCCACCTCGTCCCCCTGAACATCTCGTTCAGGGGCAGGCGCTTCTCCTCCCCATCTGGGTAGTGATGATTGCCTGGCACACCTCCTTCCTTAGATTGCGCTCCATTATACAGAAGCCGCCCACCATTGCAAGTCAGCACACATAAAAAGTTCCCCCTCCCAGAAGGGAGGGGGAACGAAGTACTATTGATAGCCCGTGGGGCCTAGTCCATCAACTCTGCCTGAAGATCGTTCGCGTTCTCGTTGAGCTGGGACAGGGTTGTCTCGACGTCGGCGCCCTGGAAGATCTCATTCATGGCCTGCTCCGCAGCGTCGCGGACAGACTGGTAGGAGATCAGCTGGGGCTCATACTGCCCGTAGGGCAGCAACTCTACGCCGTGCGCCCAGATGGTGTTCTCCTGGAGGTAGTCCTCGAGGTAATCCATCGTGCTGGCCCGGGTGGGGAAGTAGTCGCTGATTTGGACCCACCACGCCTGCTGCTCGGGCTCGGTGAACCACTTGAGGAAGAGCCAGGCGGCGAGCTGCGTCTGCGGGTTGGTGTTGGGGATCATGATGTCGCCACCGTAGACGTTCTGTACGGGAGCGGCGGTGGTGTGGGGGATGGGCGCAATGTCGATGACGTCCTCGGAGCCGGCGGCTTCCAGATCGCTCAGGTAGAAGGGGATGCCGGAGGTGGAACCCTGGGTGAAGAGCGCGCGGCGATTGGCCAGCTCGGGATTGGGATACCCCTCGGTGAAGAAGTAGGCGCAGCCGTCGTTGTAGAGCTCCTGCAGGAAGGTCAAAGCCGCAATGGTGGAGGGGTTGTCGTAGTTGTAGCCTGTGCCTGTGGCGTCAAGGATGTTGCCACCAAAGGCCAGCGTCCAGGCGGCCAGAGCGGAGGCGTCGGTGCGGATGATGTAGCCACCGGCGCCGGTGTCGGCGGCGGCGCAGGCCATCTCGCGGAAGTCTTCGGGGGACTCAGGCGGTCCGTCGAAACCGAGTTCCTCGGCCCAAGTGACGTTGTAGAAGATCACTTCCATGGAGCGGTTGGGCGGGAAGCCCAGCTGCTGCCCACCGAAGGCCTCGTGGACGCCCTGCTCGAGGAAGGAGGCGTAGAAGTCAGTGCGCGCCTCATCGGTCAGGCCCCACTTGGCATCGTCCATATAGGGAGCGATGTCGGCTAGGCCGTTGGCCAGGGCGTAGAAGGCCTGGTCGTTCTGGTACCCCACGACGAGACCGGGGAGCTCGCCCGTGGCGATGCCTACGTTCATCTTGTCGCGGATGTCATTGTAGCCACCCTGGTTCTCGGCGACAACGTTGATGCCGCACTCATTGGTGGCGTTGAACTCGGCCACCATCTCCAGGAGGCCTTCCTCCCGGGCACGGCTGTGATTGTGCCACCAGACGACCTCGACACCCCGGGGATCAACCCCGGCCAGGGGGCCATCCTCAGCGGGCGCACAGGGGTCTTCGGGCTCCGGTTCCGGCTCCGGCTCTGGCTCAACTGGCTCTTCAGCAGGTGGATCGGTAGGTTCTGCTACAGGAGGCTCCGTGGGATCCGGTGGCGCCGGCTCAGGCGTGGTGCAGGCGGCCAGCAGCGACAGCAACATCACCACGGCGACCAGCAAACCGAAAAGTTTCTGGGTCTTCATACTCTCTCTCCTTCAAATGTAAGGTTTCAACACTCTGATTTGATGCTATCACGGTTACGGTTCGGTAGTACACAATCTCTCTTCCTGACATCACCTCCTTTTCTATAGGTTTCTCATGCATTGTAACGCATTGCACCGGTTATGTAAAGGGAGATTCGTCCTCCCTCGTCCCCTGCCTCTAGCCTTTCAGTCCTGAGGTCGCGATACCCTCCGTGAACTGTTTCTGCGCCAGCAGGTAGAGGATCAATACCGGCACGATTGTGATCACCGCACCGGCCATCTGTAGATGCACGTGGGCGCCGGCTTCGTCGAGGAAGGCGCTCAAGCCTGCCGAGATAGGCCGCCAATCCGGGCGGTTGGTCACCAGCAGGGGCCAGGCCAGAGCGTTCCACGATCCGATGAAGGTGAAGAGAATCACCGTCATCAGCGCAGCTTTGGAGATGGGCACGACGATCTGCATCAGATAGCGGAAGTGTCCCGCCCCGTCGATCTGGGCCGCATCCCACAGATCCACCGGGATCTGGGCGAAGAACTGGCGCAAGAGGAAGATATTGAACGCCGAAGCCATGAAGGGGATGGTTAGAGCGGGCCAGTTGTTCAACCAAGGGATAGGCCCGATGCGCCCGAGCCAGGTGACGGTAACGAAGTTAGGAACCCAAGTCACCGCCTCGGGCAGCATCAGGGTGCTCAGCAGCAGCGTAAAGAGGAACCCCTTCGCCGGGAACTCCATGCGGGCGAAGGCGTAAGCTGCCATGGTGCTGAAGATCAATTGGCCCGAAATGGTGATAGCGGCAATAGTGAGGCTGTTGACGAAATACTGAGAAAAGCGAGCGTCCTGCCAGGCGGTCACGTAGTTCTCCCACTGGGGCACCGCCGGGAGCCAGGCCCGTCCGGTGGCCTCTCCCAGGGTCATGAGAGAGGCGGTCACCATCCAGAAGAAGGGCGTGACAGCGATGAGAATCCCGCCGATGAGGATGATGTAGCTGAGGACTTTGTAGGGATCCAGCCGGCGTGATTTTTCGTGCTTTGTGTACTCCGGAGTTACGATTGCGTTAACCATAGAATACCTTCTCCCGTGCTACGTAGTTGTTGATCACTGTCAGAATCAAAACCACACCCAACAGGATCAGCGCCAGCGAGGAGGCGTAACCGTAACGCGAGTTACGGTTGAATTCGATAAAGATCCTGATACTGGCGGTGTCTGTGGTACCCAGGGCAGCACCGCTCCGCAGCACCCAGACGTGCGTAAAGGCTTTGAAGGTCCCAATGATGGCGATGAGCGTCAGATAGTAGGTGGTGGGGGAGAGGAGGGGGATGGTGATATTGCGGAACTGGGCCCAGCGCCCGCCACCGTCCACCGCCGCAGCCTCGTAAAGGTCACTCGGAATGCTGCCTAATCCGGCCAGGAAGATGACGGTGTTGTAACCGACGAAGGTCCAGATATTGTAGATGACGATCACGATGAGGGCCAGGCTCGGTCCGGCGAAGATTCCAGAGAGGTCCAGACCTGGGGCGAGCATCTGGAAGATTCCTCGAGGCTCATCGAGCCACATCAGCGGCGAGATTCCCAAGGTAGTTATGATGTTGTTGATGGGCGCGGAGGTGCGACTGGAGAAGAGCACCCGGAAGATACCCGCGGCCGCCACCGGATTGGTGATATAGGGTAGGAAGTAGATAAGCCGAAAGAAGGACTTGCCCTTGATATCCTGGAAGAGGAGTGTGGCCAAGAAAAGGGACAGCGCCAGCTGAACGGGTACGGTGAATAGGGAGTAATAGGTCGTCACCTGCAACCCCTGCCACCATTGAGCATCACCGGCGGCGATGGCTTCGGGTAGCTCAGCGATGAGAATCCAGGCGGCGATCATGAGCCCGATAGCGCCGCCGATGCGCAACAAGAGCGCGGAGTTAGGGTTCTTCGCGGCGCTACTCCACAACTTCCAGCCCGCGTAGAGTAAGACCATGCCGAGGCTGATCATCACCATCTGGGACCAGATCGCCAGCTCCTCCCCCGCTTCGATGGCGGCAGCATATTCTCCCTGAATCTCCGTCCAGGTAAGCCAGCCTAACGCGGAAGCCGCCGCGATGAAGAGAAATACCAGCATGAAGGCGCTGTAGTAGCTCCCCCAGCGCCGGCTATGCGGTATGTAGCGCGTCATCAGGAATACAATGACGAAGGAACCGATCAGCACCCCGATGGAGAGCCAGAAAGCTGCCTGCACTTCTGGGGCCAGCCAGGCTTCCCGCAACAGCTCGTTGAAGAGCCCTTGTGTCCGGACCATGCCTTTGACCTGCTCACCGATATCCAATACTCCCGGTAGGAAGGTCACGAAGAAGCGCACGAAGAGCAGGATGCCCGCCGCTGTCATTAAACCCGGAAGGGCCCAGAACCAGGGACTATCACTGTGTTCCCGGGCCTTTTCTATGATCTCCTTGATCTTCTTTCCTCCGAAGAAGAGGAGCAGAACGACCACCCAGAAAAATACCAAGTACGCCAAGTTATCGATGCCCCTGACGTAGTTCTGCAATCCCATGTAGTGCCCTGGAATAATACGCCACCGGTGCAAACTGACGTAGATGGAGAAAAACATGGGGAACAACCCGAAAACTGCGATGATAAGAAAAGCCGGCAGGAGGAAAAGATAAGCCGTTACACTTTCTCTGATCTTCCTGAAGGTACGTCCTTTACGGAGTTCTGCCTCGTAAGTGGTGTCCAGTTCAGTTACAGCCATTTGCCTCTCCCGTGAGGTGGGTTAACGAACACAGCCAAACTACCCGGTCGCACTTTAATCCTGCTCAAAGCTACACCGACGATTTCATTTGTCAAGCGTTCTTTTCCTCCTTTTGGTTCTGTCATTCTTCCTCATCGGCGATGATGTAGATCTCCCGCCCGGTAGCTCGAGCCAGATCCGCCGGGGTCTGCTCATCCAACGATTGCCCTTCCGGTCCCCGGAAGATGTTCTCCGGCACCACCAACGTTTCCCCTAGCTGACGTCCTTCCAGCGCCGCCAGGATGTCCGATACCGTGAGCAGGCCCGCCACCGTCACCGTTGGGCCGAAGAATCGGTTGGTGATAGAGACGACCTCTACCTCGATACCCCACTCCGTCATGAAGCGTGCGGCGTACTGGCTGAGCAGCGGTGCAAATAGCTCGCCCGTAATCCAGGTTTGGGTCATGCTCTTCAGTCCTGCCAGGCGCTCCGCCGTCCGGGGCCAGGTCGCCTCGAAGAGGGAGACCATCCCCACACCATTTTCCACCAACGCGGGCAGCAGCGAGCCGTAGCTCGCGGTAGCGGGGACGGGCTGCCCGGCGCGCAAGTACCACTCGTCCGAAGGATAAACGAAGGGTGTTTCCAGTCGGTCTCGGCAGTGTTGTTGGTGGGTGAGGATCTGTTGCAAGACCGCTGTCGCCTCAGTATCGGCGTAAGGCCGTATTTGCGCTCTATGGTGTCGGGTGAGTCCTACCGGCACGATGGAGAGGGAGCGGACGCCGGGATAGAGGGCTGCCAGATCTCCGATGGTGCGATTGAGGTGCGGGCCGTCGTTCTGCCCTGGCACCAACACCGCCTGCGTGTGGATCTCGATCCCTGCTGCCACCAACCGCCGCAGCTGCTTCAAAATCCCCCCGGCCTCGGGATGGTGCAGCAGAGCCCGACGCACCTCCGGTTCTGTAGCGTGCACTGAGACGTAGAGGGGGCTGAGGTATTGCTCCTCGATACGCAGCCAATCTTCAGCCGTGAGATTAGTCAGGGTGACGTAGTTGCCATGGAGGAAAGAGAGCCGGTAGTCATCGTCACGTACGTATAGGGAGCGGCGAAGGCCTGGAGGCATTTGGTGTACAAAGCAGAAATCACAGTGATTGCGGCAGAGGTGCAAAGCACCGTCAAATAGCTCTTCAGCAAAGTGCAGCCCTAAGGGTTGTCCATAGGCCCGCTCGCCTTCCAGCACGAGAGGCTCTTGCTCGCGCTCAACGAGCAAATGCAGAACCGGTTCTGAGGCGTAGATCTGGACGTCGATGACGTCCCGCACCGGTTGCCCCCCCATCTCCAACAGACGGTCGCCTGGGCGCAATCCCATCCTCGCCCCCAGGCTGTGGGGTTCGACGTCGGTGATGACGCCGGGACAGTGAGTGGGCGTAGAAACGCTCAACATCGTAGGTTCATTATAGCAAGCTTGTGCTCCCTGTAAACCCCTCCCGCCCGATCTTAACAAAACGTTCACACTTGAGGGAAATCTAGCCGGACACAGGGCTATCGCATTTGGCTAAAGGCGCCCCGTCCCCGTCTCGAGGGCGGCTTGGGCGTAAATTCTGAGTGCAAAGGCTGGTGTTCTACCCAGGCGTCCCGGGAACGGGGCTGCGAGCGATAAATGTGATAGCCTTGATGGGACACTTGATCATCCGGGCAGGGTCTGTTATAATGTGTGTGGGGATGAACGGTTTCGACGGGGAAGGTTAGCTGTGGACTGCGAGTCGGGAGGCTCCGATCCCGTGACCCCAGGAGCAAACTAACAACTGCCAACACTATGGCAAACAACTGGGCCCCGGTGGCCGTCGCTGCATAAGCAGCCGTCACCTTCAACCCAGAAAATCGGTTGGGTTACCGACCGCGCCCCTCTAGCATTTCGCTGGTGTGTTAGAATCGGGTGACATAAAGTCAGCGTGCACTCTGCGCGACGTCGATAGCGTGGACTAAGATCCATCGACTGGTCTGGATAGGCGAGGTTGGCTGCGACCTTTCAGACGACACTAAGGTGCCAACTACGCTCGTAGATGTTCACAGAAGAATTCTTCGGACGCGGGTTCGATTCCCGCCATCTCCACTTAGGGCCGGCAATACCGCCGGCCCTTTACCTTACTAACCGTCTATGAAACGTGACCCAAGGTTGCTAAAGAAGATCATCTTGATCACCGGAGAACGCCAGGTGGGGAAGAGCACACTCTGCCGCAAGCTGGCATCGCAGCTCCAAACCAGGGAGATACCAGTCTCCGGGATGCTCACACGAGCTACTGGCCCTCACCATCTTGAAGCCACCGATCTGCTCACGAGCGAGCGCTATACGCTCACCCGCCCCTTCAGAGGGGCAGGTGGCTTCCTCATGACCCATTTTCGCCTGGACCCTGAAGCTCTAACCCGCAGTGCGGCGGCCCTGGAGGAGGCCTTCCCCACCCAAATCTTCCTCCTCGACGAGCTGGGGCCTCTCGAACTGCGCTTCCAGAGGGGTTGGAACAACGTCCCGCGCCTTTTAGCGCGCCACGACTACTGCATTGCGCTCGTTGTTGTTCGCCCCAGCCTCCTGGTGGAGGCGATGTACGCTCTTCCCAGCCCTGTCTACTGCATCGTCGAGGTCACGCCCGAGAATCGCGATCTCCTCCTGGCTTCCTTGTTGCTCGTGGCCACGGAACTCTGTGTCCCCGGAGGAGAAGGAGCAGATGAGGCGAGCTTTAGCAATGAAGGAGATCTGCTGTGAACCATTGGCCTATCGCAGGACATGAGAGGGCTGTGCGCCAGCTCCAGCTGGCAGTCGAAAACGACGAATTGCCCCACGCGCTACTCATCACGGGTCCAGAGCAGGTCGGCAAGAGCACCTTGGCGCGCACGGTGGCTCAGGCCCTGCTCTGCACGGCATCACAGCAACAACGCCCCTGTGGCTCTTGCTCCGCCTGCCGGAGAGTCGTCTCGGGGAACCATCCTGATCTCCTGTTGGTAGCTCCCGAAAGCGAGGGCCAACGCCTGAAGATCGAACAGATACGGGAACTCGAGCGGTATCTGAGCCTAACGCCGACCGAAGGACGCTACAAGCTGGCTATTGTTTTCGCTTTCGAAGAGGCGACAGCGAGTGCTGCCAACGCTCTCCTCAAAACTCTGGAGGAGCCGCCCCCCTATGCGCACCTCGTTCTTCTCGCGACGGATGCAGACACCCTCCTGCCCACCATCGTCTCGCGGGTCCAGCACCTTCTTCTGCGGCCCCTCAATCCGCAGACGGTGGCCCATGCCCTCCAGGAACGCTGGCAGCTCGCCAAAGCTGAGTCCGAACGCCTCGCGCAGCTCTCCGGAGGCAGGTTGGGGTGGGCCGTGAACGCCGCCGCTCACCCGGAGGTCCTGCAGGCCATGGAGCAGGCTCTCGATAGTTTGGTGGAGCTGCTGCACAGCGATCTTCCTACTCGCTTTGAGCATGCGGAACGGCTGGCAAAAGATGATCTTGCCCTGGCCCAGTTGTTGGAGTACTGGCGAAATGCCTGGCGGGACGTGCTCCTGCTCCAGACTCAGAACGCAGCCCGGATCCTTTATCAGGAGCGGGAGGCAATGCTATGGGGAGTGGCAACCGAGCTGGACATTGCCACCACGCAGCGTGTCTTGCACGCGCTGGGAGAGAGTCTGGCAGCGCTGGCGAAGTACGCCAATACCCGCCTCGTGGTAGAAAGCCTGTTTCTGGAACTTCCCTATCTGCGCTCCCCGGCCCCCCGCTAGCGCCACTGTCACTCAAGGTAAATACCTCGAGGACAAGGCAGCGAGGTCGGATGAGTCCCTCATGCAAATCGCCCTGCCCCCTGAACTATGAAAGGCGGCAGGGCCAAGCGAGAGTTGAAGATTGGGAAGCGCTACGAAATTTCCAGCTCTCCGAGCAGTTTGACATCGGTCACGATGAGTCGAACTGCCGTGCGCTCCTTTCCATCAATAACCACTTCGGAAAAGGTCGGAATGCACACGATCTCGATTCCGTCGAGTTCCAGGTAACCCCGAGCGATGGCAATAGCCTTGACGGCTTGATTGACCGCGCCAGCACCGATTGCCTGTACGTCGATGTGCCGCTGCTCCCGGATAATCCCTGCTATGGCACCGGCAACAGCGGTGGAACGGGAATTTGCCGCGACTTTGATAATGTTCATGGTTCCCTCCTAATCTGCGATGTAATGATCCCCCACACACATTGTACACAAATCTTCAAAATAACGCAAGTTTATCAAACCATTTTTTAATCTACAGGGCGTTAATCGTCAGAATGGCTGTACATTTCCTTCCTTATGTTAAGTCCAGCGCAGGCGAGACATAGCGAGAAACTCGGAGGAGCCCGCCCTTTGGACTTGACGAAGACGAAACAACCATTACTATGGGTAGATAGCCCGACCCCCAAAGAGGTTTTGGGAGAAAGGTTTAACAGGAGTGTATGAGGGAGCAGAGAAGATCATGAAACTTTCGACCATCATCCCGGCTTATAATGAGATCGAAACTATCGCCGAGATTATTGCCCAGGTGCAGGCCGTCCCACTCAATATACATATTTTGAGCGGCGAAGCCCACGAGGAAGAAGTGCACCTTGAACGAGAGATCATCGTTGTGGACGATGGCTCGACGGATGGCACGCGCGAGTATCTGGACACGTTGCGACAGGAGCCGGGCATTCGGATCATCTTCCACGAGACGAACCAGGGGAAAGGCGCGGGTGTTCGAACCGGATTAGCGCAAGCCACCGGAGACATTGTCCTGATCCAGGATGCAGATTTGGAGTACGACCCGCGTGACTATCCTCATCTGTTGAAACCCCTGCTCGAGCATAAGAGTGAGGTCGTCTATGGCTCACGGTTTCGGGGTGGGCCGACGCGCGCCATGTTCTTTTGGCACATGCTCGGTAATCGTTTTCTCACTCTTGTGACCAATCTCCTCTACAATACCATTCTCACCGATATGGAGACCTGCTACAAGGTCTTCACCCGGAATGTCGGTCAGCAACTTCAGCTCCAAGCCTCCGGTTGGGGCTTCGATCCAGAGATCACGGCTCAGATTCTCCTCCTCGGTTATCGCATCTACGAGGTTCCCATCTCCTACGCCGGTCGGGAGTTCACCGAGGGCAAAAAGATCTCCTGGCGCGATGGTTTCACGGTTCTCCGCACGTTGTTGAAATATCGTCTTCGCGGGTATCGGAGCCCACAAAAGGATGCTATAATATAGGCAACTATCTTCGGTTCTCTGCGTCAACCGACCGAGCTGCATCGGAAGAACTGTCCGTCTGATGATGTGTACACGAGTAAGCACAGGGAGGAAACCATGCTGAAGGAACATCTGGAACGCTCATTACTGCTTAGCATCGGGTTGTTGTCACTCACCCGGGAAAAGGCCCAGCGTGTGGTAGATGAGATGGTTAAACAGGGCAGCGCCGCCCGGGAAGAAGCCAAAGAACTGACCGAAAAGCTGGTGCAGCGCGGAGAGGAAGAACGGCGTACCGTCCGTAAAATGATCCGCGAAGAGGTAAACCAGGCCCTGCACGATCTCAACCTGGCCACTGCTGACGAGGTCGCCGAGTTGCGAGCGGAGCTGGCTGCGCTGCGAGTGGAGTGTGCCACCCAGGCAGCACAGGAGGAGAGTGCCACTTCATGACGAGCGCTCTCAAGAAAACCCTCATCGCGCAGTACATCCGCCGGGCAGATCCTGACGAGATGCTGGAAGTTGCGAACGAGACTTTGCCCATCATCATCCGCTCCATGGAGCCTCGCCAACGTGCCGCCTTCTTCGAAATGTTGATGCGCGATCACTTGCCCGCCATTCTGGACGGCTTAAGCAACGCCGATCGAGCTGCGCTTCTAGAATCCATGTTACCCGTTCTGATCAGCGAATTTCCGCTCCAGGATGTCGATCTGCTCTCTGTTTTTGGCTGAGAACATCACGAAAGGGAACCTATGCATCAGGACCACGAATCGACGCCTTTCAACGAAACCTACCCCGTCCCGGGTGTGCTGTGGCGGGCCGTTGTATTTCTGTCTCTGTTAATGCTCCTGCTTTACATCGGAATCAACTGGCCCGGCTGAGCGCTGCGGCCTTA
>NPIE01009241.1_pt1 | contig 12648 bp, 6 predicted proteins | sample 8637661 | NCBI WGS metagenome assembly NPIE01 (sample SAMN07420842, study PRJNA396082) | bioreactor metagenome | isolation source: sample BA12 brine-fed electro-methanogenic bioreactor BA | place: Japan: Kochi | collected 2016-12-09 | reverse complement strand
GGCGCGACGGTGTTGAGGGGGTGGCGACGGGAGAGTGCACTCACCCGCGGCTCCGAGACTGTTCGGCTCATCCGCGCACCCACTCCTGATACGGCAGATCAGCTGGAACGTATAGGCGCCACCGCGCCACGAAACTCCGCGTGCCCTGGGAACGAACGAGATGATAGGTGCCCCGTCGGACGTGGCCCTCCAGCTTCTCGAGGAAGGATCCGTCGACGCCCCACTCTTCCACGAGCAGCTCCAGCGCCCACCCAACTCGTGCAACCGCCGAGGGCGACCCCAGGAGGGTGAGGTAGTCGTACAGCCGATCGAAGTCGATCGATGCGAACCCCCCGAGGCTTCGCAACAGCTCCTCAAGTCCCCCGGCCGCCTCGATGTTCCCCAGGCAATCGACGAGCGTTCGCTCACGTGACGTCACCCGGACGAGTGAGTCGCCCGATCGTGCACGGGTGACAAAGGCACTGAGCTCATCATCGCGTATGGCTGGCGGGGTGAGTCTGACGAATCGATAGCCCCGCGTCTCAAAGTCATCCAGCCTCCTACGTGACGTGTAGTAGACCGTGCGCATTGGGGTGTGGGCTACCCCATGGAGTTCGAGCGCGCTGTGGTGACTCACCGCCGCATCCGGGGCCGCCTTGGAGGCCACGAGGAACACGTTGGGGACGCGATCGCGATAGACACCGAGGTTAGATGCGTACAGTCCCTTGCGGATCCGGTAGGCCTGCCCTCGTCGCACCGCGTTCGAGAGGTTTGTGTACCGCGTGCGCCCCGAGACATCAGGGTCCACGGCGAGCATGTATTCCTCAAGCGTGAAGACTTCGTTGCGCTCGAGGAACCGCAGCGTGCTTGATGGCTTGGTGTTCAATTCTGCTCCAAATGCGTAGATTTTTACGCATTACAAGCACTATGCAACACCACAGGTAGTCTGGCAAGTGCTCACGGTCTCTGTCTCCGGAGACGCCCTCCGCCACGGGGCAACCAAGACCGCATTCGCAATCACAGCAGCGGATCGACCTCAGTCGATCTGCAGGCGCTCAGCATATGACAGGGGAATGGTCTCGCGATCGCTCGTCTCCGCCCACGCCGGCTCGCGATGCGAGAACTCGACCAGCCGGGATGCCGACCACCCCTCGAAGTAACCGGCGACATCACCTAAGGTCTGCAGCTCTTCCTGCGTGAAGACCGAGCGGTCCGCGGTTCGTCGGGCGACGAAGACCGTGCCCGAGCAGTCGCCCTCCTGCGCCAGCACCTCGTCGATCTCCGCGCCGTCGACCAGCCTGCTCTGAAGCACATAGAAGTCCGCCGGGACCGGTCCGTACTGCATATGGACGTAGCGCGCACCCGAGATCGAGGAGCCGTGACGCTTCGCATGCAGGAAGTCGGCGTAGAACAGCATCTTGTTGAGCTTCGTGCGCCACATGCGCGGGAACCCTGCGAAGAACACCATCATCTCGGCGAGCTTGTGCGGGCCGGCTGCGTGCCCATACACGCCTGCCTCTTCTCGAGCGAGCATGCCTTCGTGCTCCGGTGACAGCTCGTCAAGCCGTGCAGCGAGCACTTCGCGTTGCGCAGCGGTCAGCCGATCACCGTGCAGGTCTAGAAGCTCACGCACGTGGTCCGGATTCTCGGCGAGGCGCAAGGCTGAGTCGTGGGACTTGGACTGCAGCGAGCCTGTCTCGTATCGGGCGAGCGTCACGTCGCCCCACCCCAGCAGACGGGCGAATGCCTTCTGTCCGAGGCCGTACTTCGACCTTATGGCGCGGATGTGCTCTGGCTGCAGGAGGCCGTGCCGCGCACGATAGATCTCGTAGGCGGCCTGCAGGGTCGCGTCGTCGAGGATGTCCGTGCCGATGTCTTCGCCGCACGCCGGGCAGACGGCCACGCACGCCGTCACACGTACGTCCTCTCCCCGCACGGGAAGCGACTCTTCACGTTCGATGACCGAGGGCTCGACCACTCTCAGGCACTCGGGGCACAGCAGCTTCTCCATGCGGACACACCTCCCTAGCGGCGAAACGGGAGGTTCACTGGCTGTTGCCGCCGCCGCCGCTCGCGTAATCGAATGATACCGCCTCACGGGCTGAAATCAAGATTGCGCAGACGCCTCAGCAAGTGCGCGCACACTGTCATTTCGGACACACACCCTGCCACGCAGTGACAGGAAAGCCGGTCGAAATGACAGCTGCCTACCGCACTCCGAGCAGCCCCTCGAGCCGCTCCCGCATGCGCGCCTTCCGAGTCTCATAGAACTCGGGGAAGTCGACCATGGAATCGGGCACTCCGTGGAGATCGTGCTCCGCCAGATACGCCTCCCTGCGTGCGGCCGCCTGCGCCGAGTCGCTGCCAGAGTCCAGTCCATCGATCCAATCGCGCGGCATAACCGCCTGCTTCTGGATGTTGACCTTGCCGGGAAGCAGCTGTAGGTTCGGCAACCCGTTCATCAGAGCGAAGTAGTCGTCGAACTGCCCCTGCGGCACGCCTGCGGTCGCGAGCGACTTCTTGTAGAACATCTTCTGCGGGAACACGTGATCGACGTGGACCTCGCTCTCGAAACTGAACTTGGGGTACAGCAGCGACAGAGTCACGAACGTCCGAGGTTTGCCGTACTGCAAGTCGAGCAGCGCGTCGATCTCCTCGGCACCGAACCGCAGACTCTTCCCCAGCCCGGCCATCGCGGCCTCGATCTGATCGACAGGGAAACCGGCCGACCCATGGTCGCGAATGGCCTTGCGTAGCGCCCCCAACAGCGTGTCTTGACCCGATCCCCACACGCCGGGCTTGAGCAACGAACGCAGCACCCATGCCCGCAGTCGCGCTCGGTCGCTCGCATACGCCTCTGACGACAGGTACGTCTCATCCAGGCCGCGATGCCTGACGTAGTAGGCGATGGGCAACAACACGTAGTCTGCGCCGAGGGTGCGCTCGCTGAACCCGAATGACGCGAGCAGCTTCGCTCCCAGCTTAAGCGACGCCCCGATCGTGTCCCAACCTTGCTCGAGCAGGTGCATGTTCGTTTGGTTGAAGTTGGTGACCTTGAACCGGATGTCCCCGATGTCACTAAGAACGAGCCCCGCCTTGAGCACGACGTCTTTGGTGAAGCCGAAGCCCTGACCCGTCGCGTTGACCTCGTCCACCAGCGCATGAATCTCCTGACGAGCATCGCGCTCCGTCCACTGCGCGGTCGCGATGCTGAGCAGCAGGTCCGAGTAGGACAGCACGGTGCCGCCACTGTTCACGCGGATGAAGATGTCCAGCACGTTGTCCAGCTCGCGGTCCTCGACCGCGTAGTAGCTGATCACGCCGTCCTGGAAGACCAGCTGGCGGAGCCGATCGAGCGCCTGGAATGCGAACTTGTTGTCAGCTGCCAGTCCTGCTTCCTGGATGTAGGAGAAGATGCCCACCGAGTCGGTGCCGTCAGTCAGCTCGCGGATCTTCGGCACCAAGAACCAGTGAGCACCATCCTCCGTGTTGCCCTCCTTGGCCTCCTTCTCCGTGAGGAACCGGAAGTCGTACGCGAGTTTCTGGTCGTTCTCCTCCGCAGGAGCCGCGATGTTCAGGTAGAGACGCTTCTCCGGATACGCATCCGGGTTGTTCCACCACTTGCGCGGCAGACGCCGGGCATAGCTTCCCCGCAACCCGATGTTGATCGCGGTCATGCGCTGCTGTCCGTCGAGGATCGCGGTCACCGGCTTGCCGGTAGGCAATTCATCAGAACGAACGACCGGGCAGTGGGCGCTGCGCTGCTCGTGGTAGGCACGGATAAAGTCATAGAAGACGTAGTCGCCGAGATCGGCGACCGGGATCTCCCAGAACAAGAACGACCCGATCGGATATCGGCGCATCAGGCTGTCGAAGAACGCGCAGATCTGCTCAGGCTTCCAGACGAACTCACGCTGGATCGCGGGGAGCACGTACTCATGCGTTGTGATCCCTTGCAGGGCGCGGTCGATCGTTATCGGTGTCTGGAATGCCATCCTAGTCTCCTGTTCCGATGGGTGTTCTCAGCAAGTTGAACACGGCCCGCGCACCAGCCCGCGTCAACCGCTCGTGTTCGAACTGATTCGCGTAGGCACGCAGGCACCCATAGCAACTGGTGTCCTCATCGCATCCACATGCGCCGGCGACGCGCTGCTGAGCGAGTTCCAGCAACTCGGGTATTCGATCTGAAAGTGCCGCGACCCTACCTGCGCCACCCGGCACATCGTCAAAAAGCAAGAGGGCGAGACCGTCAGCTCCCAAGGGGTACGTCGTGCCGCTCAGCTCTCCCTCAGGGACCATCAGCATCTTCGCGGCTGTGAGGACGCAGGCCCAGAGAGCCGACTGTGCCGCCCCATCAGGTACCGTCCGCAGTCTCATAGGAAGCTTCGCTGCAATCGCGAGCTGCAGCGCATCTGTGGTGAAGTGCGTGCCCAGATGCACTCCTGCGCGGACGGTACCACGACATTCGCGTGAGTAGTGCACGTTTGTCCCATTCACGGTAGGCCCCGCGCCACCGCATGCTGAACAGAGCCCGAATCCTCGGCCGAGAGGACCCGTGTTCACAACATGGATCTCAGCGTTCCTGGACTCTGTGATACGAAGCGTAGCGCCAGGGTAGTCCAGTACGTCCGTGCGCGACTCGACGCCATGCCGCTCCGGGTCATGGAACACACGAATGCGCGCGTTGGCACGGGGACGGTCCACCCCGGCAGCCTTCTTCGCCTCACGCCCCTCGAAGCCGAATGAAGGCACAACGTACACCTGCTCAGGGCCGAGGGGACTCCCGCACACGGGGCACGGTTGCGAGCCCGTCTCCGAACGAACGGCCACCCGGTCGCTGAAGTAGCCGCACTTCCGGCAGTAGAGATAGGACCGGCTGTCTGGTTCTCTGCCGGGCAGGCGCCTCAGACCCGCGGAGCGCCACACCTTCTTCGCCGCCACGACCTCTGAGCCCGGCGCATACTCCCTGACTGCAGTGCGAAGGCTCCGCTGCATATCAAGCCAAGTGGACTCAGTCACTGTGCGAGGCAAGCGCAGATCGACCAGGTCTGTCGGAAAACCGTACTTGGGGAGGGCACCGGCTGCGGCCAGCATGCCGATAATCTTCTCGGCCCGTATCCGATTCTGTGCCCTCTGAATCCAGTCGACCGAATCGCGACGCTCAAGCCGGCGCTCTCGCTCCTCCTCAAGGTCCTCCCAATCTCGCTGCGCAAGCGCGTGCATGACTGCGATGCGACCTTTCTCACCGACAAGCTCGTCCATCCAGCTCCATGCTTCACAGCCGAGCGCGTCGAACATTGACTGCGGCAAGACTCTTCGCATTTGGTGCGCCACACTCTCGGGCCGTCGGCCTAGGTGGTCCCGAAGGCCCTTCAGCCCTGGGGACACCCCGCTCTCGAAGTCGAAGAAGTCGGACGCCCGATCGCAGAACGGCTCATTCCCAGGGGTGCGGAAGAAGTCCGATAGCGCAATAGCGAACGCGTGACGCTCGGCTATCTTCTCATTGTCCAGGTAGCACGCCGGCGCTGGAATCTCCCCGGCAATCATCTGCTCAGGTGAGTTGAAGAAGGTGAAATCATGCGACCTTAACCGCGCGAACGTGAGCGCGAAGCCGGGGGCTCCGCTACGTCGCCCTGTGCGCCCCGCTCGCTGAATGTAGTTCGCGGGGCTGGGAGGCACGTTCCGCAGGAACACTGCCCTAAGGTCACCAACATCGACCCCCAGTTCGAACGTAGTGGTGCAGCTCAGGACGTTCACCTGTCCGGCAATGAACTGTTCTTGCAGTAGCGCGGCTCGGTCACTCTTGAGCTGGGCTGTGTGCTCCTCCACGACAATCGGAAGCGGACGGTCATCTCGGTACAGCGCCCGGTAGTACGCGTCGACGACATCCGAATCGCCTGGCACAAGACGAACCGTGCCCCGGCAGCGATAGCTGGGACAGACGGTGAGACTCGTCGTCCAAACCAGTCGACCACAGCTGTCGCACCGGCCCGCCAGTTCCGCTGGCTCGAGCTGAAGCTCCCACAGATCGGGGTGCGCCTGAAGACGACCGCTGGTCTCATCCCCATCGAAGATAAGCCGATCCCGCAGCGGGCTGTTCGGACCGAAGAAGTGAACTCGCCACACGTCTGAGAGCAACCGCAGCGCAGTCTCGCGGACGGCGTCCTTGTCTAACTCTCGAGACGCCAGGACCTTCTCGCAGAACTCCAGACGAGCATTGCTGGTTCTGCGAGTGGTAGATGGCAGCCAGTATTTCGTCCGAGGAGGCCTGACACCAGACTGAGACTGGCGCTCGAACCAATGCGGCGCCCAATGCTCGGGGAACAACGCATCGTCACTGGTTATGCCGGCCTGCCATGCGACCGCCTTGTTCTCCCTGAGCGTGTCGATCAGCCGAGCAAGAAGTGCTCGAGCCGCGTCGGGCGCCAGCCTCCATGGGCCATCGGACGACACCAGCGGTCGCACGGGCAGTCGCTCCATGTCGCGGACGCCGACGCGCAGAAGGCCCAAGCCCTCGAGCGAAGCCCGGCGGTCCTCACTCATGAGCTCCTGCAATACGGCAGCCCATGCAAAGCGCTCGATCTGCACATCAGAAGGGGCCGCACCGTTCGTGTTGAACGGATACAAGCGCTGTCTCTTGATGAGTTCTCTGAGCTCGCGTGCCCAGTCGGAGGGCGTGAAGACTCCGCTGCCGAACACCTCGGCCGCCCTGTACAGCACCTGGCGGCGGGTCACTGTGTCATACGTTCGCTGGAGAGCGGGCGCGAAGAAGGCCGCATCTTGACGCCTATCGGAGAAGCAGATCAGGCTTCCCGCTCCCTTTGAAGGCTTCATTTCTGCGACAGCGCCCCATTCCGCCTCAGCTTCACTCACTCCCGACTCAGAGATGATCGGCGGCACCTCGCGGACAAGGTCGTAGACAAGGATCGATCCAGCTGCCTCGGGCGAGACTCGTATCCGCTGGATGGCTTTGGGGCTCGAGTACCCACAGCGCATGCACTTGCGTCCGCCCCGATCGGCCTGAATCTCCCTAATCCGGACCATGGAGGCGTTCGCATGATCATGCGCATGACCCGTCGCCGCATCAGCAGTGGCGTGCAAGCTGCCACACGCGGTACAGAGCCACATGAGTCCGAGGTCTTGAACGTTCGCGTCTGTTTCCTCGGCGTCCTCGTCGAACTCAGCCTCAATCTCATCTTCAAGTATCAGCTGGTAGTAGCGCTCGGGGACTTCGTCGTCGTCACTCTCACTCGGAGCCACCGGCTCAAGCCTACTGAGCGGTTCACCCTTGGCATTTCGCGTGTCGGGCACCCTGTGCGCCAACAGGTACTCCTGGCCGCAGTGGCGACACGTCGAAACCTCGAACGCCGGCACGCGCTTTCCGCCATCCATCTGCAAACCCCTCGTCCTGCTCAAGACGAGGCGAGGCTCTGGATGGAGCGCCAAGTAGGCACCCTCAGGCGCCCTGAGAAAGCTGTGATAGCGGGCGGAGAGCAGCGGGCTGCCGTTCGTGCGGCGACACGCAGACAAGACCGACACCATCGAGGACAACGCAGCGCGATCCGTGCAACCCAAGACGGCTTCGGTGACCTCATTCGACGAGACATCTAGTAAACGACTCTGCGCAAGCTTCCGCAGCAGGTCCTGAGTGGAACTCTCGCCCAAGAGCACCTTGCACAGCGCACTAAGCAGCTCGACTCCGACGTCACCGACCTCAGCAACCACGGACTCAGGACAGCATCCATCAAGGACGGCTGACACGCGCTGGCGGCCGCCGATGGCATCCTCTAGAGCTGCCGCCAGTTCGCGCCACGCGCCGACCGGCAGACGACCCCATGTCGGCCCGAACTCTCTGTCGGGATGATCAGGGCTCGAGGTGACAACATCGAGAGGATGTCCGTCCAACCCGTCACCGAAAGGCTCACCGAACAGATCGGATGCGAACCTCGCCACCTGCCGATAGTCCTCCTCGCTGGAGCCGATAGTTGCGCTCGTGGCAAAGCAGCGAAGATGGCCGGCGTCAACGCCAAGGCGCGCCTTGAGGCGCCTGATGAGATAGGCGATTTCCGTGCCCAGAGTTCCGGAGTACAGGTGCGCCTCGTCGATGACCAGATGGCTCCACGTCTCCCCAAACAGGCCCTCAAACAGCGGAGCGTCCTTCGGGCGCAGGAGCAGGTACTCGAGCATCGCGTAGTTCGTGAGGAGGATGTGCGGCGGATGCTCGCGAATCTCGTCGCGCGAGAGCAGTTCATTGGTGGGGGGTACGGCACCGGGATGCTGGCGCCCCCACTCGCGCCTCGCTTCTCTGGCTGTCTGCCTGGTCTCGCCGGTATACCTGCCGAAAGTGATCTCTGGCGCAGAGGCCAGCAGCTCCCTGAGACGCTTAAGCTGATCATTCGCCAAGGCGTTCATCGGATACAAGATGAGCGCTCTGACTCCCGGACCGAGGGTGCCGGAGGTTCTCTGCCGCAACAGCTGATCCAGAATCGGAATCAAGAAGCATTCGGTCTTACCGGAGCCGGTGCCAGTCACGATAACTTGATTGCGTCCGTTGGCCGCGCCGCGAATCGCAGTCTCCTGGTGGGCGTACAGCGGACGCCCACCAGGAAGGCTCGACGATAAGCGCGGCAGCTCGGAGCAGACCACGCCTTCCTCGGCTAGTTGCTCGAGCGTACTACCCGCCGCGTAAGGCGGAGCGGCCTCAAGAAAGGGGCCTTTGACCAACAGACCGCTCGAAAGCATCTGGTCCTCGAACTGCCTCTGCAGTCCAGGGTGAGAGAACCGGAGCGATGAAGCGAGATATGAGCGGTATGACCGCTCCAACCTCTCGGCCGCATGCAAGGGATCGAACTTCCTCACAGGTCCCCCGTCTCCATCGACCACCACAGTCGAACCAGAAACAAGTCCAGCGCAACCACCTCAGGACAAAGCTGCAGGCCCTCGATCAGAAGCTCCGTAAGCGCCTCGTGAGTCACATTATCTCGCCGGCCACTAGTGAGCGCCTGAGCGAAAAGTGTTGTCGCGCTGTGGCCCACTTGGTGCGCGAGGCTCGCGACCGCGAGTGCGCCGGAGATCAGGGGAAGGTTCGAAATGGTCTTGATGTTCTCGCCACAGTCCCGTACTTGCACGGCCTTCACCGCTGCAGAGAGCGGTCCCGCTTGTGGGCGCACCATGCGAAGCGCGTGTCGAACAGCCTCGATGTTCTCACGCACCCATTGCGCAACGTGAACCTGTTGCTTCTGCGTCGAGTTTCTCATCCAGTCGGCGAACACAGTCTCGAGCAGTCCAGGAGAAGACGGTTTGCCTCTACCGCCTTCCACCACCTGACGAACCAACCACGTGTCAACCTCAAGCGCCGGTAGCAAGTCTTCACGGCGTAAGTCCTCACGGCGTATTCCTGTTCCTTCAGCAAGCCAACGATCCACATGCTCCGCTGCCTCATCGGGCCTCCCGGCACATGAATGCATCAAGCTGCAGAGTAAGCCCACGTATGGGTGGAGCTTCCAGGCGGCCTGCAACTCATCTGGCTCGAAAAGGGCACACGCGCTAGGCCTCACATCGGTCAGGGGAATCCGCAGAGCCATCATCACTGAGAGGATGTCGGATACCGTCCAACCGTCGGCTTTCGCGACAATCAGGTTACGCAGTGTTGCAGGTGACAAGGCATTGCGATACTCACTGAGCTGCATGATGTCTCTTCCGACCCCCGCTATGGACTCGCCTTCACCCATGAGCCCTGCGCAACCCTCGCCTAATGGGTGTAGACAGTGGAGCAACGCTGCAACAGTCGCCTCGGCATCAGCCTCCAGCATGTGAAGTGTCCCTTGAGTAGCCCGCCGTTGAATGCTCGGCCTCTCTGAAAGGCCGGCACGGTGTCTCAAGAGTTGGGCGAGTTGCTTGTGGTAGGGACCCATCGCAGGCAGGGGGTCACGCTCGTCGCTCTGCGTGATTGTGAACGTAAGCGCCGGGCGGGCGGACAGGTCGACATCGGCGCTCCACTCGTCCGCGATTTCAAACCAAACGCCGTAGCGCCCCTCGCAGAAAGCGAAGCCGGCCGGTTCAAACGCAGTCTCCGCCTCTCCAGCCCAGAGGGTGGCCTTGAGTTCTGGCCTCCACGGCGCAGTCAGGTCCAATAGCCGAACATCCATGTCAACCGCAGCAGTTCGGTCACATTTCAGGCGAGCCGGCTTGACAGACCTGTCGACTTCGACAGCGCCGAGGCCATGTCCAGCAAGGATTCTGAACAGCGGCCTACGAAACGTGGCTTCGCCGGCGTCCACTCTCAGACCCAGCGTCACGTCATCGACTTGAGGCAGCATGCACTGGAGTTCGCCGAAACCTAGCGCATCGGCATATGAGCCATTGGCACCTACGGTCCGCAGCTGTGCCGTGTCCTGGCCGTCGGCACAGAGCTCGAGAGTGAGCGAGCACGCGCCATCACGGCTGACCTTGATTCTCACGACTGCGCCCGACAATCTAGCCAGCCCGGCCTCGGGAATGACCAACGGATCGGGACCCTTTGGCAACTCGACGCCCTCAGCCACAACCGACAAGCCCGCGAGAGCGATGTTCATTGAGACCCTATGCCCTACATCCCTGAAGCACCCAGCCACGGCGTCAAGACTGGCAGGTGCGACCAGGCACTGAGATGCCTCTCGACGTTCAACACGCACCGACTCGTTGAAAAGCGCGTCGGACAAATCGACGTCAGTCCCCACAAGGTAGTGAGCGACGAGAGCGCCGCTCTGATCGGTATCGATCTCGACCAACCTCGGCCGCTCAAGAGGCACCCGAGCGAAGGTGCGCCTAAACGAAGCGCAGCTCTGCGGGCCAGATACTCGAATCACGCCGTCGTCGACGACGCCAGGCATCAGATCACTGACATCCTGCAGGACGGCCCGCAACCGGTAACCCTGATTGTCGGACACCACGGGGACCGTTGCTGACTCGCGGCCAGCATTCCATTGAACCTCACAGGCCCACTCGTCAGGCGTCAACTCAAGTGTTGGATCCAGGGCATCCACGACCACGTCCGGCAGCTTGAGCCCATAGACCGGGCAGAACCGATCCAGAATCAGGCGGCCAACAACTGCGTCATCCTCGCGGTCAAACGAGACCTCGCACCTCTGACCGAGTGACCACCCGCTAACATGCATTCCCTCGAGGGTCTCCAGCCGGATCTCGCCGCCTGTGGCACCTTCGACTTGGAATGCCGTCCACCCACCCCAGTCGTCCGGCATCGATGTCTCTGACACTACCCGACACGAATCCTCGAGCCCATCGCAGACCAGCCTCATCCCCGGAGGCACAATGTACAGCACCTCGTTACGCGGCCGCCTCCAGGACCGTTCAGGAGGACAGACCCACCGTCCCCGCCGATCGCGCATGAAGGTCCAGACGCCCTGCGGGCCGGCCCGCCAGCGAATGCGCCGCTGTGAGCTCTGAGCGGGCCTGCCTAGGGCACGACAGCGCACGATCGCTTCGAACCCGCGGGCTGCACCAAGAGGGATTCTGAAGGGTCGAATGACCCAAGATCCCGTGACTTTTGTCGCCACCGCCTCATCTTTCCTGGCGGGGGCGACCGACTCCGAGATCTCAAAGACGTCGTACTCCATCGAGGTCCGCTTGCTGCCGCCGTTACGACCCAGATTCACCTCAGGAACCTCAAGGAAGACCACATCGGCGGCTGCGAGGTCAAAGTGCAGCTCCGGCCAGCGGAGTCGCGGAGCACTCAACACATCCCCGAGGCTCAACAGGGCTGCCGCAGGCAGACCGTAATCCTTCGACTCGTCGACTACGCCCGTCTCCAACGAATCGCTAGCGGCCTCGACCGCCTCTTCGACGAGGCGGCGGACGACCGACCCTCCATTGTGCAGAATGTCACGCGTCGTCGTGCGCAGCTGCGGAGCATCGTGTGACGTGGACAGCGCCCACTCTATCAGCTGATCGGGCTCGCGGTGTCCCGCCCGGACTCCCGGAAGCAACCAGTTCTCCCAGACCTGTCTCCACGCGTCGTCGGGCAACCCTCCATGCAGCAATATGGACTCGAGTTTGTACTTGGCAGCGGAGTCGAAGCTGAAGCGCTGGAGTTGAAGGAAATCCAGGAAGTCGACGAAGTGATCGGCCCACCTGTTAACATACTGCTCGACGTTGATTCCGAGTTCCTCCGCGATGCGAGGGTAGAGGGCACCGGATTCGTACTCGCGGCGACCGGCATCGATCATGTAGAAGGCGCAGGTCGCTTGATAGCGCTTCCAGAGTCTGCGAGTCGCCTCGATGTCGCCCAGGTTCGCAACGATCACGCGCATCGCCGCAATCACTTGTCCCTCAGAGACCGGATGGCTTAGTTCAGGCTCCGCCTCGGCCAGAAGCGAAGCGGCGCCGCGGCGCGCAACACTCCTGGCAGCGAGGAACGCATCGAGTTCGTAGGCATCGAGAACCCTGAGCGCCTCTTGAAGGTTCATCCCAGCGCACATCCCCGACGGCGATTCGCAGTCCCCATCACCACAGCGCCCCCTGCCTTCCCTCATCCAGCAGCGACGCCGGCGGCTCGTCCGAGCGCCCCGGTTCCTCGCCGCGCTCGCGCGCCGCGATCTCGTCGAGGATCTCGCGGTAGCCCTGCTCACCGAGCAGGTTGCGCGCGTGCAGGTGGCACTCGCGCCACGACTC
>NPIE01005253.1_pt1 | contig 12650 bp, 5 predicted proteins | sample 8637661 | NCBI WGS metagenome assembly NPIE01 (sample SAMN07420842, study PRJNA396082) | bioreactor metagenome | isolation source: sample BA12 brine-fed electro-methanogenic bioreactor BA | place: Japan: Kochi | collected 2016-12-09 | reverse complement strand
CGGCACGGTGCTGGCGGTGACCGGTTTCGGTGCGCCGTCGAACACCTGGTTGAGGTTGCCGAGCGTGACCGTGGCGGTGGCCGCGGTGATCTCGAGCGTGTCAGAAGCCGAGCCGGTGTAGTTGGCGTCGTTGACGGTGGCGACCACGGCATAGGTTCCGACATCGGTCGGCGCTGCGGGCGAGCCGTCGTAGGTGATATCGACGCTCAGGCCGGCCGGCACGGTGCTGGCGGTGACCGGCTTCGGATTGCCGTCGAACACCTGGCTGAGGTTGTCGAGCGTGACCGTGGCGGTGGCTGCGGTGATCTCGTAGGCGACGGAGTCACTGCTCGGCGTGTTGTTGGCGTCTCCGGAATAACTGGCCGTGATTGTCTTTGCGCCGGTCGTGGTCGAGGTCAGGTCACAGGCGCTGTCGGGCAGGGTGATCGTGCAGTTCGCAACCCCGTCGCTGACCTCGATGGAGCCTGTGGGCGAGCTGCCGATCACCGAGACATTGACGGTGTACGGTTGGCCCACGATCTGGCTGGCGATCGGCACGATCGAGTCGATGATCGTTGCCGATGCGACGGGTTCGACCGGAGCGGCTACGCAGAACTCCAGGCTCCATCCCTGAAGTGTGCCGCTGTCGAAACGGGCATTGTCGGTAATGCTCAACGTCCAGGTGCCCGAGGGATTCTCGCCGGCAAAGGCGGCCAGCGGATTGCTCGGCAGATAGGTGCCGCCACCGACCGGCGGGCACGGCCAGGTCCCGCTCGCCGAGTCCGACAGGCTCAGATCGAAGTTGTCTTCATTGCCGCAGCTCCGATCCATGATGCGGACGGTGGTGCCGACCGGGCTGATCAGATCGAAATGAAGATCGCTGATCCATGTATGTGCGCCGCTCAAGCCGACGACGGCGACGCTGTCGATCGCGTCGCTGATGGCGGTGCCCAAGGTGGAATCCGTGCTGCGCGGCCCGGCGCCGGTGGCATCCCGAATGTCTATTGGAACATCGGTGCTTGGAACCACGGTGCAGATCAATGCCGTGGTCGTGAAACTGAACGGCGTGAACCAGCCGCCGTCGCCGCAGATATTGCTGGCCCGAACGCGCCAGTAGTAGTTTGTGCTTGACGCGAGGTCGGTTGCTACCGTGTGGCTGGTGCCGTCCACGTTCGCGCTGTAGACGATGGCGTCGAAGCTGGGTGAGGTCGAGATCTGAAGCTCGTAGCCTGCAGCTTCGCTCGCCGCGGACCACGACAGGGTTGGACGCACTGCGAGCCCGATGCTGCCGTCAGCCGGAGCGCTCAGCGCGCCGCCGCTCGGGGCCGCGCTGAACAGGTTCAGGCTGGCCTGACCGTCCGCGCTGTTGCCCGGATCGCTGGTGTCGGTCGCGGTAAACCCGATCAAGTAGCTGCCGCCGCTGGCGGCGCCGAGCGCCGACAGGGTGTAGGTGGAGTTCTTGATCGGATGGATGACCGGATTCGGACTGAAGGCCCCGGAAGTTCCGGCCGGAATTCCGCTTGCACTCAGGCTTGCACTGCCGAGGAACTGGTCATCCAGCGTCACGCTGAAGTCCGTGCTGCCGTCGGCGGCGCAGACGTCGGCAACAGCAGGTGCGACCTGCAGCCCGATCGGGCAGGCACCGCCGAAGCGCGTATTGCCGAGTTCCCGCGCATCGGCCAGCTGCACCAGGCCCCAGCCGGTCGCCTGGTCCCAGCCGGCACCGTAGACGAAGCCGCTGCCGGGCTTGGTGCCCGACAGATCCCTGGCGCTGTCGCGCAGCAACTGGCGGATTTCCTTGTTGGTCACCGAGGCCGGCCCGCCGCAGGCATCCCAGGCCAGCGCGACCGCGGCGGCAACGCCGGGTGTGGCCATCGAAGTTCCGCTCAGGAATGCATAGCCGCCAGTGCAGCCGACGCAGCCGCTGCCGTCGTCGGCCACGACTCGAACCGAAGCGCCGAGATCATCGGCGATCAGTGACTGGCCATCGGCCTGGCTGAGGCTGATCGCGGGAATCAGCGGAGCGGTGCAGCCACCGCCGCAGGTACCGGCAAAGCCACCGGCTACGTTGTTGTAGATGATCGCGGCGACTCCGCCGTTGGCGCGAACTTCGTTGACCTTCTCGGCAAACGAGACGCTGCCGCGCTGGCAGATCACGACTGCGCCGCTCCAGCCGGCATTTCCGCTGCCTGCGAGGCACAGGCCGCCGTCGATCAGCGTGCCGGTTTCGTCGCCGAAGCCGGATTCATCGATATGCCCACCATCGAAGCTGCTGCTGCCGATGGCCTGGAAGACCGGCACGTTGCCGTTGGGGAACGGGAAGGTGGACAGCACCTGAACGCCGCCTCCGGCCAGTTCGACCACGTCCCACTCGACGTTGGCCGGCGGGTTCAGAGGATCGTTGGCAGTCGGCGGATACTGGCTGAAGTCGGCCGCGACTTCGGCCTCGTCGATCGCCGCGACCGAGATCACCGAGGGGTAGGATGCCGGGTAGCTGAGCGCGGTGTTGCCATCGTTGCCGGCAGCGGCGATGTTGAGGATGCCGAAGTTGTCGTACAGGTCCTGAAAGATGCTGCGTTCGGTAGTACTGAAGCCGCCCCCGAGACTCATGCTGATCACGTTGGCACCGAGGTTGCGGCAGGTCTGCGCGGCGGCACCGAGGTTGGACTGGCCGGTCACCCACAGGCCGTTGTTGTTGAAGACTTTCAGGATGATCAGCTCGGCCCCGCCCGGCATCGCGCCGACCACGCCGATGTCGTTCATCACCGCGTTTGCGGTGCCGGCGACATGCGTGCCATGCCCGTTGCCGTCCTCGAACCAGTTTTCACCGCTGATCTGCGAGAACCCGCTGACAGTGATGCCCTGAAAATCATCGTGCGCGGCAAAGAAGCCGGTGTCGATAATGCAGAAGCGCATGCCGGATCCGTCCGGCGCGCCGGGGTCGATCACGCCGTCGCGGTTGCGATCCCAGATGTCGCGCGCCTGGTACTGATCGATGTTCCAGGGAACGACCTGAGCCTGAAGGCGATGCTCGGGCACCGGCTCGATGAACTCGATCCCGGCGCGGCGGGCGAGTGCGTCCAGGGCTTGCGCGGGCAGCATTACGGCAACCGTATCGATGCGGTCGAAGCGGTGCGTGACGCGACCACCTGCAGCACGGATCTCGGTATTGATATCGACGCTCCGCTCGGGCGCGAAGCGCACGTAGTAGGCAGACTGCCCGGCATCTGGCAAACCCGGGTCTGAAAGTTGACTCAGGGCCGGCGCGGCAACAAGTACCAGGGCAACGAGGCCTGCGACTGAACGAAAGGTCTTGATGGTGTCGAGCATGTCTTCTCCTTCTTCCCGCGGCTTGAGTCGCGAGAGGCTTGGCGATCACGGTTACGGCCGGGAGGGTGCGACAACAGGGGGTGGTTCGCTGGATGACCAGACGCGTGCCGGGATTGGACGATCCCGGCTTCGATGCTCGAATTGACCCCTTTTTGTGTCGAACACTGGGCGGGATCATGCGATCCCGAATCCGGTCCGGCGCAGGCTCATCGATCGCGCTTCCAGCAATCAAGGAAAACGCCGCCGAGAACCTTAGCTTCCGAGGTTAACGGGAGAAACCTGCTCCGCGCAACATTGGTAGGCAAAAAATTTACGAAAATGTGATGGATATCTCGTAAAAAAGCCGAAATTGATCAGCAATCGGGATGCGAGGGAGAGGGTTTCGTCGAAATCCATCCGGTGTCCCTGCAGGGCAGCCGGCGCCGCTGGAGCGCCGGCCGGGCCTGTGCCTGGAGGGTTCGCGACCCGGATGAATCATCCCTTGCTCAGACGGCCTCGAAGATCCCCGCGGCCCCCATGCCGGTGCCGATGCACATGGTGACCATGCCGTATTTCTGCTGTCGGCGACGCAGGCCGTGAATCAGCCTGGCGGCGAGGATCGCGCCGGTGGCGCCCAGCGGATGACCGAGCGCGATCGCACCGCCCAGCGGGTTGACCTTGTCCGGGTCCAGACCGAGATCTCGAATCACGGCCAGCGACTGGGCAGCGAAGGCTTCGTTGAGCTCGATCCAGTCCAGATCGTCTTTCGAGATACCGGTTTGCTGTAACACTTTCGGGATCGCCGCGATCGGGCCGATGCCCATGATTTCGGGCGGCACGCCGGCGACCGAGAAGCCGCGGAAGATTGCCAGCGGGGTCAAACCATACTGTTTCAGGGCACGTTCCGAGACCAGCACCAGCGCGCCTGCACCATCGGACATCTGCGAGCTGGTGGCGGCGGTCACGCTGCCGTCGGCGCGGAACACGGTGCGCAACTGGCTGAGCGCTTCCGGGTTGGTGTCGCGACGCGGACCTTCGTCGGTGTCGATCACGCGTTCGATCTTGCGGATCGCACCGGAGGCCGGGTCGGGCAGGTGATGGGTGACGGTCACCGGGCGGATTTCGGTGAACTCGCCGCCGTCAATCGCCGCGATCGCCTTCTGGTGCGAGCGGTAGGCAAACTCGTCCTGGTCGACGCGCGAGACGCCGTACTGCTCCGCGACCTTCTCGGCGGTGATCCCCATACCGTAGGCGATCGCGATATTGTCGTCGCGGAACACGTTCGGGTTCATCGCGACCTTGTGGCCCATCATCGGCACCATGGTCATGGTTTCGGTGCCGCCGGCGATCATCACATCGGCCTCGCCGAGCCGGATCCGGTCGGCGGCCATCGCAATGGTCTGCAGGCCGGACGAGCAGAAGCGATTGACGGTCACACCCGGCACGTTATCGGGCAAGCCGGCCAGCAAGGCGCCGATGCGCGCGACGTTCATGCCCTGTTCGGCCTCGGGCATGGCGCAGCCGACGATCACGTCCTCGACCGCAGCGGGGTCGATCGAGGGCACCTCGGCCATCGCGGCACGGATGACATGCGCGAGCAGGTCATCGGGTCGTGTATTGCGGAAGCCGCCCTTGAAGGCCTTGGCGACAGGGGTGCGCACGGCGGAGACTATGTAAGCGTTACTCATGGATGGAATCCTGTTCGTGGTTCAATTTGTCGATGTCCAGCGTTCTTTCCGGATTCGAGGCCCGAGGTTCAAGGCCCAAGGATCAAGGCGCAAGCCTTGAAACATCGGTGTTTCCTGAAACCTGAAACCTAGTTCCTCAAAGGTTTTCCGGTCTTGAGCATATGCACGATCCGGTCCTGGGTCGGTTTCATCGCCGCCAGTTCGACGAAATGCTTGCGCTCGAGTGCGTAGAGCCAGTCGATGTCCACCGGCGTGCCGCGGTCGATTTCGCCACCGCACAGGGTGTCGGCAATCCGGCTGCTGATCTCGAAATCGTGCGGGCTGATGAAATGGCCTTCGAGCATATTGACCAGCAGCATCTTCAGCGTCGCGATGCCGACATCGCCGGCAGCCGGGATCTTTGCCCCGGGCAGCGGCGCGCGGTAGCCGGCGGCATTGATTGCTTCGATTTCGCCGTGGGCCGCATGCAGCAGCTCGTGTTCGTGCATTACGATCCGGTCGGCCTCGCCCAGGTAGCCCATCGCGCGGGCCTCCATCGCCGAGCCGGAGACCTGACCCATCGCGACCTGCTTGAAGCGTTTTTCGAGCAGTGCGTAGCTGTCGCCGGCAAGCGTTTGCTGCTGGATCTGTACGGCCAGCGTGCCCAGCCCGCCACCGGCCGGCAGCAGGCCAACGCCAACCTCGACCAGACCCATGTAGGCCTCGAGGTGGGCAACGATCCGGCTGGCATGCATCGCCAGTTCGAGGCCGCCGCCCAGCGCCAGGCCGCGGACTGCCGCGACACTGGGCACGGCGGCGTGGCGCAGCCGCAAGTTGACGTCCTGGAAGTCGCGCACCAGAGCTTCGACCTTGTCGAATTCGCCGTTGGCGACCCATTCCATCGCCGCCTTGAGGTTGGCGCCGGCCGAGAACGGACCCTCGGGTTGCCAGATCACGATGCCGGGAAATTCGCGTTCGGCCCGCTCGATGGCCGCGTTCAGGCCGTCGATCACGCCACCGTCGATGACATTCATTTTGGTCTTGTGCGACACGATCAGAATGTCGTCCTTCAGCGTCCACAGGCGCGCGCCGGGCAGATCGGCGACCGTCGTGCCCTTGGAGCTCGGTTCACCGACCAGACGCGGCGGCAGCCACTGGCGCTTGAACACTGCAAGATCCGGGCGCGCGGAGCTGCTGCTGTCTCCGGTCACTGAACCTGCGGCGGCATGCGCGCCTTCGACCTGATCGACCCAGTCGGGCAGGGCGGCGTCGGCGGTGGCCTTGCCGGACTCGATGTCGCGGCGAATCAGTTGCGCGACCGCCTTCCAGCCGGCCGCCTGCCAGATTTCGAATGGTCCGTGCTGCCAGCCATAGCCCCAGCGCATCGCCAGGTCGATCTCGCGCGCCGAGTCGGCAATTTCGGCAAGGTGGACAGCGCAGTAGTGGAACAGGTCGCGGTGGATCGCCCACAGAAACTCGAGTTCCGGACGGTCGGATTCGGCCAGGGCTTTCAGCTTTTCAGCCGGGTCGCGGATTGCAAGCACTGCCTTGACTTCATCATCCAGGCTGTAGTCCGGATCGCGGTAGTCGCCGCTGGCCGGGTCGAACACGCGAATTGCCTTGCCTTCCTTGCGGAACACGCCGGCACCGCTCTTCTGGCCCAGCGCACCGGCCTCGATCAGCTGGTTCATCCATGCCGGTGCCTGGTACTGCGGGTGCCAGGGGTCGGCTTCGAGCTTGGCCTGCATGGTGCGAATGACATTGGCCATGGTGTCCAGCCCGACCACGTCGGCCAGGCGGAAGGTGGCCGACTTCGGGCGGCCGATTGCCGGCCCGGTCAATGCATCGACGGTATCGAAGCCCAGACCGAGACGCTCGGCGTGGTGGACGGTGGAGATCATCGAGAACACGCCAACCCGATTGGCGATGAAGTTGGCCGTATCGCGGGCCCGGACCACACCCTTGCCCACGGTCTGGGTCAGGAAGATCTCGAGCTGGTCGAGTACGGCCGGATCAGTGCCGGCATGCGGAATCAGCTCGACCAGGTGCATGTAGCGCGGTGGATTGAAGAAATGCACGCCGCAGAAACGCGCCCGGTTCTTCTCCGGCAGCACTTCGGCCAGCTCGCCGATCGACAGTCCGGAGGTGTTCGAGGCAAAGATCGCATCGGGCCGGATGTGCCCCTCGATCCGGTCGTACAGCGATTTCTTGATGTCGATGCGCTCGGCGATGGCCTCGATGATGAAATCGCAGTCGGCCAGCTTCGCCGCATCGTCCTCGAAATTAGCCGGCTCGAGGAACTCGGCCAGGCCGGCTTCGGCCAGCGGCGCAGGTTTGAGCTTGGCCAGACGGGCAATCGCGCCCTTGGCCAGATCGTTGCGGTCGCCCTCCTTGGCTGGCAGGTCGAAAAGTCGTACCGGAATGCCGGCGGCGGCAAGGTGGGCAGCGATCTGTGCGCCCATGACGCCGGCACCGAGTACTGCAGCCTTGCGCACGATGAAGCGTTGCGTGGTCATGAATGGTGAAGTCCTGTGTTTTGAAGATGAAGTCGTGGATCGAAAAGTGCCGCCCCCGGCTGCGCGCTTGCGCAACCGGGGGCGGGCAGGGAAGGCGCGATCAGCTCGCCATTCTGAGTTGCGATCCGGTCTTGTCGACGCCGGCCACTGGCACTTCGTCCGGCGCGAATTCGTCGACCGCGATTACTTCGGCGGTCAGATGCTGGGCCTCGATCAGCAGCTTGCCTTGTTGCTCGGTGATCAGACCGGCTTCGACTGCCTTTGCTGACAGGGCCTGTACATTGACTGGCGTCGGCATGCGCTTGAGGCCGTTGACGACCGCGCGCTCGGCATCTTCGGCGGCGAGCATCGCATCAAAGGCCTTGAGCACGGCGGCCGCACCAACGCCTTCTGTGGGACGGAACGCATTGGCGATCAGCCGGTCGCGGGCCGGATTGTGGCTCAGCAGTAATTCGGCAATTTTCGCCCCAACGCGGTCATCGGCAGGTTCGTGGACCCGTCCAAGCGGGAATGCCCAGAGGCGCAGCGCGCGGCCAACCCACGGCAGCGGGAAATTGGCCAGTACGCCGAACAGCGCCTCTTCGACCCGGTGCAGACTGTCACCCAGTCCCCAGCGCACCAGTGGCAGATCCTCCTCGGGCCGGCCGTCGTCCTCGAAACGCTTGAGCACGGCCGAGGCCAGGTAGAGGTGGCTGAGTGCGTCGGCGAAGCGACCCGAGAGCTTCTCGGCAAACTTGAAGCGGCCGCCGAGAATCAGCAGCGTGAAGTCCGCAATCAGGGTGAAGGCCGCGCTCAGGCGGTTGATCCGCTGATAATCACGCTTCAGCGGCCCGGCCCCCGGTGCGGAGCTGAAGCGGCCGCCGGTCAGGCCGAGGAACACCGAGCGCACCAGGTTGCTGATGGTGTAGCCGAAGTGACCGAACAGCGCCTTGTCGAACTGCTTGCGTGCGTCCGGTGCCTGGCTGGTCGCGGCAGTCATTTCCTTGAGCAGCCAGGGGTGGCAGCGGATCGCGCCCTGACCGAAGATGATCATCGAGCGGGTCAGGATGTTGGCGCCTTCGACCGTGATCGCTACCGGCAGCGACTGATAGCCCTGGGCCAGATAGTTGCGCGGCCCGAGCACCACGGCCTTGCCGCCGTGCACGTCCATGGCGTCGTTGACCACACGCCGGTTGGCTTCGGTCAGATTCGCTTTGAGAATGGCCGAGAGCACCGCCGGCTTCTGACCCTGGTCCAGCGCCACCAGCGTCATCCGGTGGGCTGCATCCATGCGATAGGTTTCACCTCCGATTCTTGCCAAAGGTTCCTGAATTCCCTCGAAATTTCCGATTGGCTGCTTGAACTGATAGCGAACCCGGGCATAGGCACCGGTCAGCATGCTGCAGATCTTGCCACCGGCAACCGCCTGGGCCGGAAGCGAGATCGCGCGGCCGGCCGACAGGCAGTGCATCAGCATGCGCCAGCCCTGGCCGACCCGTTCCTGGCCACCGATGACCCAGTCCATCGGGATGAACACGTCCTCGCCACGGGTGGTGCCGTTCATGAACGGTGCGCCGCCGGGCAGATGGCGTTTGCCGGTCTCAACGCCCGGCGTATTCGCCGGAATCAGGGCACAGGTGATGCCGAGATCCTTGCGATCCCCGAGCAGTCCGTCCGGGTCGTAGGCCTTGAACGCAAGACCGACCACGGTCGCGACCGGCGCCAGCGTGATGTAGCGCTTGTTCCAGGAAACCCGCAGGCCAAGCACTTCCTTGCCGTCGAACTGGCCCTTGCAGACCACGCCCTTGTCGGGCATCGAGGCGGCATCCGAGCCTGCCAGGGGGGAGGTCAGGGCGAAACAGGGAACCTCCTTGCCGCTTGCAAGACGAGGCAGGTAGTGCTCCTTCTGCGCCTGGGTGCCGAAGTAATGCAGCAGCTCACCGGGGCCGAGCGAGTTCGGCACCATCACGCTGACGGCTGCGGTCTGGTTGCAACTCGAGATCTTGCTGACCACGGCGGCATTGCCCTGGGCCGAGAACTCGAGACCACCGTATTCCTTTGGAATGATCATCGCCAGGAAACGATTGTTGCGAATGAATTCCCAGACCTCGGCGGGCAGGTCGTGATCGAGGCCGATCTGCCACTGGTCGAGCATCTGGCACAGCTCCTCGACCGGCCCGTCGAGAAAGGCCTGTTCCTCCGCGCTCAGCGAGGGCTTCGGGTGGGCAAGCAGCTTGCGCCACTTCGGGCGACCCGAGAACAGCTCGGCATCCCACCAGGTGGTGCCAGACTCCAGTGCTTCGCGCTCGGTGTCCGACATCGCCGGGAGCACCTTGCGAAACCAGTCGAACAGGCGGTTGGTCAGCAGCGCCCGGCGCAGTGGCGGCAACGCGCCGATCAGCAACGGCAGGGTGATCAGGCCGGCGAGAATGCCGACCGCCGGATGCAGCCCGAACACGAAAGCAGCCACGGTAGCCGCGAGCATGGTGACGGCGGCCAGCCAGGCCGCTGCGGCAAAGTAGGCCAGCGCCAACGGCGCCAGTAGAACGACAAGCAGGGCAAGAGGGGTCATGCGATCTTCTCCTGGGGAATGACAACGGCGGGCGCGCCGGTCGCGCTTTCGCGCAGGCCGGCACAGGCAAATCGGATCAGCGCATCGGCGGTTTGTTCGACCTCATCGGCGCGGGTTTCGGCCATGGTGTAGGTCAGGGCGCCGATCAGGAAATCGAGCTGCTGGCGCAGGTTGGCCGGACGCGCATCGAGCGCCCGGCAGACCGCGTCGGCGAAGGCGCGCATTACGTGCGAGTACTGGCGCGCGATCTTGCCGTGCAGCTGAGTTGCGTTTTCCGACCACGCGCGCATCAGCAGGCGCATGAAGCGGCCGCCGTCGCCGGATGAGCTGGAGCTGAGCAGCAGGGCCGGATAGATGAAAGCTTCCAGGACACGCTCGAGCTCAGGTGGATCGCTGGCATCCAGCGCCTGTGCCAGCCGCGTCAGACGCTTGCTATTGAGTTCGTCGAGACGGCGCTGGAACACCGCCAGGATCAGCGCATCCTTCGACCCATGGTGGTAATTGACCGCAGCCAGGTTGACCCCGGCCTCGCTGGTGATCTGGCGCAGCGTAGTGGCGTGGAAGCCCTGATCCGCGAACAGCTGCTCGGCGGTGTCGAGGATGCGTTGGCGGGTCGAGTCGGTCATCGCTGCGGGCGTGGAACTCCAAGGGCTGCGGATTCAGAATCGCGGAGTCAGACACTGGATTGAAACATAAGTTTCAAACAAGTGTTTGAATCCTACCAGAACCGCCGCTGCAGCGCAAGCGACTGCTGTCTGCCTGACTCAAACGCCTGGTCGAAACAATGGTTGGTTGCGCGGGCCGCGCACGGTCGTCGTTGTCGACACCGTCTGGAAGGGCCGCTTCAGGACAAAAAAAGGGCTCCGAAGAGCCCTTTCATGCTTGAACCGGTATGTCCGTTCAGATTACATAGACGAATATGAACAGCGCCAACCAGACCACGTCGACGAAGTGCCAGTACCAGGCGACAGCCTCGAAGCCGAAGTGGCGATCCGGCTTGAAATGACCGGCCATGCAGCGGAACGTGATAATCAGCAGCATGATCGAGCCGACCGTGACGTGCAGTCCGTGGAATCCGGTCAGCATGAAGAAGGTGGAACCATAAATACCGGAACCCAGGGTCAGCCCGAGATCCTGGTAGGCATGAATGTATTCCTCGATCTGAAGGAAAAGAAACAGTGCGCCCAGAGCGACCGTCGCCAGCATCCAGAGTACCAGCGCCTGGCGTTTCGACTTCTTCAGCGCCCAGTGCGCCATGGTGATGGTCCAGCCCGAGGTCAGCAGGATCAGCGTGTTCCACAGCGGCACGCTGAAGGCCGGAACGGTCTGGAACTCTCCGCCCAGATTGGCCGGGCCGTTGGTCGGCCAGGCCGCCTGGAAGCCGGGGTAGAGCAGCTCGTTGGTCATCGCGCCGGTGCCGCTGCCGCCAAGCCAGGGCACGACAAACATCCGGGCGTAGAACAGGGCGCCGAAAAAGGCGGCGAAGAACATCACTTCGGAGAAGATGAACCAGATCATGCCGTGGCGGAAGGAGGCGTCGACCTTGCTGTTGTACAGGCCGGATTCCGATTCGCGGATGACCTCGGCAAACCAGCCGAACAGCATGAAGATGACGGTGGCTGCGCCAGTCAGGGCCATCCATGGGCCGATCTGAGAGCCGTTCATCCAGTTGGCAAAGCCGGTAACCATGATGAACAGCCCGATCGAGCCGACGATCGGCCACTTCGCCTGATGCGGAACGTAGTAACTTCCCTGTGCCATGTTGACTCCCGTTTGTTGCCCGAGGCCTCGCTCGACCTCGGCCTGCTTTTTATTTTCGAATTCGCGTGGCGATCAACTGATCACCGCACGAGCGATGAAGCCGAGGTAGATCGCCGCCGCGGTCAGTACCAGCACGGCGACCGTACGCCGCAGCCTGCGACGCTTCGAGTCCGCCTGCCCGCCTGCTTGTTCGCCTGATTCATGGATCATGCTTCAGGCCAGCTGATCCTTGTGTACCGCCACCGTGTCGTCAACAACTGGCGGGGTGTCGAAGGTGTGCAGCGGCGCCGGCGAGGGTAGGGTCCATTCGAGGCCGCGTGCGCCTTCCCAGACCTGCGCAGTCGCCTTCTGACCGCCACGGACACACTTGATCACGATCCAGACGAAAAGCAACTGGGCCAGACCAAAGGCGAACCCACCGATCGAGCTGACCATGTTCCAGTCGGCGAACTGAACCGAGTAGTCGGGGATGCGGCGCGGCATGCCGGCCAGACCCAGATAGTGCTGCGGGAAGAACAGCACGTTGACGCCGATGAAGGTCATCCAGAAATGGATCTTGCCCATGGTTTCCGGATACTGGTAGCCGGACATCTTGGCGATCCAGTAGTAGAACCCGGCGAACAGAGCGAACACCGCGGCGATCGACAGCACGTAGTGGAAGTGGGCGATCACGTAGTAGGTGTCGTGCAGGGCGACGTCCATGCCGGCGTTGGACAGCACCACGCCGGTCACGCCGCCGATCACGAACAGCACGATGAAGCCGGTGGCGAACAGCATCGGCGTCTTGAAGTCCAACGAGCCGCCCCACATGGTGGCCAGCCACGAAAACACCTTCACGCCGGTCGGCACCGCGATGACCATGGTGGC
>NPIE01005190.1_pt1 | contig 12653 bp, 10 predicted proteins | sample 8637661 | NCBI WGS metagenome assembly NPIE01 (sample SAMN07420842, study PRJNA396082) | bioreactor metagenome | isolation source: sample BA12 brine-fed electro-methanogenic bioreactor BA | place: Japan: Kochi | collected 2016-12-09 | reverse complement strand
CGCCAACCGGGCAGCCAGGAGACGGCGCCGTCGCGAAGATACCCCGAATACGTGAAGAGGTGAACCGGCAGGTTCGTTTTCAGGGCGGTCAAGCCTTCGATCGCCGCGTGGATATAGAGCTGGTTGGCGGTCATTCCCTCCGCCCTGCCGCCGAGCACCCGGACCCGGTTCCGCCAGGTCAGTATTACGGCCCAGCCGCCGATCCCGACCGATTGACGGCAGGTCACCCCGAGATAGAGACAGACACCGTCCGCCGCCGACTGTCGGATCGTCGGCGCATCGTGTTGCTCCGGTTCAACGCCGCTCTTGCGGGCCAACACGGCCAATTCATCGGCACGGTTGTTCCAGCGATCGGTACCGTGTCCGCGCACCCATTTCCAGGTAATCCGGTGGTGCTCGATCTGCACCAGCAATTCCTGCCACAGATCACAGTTTTTCACCGGCCGACGGTCCGCGGTCTGCCAGCCGTTGCGCTGCCATTTGACGATCCAGTCGGTAATGCCGTGGCGCAGGTAGTTCGAATCGGTGTAGAGAACGATGTGGTGCCGCCCTTCGATCGATTTCAGCGCCGCCACCGCAGCGGTCAACTCCATCCGGTTATTGGTCGATTCCCCGCCGTAGCCGGAGAGTTCCCGCACCACCTTGCCGTCGGCCAGGATAACCGCCCCCCAGCCGCCCGGTCCCGGGTTGGGACTGCAGGCGCCGTCGGTATAAACGGTCAGCTCCGGCAGCTGCCGATCATCGGCCATGCCAGACCTGCCGCGTGACACGCAAACTGTTCCCGTTTTCCACGTGAACTCCACTCCCCCTGTTGAAACCATCCTTCAGACAAATACCCGCTCCCAATTCTCTGTTGGCCAACAGCCCCTCTGCGCAAAGCCACTCCAAACAAAAAACAGCCTTGACCGACAGGGCTGGCCGGCTGTGCCGCAGGCTGCATCGTGGAGGCCCGGCAGGCCGGAGAATCAGGCCCGAAGGGCTGCGGACAGGACGTCCGCAGCTGGCGGCCAGCCGATCAGGCCGCAGCGCAGCAGCCGGAGGTACAGCCGGCCAGCCCGGAACTAACCTATACCCGATAAACAAGATGACACCTTTATACAACATGCCGAGTTGTCCGGCAGCCGAACCATACGGCAGGACATCTTACCCGTTCCGCCCCTGTTTTTCACGTCATCTTGACATGCACGAGCAGAGATGCGCCTGCCGGTCCCGCACCTTACTCGTCCTCCCAATAAATACAATCCTCCGGACAATATTTCATCGCCTCGGAAATCGCTTCCTCATCAAGCACGGCACCGTCGATGATTTCTATCAGGCCGGTATCATCGCGCAACCGGAAGATCTCCGGCACCAGTTCGACACAACCACCGCAGCGTGAACAGGCCCCGACATCGACCACGAGCCGCCGCCTGGTACCGGACCGTCCTGAACCGTCGCTGCGAAATGCTGACATAGTCGTATTTCCCGTGTTATCCCAAAGTTTAATCCACCTCACCCAAGCTCACTGCACTCCTCTATTTTTTTTGATAATAATTACCATATCATGAAAAGCAAACAGGACGGGCCGGCACGTCAAAATCGAACTGAACTTGTAATCATTGTCATCGTTCAGTATTATGCGCTCTGCAAAAGACGATAAAACCCGACCATATACCGCAATGGAGAGACCATGAGCAACAAAGAACTGGCCCCGGGCATCCACTGGGTGGGCGCGGTCGACTGGGATGTCCGTGATTTCCACGGCTATTCCACGCTGCAGGGAACGACCTATAACGCCTTTTTGATCGTTGACGAAAAAATCACCCTGATCGACACCGTCAAGAAATCGCACCTGTCCGATATGGTGCACCAGATCAGGCAGATCATCGATCCTGCCCGCATCGACTACCTGATCGTCAACCATGTGGAACCCGATCATTCCGGCGCCCTGGTCGACATCATGAACCTGGTCCAACCGGAAAAACTGATCTGCTCGCCGATGGGCAAGACCGCCCTGCTCGACCATTACCACCGTGAAGACTGGCCCTATGAGGTTGTCAAGACCGGCGACGAGCTGAGCATCGGCGAGCGTACCCTGCAATTCCTCGAGACGCGGATGCTGCACTGGCCCGATTCGATGTTCACCTATGCCAAGGAGGAAAAAATTCTCTTTTCCAGCGACGCCTTCGGGCAGCACCTGGCAACCAGTGAACGGTTCGACGACGAAGTACCCCTGTCCACCATCATGGACCAGGCCGCAAAATACTACGCCAACATCCTCTATCTCTATAGCCCGCTCATTCGCAAATTACTGGCCACCGTTGCCGAGATGAACCTCGACATCAAGATGATCGCCCCGGACCATGGCGTTATCTGGCGCACCAACATGGGTGAAATCATCAACGCATACGATCACTGGTCCGCCGGTGAGCCGAGTAACAAGGCGCTCGTCATCTACGACACCATGTGGCATTCCACCGAGAAAATGGCCAAGGCCGTGGCCGCAGGCCTGGAGCAGGAAGGAGTACCCACCGACCTGCTGAATCTGAAAGTGCAGCACCGGAGCGATGTGATGACCCGGGTGTTGACCGCCGGTGCCATCGTCCTCGGCAGTCCGACACTGAACAACGGGGTACTGCCCCGGATGGCCGGATTCCTGTCTTATCTGCGCGGGCTCAAGCCGCAGAAGAAGATCGCCGCCGCCTTCGCCTCCTACGGGTGGAGCGGCGAATCGTTGAAACTGCTCAACGAGGCCTTGGCAGAAATGAAACTCGATGTGGTCGACGAAGGACTCCGCTTCAAATACGTGCCGACCCATGATGACCTCGGGACCTGCGTCGAACTCGGCCGGCGGGTCGGTCAAGCGTTGAAGAAGCGATTGGCCGAACAGAGAGACTGAGCCTGCCGACGAATCGGTAACGGCCGAGACATCACGTGCTATGAACGTATTGGCCAGTCATCTGGTCCTCGTTGCCGCTGAAACGGCAGCCGACGGAGAAACCCGGGTCCGGCAATTCTTCGACCGGACTTCGCTGGTCCGCTACGATCGTATCGATCTGGCCGGTGCGGCGGTGCCGGCAACTGATCGAACCTTTCAGACCAAGCTGCGGGAAGGAATCGAGGAAAACCACCGCCTCGTCAACCATTTTATCGAAGAGTTAGGCGGTGCCGGCTGCTCGACCCGACAAGATCTGGCCGGACTGGTGCAAGGGTACCAAAGCAAGATTTTGCACATCATCGCTCACTTTCTCGACGGCTTCATCGGCGTCGACTCGGCGTTTTACAACCTCGTCGACGACAGTCATTGGCTGCCCGAGCAAACCGCCGAAGCCATTAAAACGGCGCCCAAAAATTTTTGGCTTTTTGCTTTGGACGGCTATTCGATGACACCAAAGGAAGCGATTCTCCTGCACAGATAACCGCGGCGCGCCAAACTTAGAGGGGAAAGAGAAGAGAGATCATGAACTGGGATACCTTTTTTGAAGATTCGGAAAACGTTACCGCTGAGGAAACCCGGCGCTTTATAGAGTCCGGTGAGCCGGAGCGCTACCAGTTGGTCGATGTCCGCCAGCCGAAAGAATACGAGCAAACACACATTCCCGGCGCCATCCTGCTGCCCCTTGCCGAATTACCCAAACGAGCCGGCGAACTCAACCGGGACAAACCGACCATTGTTTATTGTCGCAGCGGCGTGCGCAGCAAGGCCGCCTGCCAGGTTCTCTCCCGCTCCGGCATCAAGCATGTCTTCAACATGACCGGCGGCATTATCACCTGGCAGGGAGCACAGGCCGAGGGAGACGTCGAGGACGGGCTGGAATTCTTTGCCAACGGCAATTTCCCGACCACATTCGAACTTGCTTACCAGATGGAAGACGGTCTCCGCCGCTTCTACCTGGCCCTGGCCGAAAAGGCGGAGCTCGCAGAAGAAAGGGAAATGTTGCACCAGTTGGCCGGCTTCGAGGACAGCCACATGAATCGCCTCAAGGCCAAATACAGCCAGGATGGCGGAACCCAACCGCTGCGGGTGATGGAAGGAGGATTCGATATTGAGCAGGCCATAGAGATCTTCAAGAGCCAGCTGGGCTCCATTGAGCTGGTCCTGCAACTCGGCATGAAGCTCGAGGCCCAGGCTTTCGATCTGTATCAGCGACTGGCCTGGAAGCATCAGGGTGAGGAAACGGCCGCCTTCTATCGGCTGATGGCGGACGACGAACAGCAGCACCTTCTGCAATTATCCCGCGAACTCGACCGGGTTCTTGGCGAAACGAATCCGGCTTAGCTTATTTTCCATAAGGAGAAACGTCCATGGCATTGTTTTCCTACACGGCAGATGATCTGTTTCGCTGGATTACCGAAAAGAGCGATTTCCTCCTGCTCGATGTGCGCAATAGCGTCGATTTCAACCGGTTCAAAGTGGAGGGGCCGCATCCGATCAACACCCTCAATATCTCCTATTTCGATTTCATGGAAATCGAGGATGAGTGTCTTGCCCGGCTTCCCGACCGAAACAGCAAAATCCGCATTGTCTGCGCCAAAGAAGGCTCCGCACAATACGTTGCCGAGATCCTGGAGAAGAACGGCTTCATCGACGTCGGCTTTTTGGCCGGCGGTATCAAATCGTGGGGCAACCTACTCGTACCGAAGCCACTGAACCATGGTGCACCTTATGAATTGTACCAGTTCATCCGGCCGGCCAAGGGTTCCTGCAGCTATGGCCTACTGACCGGCGAACAGATGATGCTCTTCGATCCATCGCGCAGTATCGACTTTTATCTCGATTTTGCCGACGATCACAATTGCCGTATCGTACAAACCGCCGAAACCCATCTGCAGGCCGATTACATCGCCGGCAGTAGACTGCTCCAAGAGCGAACCGGTGCCCGCTTTTTCGCCAACGAACAAGACTTTGCCGGCGCGAAGATCGATTACCTGCCGTTGCAGGACAACGGTGATATCGGCTTCGGCAACGGCGGCCCGGCGGTACAGGTCAAATTCGCGCCCGGTCATACACCGGGCAGCACGATGTATATCATCGACAACAATTTCATCATTTCCGGTGATACCATCTTTATCAAGTCGGTGGGTCGTCCCGACCTGGGCGGCAAGGTCACTGAGTGGTCCGACTATCTATTCAATACCATGCGCCAGGTCGCCGCGATGGACGGGTCGATGATGGTGCTGCCGGGCCATTTCATCGATTGGAGCGAGGCCAACAGCAAGCTCAACTTTGCAGAATCGCTGGAAAAGGTGCGTGCCTACAACAAGGCGATCTACGCCATCGACAACAAAGAAGACTTTCTCGCCTTCATCGAGGCGAACATGCGTGACCAGCCGCCGGAATATACAACCATCCGACTGGTAAACGCCAACTTGAAACAGGTCGATGACGAAGAGGCCGAAGTACTCGATCTCGGCAAGAACGAATGCGCCGCCTCCGCATACGCGGCACAACAGCAGTCTTAGTTAACGGGGGACAGGTTTCAACCTGTCCCCCGCTAACTACTGTCCCCCGCTAACCGTAAGTATCATGACAAGTCCACTGACCATCAGCAATACCATACCCTGTGCCTGCCGGCAGAATCATCTTGACCTTACCTTCCGGGGCGGCATACCGACCGCAGTCGTCGATCGTGTCTTCTGTCCGCTCTGCCGGGAAAACGGTTTCGACACCGGCCGATCGTTCCCTATTCAGGGCGGCTGGTATCTGCACTTCGATCTGGAAATTGCCCGCATGTTTGCGATGGCCAAATTGGGGATCGACCCATCCCTGGTCAACCCCGGTTTCATTCTCGACGGTCGCTACGTTGAGGCCTGCCCAAACGGGACATGATCGGCTGTTTATGCACGACAAACACCTGCGATGAACGAGGACATCCCATCCGACTACGACGGCGAACCGGAAGAAACGTTCATCCCCCTGCCACCCGAGCAATATAGCGTCTTCTATCACCTGGAAATGGGCGGCGAAGTCGACGACTTCCGCTTTTATCGAGAGCAGCTGCACCGCCATGACTGCCAATCGGTTCTCGAACTCGGCTGCGGCACCGGCAGGCTCAGCGACTACCTCCAGCGCTGCGGCTTTGCGGTAACCGGCATCGACAACTCCCGACCGATGCTCGCCTTTGCCGATGCTGCGCGAGGTGCCCAAACCATCGAAATGGACATGTGCCGACTCGGACTGCGATGTCACTTCACCGCGGCCATCATCGCCTGGAACACGTTGAATCTGCTCGGCAGTCGCCAACTGATCCGCCGTTGTTTGGAGGAAGTTGCTGCCGTCCTGGCACCCGGCGGCCTCCTGCTGCTGCACATCTTTGTGCCGGATCGCCAGCTGACCGATCATCCCGGTCACCGTTTCTTCCAATATCGGCTCCTTGACCTGCCGGCCGGCGGTAAACTGGTCAAGGAGACCCTGCGCAGGTACGACCGACAGACCCGGCTCCTGCACCTCGAAGAACGCTACAAGCTCCGTCTGCTGCCCAACGGAGAGCCCAATTGCAATTACTGCCGGAGCTACCGGCTCGCCGCCTTCCCGGTGACGACGTGGCGGCTGCTGCTCGAACAAGCAGGCTACACGGTCGAAACGCTGCACGGCAACTTCGCCACCACCCCCTATCACCCGGAAGAGCACACCACGCTCCTGGTAACGGCCCGCCATACCGCATCTGCTCAGTAAACGATTTTTTTCTACCGGGGAGCTTGAAACATTCGGCATTTCGTTCAAAATCGAGGTGCGCAAGAAAATTTTACGGCAGGCATATACTTGATATTACGACGATAAAATTTGATTGCGCAACGATGACATTGGGCAAAATGACAATTTTTCAAGATTCCTTACAGTTGACCTAGGTCAAAGAAAAACGGGGAGACCAATGCTATCCTGCCTGCAACAATCAACGCTGAGACCAAGAACCTCAGCAGGACGGAACAGCAAATCATCATAAGGAGGGATCTCCATGTTTTGTAACCAGTGCGAACAAACGGCCAAAGGAATCGGTTGCGAGAAAGTCGGTGTCTGCGGCAAGAACGAAGGCGTCGCTTCACTTCAGGACCTGTTGACCCATGCCCTGCAAGGACTGGCCATCGTCGCCGTCGCGGCTCGCAAGGTCGGCATCGTCGACCCGGCCGTAGATCATTTTACCGCAGAAGCAACCTTTGCCTGCCTTACCAATGTCGATTTCGATCCGACCCGGTTCGAGACCTGGATCAAAAAGACCGTAGAATTGCGTGACAGCCTGCGCGCCAGGGCGGAAGGGGCCGGTGCAACCATCAGCAGCGATGCCCCGGCCCTTTCCTATCGGCCGGCGGCCGATCTCGCCGGGCTCGAGGCCCAGGGAGTGGCGCTCAATTTCATCCCATCACTCGACGAGAACGAAGACCTTCGTTCACTCAAGCAGATCACCCTCTATGGTCTGCGCGGTCTGGCCGCCTACACCGATCATGCCGCCATTCTCGGACAGGAAAGCGATGAGATCTACGCCTTCCTGCAGCAGACACTGGCCGATCTGACGCGCAATGATCTCGGTCTCGACGAACTGGTTGCCCTGGTCTTGAAATGCGGCGAGGTCAATCTCAAGGCCATGGAACTGCTCGACGCCGGCAATACCGGCACCTATGGTCATCCGGTACCGACCCCGGTGCCGCTCGGTCACAAGGCCGGTAAGGCGATCCTCGTTTCCGGCCACGACCTGCGCGACCTGCAGCTCCTGCTCGAGCAGACCAAAGACAAAGGGATCTACGTCTATACCCATGGCGAAATGCTGCCCTGCCACGCCTACCCGGAGCTGAAAAAGCATCCCCATTTCTATGGTCATTACGGCACCGCCTGGCAAAACCAGCAGAAAGAATTCGCCGAATTTCCCGGCGCCATCCTATTCACCACCAATTGCATCCAGAAGCCGCGTGAGTCCTACCAGGACAACGTCTTCACCACCGGCCTGGTCGGCTGGCCCGGCCTGACCCATATCGGCGAAGACAAAGACTTCACGCCGGTCATCGAACGAGCCCTGGCCCTGCCCGGCTTCCCGAGTGACGAGGACAAAGGCGAGGTACTGACCGGTTTTGCCCGCAACACCGTCCTTGGCGTTGCCGACAAGGTAATCGAAGGCGTCAAGTCGGGCGCCATCAAACACTTTTTCCTGGTCGGCGGCTGTGACGGCGCCAAACCGGGCCGCAACTACTACACCGAATTCGTCGAGCAGGTCCCGCAAGACTGCATTGTGCTGACCCTGGCCTGCGGCAAGTTCCGCTTTTTCGACAAGAAGCTCGGTGATATCGGCGGCATTCCGCGGCTGCTCGACGTCGGGCAGTGCAACGATGCCTACTCGGCGATCCAGATTGCCGTCGCACTGGCCGGCGCCTTCGACTGCGGCGTCAATGACCTGCCACTGTCACTGGTCCTGAGCTGGTATGAGCAGAAGGCGGTGATCATTCTGCTGACCCTGCTCCATCTCGGTATCAAGGACATCCGCCTCGGACCGACGCTGCCGGCATTCATCACGCCGAACGTGCTCAACGTACTGGTTGAAAATTTCGCTATCAAACCGATCAGTGCAACCCCGCAGGAAGACCTGCAGGCCATCCTCGCCTGATCAACACTATCGCACCTCCCCCTCCCGGCCTCGACGCAGCCCGGGAGGGGCTTCTTCCTCTCTGCCGCCCCTCTCAGCCGCAACCGAAAAAACTTGGCGCCCTCCCCAAAACCGACTAGCATAAAGCATTCATATGAAAATCGGCGGGACTGGTTTTAACCTGTCCCCCGCTAACTTAAAATCGGTTCCACAGGCTGAACTCCCCGGGCTGACCGGTTCTACCGGAGGCCGCATCGAGAAGGTCCGGTGGGCCGGAGAAGAAGACCCGTTCTCTGTACTTTTTTTTGCAACGGTGGCACGTCATGAGTTTTGCCCGGCGGCTCAGGTACTGGAGCCGGTATCTGTTCACTCCAAACCGGTTGCTGCTCGACAAATATCAGGCCTTCCGGGAATTATTGCAGCACGACCGAAAAAGCCTGGAATTGCTCAGCGATCTGGAGGCCCTCTCCTGTTCCGGAGCCATGGTCGATTGGGCCAGGATCTCTCGACTCGTCGTCGCGCTGCGTTGGTCGGTGGGCAGCCTTATCCGTGAACTGAAATCGATGCGGCCCGGCGCCTACGATGAACTGGAAAACCGTTTTCTGGCTCTGGAAGAGCGGTTGAGGGAGGTTGCCACCCTGCCCCCTACGGATATCTCACCGCCATATGTGATCACCGTTGGCGATGCCGCCGCAGCTCCCCACCTTGCCGGGGGCAAGGCTCAAACCCTCGGAGAGCTGCTGCGCGATACCGATCTGCCGCAACCCCGCGGCTTCGTAATTACCACCACCGCCACCAATCTGTTGCTGGCCCGCAACGATCTGCGTCCCCGTCTCGACGAGTTGCTTGGCGAGATCGATATCGAAGATTCCCGCCGGCTGGCCACCCTGTCGGCAGAGCTGACGACGCGTATCGAAACAGCCGTAATCCCCGATGAGATCAGCACCGCACTAACTGACCGGCTGACCGAACTGCAACGACAGGATGCGGCATCTCCCACCAGGTGGGCGGTACGCAGCAGCGCCGTCGGGGAGGATTCGGCCGTTTCCTTCGCCGGTCAATACGTCTCAGTCCTGTCCGTCACCACGGACGAACTGCTCGCTGCCTACAAGACCGTCCTGGCCGGTAAATACCGGCCAAGCGCTCTGGCCTACCGCATCCGCAACGGCCTGGCGGACCAGGAGACACCAATGGCGGCCCTGGTCATGGAGATGATCGAGGCCCGGGCCGGAGGAGTAATCTACACGCGCGATCCGTCGTTTAGCGGTGCACCCGGAGACAGTGAGAGTCTGACCATCTATGCGGTTCCCGGCCTCGGTGAAGCGCTGGTGGACGGCAGCGTTGAACCGCAAATCTACCGCTGCGCGGCTACGCCGGATCCTCCCGATCACCAATCGGCGACACCCACCGATACAAGCCTGGAAAACGGGAGCGGGCAGCTGCTGGACGAGGCGACGATTCGGCAACTTGCCGATTGGGGCCGACGACTGGAAGCGTTGCGCACTGGCCCGCAGGACATCGAATGGTGCCAGGATCAGCTCGGCCGCTGCCTGCTCCTTCAGTGCCGACCGCTCAGGTCCGCCGACAGCGGAAATGACGCCGTTCAACCGGAGCCGGTGCCGAACATCGCCACAGAGCCGCTCCTTCGCGGCGGGACCTGCGCTGCCCCCGGCATCGGCATCGGCACGGTCATTGTCCGCGACAACCCGAACAACCTCAACGACATACCCCCAGGCTCGATCCTTGTCCTGCCGTCCTCGCCGCCCACCTTGGCCGGCATCCTCAGTTGTCTTGAAGCGGTTGTAGCCGAAGGCGGCAGCCGGGCCAGCCATTTTGCCACCGTGGCCCGGGAAGCATGCCTACCGGTCATCACCGGCCTGGCCGGTGCTATGACGATCCTGGACGGCTGCGGCCAGGTCACGGTCGACGCCGGGGGCGGATGTATCTACCCGGGAGCTGTTGCCGAATTGGCCGCCCGAGCCCGCGCCCCGCAACAAACCAGGCTGGCCGACACCGCTTGTCAGCACAGATTGGACCGGATCAACGAACTCGTCGCACCGCTCCATCTGCTCGATCCGGCCTCGCCCTCCTTCTCTCCGCAACAGTGCACCAGTATGCACGATCTGATCCGCTACGCCCACGAAAAAGCAATGGCCGAGATGTTCTCGCTGGTCGGTTCGGGCGGGCGCGAGCTGAGCGGCGCCCGAACCGTTCACTCCGAGCTGCCGTTGACGCTGTCCCTGATCGACCTGGGCGGCGGTCTGGCGACTGGTGCCGGTAAAAACCAACGGCAGCTCACCCCCGACCGGTTCGCCTCACCGCTGCTGATCGCCTGCTGGCAGGGACTCACCCATCCGGACATCACCTGGCACCAGGGACTTGCCTATCTCGACTGGGAGCAGGCGGATCGTGTCAGCGGCGGCATTATCAGCCTGAAATCACCACTGCTCGGTAGCTACGGCGTCGTAGCCCGCGACTATCTTCACCTGATGCTGCGCTTCGGTTACCATTTTGCCGTTATCGACTGCCTGGCCGGCAACGACGACGAAGCCAACTACCTGGCGTTCCGCTTCAAAGGCGGTGGCGGCGACTACGAGATGCGGCTGCGCCGTGTCCGGTTGATCAGCGATATCCTGATCTGGGCCGGCTTTGCTGTGCACAACCACGGCGACATGCTCGACGCGCGTTTCGATCGCCGGCAGGCCGGAGATTTCCTGCCGCGACTCTCTGTGCTCGGCTATATACAGGGGAAATGCCAATTGCTCGACATGGCGTTGACCGCCGACGAGGAGTTGGCACCGTTGCTCGATTCGTTCAAAGCACAGCTGCAAACCTTTTTCACCCCGACGCACACCTCCAAGGATTGAAGCGATGACACAATCAGCCTATCGTGTCGATTGGATAACCGACAACCTGGCCGTCGGCCAGGCGCCGATGTCATACGATGCGCTCGACGCGATCCGTGACCTCGGCATCGGCGCCGTACTCAACCTCTGTGCCGAATTCTGCGACCTGCACTGGATTCAGGCCAAGGCCGGTTTCGAGGTCTACTACCTTCCCATCCCCGACGAAGAAGCCCCCGACCTGAGCGAGTTGGAAAAGGCCCTCGACTGGCTCGATGAATCTCTCTATCTCGGCAAGAAGGTCCTCGTCCACTGCCGCTTCGGCATCGGCCGCACCGGCACCGTGGTCAACGCTTACCTGCTGCGCAAGGGGCTGGGGCACCGACTGGCCGGCAAGACCTTGAAAGGGCTGCGCTCCCAGCCGGCCAATTTCAACCAGTGGTGGTTTATCAGGAAATACGGCAAAAAGGAAAAACGGCTGACCATCCGTGAACCGTCGCTGGAAAGCAAACACCTGGTCGACCTCTTCCCGTTTTTCGCCAACTACGAGCAGGTACTCGCCCGCATCGACGAGGCACTGCTGGCCGAGTCGTCCCCTCCATCGTGCGGCCGCGATCACGACTCCTGCTGCAAAACGCCGCTGACCCTGTCCTTCATCGAGACCGTCTACCTCAGCCACATGGTCAACACCACCCTGGAACGTCAGGCCCGCCTGGACCTGATCAACCGTGCCACCGCGAAAAAAGGGACAGTCGCGAAAAAAGGGACTGTCGCGAAAAAAGGGACTGTCCCCTTTTTTGAGCCAAAAAAGGGACTGTCCCTTTTTCCTCCGTATCGCTGCCCCCTCAATCCGGACGGGACCTGTCTGGTCTATGGCGGTCGGCCGACTGCCTGCCGACTCTCGGACCTCGAGCCAGGTCGACGGCGGGACATCGAATCCCTCGTCAACGAACAACTGGATCGTCTCTCCGGCGATATCTATTTCGCCTTCACCTCACGCTTTCCCACCGATGCCCCGCTGGTATTCACCCTGACCGACGCGGTATCCGGCCGCTATGTCCAAACCCTGTTCCATCATCTGTTGCCCCGAAACACCGATGAGCCTGAAGAGAACGAGGGGTGATGACACACCACAGCAATGCTTGCTTTTTTTTATCGTTGTTGACCCAAGTCAAAGAATAATTACTGCGTTGTGATACATTCCCACTAAAGCATGGCGAAAGAGCCTTTTGTAAACCTTAGATTTTCGTTCAAAATCAAG
>NPIE01000083.1_pt1 | contig 12665 bp, 12 predicted proteins | sample 8637661 | NCBI WGS metagenome assembly NPIE01 (sample SAMN07420842, study PRJNA396082) | bioreactor metagenome | isolation source: sample BA12 brine-fed electro-methanogenic bioreactor BA | place: Japan: Kochi | collected 2016-12-09 | reverse complement strand
GTGGTGCAGGAAGCGGTGCGCAACGCCGCGGACAATGCGCGACTCAACGAGCTTGGCAATTGCCGTTTCCTGGCCGGTGATGCGGCCCAGATTCTCGAAGACCTGGCGCTGACATCCCGACCGGCTGTGGTCACCGTCAATCCGCCGCGCAAGGGGTGCGATCCGGAAGTACTGAGTGCCGTCGCCTCACTGGCGCCGCGCACGCTCATCTATGTGAGCTGCAACCCCGAGACGCTGGCCCGAGACCTGGCGCTTCTGGCCGAACAGGGGTACCGCTGTGACGAGATTCAGCCGGTCGACATGTTTCCGCAGACACCCCATGTTGAATCAGTGGCGCGGCTGGCGCAGAGCCCGAAGAAATAAAGATTTCCAGTCACTGTCCCGCAGACATGCTCGACAGGGCGGCAGGGCACGGCGGTTGAGTTCTGAGGTAGCTGTTTGAGCCCCAGGCGAGTTTGTCACCGAAAACGATGCCGTCGTGCCCTGTCGTCCCTGCTGAACAGTGACGATGTCTATTTTCCTTCCAGAGCCTCCAGACGCTCTCTTGCCAACCGTGCTTCCGGAGCCTCGGGGTAGCGGGACAGAATCTCGCGATAAAGCTTGGAGGCATGTTCGGTGTTGCGCTGCATCTCTTCAAACTGCGCGGTTTCATAGAGTTTGGCGGCCGAATCGCCGCAGGCAGCCAGAAGCAGAAACAAAGCCGCTGCCACCAGAGTCCGTTTGAACATTATTTTCGCTCCTCAGGTGCTGATTCAGTCGAATTTCCGGCGTCGTTTTCCAGTTCGCGGGTAATGGTGACCGCACCACGCAACTCTCCCAGTTCAAAACCGCGAGCCTGATCCTGGGGATAGAGGCGATCAAGGTTTTCGGCCACCTCAGGGGCAATATTGGAGCCGTGGCACACCAGGCAGACTTCTCCCGTGGGGATGGCCTTCATGTAGCGAAACTGCCGCTTGCCTTCCGGCGACTCGCAGATCTGCCAGAATTCCTGTTCCGCCACCGCACCGCCATTCTCAATCCGTTGTGAAAATTTTTCAAGAACGTCGCGCTCCCAATCATCGGGACTGTTGTCGGGGTTACGCACCCGCAGCGCGGTCCGCCCGATGTGCCAGCCGCGCGATTCGGAAAGGCTCTGCGTGATATTGGGTGCCCGTTCATGGCAGAAAGGGATCGCCGCCACAGCCCCGTCCTCATTGATGGTCCTCATCAACTGGCCTTTCAGGGAAACAGCCAGGTCCATGGCCGCAACGCGTGCTGCGGCGATACGCGCATCCTCTTCCGGCAGAGAGCGGCAGTTCCAACTGTAGGATACCGCCACCATGGCCAGAATGAAAACAAGAATTGCAACAATTATCCCAAATGTTTTTTTCAATGTCATCAAATCCCCCATGCCCCTTGTCAGTGCTGCCCGCGGTCGAAAGGCAGTGAAACTGTAAAGGTTGCCCCCTGCCCCGGCACCGCGGAAACCGTGATGGTTCCACCATGGTGCTGCACAATGCCGAAAGAAACCGACAGGCCGAGACCGGTCCCCTCTTTCTTGGTGGTAAAGAAAGGGTCAAAGATCCTTTCAGCCTGCTCAGGGCTCATCCCCGGCCCGTCATCGGCAATTGCCACACTGATTGTACCATCTTTTACTGTGGTTGAAAGACGCAACTCTCCACGGCCCGACATCGCTTCGACGGCATTGAGCAACAGGTTTACAAAAACCTGTCGCAACTGTCCGCCATCACCGCAAAGCATCGGCGCCTGCATTTCATAGTCGCGCTCGATCGTGACAGCCGCCATATCGACCTGATGCGGAAGCTGCGCGAGTATATCATCGAGCAGATGATTGATATCTACAGCATCAAGGGTATGGGGGGCTCCGTCCTTGATGTTGCGGCGCCGGGCATAGGTCAGGAGGTTGCCGGTGATGCGCGAAATTCGGTCGGTCTGCTTCTTGACCTCTTCCGCTTCTTCCCGACCGGCGGCCCCCTCGGACAGTTCCATCAGCAGCAATTCGGTGTTGCCGCGAATGATCGCCGTGGGATTGTTGATTTCGTGAGCCACCCCTGCCGCCAAGGCTCCGATCGCGGCCAGCTTCTCGTTGCGCGCCAACTCCTGCTGAGTCCGCAGCAGTTGCTGATTTTTGTCTTCAAGCGCGCGGGTGCGCTCGGCGACCTTGAGTTCCAGGCTCTGATTGAGACGGCGCAGTTCTTCTTCACGCTCATGCAGCGAATGCGTCATCTGGTTGAAAGCCGACGTGAGGCGATCCAACTCCTCGCACCCGCCTCCGCGCAGGTCGGCGCGAGACTGTCCACGGGCAATCCCCTGAGCCATTTCCGATAGTTCGCGAATCGGCCGTGCCAACGTCCGCGCCCCGCGCGCCGCAAGCACGTATCCCAGAACCGCACCGGCCAGCATCACTGCAGCCAGCACCAGCGTTGCTCGGGTGCGCAGCGCACTGTAGGGCGCCTCCAGCAAACCGACGTACAATGCGCCGACCGCCTGCCCTGCCGGGTTGTGCAGCGGTTCATAAGCGGTCAGGTACCAGTCGTCGACCACCCGTGCGCGGTCGATCCAGGTTTTTTGCTCCTTCAGCACGGCCTGGGCCACTTCCCGCGACATGCGGGTCCCAAGAGCGCGGCGCCCGTCGTCGAGACGAACAGTGGTGGCCACACGCACATCCTCCAGGAACAGAGTCGCGCTGCCCAGCGAACGCCCATCGAACTGCTCATCCCCGTAGGCCAGGTGCTTGATGCGGTCGACCAGCGCCAGGTTGTGATTGATCAGAACCCCGCCATAAAGACTTCCTGTAACCCTGCCCTGAACATCTCTCACCGGACAGGCCGCAAGAACCAGCATCACCCGCTCGCCGGTATCGGCAGAATGGGCGCCGGCGCCAGACGCTGCCTCAATATGGGCGCGCAGCGGCAACGCAGGATTTTCCCTTTGCAGGTCACCCTCAGGCACCAGAAGCGTTGCAACGACACTCTGACCGGCAAGGGCCGCATCGATAAATGGTCTGAATTCAGCTCCCGGATCAGCCGGAGGAACTTCACTCCCACGCTTCGCGACCCGCCCCTGTTTATCGGTCAGCGTCAGAAAATCAATGGGGTCCTGATCGATAAAGTCCTGCAGACGAACGGCATCGAAACCGGCGGAAATGGACGAGGATGAGGAGCCCGCCAGGCGGGCGGCATCCCCCAGGATGTCGAGCACCTTTTCGCCCTGCCGGTCGTATTCGGCACGGGCGGCTTCCAGGTCGCGACGAACTTTTTTCTGCGCTTCTCCGATTATCCAGGCGTCGATCAGATAAGAGCCGAGAAAAAACACCACGATCATAGTGGTCAGCAGCGGCAGCAGAGCGGCAAGAGTGATTCTTGCCCGGATGGTCCGGCCGGGAGCAGCGATATGGATCATGACGCACCCTGGCCCTCATTTGACTCCAGTCCGTACTCCTTGATCTTGCGCGCGAGGGTCTTGCGGGTGATCTCAAGCAGGTCTGCGGCACGACTTTTATTGCCGCCGGTCCGTTCAAGGGCCAGCACAATCTGATGCTTTTCAGCCTCCCTCAGGGAGACAGGATTGCCTCCGCCCCGGGGAACCACCGGCTCGGGGCGGGACGCCCGGCTGACCTTGCCCGGCAGCTCCGCAAGGGTCAGAGTTTCCCCCTCCGCCAGAATTGTGCCGCGTTCAATGACATTTTCAAGTTCGCGTACATTGCCGGGCCAGTCATGCGCCTGCAGGGCCGCAATGACTTGTGGCTCAATTCGACGCACCGGTGAATGATTCCGGGCAGTGACCTTTTCCAGGAAATGCCGCGCCAGAGAATCAATATCCTCAACGCGCTCGCGCAGCGGCGGCAGGTGCAGGCTGATGACATTGAGCCGGTAAAAAAGATCCTCGCGGAAACGCCCTTCGGCCACTTCCTTTTCCAGATCCCTGTTGGTGGCGGCGACGAAGCGGACATCGACGTGACGCGGCTTTGTGCCACCGACCGGCAGAAATTCTCCTTCCTGCAGCACCCGCAGCAACTTGGCCTGCAGCGAGGGGCTTACATCACCGATCTCGTCGAGAAAAAGAGTACTGCCATTGGCTTCTTCCAAAAGCCCTTTTTGAGTCTGGGAAGCTCCCGTAAAAGCCCCTTTGACGTGACCGAACAACTGGCTTTCCAGCAGCGTTTCGGCCAGAGCCGCACAGTTGACCGCCAGAAATCTGCGGTCGGCTCGGGCGCTGTTTCGATGAATATAGCGGGCGACAACCTCCTTGCCGGTACCGCTTTCACCCAGGATAAGCACCGAAGAGTCACTTTTTGCCACCCGTCGCGCCAGATCGAGGATCTCGCGAAAGCCCCTCCCTTCGGCAATGATCGGACCGGGATCGTCCTGGTTTCTGATCTCCCGTCGTAATGCGCGATTCTCCTCGAGCAGTTCCGAACGCTCCAGGCAATGACGCACCACTGCAAAAAGTTTTTCCTGCGGGAAAGGCTTGGTGAGATAATCGAAAGCTCCAAGCTTCATTGCCTCGACAGCTGAATCGATCGTGCCATGCCCTGTCATCATGACAACGCAAAGAGACGGCTGCAGGCCGCGAACGCGGCGCAGAGTCTCGATCCCGTCCATCTCTGGCATTTTCATATCCAGCAGCAGCAGATTGGGAGGCTCCTCGGCAGACTCTTCCAGATTTCGCAGCAGAAGCAGGGGGCTTGAAAAAACTTCGACGGAAAAACCCTGTCCAGTGAGCATTTTGCGCAGATAACGCAGCATTCCATCTTCGTCGTCGCAGATATAAATCAGATGATCCAGCATCGGGTTGCAGCAATCCCTTGTCAAATCGTGTCATCGACATTAAACTCTGCCGATACACGAAAGCTCCTCGATAGGTCGTATCGAAAATAACGATACCGAAAATTCAACCTGTTCCGCCCGCTCGAATTTTGCTCTCTCAGTAGAGCGCAACGGGCCATACATACATCAGTTATAGAAAAAAGTGAGAGAAATATCATGCAGATTCTCGACTGCCGCGGAAAAAAATGCCCTGCTCCCGTCATCGAAACACGAAAGCTTCTTCTTGCTCAACAAGAAGAGACCGTCGAAGTTCTCGTCAGCGACAGCGTCGCCTGTGAGAATGTCCGCCGCCTGGGCGAAAGCCTGGGCTACGGCATCGATATCAGCAATTTATCCGACGGCCACCGGCTCCGCCTGACCCCCGGCATCGAATCCATATCCTGCAACATCGACAGGCGCCCTGCCGACGGCAAAACACTTGTCTACATCGCTGCAGACATCATGGGAAGCGGCGATGATGAACTGGGCGGTGTCCTGCTCCGCAACTTCCTGGTCACTCTGCTCGAACTCGACCGCCTCCCTGACGCCATAATCTTCGTCAACACTGGAGTGAAGCTGGTTTGTGCGGGCCATAGCGCAGTGGAAGCGCTGCAGAAACTGGCGGGGAAAGGCGTCGACATCGCATCCTGCGGCCTTTGTCTGGAATACTTTCACCTTAAGGAAGACGTCGTCGTGGGACGCATATCCAACATGCATGATATCGCCACTCATCTCAGTGAAGCCGGACGCATCATTCGGCCGTAAAAGGGGAATCACTCTTTCAATACCCTTATTCAGGAAGATTCCATTATCGGGCCGCTTCAGCAGCCTCCTCCTGGAGCGGATATTCTTCCCTGAGTTCACTTCGCCAGGTTTTCAATAGCGCATCGCGCTGCTTTTGTTCAAGATCGGCCCGGATTTTAGCTTCCATCTCGTCAAATCGCATCTGCCGGGCTTCCTCGACGTCTGCGAGCTTAATGATGTGATACCCAAAACGGGTCCGAACCGGGTCGGAAATCTCTCCCGGCTTCATCTTTACCACAGCATCTTCGAACGCCTTGACCGTCTGCCCCTCATGAAAGGTCCCCAAGTCACCACCGACGAACCGGCGCTTGTCGTCTGAGTTGAAATAGGCCAGATCATAAAAATCCTCGCCTGATCGCGCCCGTTCGGCCAACTCCCGGGCTCTTATCCGCAGTTGTTCACGTTCCTGCTCATTGGCGGCAGGGTCGACCTTGACCAGGATATGACTGGCCTTGAACTGGCGCGGTCTGAAAAAACGCTCCTTGTTCTCTTCGTAGTAGGCTTCAACCTGCCCGTCAGCGACATCGACCTTGCCTTCCAGGTAAGCCTGCTCAGCCTCCTGAGCCAGCAGGGCGCGGTAAACCCAGGTTCGCAGACCGGTGTACACATCCTCACCCACCATCGACTTCATCTCATCGATCGACGAATAACCACGCATGAAGGGCTTCATCGCTTCGTCAATGCGGTCAGGCGCAACGGTGATCTGATGATCACGAGCCCAATTGACTCTGTAGGCCCGCTCAATCAACTCGTCCAGATTTTTCTGCCTGATCTCCGCCATTCTGTCGGGAGAGATCTTTCCATGGAACCCCACCTGCATCGGCATGCTGCGCTGCATCTGCAAACTGAGATCAAAATCAGTAATCTCAACCTCGCCAATCTGCACCAACACCTGATCTTGGGCAGCCGGAGCATGAGACGCCAGCAGGACAGAGAAAAGAACGAAAAAAAGGACTTTCGAATGGATTGACATGCAGAAACTTTCCCTTCTTATCAAGTATAAAAACCGTTTTCAGCCGTTCAAAAAACAACAGGCGAGTTCTTCGGTCCAAAAGACCAAAAATATACAGACGGTTAATACTCTCACAGAAAATGGCGCAAGGAAAAGGCAAAAAAAGTCCCGGCCCCCTTGGGGGAGGGACCGGGCGATTGCAGACCTAGGGAGTTGGGGGGTGGTACGTTGCCACCCGGCCGTTAAAAATTCCGCCTGACCGGGTTGAGCGCTGAAGTCACTGCATGTTGCCTGCAACGGACATGCCTTCCGGTCGGGAGACTCTGCAAAAAATTCAAAAACCATGTACGGCGGGGAGTTACCGCCCCCGGACTACTGGCAGCATATGCGGTGGATTCGTCAAACCTCGTCATTGCGGGGCAAATGGCCTATGCTTCAGTCCAATAGCGGGGCATATGCCCCACCTGCGGGCGGCTTTAAGCGGAAGCTAAGTTTGCGTTTCATGCAGGCCGAACTTCTTCAGCCGATAGCGCAGGGTGTCGCGACTCATTTTAAGCAGGCGCGCCGCCTTGGTCTGATTCCCCCCAGCGCGTATCATCGCCTGCTGCAGGGCATGTTTCTCCATCTCTTCCAATGACATGTCCTCCAGTGGAAGCTCAAAAGAGGTTCCTCCCGCCCTGGCGTCCCGTTCCGGGCGATCCGTCTGTTCCGCGCTAAATTTTCCGCGTACCGCCGCAGGCAGGCTGGCAACCGAAAGCATGCGCCCCTGCTCGAGCATCATGGCCCGCTCAATGGTGTTACGCAGCTCACGTACATTGCCGGGCCAGTCATAGCGCATAAGCGCCTCAAGCGCATCGGGCGCGGGTCCTTCCAGTCGCCGGCCATATTCGTCGTTCAGGCGATCAATGAAGTAGTCGACCAGCTTGGGAATATCGTCACGGCGGGAGCGCAATGCCGGCAGTTGAATCGTCATGACATTGAGGCGATAAAAGAGATCTCCCCGAAATCTCTCCTGCTCAACCAGCCTGGGGAGATTCTGATGAGTCGCAGCAATAATGCGGACATCGACATCAATATCATTTTTGCCGCCCAGACGGCGAAAACGTTTGGATTCGATAACCTTGAGGATCTTGGCCTGCATTGGCAGGGGCATATCGCCGATCTCGTCGAGAAAAACGGTCCCACCGTCGGCAAGCTCAAAAGTTCCCTTCTCCTCGCGATGGGCATCGGTAAAAGCACCACGCTCATGCCCGAACAACTCATTTTCCAAGAGGTTTTCGGGGATCGCCGCGCAATTGACCTCGATAAAAGGTTCCTGTTTGCGGGAGCTGTGATGATGTATCGCCTGCGCGACCAATTCCTTTCCCGTACCGCTCTCCCCGAGAATCAGCACACTTTTGACATCGCTCTCGGCACAAATGTTGATCATCCTGAACACGTCGATCATCTGCGACGAATTGCCCACCAGTTGATCGCGACCGAACTGCCGCCGGGCTCCGCGCGCGGAGGAGTCAACCTGCGCTTCCAAATGCTTTTTTTCAAAGGCCTGCCGCACCATCTGGCGCACGTCGTCCATGCGAAAAGGCTTGCCGATGTAATCCAAAGCACCGAGTTTGAAGGCGCTCACAGCAAAATCCGCCTGGGCGTTGGCTGTAATCATCAGCACCATCACTTCAGGATCAGCCGCCTTGAATCGGCGCAGAAGTTCAATGCCGTCCACATCCGGCAAAAAGATATCGAGCAGAATCATGTGAGGACGAAACGTTTCAAATCGCTCCAAGGCCTCGCTGCCCGACGCGGCCAGTTCAACCTCATAGCCTGCGCCGGCAAGCATCTGGGTCAATGACCAACCGATCAATTTTTCGTCGTCAACGATAAGAACCCGTCCATGACTCATATAATGCCGCCTCCGCCTCCATGCATGAATGAAAAGTCAAACGACATATTTCAACCTCACGGCGAAAAAGGTCGGTACAAAAAGCAGAAAAAGGAAATCTGCTCGTCATTGAAAAGACCATTTGTGCAAAGGGCAGACCACGGATGTGCCAAAAAAGCCAAGATTGGCGAAAACAAATTTCCTTAAAAGCATTACTGATAGATCGTGCACAGCGTCGGGTAGAGAGGCGTATTCTCCACCCCATCAATCAAGATAAAGCTTATTCAAACGGTGTTTTCGAAAAAGAAGACTTCCTTAACGTTAAAAGCGACTAAACATTGTTTAAATCATCGTCTTTTCGCCCGTCCCATTCCACAGCGATTTAGCGCTGCACTGTACGTCAAATAACGAACCCTCAAACTGCGGCACGCTGGCAACTGAAAAATTTCCCTCGAAATTCTAAAGACATATGGTATCATCAGGGCATTGGCAATTTTCTTCCAATTCAAAGGAATCAGCCATGCTCATCAATGTTATGTATACTGACCATCGTTTCGACATGGTCAAGGCTGATCGGCTGGAGGGGTTTATCCGCAGAGGAGAGATCCTCAAATTCAAGCGCTCAACCGGCTGGGTTACCATTGGCGTTGACCCCATACGGGAGGATAATCGACCAAGTCGCCCCCATTCCGGGGGAGAACGCCGCCAGATTATCCAGACGGTTTACCCCACCCGAACCGCCCCGCAACCGACCCATCATCCCTAACTGATCCGGCATACGCTCGGGTGTCTGTTTTTAGGCCGTGCGCAGACGACCCGGCGTTCAGTTATCATTTTTCCCTTGTCGCACAAGGCGGCCTTCCGCTAGGATAATAGCGTTTGCACTTCGGGAGTAGTTCGTAGTCTGGTGACGCGCCCGGTCTTCAAAACCGGTGGGGGGCGTATCCCGTCCCCGGTGGGTTCGATTCCCATCTGCTCCCGCCAATCAATAAAATCAACAAGTTACAGCCTTCCAGCTTTTTCCCTCCAAAATTTTCTCTTGCCAAAAATTCCTTTTTGGGCCAATTTTGGGCCACTCGTTCAAAAATCACTGGACCATTGGGCCAAAAAAAGGGGGCAAAAATGGCATCTATTGTCAAGCGTGGCGACTACCAGTGGCGGGCCAGAATCAGAAAAAAAGGCTACCCGCAGCAGACCAGGACTTTTGAAACCTATGAAGACGCCGCGCGGTGGGCAAGGAAGATAGAAAGTGAGATGGACGATGGGATCTTCGTCTCAAGGAAAGAAGCGGAGTCAACCACTCTCTCTGAAGCTTTAGATCGCTACCAGAAAGAAAAGACAGAACACAAAAAAGGCGCCGCGCAAGAGAAGTTAAGAATCAAACTTTTCAAAAAAAGTGAGCTTGCAAGCCGCTTTCTGGCGACGATCCGCAGCACGGACATTGCTAAATACAGAGATACTAGACTGAGCCTGGGCCTGAGCCCCTTTACTGTGAACAATGAACTGATTCTGCTATCTAATCTTTTCTCAGTTGCAAGTAAGGAGTGGGGTTTTGAATCCCTAGATAATCCTGTTTCAAAAGTAGCCAGGCCGAAATTACCCAAAGGCCGCGACCGGCGATTAGAGCCTGGCGAAGAACAGCTTTTGCTGAAGCACTTGCCGTCAGGAGTCCGACCCGTTGTCCAATTTGCACTTGAAGCCGCCGCGCGGCGTGGAGAGATTCTTGAAATTAGATGGAAGGATGTTGACCTAAGCCGCCGTGCGATCCGGCTTCAGGACACTAAAAACGGAGAATCCAGGGACATACCACTTTCGACCCGCGCTGTTGAAATCCTAAAGCGCCAACCGCGAAAATTGAGAGACGACAGGGTTTTCCCGATCAGTGGAGCCCATGTATCAAAGTCTTTTCGCCAGGCGTGCCAGGCGGCAGGGATAGAAGATCTACGTTTCCATGATTTGAGGCACGAAGCTACAAGTAGACTTTTTGAAAAAGGCTTGAACCCCATGCAAGTCGCCGCCGTCACGGGCCATAAAACCTTAGTCATGTTGAAGAGATACACGCACCTTAAAGCCGAAGATCTGGCTAAGATGTTGGGCTGAGGTCTTGTCTATGTCGGAGCGGGCACAATTTTCCAAAAGATCGCCGTTGCTCGGCGGCACCGACGCAGCAGGCGGCCCTGCACGGGCCGAAGGTCAAAGGCGGCATCGAAGGGGCGGTGATCAGTCTGGCGGCGCGGCCCTGGGCCTGGGCTGTGGTGAAAATTTGACCGGCGGTTAAGGGGCTCTTTCTTGTAATCAGGTGGATATATTCAACTTTTACGAATATACGATGGAATGGTTTTTGTTTTGATAATTATATAGGTAAAACGGTAGGTTGCAAGCGTTGGTACGGTTTTTAAAACGTTACAGTTTGGGCTTTAATGTTATTTTTTCTTAAGGAAGGATGGTTAATTCTAGGGGTGGCACCCGCCGCCGCAGTCTTAAAAAATGTTGGGGAAATTCGCACCGCCGCCACACACAATCACCAACCCCTTCAATGCCGCCTTTAAAAAAAGCCTGGACCAGCACCGCCGGCGGTTTCAAACAGGCCGGGAAACCGGGTCGAGCAGGGTTCCCGCCTCGAAGAGCGGCCCGCGCTTTTTGCGGGCTGCGATTCGCGCCAGGCGGGATTCGCGAGACAAGGCCCGCCAGGGCCGCACCTGTTTGACTCACTTTGGCTCAAATCCCGACAGGGGTTTTGACTCAGATTGGCTTAAACTGACTCGGTTTGGCTCAAATTGGCGCAAAATAAAAGCCCCGCCGCCACCGGCAGGGCCTTTGTTTGTGCGGGTTTGCGCTTATAAGTCGGGCTCCATTTCTAGTTCAAGTTCATATTCTCTTTTGTTCCGCAAGTCGTCCAAGTATTCACGATTCATGATCTCTGAAGGGCTCAAGTTTTCGTCTTCGTCGTAGGTGTAGCCGTCGCGACTCGGATTCGGGTTCGGCGGCGGCATTTCATAGTCTTCAACTTCATCGTGGTAATCTTCAAGCTCCGGCAGCGGCACTTCATCATAATCGACGCCTGCCGCTTCTGTTTCTTGATTATATTCTTCGGTAAGCTGATTGAGTCGAGCCTCGATGATCTTTGCAAAGTCCTCGGACGGTTCACCGCAAGCTAAATATTCATACATCGAATCTTCGTTATTCCAAAAAGCATCATTTTCAAAGTCGATTTCGTATTTATCAATAAGCTCTTGTGTAATCTCGAACTTTTCTTGTTTAACTTCTGGTTCAACTGGCTTTTCAGCCTCTTCATAGTCAAGCGTGGTTTCTTTTTGCCTAATCGTGCTCATTTGCTTGACTGCATGATCTATATCCCTGAAAAGCTGATCTGCTTCGTTTTGCTGTCTTTGCTGTGCTGCATCTTCTTTTGAGTCAAGTTCTGTTTCTGAGTATGTATTCAGAAACTCTCGACACGTCCAAAAGTCCTCTTTGTAGTCTGCTGGCAAAGCCACGTCATGCTTGCCTGCAAGTTCTTCAGCATAGCTGATCATCTTTTCCGTTGGTTCTATGTCGGCAAAAGATCGCCGCATATCGTTTTCAACTTGCTTTTTGTCTATGAACATATGTGCTTCGTGCCGGTGTCTTGACATTTGAACATAGCCCATCTCTCTGCTTGACATATTTCCTGCAAGTATAAAAGTGTGATCGACGGTCACGCCTTGTGCTTTATAGCTGGTTACAGCATATGAATGCCTTATTGCATTATACTTATCTGTGTCAACCTTGATTGTTCTTCCGTCATCATGCTTTACGGTAAGTCGATAGCCATTCTCTGTTTGTACGATTGTTTCAATAGTGCCAAGATGCCCGTTTCTGACGTCAACCATGTTCGAGTTTTTTTCAAAAAGGATTCTGTCGCCTTCTGCAAATTCAAGCGTTCCTCGCTCTTTTGTCTCAATCTCGACGCCTACGCTTAGCTTGCCGGTTTCTTTGATCATCTCTCTTGCATGTTGGTTCAGATCTGCAACGTCGTCGTTAGTTGTTGCAATCATAAGTATTTCTTTTACATCGTGTTTTTGCAGTCTCTCGAAGTACGTTTTTGCAAGCTCTTCTTTTGTCTTGTCGCGATTCTCGTGCACATGCAGCATTTCATGATGGGAGCATTACCCATTTTTGACAGCATCGGGGCAGCAAATTTCCCACCGCCATAAAAAAGAGCTGGACATTCTCCCTCGGTTTCCCC
>NPIE01003731.1_pt1 | contig 12670 bp, 10 predicted proteins | sample 8637661 | NCBI WGS metagenome assembly NPIE01 (sample SAMN07420842, study PRJNA396082) | bioreactor metagenome | isolation source: sample BA12 brine-fed electro-methanogenic bioreactor BA | place: Japan: Kochi | collected 2016-12-09 | reverse complement strand
CACCAAGATCGTCCCGTTCGGCTCGTTCGTCGAGATCGGCGAGGGCGTCGAGGGTCTCGTGCACATCTCGGAGATGGCGCGCGGCCACGTCGAGACCCCCGAAGACGTCGTCGCCGTGGGCGACGAGGTCCAGGTGAAGATCATGGACATCGACCTCGACCGTCGCCGTATCTCGCTCTCGATCCGTGCCGCCAACGAGGAGCTCGGTCTTCCGGACGCGATCCCCGCCGAGGAGGAGAGCGACGAGATCGAGGCCGCCGTCGAGCAGGCGCTCGAGGCCGAGACCGAGGCGTCCGGCGCTGATGCCGAGGACGTGCTCGAGGAGGGCGACGCGCCCGAGGCCGAGGAGATCGTCGAGGTCGCCGAGGAGGCTCCCGAGGAGCCTGCCGATGAGGCTGCCGACGAGGAGCCCGAGGAGTAGACTCGACCCACGCACGTTGACGGGGCCGGACGTCCGAGCGGGCGCCCGGCCCCGCTGTCTGTCAGCGAATGGAGGCCGCATGCACGTGCTCGCCGTCACCGGCGGTATCGGTTCGGGCAAGTCCACGGCCGCGCGCTTCTTCGCGGAGCGCGGCGCGGTGGCGCTCGACCTCGATGACATCGCCCACAAGCTTCTCGCGCCCGGCATGCCGGTGCTCGAGAAGGTGGCCGAGGCGTTCGGGCCCGACGTCATCGCGTCCGACGGCTCGCTCGACGCTGCGGAGCTCGCCCGTCGCGCGTTCTCCTCGGCAGATGGGGCGCGCCGCCTCAACGCCGTCGTGCACCCGGCCGTGTTCGCCGCGGTGACCGGCGCGCTCGACATGCTTGCCGCCCAGCCCGACCCGCCGCCGCTCGTCGTCCTCGACGTGCCGCTGCTGGCCGAGTCGCCGACGTTTCTGGAACTCGTTGACGCGGTGCTTGCGATCTCGGCCACCGAGGATACGCGCGTCGCGCGCGCGGTGGCGGCCGGCATGCCCGAGCACGACGTCCGTCGGCGCATGCGCTACCAGGCCGACGACGCGGAGCGCCGCGCGATCGCCGACTACGTGATCGAGAATGACGGCACGCTGCCTGAGTTCTTGGCCGCGCTCGACGCGTTCTGGGAAGACGAGGTGGCCGGACGTGCCACGTGAGCACGCCTTCGCGACGCATCGCGTGGCGATCGGCGTCGTGGTCGTCGTGCTCGGTCTCGTGGTGGTGGCGGCGCTCAAGGGCCCGGTGTGGTGGCAGCGCATCTACCATCCGCTGCGTTACACCGAGGCGATCGCAGCCTCCGCGGCGCGCTACGACGTGGACCCCTACCTGGTGGCCGCTGTCATCAACGCGGAGTCCGGGTTCGATCCCGACCAGCGCTCGCAGGCGGGGGCGGTGGGTCTCATGCAGCTCATGCCCGAGACGGCCGCCGAGCTGGCCGAGGCCACTGGCGCGGGAGCGGTTGACGCCGCGCGCCTGACCGACCCGTCTCTCAATATAGACCTCGGCGCGCGCCACCTCGCCGATCTCGTGGCGCGCTTCGGCGATGTGCGCACCGCCGTGGCGGCGTACAACGCGGGCGCCGGGAGGGTCGAGGCGTGGCTCGCCGAGGAGGGTGTCTCGGCGGTGGGGACCACGCTGCCGTTCCCCGAGACCGAGCGCTACGTGGAACGGGTACTGACCGAACGTGAGCGCTACCGGGAGCTCTATCCGGACGCTTTCTGACAGGAGGAACGCATGCCCGAGTTCAAGGTCGTCTCGGAGTTCGAGCCCGCCGGCGACCAGCCCAAGGCGATCGCCGAGCTGGCGGAGGGCGTGCGCTCGGGCATGACCGACCAGACGCTGCTGGGCGTCACCGGCTCGGGCAAGACGTTCACGATGGCGAAGCTCATTGAGGAGGTCGCCAAGCCCACGCTCGTGATGGCGCCCAACAAGACGCTCGCGGCGCAGCTCGCCTCCGAGCTCAAAGACTTCCTCCCTGAGAACGCGGTCGTCTACTTCGTCTCGTACTACGATTACTACCAGCCCGAGGCGTACGTCCCCACGACCGACACGTTCATCGAGAAGGACGCGTCCATCAACGAGGAGGTCGAGAAGCTGCGTCACGCGGCCACGGCCGCGCTGCTCTCCCGGCGCGACGTCGTCGTGGTGGCGAGCGTCTCATGCATCTACGGCATCGGCTCCCCCGAGGACTACGCGGGCATGGCGGCGTTCCTCACGGTAGGGCAGCGTTACGACCGCGATGATCTCATCCGCGACCTGATCGAGATCCAGTACGATCGCAACGACTACGACCTCTCGCGCGGCAGCTTCCGCGTGCGCGGCGACGTGCTCGACGTCTTCCCGCCCTACGCCGACAACCCGGTCCGCGTCGAGTTCTTCGGCGACGAGGTGGAGTCGGTGGCCGAGGTCGACCAGGTCACCGGCGAGGTGACCGCCGAGTTCGACTCGCTGCCGGTATGGCCGGCGACCCACTACGTCACCGCGCCGGATCGTCTCGGCGGCGCCGTGGAGAACATCCGGGCTGAGCTGCAGGAACGGCTGGCCACGCTCAAGGCCGAGGGCAAGCTCCTGGAGGCGCAGCGGCTCGAGATGCGGACGAGCTACGATCTCGAGATGCTCGAGACCATGGGGTTCTGCTCGGGCATCGAGAACTACTCGCGCCACCTCGACGGCCGCGCGCCCGGCGAGCCGCCCAACACGCTCATCGACTACTTCCCCGATGACTTCCTGTGCATCATCGACGAGTCGCACGTGACCGTGCCGCAGATCCGCGGCATGCACGAGGGCGACCGCAGCCGCAAGATCACGCTCGTGGAGCATGGGTTCCGCCTGCCGAGCGCGCTCGACAACCGGCCGCTGCGCTTCGACGAGTTCCGCGAGCGCGTGCCGCAGACCGTGTTCGTCTCGGCCACGCCCGGCGACTGGGAGCTCGGCACGAGCGCGCAGGTGGTGGAGCAGATCATCCGCCCCACGGGGCTCGTGGACCCCAAGGTGGTCGTGCGTCCCGTGAAGGGGCAGATCGACGACCTCATGGGCGAGATCAAGGAGCGGGCCGAGCGCGACGAGCGCGTGCTCGTCACCACGCTCACCAAGAAGATGGCCGAGGACCTCACCGAGTACCTGCTCGAACACGGCGTGAAGGTGCGCTATCTGCACTCGGACATCGGCACGCTCGAGCGCATCGAGATCCTGCGCGACCTGCGTGCCGGGGTCATCGACGCGGTGGTGGGCATCAACCTGCTGCGCGAGGGGCTCGACCTTCCTGAGGTCTCGCTCGTCGCCATCCTCGACGCCGACAAGGAAGGCTTCCTTCGCGACTTCCGCAGCCTCATCCAGACCATCGGGCGCGCCGCGCGCAACGTGTCCGGCCAGGTCATCCTCTACGCCGACAAGATCACCGACTCCATGCGCGCCGCCATCGACGAGACCGACCGCCGCCGGGCGTTGCAGATCGAGTTCAACACGGAGCACGGCATCGAGCCGCAGACGGTGCGCAAGGCCATCCACGACATCGCGCAGTATATCCGCGAGACCGAGGCGGGCCTGGAGTCGAGCGTCAGGGTGGCCGAGGAGCTCTCGGCGCTGCCCGCCGCCGAGATCGCGCGCATCATCGCCACTATGGAAGAGGACATGCACATGGCGGCAGAAGCGCTCGACTTCGAGACCGCCGCGCGCCTGCGCGACCAGGTCGTGAAGCTGAAGGCCGAGACCGAGGCGACCGACGCCGATGAGGTGCTCTCGCGGCTGAAGCAGGGCGCGCGCAAGGGCTCGGCGCACGGCGTGAAGCGCCGGCGGCGGTAGGTTGCGGTAGGCTGGTGGGGTAGGCCTGGTCCCGGACGCGGGAAGGAGCACGGATGGACGTCATCACCACCGAAGGGCTCACCAAGTACTACGGGTCCACGCGGGGCGTCGAGGATCTGACGATGACGGTGCCGGAGGGCTCCGTCTACGGCTTCCTCGGTCCCAACGGCGCCGGGAAGACGACGACGATCCGCTGTCTTCTCGGCATGCTCAAGCCCACGCGCGGGAGCGCGCAGCTCTTCGGGACCACCGTGAACCTTGACGGCTCGGAGCTCAGGCGGCGCATCGGGTACGTCGCCGGCGAGGTCATCATGTTCGAGAAGGAGACCGGGCGCTGGCACATGGAGTACGTCTCGGGCATGCGCGGCGAGAAGCCCTTGCTCGCGGACGAGCTCGTCGAGCGCTTCGAGTTCGATCCCTCCAAGCGGGTGCGCGAGCTCTCCAAGGGCAACAAGCAGAAGCTCGCCCTCATCCTCGGCATGATGCACGATCCCGAGCTGCTCATCTTGGACGAGCCCACGAGCGGGCTCGACCCGCTCAACCAGGAAGCCGTCTACGCCGTCATCGACGAGCGCGTCGCCGCCGGGCGCACGGTCTTCCTCTCGAGCCACATCCTCTCCGAGGTCGAACGCGTGTGCGAGCGCGTGGGCATCATCCGCGCCGGTCGCCTGGCCGCCGAGGAGAGCGTCCACTCGCTGCTGGCCAAGCGCCTGCGCGAGCTCGAAGTGACGTTCGCGGAGCCCGTCGAGCCCGCGTTCCTCGCGTCGGTGCCCGGCGTGGACAAGGTCGAGCGCATCGGCGAGCGGACGCTCACGGCGCGCGCAAAGGGCGACGCGATCGACGACGTCATCAAGCGTCTTGCCGAGAGGACCGTGACCGACGTGCAGATCGAGCTCGCGAGCCTGGAAGACGTCTTCCTCGAGTTCTATCGGGCGGAGAACGGCGAGGGCGCGCCGGCTGTCGAGGCGAGCGAGGCCGCGACGTCCGCGCGCGATGACGCCGAGGGAGGGGAGGTCCGATGAGCTGGACGCTGCTCCGGGCGACGCTCCACCAGCGGCGCGCGTCGATGTTGTGGTTCTCCGTGGGTCTCGTGTTCTACTCGTGGCTCATGGTGTGGTTCTGGCCGCAGATCGGCGGCGGCCAGTATGCCGAGCTCGTCGAGAACATGCCTCCGGAGATGCTGGCGCTCTTCGGCGGGAACGACATCTCGTTCGCGAGCATGGGCGGGTACTTCCAGACCGAGTATCTGGGACTCATGTGGATGGTCATCGTCGGCTGCGCCATCGTGATGTACGGCGTCGGGTCGCTGGCCGGGGATATCGGCCGCGGCACGATGGAACTCACGCTGTCCCAGCCGATCTCGCGCCTGACCGTCGTGCTGACCAGGATCGCGGTGCTCGTGGTCTACGTGCTCATCCTGGCGGCCGCCACGTTCGTGCCCATCCAGGTCTTCGGTCCCACGTATGACGTCGACCTGACGGCCACGACCTTCTGGCTGCTCTTCGCGCTGGGCTCGCTGTTCATGCTGGCCCTCGGCGGCATCTCCATGCTGGCGAGCTCGATCTTCCGCGACTCGGGCAAGCCTGCCGGCATCGCCGCGGGCCTGCTCGTCGTCATGTGGGTCCTCGACCTCGTCTCCAACGTCTCCGAGGCGGCCGAGCTCTTCGACCCCGTGAACCTCGTGGGATACTGGCAGCCGGGCAAGATCATCAACGACAACGTGGTCGCTGCCGAGGCGTGGTGGGTGTACGGCGTCGTCGCCGTCATCGGTCTCATCGGCGCCGTCCTCGTCTTCCGGCGCCGCGACGTCGCGTAAGGGAGCGATCGGCATGGCACCGAAACTGACACTGAAGAGCACCGTGACGCTGGCCAACGGCGTCGAGATGCCGCGCTTCGGCCTCGGCACTTACAAGGCGCGCGGTGACGACGTCGAGCGCTCGGTGCTCACCGCGCTCGACCTCGGCTATCGCAGCATCGATACCGCGTCGATGTACGAGAACGAGAAGGTCATCGGCCGCGCGCTGCGAGAGAGCGGGGTGCCGCGCGAGGACGTCTTCCTCACCACGAAGGTCTGGAACGACGAGCAGGGCTTCGCCGAAACGCAACGCGCGCTCGCGCGCAGCCTGCGACGGCTCGGCACCGACTACATCGACCTCTACCTTGTGCACTGGCCCATGCGGGAGCACTTCTACGAGACATGGCAGGCGATGGAGAGCTTGCTCGCTGACGGGCACGCGCGCGCCATCGGCGTCTGTAACTTCCTGGTGCCGCACCTCGAGCTGCTGGCCGAGAAAGCCACGGTCATGCCGATGGTCGACCAGTACGAGTTCCATCCGTACCTGCAGCAGCCCGAGCTCCATGCGTACTGCGATGACAACGGCATCGCCGTCGAGGCGTGGGCGCCCATCATGCGCGGGCGCGTGGACGCGGTGGAGACGCTCGTCCAGGTCGGGAAGCGCCACGATAAGTCTCCGGCACAGGTCTCGCTCCGGTGGCTGCTGCAGCGCGGGGCGATCGTCATCCCCAAGTCGGTGCACGCCGGGCGCATCCGGGAGAACGCGGAGCTCTTCGACTTCGAGCTCAGCGATGCGGAGGTGGCGGCGATCGATGCGCTCGACCGCGGCGAGCGGCTCGGCCGTGACCCGATGACGATGGCCTGGTAGACACGGCGGATACGCCGGCCGCGCCGCGCGGTCGAGACACGACGCGCGTGGGCGGTGACCGACGCAGAGGACACGCGATGACTCCGAGCGCCACCGAACGGATCGCCATACCCGAGCTGCAGCGCACGCCCGTGTTCTGCTCGCGCTGCGTCGAGGAGCTACGCGCGCAGGTGGGTGAGCTGGGCGGGGTGCGCTCTGCCGAGGCGGACACTTCCGCCTGGGTGATCGCCGTCGAGTTCGACCCCGAGGTCATCGGCGCTGACGCTGTACGCATGCACATCGAGCGCATCGCGCGCGAGCTCTCGGCCACGACCACGCACACGCTGTTCCGCGTCAGCGGTCTCGACTGCCCGGACTGCGCGCGTACGCTCGACCGCTCGGTGCGCTACCTGGACGAGGTCGTCTCGGCCGACCTCAACTTCACGAGCGGCGTGCTCGTCGTGGAGCATGCCGCGGACGTGGACCCCACCGACGCGGTGACCGAGCTCGTCAGCAGGATGGAATACGGCATCGAGCCGCTCGTGGTCGGCGGTGCGGCGCCGACCGCGCAGAGCTGGTGGCAGCGCAACCGCACCGAGGCGCTCACCGCCGCCTCGGGCACCGCGCTCGTTGCGGGCTCGCTCGTATCGCTGCTCGGCGGCCCCGAGCTTCTCGGCACGGGGCTCTTCGCGCTCGCGATCCTCGCCGGCGGCTTTTTGCCGGCGCGCCGCGCCGTCGCGGCGATCGGTGCGCGCACGCTCGACATGAACGTGCTGATGACGCTCGCAGTCGCCGGCGCAGCGGTCATAGGCGAGTGGCAGGAAGGCGCGATGGTGTTCTTCCTGTTCGGCATCGGCAACGTGCTCGAGAGCCGTTCTCTCGCGCGCACACGGCGGTCCATCCGCGACCTCATGGCGCTCGCGCCGCCGCAGGTCCGGGTCGTGCGCGGGTCTTCCGAGGTCTCGATCCCGCTCGCAGAGGCGGTCATCGGTGACCGCGTGGTCGTCCGGCCCGGCGAGCGCGTCCCGCTCGACGGCGTGCTCCACACGGGCCGCTCGGCGTTCGACGAGGCGCCTATCACGGGCGAGTCGGTGCCGGTGGACAAGGGACCGGGCGACGAGGTGTTCGCCGGTTCGCTCAACACGAGCGGTCTCGTGCAGGTCGACGTGACCGCGGTGGCCGAGGACAGCACGCTCGCCCGCATCATCTATCTCGTGGAGGAGGCGCAGGCTCAGCGCGCGCCGTTCCAGCGGCTCGTCGACCGCTTCACGCGCTATTACACGCCGGCGGTCATCGCCCTCGCGGCGGCGATCGCGCTCGTGCCGCCGGCCCTCGGCGCGCTCGGCATCATCCGGACGGTCCCCTTCGCCGAGTGGTTCTATCGCGCGCTCGTACTGCTCGTGGTCTCGTGTCCGTGCGCGCTCGTGATCTCGACGCCCGTCTCGATCGTCTCGGCCATCTCGCGCGCCAGCCGGGCCGGCCTGCTCGTCAAGGGCGGAGCGTTCCTCGAGGCGGCGGCGCGCGTCCGTGCGGTCGCGTTCGACAAGACCGGCACGCTCACCTACGGGCGGCCCGAAGTGGCCGAGGTGGTCACGCTCGACGGCGGCCCTCCCGAGCGGGTGCTGGCGCTGGCGGGCGCGCTCGAGGCGGGCTCCGTGCACCCGCTGGCGCGCGCCGTGGTCCGCGCGGCAGGCGGCGGGAGCGCACCCGATGACCTCACCGAGATTCCCGGTCGCGGCGTCCGAGGGACGGTGGGCGGCGTGCCGTGCGCGGTGGGAAGCGCGGCGCTGGCGACCGAGCTCGGCGCGATGACGTCCGCAGCGGCCGAGGCGGTCGATGCCCAGGAGCGTCGCGGTCGGACCGCGCTCGTCGTCGTGAGCGTGGACGACGCAGCGGTCCCGCTCGGCATCATCGGCATCACCGACGCCGTGCGAGAAGGCGCGCGCGCGGCCACCGACGCGGTGCGGCGTGAGGGCGTCGCGCACGTCGCGATGCTCACGGGAGACAATGAGCGCACCGCTGAGGCGGTGGCGGCGATGACGGGCGTGGACGCGGCGTTGTCGCGCCTGTTGCCTGCCGACAAGGTCGGCGCGATCGGCACGCTCAAGGCCGAGCACGGCGTCGTGGCGATGGTGGGCGACGGCATCAACGACGCCCCGGCGCTCGCGGCTGCCGACATCGGCATCGCGATGGGCGCCGCGGGGAGCGACGCCGCGCTTGAGACCGCCGATGTGGCGCTCATGAAAGACGACCTCTCCGCAGTCGCCTCGTTTTTGCGTCTCGGCAGGCTCACCGTGGCCAACATCAAGCAGAACGTGTGGTTCTCGGTAGCCGTCAAGGCCGTCGTGCTCGTGCTCGGCGTTGCCGGCTTCGCGCCGCTGTGGCTCGCGGTCTTCGCCGACACGGGTGTCTCGCTGCTCGTCGTTCTGAACGGGCTCCGGCTCCTCAGGGCCCGCCTGTAGGACTCGCGGCGCGAGCGTCGAATGACGCGAGCAGAGAGGGGGACGCCGCCATGACCGATGATGTCATGCGCTTCTTCGCCGCTTGGATGCTCACCCATGAGACCGCCGACGAGGGCCTGAAAGCGGCCGTCGAGCGCGGCGAGAAGGGAGGCGCCGAAGGGATGTCGGGGGGTCCTGACGCGTTCGTGGACGGGCTCGCCGCGATGGTGGCCGAGGAGAAGGAGCGCCTGAAGGCCGAGCTGGAGGCCCGCGCCCGGGGCGAGGTCCCTCCGGTGGAGGAGAAGCGCGACCCGGTCCTCGACGAGATCCGCTTCGAGGTCGGCGAGCTCAGAGGACGACTCGACAACCTCGAGTCGATGCTCGAGAGCATCCTCGCGCGTCTCGAGGCGCGCTCGTAGGCGTCCGGCATGTCCCGGCAGTCGGAGATCGCGCTCACGCTCGGTAAGCACTGGCTGGCCGCGTTGCCCGCGGCGCGCTTCGGGCTGGCGTCGGGCACGCGCCGTCGCGCCGCGTTCGCTCGGGGCACCCGCCGCGCCTTCGAGGAGCTCGGACCGGCGTTCGTGAAGCTCGGCCAGCTCATCTCGGTGCGCCCCGACGAGTTCTCCGACGAGCTCGTGGCCGAGATGCGCTCCATGCAAGACGCCGTGCCGCCGCTGCCATACGCGCGCATCGCCCAGGTGGTGCGCGCCGAGTTCGGGCGCGACCCCGATGAGCTGTGGGACGGGTTCGAGCGCGAGCCGGTGGCTTCCGCATCCGTCGCGCAAGTGCACCGCGCGCGCCTGCGCGAGGCGTACCGCCCGGTGTGGGGCGACGAGCTTGCAGCGGGCACGGACCTCGCGGTGAAGATCGTGCGCCCCGGAGCGGCGGAGGCGATCCGGGCCGACGTCGGCGTCGCGCGGCGTCTGGCCGAGCGTGTGGCACGCTGGCGGTTGGCGCGCCGCTTCGACCCAGTGGGGCTGCTCGACGAGTTCGAAGCCAGCGTGGACCGCGAGCTGGACCTGCGCCAGGAGGGGCGGTTCGCCGACCGGTTCGCGTTCGACTTCCGCGACGACGCGCGCATCGAGGTCCCGCGCATCGTCTGGCCGAGAAGCGCCCGGCGGGTGCTCACCATGGAGTACATGACCGGCTGGCGGCTCACAGAGATCGACGCGGCCGCCGCCGAGGGCGTGGACTGCTTCGGGTTGGCGGTGCATGGGGCCACCGCGTTCATGCGGCAGGTCTTCGTCTACGGGCGCTACCACGCCGACCTGCATCCCGCCAACCTGTTCGTGACGCCGCGCAACACCATCGCGTACCTGGACTTCGGCATCGTCGGCTACCTCACGCCCGAGGAGCGCATGAACATCACCCAAGTGATGGCGGCGCTCGTCTATCGCGACGCCGATCGCGCGCTCCGGTACTCGGCGAAACTCGGCGTCGATGTGCCCGCCGATAAGATCGACGTCATCCGCTCAGGCCTCGGCGCCCTCCTCGACGGCACCGAGCGACCCGACGGCACGCGGGACTTCCGGCACTTCGGCCTCGGCTTCCTGCGCCTGCTCGGGGAGCACGACATCGCGATCCCCTCCGGGTACGGCCTGCTCATCAAGTCGCTCGCCACGGTCGAGGGCGTCGCGCGGGCGCTCTACCCGCAGATCGACATCGTCGCCACCGCGCAGCCGTTCACCACGCGCGTGCTCGCGCAGGCGATGGGGGATCCGGCGCGGTTGGCGGAGCGCATGCCGGCGGCGGTCAGGGCGGCCCTACGCGAGCTCGTCGTCTGAGCAGTCCTCGGTGGGCTCCCCGGCAGGCTCGGCGCCGAGCATCGCGTTCATGCTGCCGCTGCGGAAGCCCTCGAGGTCCTGCGCGACGAACATGAACCCCGCGGCCTTCACCGCCGCGGTCACCTGGTCGCGCAGCTCCCAAGCGCGGTCCATCTCCTCGGGCTCCACCTCGAGCCGGGCGACGTCGCCGTGCGCGCGCACGCGGAACTGCCGGATGCCGAGGGAGCGCAGCGACTCCTCGGCGCGCGCCACGCGGCCGAGCGCTTCGTCGGTGATGGGCGTGCCGTAGGGAAAGCGGCTCGCGAGGCACGCCGCCGATGGGCGGTCCCAGGTGGGCAGCCCGAGCTGCTGCGAGAGTTCGCGCACCTCGGCCTTGTGGAGACCCACCTCCAAGAGCGGGCTCACCACGCCGTATTCGCGTGCGGCGCGTCTTCCCGGCCGGTGATCGGAGGCGTCGTCGGCGTTGGTGCCGTCGAGCACCCACTTGATGCCGCGCGCATCGGCCACGTGCCGCAGCAGGCTGAACATCTCGGCCTTGCAGTAGTAACAGCGATCGGCGGGATTGGCCGAGAAGCGCGGGTCGGTGAGCTCGTACGTCTCGACCTCGATCAGCTTGAGGCTGAGCTCGGCGGCCGTCGCGCGCGCGTCGTCGATCTCGCGCTGCGGGTGGACGTCGGAGATGGCGAGCACCGCGAGGCAGCCGTCACCGAGGACGACCGTGCTCGTGAACGCGAGCAGCGTTGAGTCCACGCCCCCTGAGTACGCGACGAGCGCGCTGCCGAGGTTCTTGATGCGATTCCGAAGGCGATCGTACTTGAGCGAAAGCACGCGTGGGATCCCCTGGATACGGATGGCCGACCACTCAATACTGCCACGTAGCCTGCGGGTGTCAAAGACCTTCCGGCTGTGCGCCGAAGCGCGCTGGGGAATAGAGACCCTGTGGGCGACGGTGAAGGAGTGAGCCATGGCGGACGAGACCCGTTCCGACGCGACGATCGAGCATCTGGCTGCCGAGGGGCGCACGATCGAGCCTCCCGAGGAGTTCGCGCGGCGCGCGACCATCGGCACCGAGGACACGTATCGTGTGATGTACCGGCGCTCTCTTGAGGAGCCTGAGCAGTTCTGGCGCGAAGCCGCTGAGCAGGAACTCGACTGGATCGAGCCGTTCGACACGGTCATGTCGGGCGGGTTCGAGGACCTCGACTACCGCTGGTTCGATGGCGGCGTTCTTAACGTGGCCGCCAACTGCCTTGACCGGCACCTGGGCACGTGGCGCAGGAACAAGGCCGCGCTCATCTGGGAGAGCGACGACGGGCACACCAAGACCTACACGTACCAGCAGCTGCACTACGAGGTGAGCCGCTTTGCGAACGTGCTTAAGAAGAAGGGCGTGGAGAAGGGTGATCGCGTCGCGATCTACCTGCCCATGATCCCCGAGCTCCCCATCGCGATGCTCGCCTGCGCACGGATCGGCGCCATCCACTCGGTCGTGTTCGGCGGCTTCTCGTCGAGCGCGCTCAGGGAGCGCATCCAGGACTGCTCGGCCAAGATGCTCATCACCGCCGACGAGGGTATTCGCGGCGGGCGCAAGGTGGCGCTGAAAGTGGCGGCCGATGAGGCCCTGTTCGAGTGCCCGAGCGTGGAGTCCTGCGTCGTCGTGCAGCGCGGCGCGGGCGACGTGGACATGGAACCCGGGCGCGACACCTGGTGGCATCAGGAGATCTCGGCGCCCGAGGTGCGCAAGCCCTGTGCGCCCGAGCCCATGGCGGCCGAGGACCCGCTCTTCATCCTCTACACGTCGGGATCGACCGGCAAACCGAAGGGCGTGCTGCACACCAGCGCGGGATACCTGCTCTACTCGGCGCTCACGTTCAAGACGGTGATGGACTACCGGGACGAGGATGTGTACTGGTGCACTGCCGACATCGGCTGGGTCACCGGCCACAGCTACATCGTGTACGGACCGCTCGCCGCGGGGGCTACCTCGCTCATGTTCGAGGGCGTGCCCACGTATCCCGACCCGGGGCGGTTCTGGGCGGTGGTGGAG
>NPIE01008131.1_pt1 | contig 12671 bp, 9 predicted proteins | sample 8637661 | NCBI WGS metagenome assembly NPIE01 (sample SAMN07420842, study PRJNA396082) | bioreactor metagenome | isolation source: sample BA12 brine-fed electro-methanogenic bioreactor BA | place: Japan: Kochi | collected 2016-12-09 | reverse complement strand
TTGGGCTTGAGTAAATTAAGAGCATCAATTAAATTCACAGTACTTAGAATAAATTCGATTTCTTTTGGACAGCTGTGAATAAAATGAATAATTCACATTTAGCCGATGTTAACTTTTTCTGAGTCGATTATCGGATGCTTTCCTTTCGGTGCAGTTTTCTTAGATACCATTGGGGTTATCAAATCATGCAATAATATATATGCCAACCATTTTAGACAAATCTCGGAAGAAATTATAGATAAAAGTATTTTATCATTACTACAAAATCACATAACCGAAAACAATATATCTTTAGGTGTTTATTTTAAAACCAAGCTAAAGCAAAAAATGATTGAATTTAAGTGAACTTTACTTCCAGCATTCCTTCTAAGCTTTCTTTTAGAAGTTCCTTGATAACCCCATCCATGCCCATCAAGTCTTCATAGGTTTTTGCATTTTCTATTTTGCTAAAAAATTATTAATAACATCTTTTGATAGTTTTTTAGATTATGCTCCAGTGTCTTTGTTAATAAAATAAATTTAACGCAAAGAATATCTAACCAACAAATTTTTTACAATCGCAATGGCTCGTCGGGCTAAACCCTTCTCCCCATTGCGATTTTATAGATTTACACAAATGATCTTAAGCTACCACGCGGGTTACTGTAAAATCTTCCTTTTTTTTACAACTCTTCATAAATGCTACTCTGTTAACTCACTGATAACCGTACCACCTCCCATCATTGCAGGAAGTTTGCTTTCGGTTTTGACAATTTTTTTGTCTTCTTTTGTAATCCACATAATTGTTCCGGTGTTATCATCTTCTACCGGAGTAACTTCTACTTTGAAAACATTATAAGATTTACCATTTAGTTCAAAAACTTCTTCACCAAGAACAGTAACCGATAAAGGTTTAACATTTCCACCCATCATATCAAACTGATCGATTTGGATAGAGTAATTTTCCGTAAGAGGGAGAGAAGCAACAGCAAGTTCCGTTCCGGCGCCATCGGTTAATACCGGCGAATCGACTTTTACATCAATCGGCATTTGTTGTGGACCGGCCGAGATTAATCCTTTAATTTTCTCTTTACCAAATTCGACGTTAATTTTTGCCATCGCTTGCTTAGCCGATCTTTTTACCGGCAATAAGTTTCTTCCATCTACATAAAGTGTATCTGCTCCTGCCATCATTCCGGTTGCTTCGTCAATAACCATAATCACTTCTTGATCATCTAATTTTGTTTTGGCAAACTTTCTACTCATGTTCATATTCATCTGCTGCCCTCGAGCATCGATGGTTATTAAATAATTTACCGTGTCCATATTAATAGCAGAGGCATCAAACTCACTTACTTTTTCAACACTCGAAGTTTTCTTTTCGGGAAGAGTGACCGTTTTAATATCTACTATTATTTCTTCGTATCGCTTTTTAATTTCATCTCTTAAATCTTCTTGATACCTTCCACCAAGATGCTCGGCAAAGAATTTTTCCATTGCATAAAACATAGCAAGACGATTTTCTAATCCGGCAAAACCATGTCCTTCATCTTCGGCAAGCATATACTCGACATCTCTTCCGAGATCACGCAGTGCAACAACAATCTGATCTGATTCGGCTACTTTAACTCTCGGATCATTTGCACCTTGAACAACGAACAAAGGTTTCGTAATATTTTCAGCATAGTTCAACGGCGATTGCTCTTCTAACATTTTCAACTCTTCCGGGTCGTCCATATCACCGACTCTCACATCAAATATTTTTTTCATTGGTGCCCAGTATGGTGGAATTGAATTTAATAATGTGATGATATTTGAAGGGCCCACTATATCAAATCCGGCTGCATATAATTCGGGAGTAAATGCGAGCCCGGCTAATGTTGCATAACCTCCGTAAGAACCGCCTGAGATAGCAATCTTTTCGGGATCGGCGATCTCCTCTTCAATTAACCATTTAACGGCATCGGAAATGTCGTGCTGCATTGCACCTCTTCCCCACTCTTTATTACCGGCGTTTAAGAATTTTTTTCCGTAACCGGTTGAACCTCTAAAGTTTGGCTGCAATACTGCATAACCTCTGTTTGCCAAGAATTGTGCAACAGGATTATATCCCCAATAATCACGTGCCCAAGGACCGCCGTGAATAAAAAGTACGGTAGGTAAATTTTTTGATGGAATACCCTTAGGTAATGTTAAATAAGCAGGGATTTCCAATCCGTCACGTGCTTCATATCTAACGGGTTTCATTGTTGCTAAATGTTCTATTGGTAAATCCGGATTAGAATTGTAAAGTAATTCTACTTCTCCGGTATTTCTATCAAATACATAAACCGAACCGGGATCAACATCACGAGAAACAGACACTAACCAAATTTTTTCATCACTGGTAGTAGAGCGGATTGAAACTTCACCATCCGGTAACTGCTGTTTTAGTTTATTATAATCTTCTTCGAATTCTTTGTTCTTAAAATAGATTCTTCTTTTATCACCAATATATGATGTGTAAATTAATTCATTATTAACATCGGAGAAAAATGCACCGCCAAAATCAACTTCATCAAGCGGGTCTTTTTCGATAAACTCAATCGTATCGTCATCTAAGTTATAAAGCATTAATTGTGTCTTGTCTAATTCGTCACCCTTGTTTGTGATTAAATAAAAACTGTTACCATCGGGAGTAAATCTTAAAGGTGAGGCAGATTCTTCGTTATTAACACTGTAAATTTGCACTAATTCATCACCTTCAATTTTCAGAATTTCACTTCCTCCATCCGGCAGCATACGTACGCCTAATCTCAAATTACCATCAAGATCAACAGACCAGCCAAGAACGTTTTGATCATTCTGCCACAGCAATTCTCTGCTTCCATTTGTCAAATCAAGTTTATAAACATCGTGTAATTGCGGGTTGCGGTCATTAAGGCCAATGACAATTGTATTGGGAGTATTTTGGGGTACCGCGTAAATCTGAGCTCTTACATTTTCATACGGCGTTAAATCTCTTGCTTTAGGTACCGGATCGCCATCAGCCGTGGGATCAACAGAATAAACTCTAAAGTTTTCATCACCTCCTTTGTCTTGAACAAACAAAACATATTTGCTGTCAACCGACCAGAAATATCCTCGTATTGGTCTTGTTGAATCTGCAGTTAAAGGACGTGCATTCTCAAACGGTTCATCAAATTCTTTTACCCAGATGTTTCTAACATTATTGAATGGTTTAATGAATGTAATGTACTTACCATTTGGTGAAATTTGAGCGCCGGAAATTTCAGGATCACCAAAGAAAACCTCTCGGTCAATCAATGGCGGCAGTTGTGCAAAAATTTGTGTTACATAAACAGTAACAAGAATTAAAATCAATCTTAAGCTTTTCATTATGGTATTCCCTCCAGTTTTTGTTAACCCTCTTTTTGAAGAAGAAATTGTAATACTTAATATAATTCGAATTATACAAAAAAAATATTTGAGACTCATTATCATTCGAACAATTCGGGAACGACAGCTATTTAGTTAATGATTTTGATTTCGATTTTTCCCAAAAGTTTTAAACAAATTATTATCTTGCTTCCCAGTTTTTTAGAAACATAATAACAAAAATAGGTTAATCGTGAGAAAACAATTTCATTTATTTTTAGCAGGATTTTTATTCATAATAGTAACCAGTATTTACCCTTGTACAAATTTTATAGTAACAAAAGGTGCATCAACAGACGGTTCTGTTCATATTTGTTATACGGCGGATTCATACGGATTTTATGGTGAATTATATCATTTCCCGGCAGCTAAATATCCTGAAGGAGCAATGCTGGATGTCTTTGAATGGGATAGTGGGAAATTTCTTGGGCAAATTAAACAAGCTCGTGAAACTTATAATGTAATCGGCAATATGAATGAATATCAAGTTGTAATCGGCGAAACAACTTTCGGTGGAAGACGTGAACTTAGAAACCGCGAGGGAATTATAGATTACGGCAGTTTGATTTACATTACTTTGCAAAGAGCTAAAACAGCACGTGAAGCTATCGATATTATGACAAGCCTCGTTGATGAATACGGTTATTGCAGTTCAGGTGAATCTTTTTCTATTGGGGACGCTGACGAGGCATGGATTTTGGAAATGATAGGAAAAGGTGAAGGAAACAAAGGCGCTGTTTGGGCTGCTGTTAGAATTCCGGACGGCTATGTTTCCGGTCATGCAAACCAAGCACGTATTACAACAATAAAGTTGGATGACCCCGAAAATTATCTTTACTCTCCGGATGTAATTTCATTTGCCCGAGACAAAGGCTATTTCAACGGTGATGATTCTCAATTCAATTTTTCAGATGCTTATGCCCCTTTGGATTTTGGAGCTATTAGATTTTGTGATGCACGGGTTTGGTCACTCTTTAGAAGAGTAAACAGCGAGATGGATGAATACCTTCCATACATTAAAGGCGAATCACTCGAAAGAATGCCGCTTTACATTAAACCGGATAAAAAACTTTCCACGCACGATGTAATGCACTTGATGAGAGATCATTATGAGGGTACGGAATTAGATATGACAAAAGGAATTGCAGCCGGAGTTTATGACATGCCTTATCGCTGGCGACCGCTTGTGTGGGAATATGAAGATGAAAATTATTTTCACGAAAGACCAATCTCAACTCCCCAAACAGCTTGGTCGTTTGTTAGCCAGGCAAGATCTGATCTGCCACGAGAAATTGGCGGAGTATTTTGGTTTGGAGTTGATGATACATATTTCACTGTTTATACGCCGATGTATGCATCAATTACAAAAACACCTTATAACTATAGTGAAGATGTTGCATCACTTTCTGAATTTAGTTGGGATTCTGCTTTTTGGGTTTTCAATTTTGTATCAAATTTTTCTTATCCAAAATTTTCTATTGTAATTAACGATGTACAAAAAGTACAAAACGAATTGGAAGGAAAATTCCTTTCTCGTCAAGCGGCAATTGAGGATGCAGCATTATCGTTTTACAAAGACTCACCAGGCAAAGCAGTTGATTATCTTACAAACTATTCAAATGAAATGGCTGACTTAACCATTAAACGATGGAAAAAGCTTGGTGAGGATTTAATCAAAAATTACATCGACGGTATTGCAAAAAACGAATATTATAGACCGAAAAATATTGGCTATCCTGATGAGTTTAAAAAACTCATTGTTGAAGAAAGCGGCGATAAATATAAAATGAAAAAACTTTCTACCGAAATTGAACGAGAATACATCACCGCAAAACAAAATGCGGATAAATTGTTGGATGAAAAAAAATATGTTGAAGCTAAAAAGGCATTTGAAAAAATATTAGAGATAAAACCGGGAGATGAATACGTAAAGAGACAAATTCTATTGATCGATGAAACACTTACAAAAATTGATGAACTCCATAATGAAAAATTTAATTCAAAGCCTTCCAAACTTATTAGTCATTAATTAAAAAGGCGACTCGATTGAGCCGCCTTAATAAAATGAACTAAAGAATTACATGTAGAGACTACTCGGTGAGTCGTCTCTCTTATGAAATTTACTTCAACAGCACCATCTTCCTTGTCTGGGAAAAATTACCCGAACTAAGTTCATCCGAATGGATCGCAATGCGATAGAAATAAACACCGCTTGGTAGATAGCTTCCGTCAAATTCAATTTCGTAACTGCCGGGTTGCATTGGTTTGTTTAGTAGTGTTTTTATTTCTCTGCCGAGGATGTCATATACAACTAACTTGGTTTGTTGTAAAGACGCCTTATAAGGCGTCTCTACGCTCGGGATTGTAAATTTTATTTTTGTAGTTGGGTTAAACGGATTTGGGTAGTTTTGATGCAAAACAAAATCTGTGGGTTTTTCTTCATCCTTTATTTCTTTTACCGAGGTTACTCTAAATGTATCCACAAATGTCATTATCCCAAACTTAGTACCAATGTATATATTTCTCGGTGATTGGTTGTCTGCTTTAATTAGGTTTACTTCACTATCGTAAATCTTTTTCCAGTTTTTACCGTTGTCTTCAGTTAAATACAAACCGCCATTCGAAAAATTGTTTGTTAAGGGTTGACCGAAATTATACAACCCGACATAAAACCTTCCATGTTTATTTTTGTCAAACAATATCGAGGATACTGAAACAATATTTTCCATTTTCTGAAGTGAACTATCATTATATTCCCAACTCTTACCTTCATCCATAATTTTTATAAGAGAAGATTTATCTATTTCCGGCTCTGTATGATTTATCCCTAAATACAAGGTTGACGGGTCTGTTTCTGAGGTTACTATTGTATTAAACCTCGCATCATTATTATCAATTGAATCTATACTAAAAATCTCTTCCCAACTTTCTCCCAAATCAATACTCTTGTATACCTCATCGTCTGAGATATTCAATGCATAAATAGTATTGTCGTCTTTTCCGTCAAAGGCAAATTGATCTGCTCTTTCGTTTAATTTAATTTCCCATGTCTGCCCACCATCCGTACTTTTATAAAGAGCATTTTTTCCATCTCCATCCCACCACGATTCAGTCGATCCGGCAAATAGCACATTTTCAACTCTCGGGTGATAATCAATTGTTCTTACATATTGAAAATACTCCCCAAAAGACCAGCTTTCTCCACCATCTGTTGTCTCAAAATATCCTTCTTCTATTGTTGCTATTATATTATTACCATCCGCCGGGTTTATACTGAAGTGTTTGAACTTAATATTTTCCCAGGGTGAATTAAATACCGGATGAAACCAATCAGTTCCTCTATTTGTACTTCTCATTGCTCCCCAGCCGTATTGTCCCGATATTATATGTTCCGGATTAGAGGGGTCTATATAAATATCTTCGACATCAGTGTATGCAAGATTTGTTAAAAACCAATTATCTCCTCCGTTTGTTGTTTTATATACACCAAGACTCCCAATCCCGGCATATAACTCTTCCGGGTTTTGCGGATTCATCTTTAACGTGTTTGCCGTTACAAAATCACCTTCAATTCCGTGTACAATGCTCTCCCAGTTTTCTCCTTCATCAGTTGTTTTTAATATACCTCCCTCAGGTGCAAATGCATAATCACCAATACTTGCATAAAGGGTGAGCGTATCTTGCGGGTTCAATGCAAAACTTGTTATATTTGAGGCGTCAAGAAGCACACGCCTTGTTTTGCCGCCATCCTGGGACTTAAATATATCCCCCCCCCATATATATATTGTATTTCTATTTATAGGGTTAAATTGAATATTATAGACAAAGTCGGGAAAATACTCATTGCTTGTTTTTTCCCAGCTTATCCCGGAATCAGTACTCCTATATAAAAAACCATCATTGGCTCCCATATACATTAATGAAGTATCTACCGGGGAAACCGCGAGAGAATAAATTTTGAAATCGAAGGAGTTAAGAAAAAACCAAGTTTCTCCCAGATCATTACTTCGCCAAAGTTCGTTCTGCTTTCGTATTCTGTAAACTATATCTGAATTAAGCGGATTAAAAGTAATATATGGTTTAGCAGCCTGCCCTGATACTTCAACAATATTCCAGCTAGTTCCATAGTCTGTGCTTTTCAAAGTATTCCCGCCAAAAACAAATATTGTTTCCGGACTATCATAAGGAAGGCTAATTTGATAAACCTGAGTTGTAAGGTAAGTTTTAACAGGATACATGGTATTGCCGTAATCTTCAGATCTAAAAAGCGCTCCGTACCAGGTTGCTGCATAAACTATATTTGGTGAAGTAGGATGAACGGCTAATTGATCGCCTCTTACAAATCCGCCGGGCGGTCCAATAAGTTTTGGTATTTGTGAATAGGTTATTATACTTAGCAATATCAAATAAAATATTTTTCTCATTTTTCTACCATTCTTGTAAAAATAAGTGCACAGGTTGTAAATTACCCATGCTCGTAATTGATAGATACCGGTTTTGCCCCGATCAAAAATCGGGACAAACCGGTATGACAAACAATTTATGTAATCTGCAACAGACTCAAGGTGCGGGCATGCTATTTACAATTACGACATTTGTGGCCAAAAATTTGGACCTAACCACGAAATGATATTTGTGCTAATCCGTAATGTCAATCCATTCAAACATAGCGCTATTCTTTAAATGATTAAACACATCGAATATGTTGGAACTTTCCGCAAGTTTCAAGTCAATAATACCGAGCATATTTTCTCTTTTGATTTTTATCCCCAAAGCTTCACACACTTTGTCTAAAGCTTCACGTGGAAAAGTATCTTTGAGTTTAACAGAAAGAGATGTTTCATCAAGTAAAAATTTTGATTCTGTTTTGTTGTCTACAACATACCAGTTTTTGTCTTCTTTCACATATTGCTTGCCTTCAATAAACTTACTTTCAGTTTGAGCAAAAAGCGAAAGAGTGAATAAGAAGAAAAAGAAACCAAGAAGTTAGAGTTGTTGAGCTTTTAATGACACGATGGACCTCCTCTTTTTATAGATATGACAATACAACCTGCTTTTTTAAAAATTTAAAAGCAATATCAAAAAGAGGGTTAATATAAAATTAATATTAGGCTAATCTTTTGAATTGAGTGGCTCTAGAATGCGATATTTGTTAAATTTTCAATTACTATGAGAATATGAAGAATCAAAATAAGGTAAATCTTGATTTTATTTAATTTATATTAAATAATAGAATATAATTAAAAAAGGCGACTCGATTGAGCCGCCTTAATAAAATGAACTAAAGAATTACATGTAGAGACTACTCGGTGAGTCGTCTCTACGGGATAAATAACTATTTCACCAAATTCATCTTAATAGTTTTCATGAAGTTGCCTGCAGTTAATCTTGCAAAATAAATACCGCTGGCTGCTCGGTTACCTAATGCATCGGTACCGTTCCACTTAGCTTGATAATTACCCGGTTGATAAACTTCGGAATCAACCAAAGTTTGAACTAAAGCACCGCGAATATCATAAACTTCTAATCTAACTTTTGCTTGTTCCGGAATTGAAAAGCGAATTTGTGTTGTCGGGTTAAATGGATTAGGATAATTTTGTTCGAGTTGATAATTCATAGCAACACCACCTCTATCCTCAACCGATGATGCACCGTGGGGATCTCCGTGACAGCTTACACAATTCATTCTTGTCATTACATTATTGAAAAGATTTGCACCGTGGCAAGCAAGACAAGTTGTCATCTCAGTCGGATCCGTGTAGGTTGGTGTAAAAGTCTGAGCAAAATATGCATTTAATAACTCAGCAACTTTTGCAGCCGTATCACCTGCTACTCTTGCACATCTTTCTTTTCTTTCGATATCACTAACTTTTTTACCGGCGGCTATACACCACTCGGTTACAGAAACGTGACAAAGTGGACTTCCTGAGATATTTTGAGGAAGTTCACCTTCATAATTTTTCGTTTCATAATCGAATGCATTTGCGGCATCAGTAGGAAGTTCTTCCGAGCAATACCATCCCCATAATTCAGAGATGAGCGGACCGGAATCAGCTTTACCAACAACAGTACTAATCACTGCAGCCCCACCGTTAGGTGTTCCGCACAATGAACCCCAGCCAACACCACCGCCGCGACCATATAACATAATCTCCATCGGTATATTCGTCCATGGTTCACCGATTTTTTCCTTCAACAGCTCTATAAAAGAACCAAAAACACCCGAACAGCAATCTTTCTCATTCCAATATAGGTAGTGAGCTTTTGCTCTTGCTTCATCGGGATCAATTGTAACATAAGGAAGAGGCCAAGCAACATCTGCAGTTCCGCCGAATAGTTTTCCGTTTGTAACCGCATTCAAACCTGCAACACCAACAACAGCACCAACAGCATATTTTGATGTGTTGGTTAAAAATTCTTTTCTTGTCTGTTTTTTGTTCATTGCAACTCCTGTTTGATTTTGACTAAATGAGTTCTTATTTGTGTAATGATTTCTTTAATTCTTTCAGAATCTTTATTTCCTTTTTTAATTTTTTCAAAAAACTGCAATGACTTACTCGGTTCGCAGTAAAGCCAAAGGATTCCCATCTTTAGGTTTAATTCAAATTCATTTTTGAATTCTAATAAGGGTAGGTTATCGTCAATAATTTCCGGACATGGACAATCATCTTTCTCGGGATTTGTGTCTGTAATTATTTCTATATCATCGGTTACAAGTTTATAAAATGTATCAAATGCTTTTTGTAGTTGATCGGTCTGCAAATAACAGATAATTAATTTCTTTGCAATTCTGTTTGGGCTTGAGCTTTTGTCTAACTCAGATTCCAACTCCCTGCATGATTCGGCATACCTTCTTGCCAAAAAATATTGATTTCCCAGCATTTCACTCATAACATGGTGTTATAAGCAACATATATGCCGTTAAAATTCTTTAATTATCAATAGAATATATTGTTGCTGGCAATGTGCGGATGCAACATTATGCAACAGACTGCTGGGAAAATCTTATTTAGAAAGGATTTATTACGAATGCAACGGTATGAATAGATGCAACACTTTGCAACACTATTTTTCGTTTATGTTTTTTAATCGCCTGTGGATTGTACTTCTATCTACACCCAATATTTTGGCAACCTTGGTTTTATTCCAATGGTTTTTTCTGAGAAGCGAAAGTAATTCCTCAGCTTTTTCGTCTCTTTCGATTATTCGCGGACTTAAACTCTCTCTACATTTTTCCATAGGACGAATATGCGGCGGTAGACAGCATAAGCAAACCGAATCACCTCTTTTTGAACGGACGAAAGAATATTCGATTGCGTTTTCCAATTCTCTTACGTTACCGGGCCAAGTATAATTTTGAATTAATTCTGCCGTATCGGGAGCAATCTCTTTAATATTTTTATTGTACTTAGCGGCATATTTATCTACAAAAAATTGCGCCAGCAATAAAATATCTTCTCCCCTTTCTCTTAAGGGAGGAATGTTGATCGGCAAAACATTCAATCTGTAAAATAGATCTTCTCTAAATTTTTTGTGGGCAATCTCGTCCAATAAATTCTTATTAGTTGCCGCAATTACCCGCACATCAACTTTTCGCGTTTTACTTTCACCCACTCTTTCGAATGTTCCTTCTTGAAGTATACGAAGTAATTGAGCCTGAAGATGAAGCGGAAGTTCAGCGATTTCATCTAAAAAGATTGTCCCTCCGTCGGCAAGTTCAAATCTTCCTACCCGGTCTTTTACCGCATCCGTGAAAGCACCTTTAACGTGTCCGAATAATTCACTTGCGAGGAGATGTTCGGGAAGTACAGCACAATTGACTTTTACAAGCGGTTTGGAAGCTCGGCTGCTTGTTTCATGAATTGCATTTGCCACAAGTTCTTTACCGGTACCGGTTTCTCCCGAAATTAAAACCGTTGCTTCACTATCGGATATTTCTTTAATTGTATTGAATACTTCAAGCATCTGTTTGGATTTACCAACTATCCCTTTGAAATGTAAATCTGAACCGATTAGTTTTTCCAAACTTTTGTTTATCGAATCATCTCTAAAAGAAACTATACCACCAATTGGGTTATTCTCGTCGTCTTCAAGTACCGAAGCATTTACTTTTACCGGTAACGATTCTCCTTTTGAATTTACATAGGTAGCTTCAAGATCATAAACTTTTTTACCGGTCACTAAAACTTCGGCAATGGGACAAGAGATTTGACATTGATCTGAATTACAAAAGCTTCGGCAAACAGCTCCAATAAAATCATCTCGTTCTTTACCGAGTATTTTCTCCGCGGCTTTGTTCACAAAAATTAATTTGAATTCTTTGTCAACTACAAAGACCCCTTCGGCGAGTGAATCGAGTATGAATTTACTGTATTGGTTTATCATTCAATCAAATTAGAGAAATTTTGAGCATGTAAAATACACAAAATAAAATAAGTCTGACAAGTCATTTGGAGTACTCTAATTTGAAGATATTAACTCTTTAGTAGCGAAAAAGCATACAACATCTCTCTCCCTATCTGCTCAACCCTTTCGTCATATTTTTCTTCTTCTAATTCTGTTCCGTCAAATTCTTTCGGATCATCATAACGGATTGGAAATCTTGCTTCGGCACCAAATACAACGGGACAATTTTCATCCGCATCGGAGCAAGTCATTATTGCCGCAAAGTCTTTTTGAGGATTGTATTCATCCGAATAAACTTTTGAAAAACATTCAATAGGTTCTTTATCATCAGAATAGTAAACAAAGTATAACGGGTTATCCGAATCATCTTGTTTCTCTATTTTGAATCCGGCTTTTTCCATAGCTTTTACTGCGCGGGGATTAAAAGCCGTTGCTTCAGTTCCCCCGGAGTAGCATTGTATATTTGGAATTCCAAAATACTCCGCTGCAGTCTGTGCCCAAATTTGACTAATGTGGCTACGGCGGGAATTGTGTGTACAGATGAAAGTTAGATTTACTTCTTTTCCATCTTTTATTTTTTTTGAAATGTATTCTGCGAATTGATTCAACAATTCCTTACGCTCATTTGAGATCAAGTCAAATGAACTTTTCAGTTTATCTATTTTTGTTTCTATATCTTTTAAAACCGTCATAACTTTACTTCCTTTTTATAAATAATAATGTATTTAATGAAAACACATTGTCATTCTGAATGAGTCGCTGTTTGACGAATGAAGAATCTCAATCTATGTTAAAGTGAGATTCTCGCATAGCGATACCTTCGGTATTCACTCCACTTCGTTCCGTTCAGAATGTCTATTAAGAAAAAG
>NPIE01022161.1_pt1 | contig 12672 bp, 15 predicted proteins | sample 8637661 | NCBI WGS metagenome assembly NPIE01 (sample SAMN07420842, study PRJNA396082) | bioreactor metagenome | isolation source: sample BA12 brine-fed electro-methanogenic bioreactor BA | place: Japan: Kochi | collected 2016-12-09 | reverse complement strand
GCAAAAGAACAGGATATTCAAAAGATCGCCGTACAACATCACCATGCACACATTGCTTCGTGCATGGCTGAGCATGGTCTTAACGAAAAAGTGATTGGCATTGCCATGGATGGTGTGGGTTACGGGGATGACGGCAAAATCTGGGGCGGGGAATTCCTGCTGTGCAACCTGGTAAAGTATAAAAGAAAAATACATTTCGAATACATTCCCATGCCCGGCGGGGATGCCGCCACCAAAAATCCCTGGCGTATGCTTACGGGATATCTCTATCATTATTACGAAAATGATATTCCCTGGGACAAAATCCAATCTTTAACAGAAATCCCGGAGCATGAGAAAACACTCATACTCAACATGCTTCAAAAAGATATCAACTGTCCACGCACTTCCAGCGCCGGCAGGTTATTCGATGCAGTTTCCGCCCTGCTCGGGCTTTGCACAAATGCTTCCTTCCACGCGGAAGCACCCATGCGGCTGGAGGCAGCAGTGGAATCAGGGATTAATAACTACTATTCCTTCGGGCTGGACCATGTCCTCTCATTTAATGTTACATTCCGTGAAATGATACAGGATCTAAGCATGGGAAAATCCCCCGGAATGATCTCTGCAAAGTTTCACAACACCCTAATAAATGCTATCTTTGCAGCCGCTGAAAAGATCAGCCAGGCAAGCGGGGTCAGGAAGATAGCCTTATCGGGCGGGAGCTTCCAGAACAGGTACCTGCTAGCCGGTGTGGAAAAGAAATTGCGGCAAGCCGGTTATGAAGTATTTTCACAGGAAAAGTTCCCTGCCAACGACGGCGGACTGGCCCTGGGCCAGCTGGTGATCGCAGCAGAAAAAAGGAGGTTATCATGTGTTTGAGCATTCCTGCAAAAGTCGAAAAAATAGAAGGAGACAATGCCCTTGTTTCAGTTGGTGGCGCTACCTATAAAGCCAGCCTGCAAATGCTGGATGATGTAAAGCCAGGAGATTATATTCTTCTGCACACCGGATTCGCCATCCAGAAACTCAGTGCGGAAGAAGCAGAGGAATCCCTGAAAGTATTCGAAGAATTCGAGGCACTGAACCGCCAGCTTGATGAAGAAGAAAAAGAAAGCGGTCAGCGCATTACTTAAGCGGTTATTATGAAATACATTGATGAATACCGCGATAAGGAAATAGTAAAAAAGCTAATTGTTGAGATACGGAAAATATCCAAAAAAGATATCGCCCTGATGGAAGTCTGCGGCGGGCATACCATGTCCATACAGAAGTTCGGAATCCCATCCCTCCTTCCCTCCAACATCCGACTGTTATCCGGTCCGGGTTGTCCTGTATGCGTTTCACACCGTGGGTTTATCGACCGTGCCATTGCATTCAGCCGCTTGCAAGATACCATCATCACTACTTTCGGTGATTTGATCCGTGTGCCTGGATCAACCTCATCACTCGATAAAGAAAAAGCTTCGGGAGGAGACATCCGCGTAGTATACTCTATCCTGGATGCCCTGGACATAGCTCGCAAATTCACCGAGAAAAAAGTAATCTTTCTGGGCATTGGTTTCGAAACAACAGCCCCGGGCACAGCTGCCGGAATACTCACTGCCTCCAGGGAAAAGATCAGGAATTTTTACGTTTACAGTTCCCACAAGATCATGCCCCCTGCCATGGAAGCATTGATAGACGAGGGGGTGAAGATCAACGGCTACATTGCCCCGGGTCATGTGACCACCATCACCGGTCCCGAGATCTATCAGGCAATACCCCAAAAATTCGGGCTGGGTATAGTGATAAGCGGCTTTGAGCCGGTTGACCTGCTGAAAGCTATTTATATGCTTATTAAACAGCATGAAAGCGAAAAGCCTTCAGTGGAAATTGCTTATACACGTGCTGTGAAAGCCGGTGGCAACAAAAAAGCACAAGAAATGCTTGAAGAAGTATTTAATCTGCGGGATGACTGGTGGCGCGGATTGGGCATGATTCCGTTAAGCGGACTGGGAATCAGTGGAAAATATGAGGCTTTTGATGCGGAAAAACAAATTTCAGTGGAAGTGGAACCCACCCGTGAAGACAAAGGATGTGTATGCGGGGAAATTCTGAAAGGATTGAAAACCCCGAAGGATTGTAAATTGTTTGGAAACGTTTGCAGCCCCAACAACCCGGTGGGTGCCTGCATGGTTTCCAACGAGGGGTCATGCCAGGCCTTTTACAGATACAACAGGTAATAAAAGATGAAAGAGAAGATACTACTGGGACACGGCAGCGGAGGGCAAATGACTCATGACTTGATCAAGGACATCTTTGTTAAGTATTTTCACAATGAGTTTCTGGGTCCTCAATCAGACAGCAGCATATTGCCTGTTCAAACGGAAAAGATCGCCTTCACCACCGATAGCTTCGTAGTTGATCCCATATTTTTCCCAGGTGGGGACATAGGAAAACTCGCCATTGCGGGCACGGTAAACGACCTGGCTGTTTCAGGAGCGAAGCCCCTTTACCTGAGTTGCTCTTTCATCATCGAGGAAGGCCTGTCGATGAAGATACTGGAGAATATCGTACGTTCGATGGCTGACGAAGCAAAAAAGGCAGGTATCCTGATCACGACCGGGGATACCAAGGTAGTCGACAGGGGCAAATGTGACAAGCTTTTCATCAATACCACGGGTGTGGGTGAACTTCTAGAAGAATACGCGCATATCAGCAGTGGGGCCGGGATCCGGCCTGGAGACAAGATTATCATCAATGGATCCATTGCCGACCACGGCATGGCCATCATGGCAGCGCGAAACGACCTGAATATCCAATCAGCCATAACTTCCGACTGTGCCTGTTTGAATGGCCTGATCGCTGAAGCGATGTCAGCAAGCAAGAATATTCGTTTCATGCGGGATGCCACTCGTGGCGGACTGGGAACCGTTTTATCAGAACTTGCCTCCGGCAGAAACTTTGGTGTGCACATCGAAGAAGATAAGATTGTTGTAAAGGAACATGTGAGGGGCATTTGCGAGTTGCTGGGCTTCGATCCCATTTATGTAGCCAATGAAGGTAAAGTACTGATGGTGGTAGCAAGGGAAAATGCAGATGAAATCATTGAAAGTATGAGAAAAAATCCTCTGGGTAAAGAAGCAAACATTATAGGAGAAATTATTGAAGACCATCCAGGAAAAGCCTGGGTCACCACGGAAATTGGTGGTAAACGCCTGATAGATATGCTGGCCGGGGAGCAACTTCCCCGAATTTGCTAAATTCCGTATTCGCGTGTGTATTTTCGAATGGCCGATTCCAGATCCTCGAACATCACATAATGATTCTTGCAACCATTCCGGGAGCATATACTTACCACCCCGCCAATCTCAATGTTGAATTTAACCATGGGTGCATCACAAACCTGGCATATGATCAGGGTGTTCAACTTTTCCTTACAATGTGGGCAATAAAATTCGACCACTTCCTCATGGGCAAATTGAAGGTCTGTTTCATGATCATAGCAACCATAGGTTGAGCACAACCACATCATACCACGCTTATCATTGCCCACTACCTCAACCCTCACACTTGGCATATCATTGACCATGTGATTGTAATCCATCAGTGAATGTCTGCACTTCAAACATTTCAGATTAAGTGAAATTTGTTTTGCCATGCGATCCCTCCTATTTGTTGGTTTATTATTTAAAAATATTAAAATATGTAAGCTAAAGCAAGAGCCTGCATCAGTATAGAATTATTCTAAATAGTAAATATTACTGAACACCAAATACTTACTGCAACTAATCAGTTATCAGGCTGCAGATCCCGAATCAATTATGCTGTACTGATAGCATTCCAGAAGGTGAATAATATTCGTAACTTTGCGCCTGTTAAAAACTAAAAAAGATAAATTATGTGCGGCACTTGTGGATGCGGAGAAGAAAGATCCGTCAGCATTAGGAAACCCGGAGAGGTCAGTGAAAACAAGCATGAACACACTCACACCCATTCCCATGATCATGAGGGGTATCATCATGAACACGGGCATAGCCATCATCACCAGCATGATAACACACATGATCATGAACATTACTTTCATCACAGTGACCATGCTCACGCGCATTCTCATGCGGATCACGACCACTCGCACGTTCGGGAGATACAATTGGAGATCAATATCCTACAGAAAAACAATCTGCTGGCCGAAAGGAACCGTGGATTTTTTGAAGCAAAAAATATTCTTGCACTGAACCTGGTCAGTTCACCAGGCTCAGGCAAGACATCTCTGCTGGAACGAACGATCAAAGAAAAGAAAGATCAGTTCGACTTTAACATCATCGAAGGAGACCAGCAAACCATGAACGACGCTAACAGGATAGAGTCTGCCGGGGCACCTGTGGTACAGGTGAATACCGGTTCCGGTTGTCACCTGGATTCAGATATGGTAAACAAGGCTGTGAAAAAACTATCGCCGAAAAACAATGCTCTGCTGGTGATTGAAAATGTGGGAAACCTGGTTTGTCCTTCCATGTTTGACCTGGGAGAGACCAAAAGGGTGGTGATTGTAAGTACCACCGAGGGAGAAGATAAACCCATCAAATACCCAAATATGTTCCAGTCATCACATCTGTGTATCATTAACAAAACCGATCTCCTCCCCCACCTGGATTTTGACCTGGACAAAATGATCGAATATGCAAAACAGGTCAATCCACAAATCGAATTCATACAGCTTTCAGTGAGAACCGGAGAAGGCATGGATGCCTGGTATGCCTGGCTGGAGAAGAACAGGAAGTAGTTTCACGGCTTGGCCACGGAGACGATGAAGACGACAAAGTTGACAGAGGCGACAAGGGCGACAAGAGCGACAGGATGGGCAAAGAGAACAGAGCCAAATGTGAATGGAAGATTGGAAAACTGGATGAGTGGGTGACAAGGAAACTTATAAAGAATTATAACGCTACAGCTTTGTTAACATTTCTTTGAAATCAATTCTATTAGTGAATCCCTGATCTTCAGTTAGCTGAGTTCGTTATTTTTTCACAATGTTAATTTATTAACAAATTCTTTGTTTTTTTGCAGACTGGGTTTAAATTTGCAGGGTACACTTTTCAATTTTACCGGAATGGACAAAAACAAGATGAAACACCTCCCTCATAAAACAATCGAACGACTGAGCCAATACCGCAGGGCATTGCTCTTATGTCATGCCCAGGGGCAAACACATATATTTTCCCATGAGATCGCCAAGATCCAGCATATTACGGCCGTGCAGGTAAGGCGGGACATCATGTTAATCGGTTATACTGGTACATTGCGCAAAGGCTATAATATCGAAGAGCTGATCGCACTGATCGGAAAGATCCTGGATACGGAGGAAGGTATCAAAGCCTGCGTGGTTGGCATCGGCAACCTGGGACGTGCTTTCATCAATTATTTTAAAGGCAAAAGAACCAGGCTCTCCATTATAGCTGCTTTCGATAACAATCCCAACAAGGTTGTGAAGAATTTCTGCAATACAGAGACCTTCCACATTGATGACCTGGGAAAGATAGTGAAGGAAAAAGACATCAGTATCGGCATCATCACCGTCTCACCGGAAGCTGCACCTGAAATCACTGAAAAGCTTGTTAAGGCCGGGATCAAAGGGATTTTAAATTATACGCCCAAACCGGTCAATGTGCCCTCAAATGTTTACCTTGAAGAATATGATATGATCACTTCCCTTGAAAAAGTCGCTTTCTTTGTAAAAACACATAACGAGTAAGTGATCGTTCATTTTATCCGGAAGCACCTGTAACAGCTGTTACTGCAACTGTGCTGGCAATAGCGGCTTCCATTTCATGCAAGGCTTTATATACACTTTGGGAGATCTGGTTCCCTTGTGCAATGCTTTTCAGTTTTCGTTTGTTTTCCCTTAATTCTTCAGGCTCCCGGCCCAGCACCCGGTATATTCGACAGGCATAGATCAGGGAGAGCAACGCGGTATCCTTTTCCGGGATGTCAGCCGAATTTTTCAGTGAATGCTTCAGCCTTTCGATCAGTTTTTGCCTTGCCTTCTGATCCGCAATCCTGACAAGCTTGTAAGGAATTATCCAGAATTTTCTACTTTCAACCTTTACAAGCCCTTTGCTTTGCATACCCTCAAATAGTCGGAAACGTAACTTCCGCCCTTTGAAAGAATCGTTTGAGACCAGGTTCTTGATCCTGGGAGGCTTTTTGGCCTTGCTGATCCGGTGCAGCATTTCAGCCTCCACGCTACCACTGCTGGCACGATTGCTTTTAAGATTGACCCTTTTCCCTTCCAGATCAATCTTTTCTTCAAAAAACAGGTCCATCAGAATACTGCCCTGAAGGCCCACATTAAGCTTCTGCGTTGATACAATATACCTTGCTTTATCCGGATGAAGTGCAAGCAATAAAAAGCTTTCTGATAATTTTTCCATCTATCAATTGTGTTTGGATATAAAGTTAATAAATTCATACAAATTGTAAATAAAGGATTCTCAGGTCCTGCAATATGTTTAACTCGTCCCCTTTTACTATTTTTGCATTCAATTCTGCAAGGAGCATGAAAAAGCATCTGAAACATCCTGTATTCCGGATTATTTCCAGAGCTGCTGAGAACAGGCAAACTGAGGCTTATGTTATCGGTGGCTTTGTGAGGGATATTTTCCTCAAAAGGAAAAGCAAGGACGCTGACATACTGGCCATCGGCAGTGGGATTGAACTGGCCCGGGAAACGGCCCGTCTGGCAGGCCTTGCAAAACCCAGGATATTTAAGAATTTTGGCACGGCCATGTTGCAAATTGATCATTGGGAGATTGAATTTGTCGGTGCCCGGAAAGAATCCTACCGCAAGGATTCACGCAAACCCATCGTGGAAAACGGCAGCCTGGAGGATGACCAGAACCGCCGCGACTTCACCATCAACGCAATGGCTCTGAGCCTGAACGAGAAAAGCTACGGAACTCTGCTGGATCCTTTCAACGGCTTGCAGGATTTGGAAGACAAGCTCATTCGTACACCCCTGGAACCCATACTGACCTTTTCCGACGATCCCTTGCGTATGATGCGCGCCATTCGCTTCGCCACGCAATTGCATTTTAGTATTTATTCGGAAACCTTTGAAGCCATCCGGAAAAACGCCAGTCGTATTGAGATCGTTTCAAAGGAACGCATCCTTGATGAACTGAACAATATCATCCTGAGCGACAAACCTTCCACAGGTTTTAAACTGCTTCATGAGAGCGGCTTGTTGAAAATCATCTTCCCAGAATTCGAAGCATTGCGCGGGGCAGAACACATGGATGGTAAAGGGCACAAGGATAATTTTTACCATACCCTGGAAGTGCTTGACAAGCTTTCTGAAAATACCGAAAATCTCTGGTTACGGTGGGCAGCTATCCTTCACGATATTGCCAAACCGGCAACCAAACGATTTGAACCTGATACAGGATGGACTTTCCATTCGCATGAATTTGTCGGGGCTAAAATGGTACCCCGCATTTTTCGGAGAATGAAACTGCCTGTAAATGAAAAAATGCGTTTCGTTCAGAAACTGGTACAATTGCACCTGAGGCCCATTGCATTGACTGAAGAAAACGTAAGTGATTCAGCCATCCGGCGTTTATTGTTTGAGGCAGGGGATGACATCGATGACCTGATGTTGCTTTGCGAAGCGGATATCACATCAAAGAATCCGCGCAAAGTGAAGCGATACCTCAGAAATTTCAGGATGGTACGCCGCAAGTTACAGGAGGTAGAAGCCAAGGACCGCATTCGCAACTGGGAACCTCCCATCAGTGGTGACATTATTATCAAAACTTTTAACATCCAACCCAGCCGTGAGGTGGGCCGGATCAAAACGGCCATTCGAGAAGCTATCCTGGATGGACTGGTCGAACACGACTTTAAGAAGGCCTTCCACTATATGCTGAAGATTGGAACGGGAAAAGGCCTGGAACCAGTTAAAAAAATCGAAGATTTCCAGGAAGAAATGCAACATTGGTACACAAGCAAAGACCGTAAAGGCAAAGAACTACCTCTTGATAAAGGGAAAAAGGAATAATGAAAAACAAGTACCTCATCCTTATTTGCGGACCGACAGCCATTGGAAAAACGGACATTGCCATCCAACTTGCAAAACAGATGGATACAGAAATCATATCAGCAGACTCCCGGCAGTTCTATCGTGAAATGAACATCGGTACGGCCAGGCCTTCCTCTGAGCAACTGGGAGCAGCCAAACACCACCTGGTCGGGCATCTCTCCATTCACGATGTATACAATATTTCCCGTTTCGAAATGGACAGTCTTTCCATCCTGCGAGATCTGTTCAAAACACATGATCATGCCATCCTGTGTGGCGGAAGCGGCCTCTACATTAATGCATTATGCAGGGGGATCGATGACTTACCGGATGCGGATGACAGCCTGCGTAACCGTCTTAACCAACAACTGAAGGAGGAGGGCATATCCCCTTTGCAGTGCGAGCTGAAAGCACTGGACCCGGAATACTATGCAGAGGTTGACCTCAACAACCCCAAAAGACTCATGCGGGCAATCGAAGTTTGTCGACAGAGTGGCAAGAAGTATTCTGAACTGCGCAAAAACAAGAACATTAAGAGGGATTTCAATATCATAAAGATCGGACTCAATACTAAGCGGGAAATCCTCTATGAACGGATCGGCAGAAGAACAGAGCAGATGATTGCCAGCGGCCTGGTGGAAGAAGCCAGGGGACTTTATGAACAGCGGGAACTAAATGCTCTGAATACAGTGGGCTATAAAGAAATTTTTAATTATTTGGAAGGAAAATGGTCTTTGCCTCTAGCCATTGAAAAGATCAAAACCCATACCCGGCATTATGCAAAACGCCAGCTGACCTGGTTTAAAAAAGACCCCGGCATCCATTGGTTTAAACCCGATGAATTTGATAGGGTCCTACAATTTATAAAGCATAAAAATTAATGCATTTCTGCTAAGCATATCAATTTTTTTATACTTTTGTTTCGTATTTTTACGAAATACAAAATATGAAGAAGAAAATCACAAAAGAACAGGAACAATTTGCGCGTTATGCAAGAGCGTTGGCACATCCTGTAAGGGTTTACATCATGGGCCTATTGTCAAGTCAGAGTTGTTGCTTTAGCGGAGACCTGGCAGAGATTCTACCCATTGCGCGCTCAACACTTTCGCAGCATCTTAAAGAACTTAAGAATGCAGGCCTGATTCAGGGCACCATCGAATATCCCAAAATAAGATACTGTGTAAATAAGGAAAACTGGGATAAAGCCAGGGAACTTTTCCTTGACTTCTTTAGTGAAAGGAAAGGTGAAAAAACATTTTAAACTATTAGGCTGATTTTCTGATAATTTTTGAGAAAAAAATGGGGAATGATAACACATCGTATCACAAAACTAATCATCTAAACAAACAACATATTATGAAAATCAAAATCTTAGGAACCGGTTGTCCCAAATGCAACCAGCTTGAAAAATCTACCAGGGAGGTGCTTGGAGAGCTTCAACTTGATGCTGATGTAGAAAAAGTTGAAGATATCATGCAGATCATGAATTACGGCATCGCCTCCACTCCTGCCCTCGTAATTGACGAAAAAGTAGTGATCAAAGGAAGAGTTCCTGGCCATGAAGAGTTAAAGAAAATCATTAAACAGTAAAAACAAATCAAGATGAAAAGACTCATTTCAAGAATTTCAGGCCTTGCCATTGTGCTTAGCCTGGTATTTATTGCCTGCAATGCCCAAAACACGAAACAAGGAGGAGAAAGGCAGAAAATTGCCGCTGATGAAAACATTAAGGTGATGTATTTTCACTTTTCGCGTCGCTGCGCAACCTGCAATGCCGTGGAGGCAGAAACCGAAAATGCTCTAAAAGAACTTTATCCTGACGAGATGAAAGAAGGTAAGATCATTTTCAAATCTGTGAACCTGGATATGGAGGATGGTAAAAAAAGGGGTAAGGAATACGGAATCGATTCACAAAGCCTTGTGGTGATTAAAGATGATCACCAAACCGACCTGACCACCGAAGGTTTTATGAATGCCCGTACCAAACCCGAAAAGTTGAAAGAGAAAATCAGGGAAACCATAGAAGAATATCTTTAATAGAAAATCTTCATGGAGTTTTTACAATCAATTTTCGAAAACACGGAATGGCCGTTGATATCGGCATTCATTCTTGGTTTGATGACAGCCATCAGTCCGTGCCCCCTGGCTACCAATATCACTGCCATTGCCTTTATCAGCAAAGACATTGAGGACAAAAAGAAGGTATTTATCAATGGCCTGGTCTATACCCTTGGGAGGGCGATCAGCTATACCGCTCTCGGCATACTGATATACTTCACAGCCGGGCAACTTGAGGTTTCGGGCTTTTTCCAGAAATGGGGAGAGAAAATTTTGGGCCCTGTCATGATAGTGATCGGATTGTTTATGCTGGATGTGATTCGGGTTAAAATACCCGGCATGGGAAAGCTGAACGAAAACATGGAAAAAACCAGCCGGAAAGGCTATTGGGGCTTATTGCTGATGGGGATCGTATTTGCCCTGGCTTTTTGCCCTTATAGCGGTGTACTTTATTTTGCCATTCTGATACCCATGACTGTGGCCAGTGCTTCCGGCCTGTATTTACCTGTAATATTTGCTATTGGTACCGGCATCCCGGTGATCATCTTCGCCTGGCTGATCGCCTATACACTGAATGAAGTGGGATCTTTTTATAATAGGATCAAAGTATTTGAAAAATGGTTCCGGCGGATCGTGGCTGTGATCTTTATGGGTGTGGGCATTTATTATACCTTGATAATTTATTTGGATATGATTTAACAGCTTTGAAAAAAGCCTGAAAAGAGACTGAATATTATGAACTGGAGAAAGGAAATCAGAATACTGATATGGATGGCGTTAATCTTCCTGGCCGCATTTTTTATGCCGCTTGATGCGGCACGCTTCAGGGAAGCCATCATGGCCATGTTCGACCTGACCAAATGGTACGCCCAGGAACATGTGATCCTTTGCCTGCTGCCGGCTTTCTTTATTGCCGGTGTGATTGCTGTTTTCGTCAGCCAGGGCGCCGTGATGAAATATTTCGGGGCCAATGCCAAAAAATGGCTATCCTATACTGTTGCATCCGTTTCCGGAACCATACTGGCCGTGTGTAGTTGTACAATCTTACCCCTGTTTTCAAGCATTCATAAAAGAGGTGCAGGTCTTGGGCCGGCCATTGCATTTTTGTATTCAGGGCCGGCCATCAATATACTGGCCATCATTCTCACAGCCAGAATTTTGGGTTTTGAGATGGGTGTTGCCCGGGTGATCGGGGCCGTTGTATTTGCTGTTGTGATTGGAAGCATCATGTCACTCATTTACGGCAAAGAAGAAAAAGCAAAAAAAGAAGAGCAAATGAATATTCCACCCGTACCGGAAAAAAGACCGGTCTGGCAAACAGCCTTCCACTTTTTTGTACTGGTGGCCATTTTGGTTTTTGCCAACTGGGGCAAGCCTGGGGATGACACCACAAGCGGCACCTGGTATTGGATATGGGCACATAAATGGCATATTACTTCATTTTTTGCCTTGTTGCTTATTTACTCGCTTATTGCCATCCTGAAAATAAAATGGCAGTACGTTTTGGCAGCTTCTATTGCTACGGCTGCTTCGGCATGGATCAGCTCCTCCCCGCTTATCCCCATGGTAGTAGGAATCGCAGCTCTGAGCATCATTGCCCTGATGGATAAACGGGAACCGGAAAACAAAGAATGGACCATCGCCTCCTGGGATTTTGCCAAACAGATACTGCCTCTTTTGGCCATCGGGGTGCTGATAGCGGGATTTCTGCTGGGTTCCACCCATGATGATACGAGCATGGCCGGCATCATACCAAATGAGTGGATCGCAAATCTGGTGGGAGGCAACTCTGTTTTTTCCAATTTCTTTGCGTCCATCGTGGGTGCTTTTATGTATTTCGCCACACTTACTGAAGTTCCCATTCTGCAGGGCTTGATCGCTGCCGGAATGGGAAAAGGCCCTGCTTTGGCGCTTTTGCTCGCAGGCCCTTCATTGTCTTTGCCCAACATGCTTGTTATCCGTGGTGTGATGGGTACGCAGAAAACACTTGTTTATGTGTTACTGGTAGTGGTCATGGCTACTATTTCAGGCCTGTTATATGGAATGATTTAATAAAAAACAATGAACTCAATGTATCAAAATATGGGTATACAATGCGATCGGATCAGGCATCTTTCACCTGCAGAAACGATGGAATGCTGTAAAAAAGAAGCGATTCTGGTTGACGTGAGGGAAGAATACAGGAGTCACTTCAAAATGTTTGATGTGCCAGATATTATATACCTCCCATTCTCAGAAATCAATAGTAATTATCAAGAACTCCCATCCGGGAAACTGCTGATATTTGCTGATGCTGCCGGACTAAACAGCAAGAAGGCTGCTGCTTTTGTTCTTGAAAAAGGACACCGGCATATCGCCAACATGGCAGGCGGGCTGGTAGAATGGGAAAGAACAAGTCTGCCCCTGAAAATCAACATCCGAAGAAGGTTGAGTGGCAGCTGCATGTGCCAGCTCAAACCCAGGGAACATAAAAACAAGACTTAATTATGAAAACACTGATCCTTTGCACTGGAAATTCCTGCCGAAGCCAGATGGCAGAAGGCTTTTTAAAATCTTTTGACCCCAAACCGGAA
>NPIE01001235.1_pt1 | contig 12674 bp, 15 predicted proteins | sample 8637661 | NCBI WGS metagenome assembly NPIE01 (sample SAMN07420842, study PRJNA396082) | bioreactor metagenome | isolation source: sample BA12 brine-fed electro-methanogenic bioreactor BA | place: Japan: Kochi | collected 2016-12-09 | reverse complement strand
GTCAGCGACCTGCTACGAAATCCCCGGTTGCGGAGCGAAGAGGGTGTTGGTTCTATTAATGCGCCCCACACTGCTCACCGCTCACTACTCACTGTTCCCTGCTCACTATACTAGGAGACCATGCTAGATCTCGAAACTTGGGACGAAGAGACGCTCGTCAAGGCCGCCCAGCGGGGCGACCTCGACGCTTTCAACGAGCTGATCCTCTACTATCAGCACCGGGTCTACAACCTGGCCTATCACCTACTACAGGATCCGGCGGCGGCGGATGATGCTACGCAAGAGGCCTTCATCTCCGCCTATCGCGCCCTCGACCGCTTTCGCGGCGGCTCCTTCCGGGCGTGGCTGCTGCGCATCGTGACCAACGCCTGCTACGACGAGATGCGCCGCCGCAAACGCCGCCGTTCCATCTCCCTGGAGGATTTCGGCGAAATGGACGAGGAGGCCAACCCCTACCTGCGCGATAAAGCGGAGCTCCCCGAGCAGGCCGTGCAACGTGACGAACTAGGCCAGTGGCTAGAGCGGGAGATGGAACGCTTGCCGGAAGAGCAGCGCACCGTCCTCTATCTCGTGGATCGCTTGGGCTTCTCCTACGAGGAAGCCGCCGAGACGATGGATACCGCCCTGGGCACGGTGAAATCCCGGCTGGCCCGCGCCCGGGCCAAGATGCGGGATTTCCTGATGGAGAATCAGGAACTTTTACCGCCGCGTTATCGTCTTGTAGGGAGTCAATAGTGTGGAGGAGAAAAGGTGCATGAATGCTGAAAGTTGGACGAATGCCGATCTCTCCGCTTACCTGGATGGTGAGTTGGGCGCCGGGAGGCAACGGGCTCTGGAGCAGGAGCTCCCGGAAAACCCCGGGCTACGCCAGCGTCTCAACGCGTTGCGCCATACCGTGGCGCTTGTGGGCGCGATGCCCTTGCGGGAAACGCCCCGGAATTATCTTCTGACGCCCTCCATGGTGAGCGAGAGCCAGCCGACACCGCAGCGCCGATCAACCCCCTTCACCCTCTGGGTGATGCGTTTGGCGACGATAGTCAGTGCGGCTGCTTTTGTTATCGTGGTAGGATGGCAGCTGGCGCTGGGGGGATTGGCGCTCTACCCCGCTGCTATGATGGAGGATAGCGCGCCCGCGGAGACCGAGATGCTGACGCTCGAGGTGGAGCTGCCCGTCGAAGCCCCCCTGGCGGCGGAGCGGAGTATGGAGAATGCAGTGGAGGAGAGCCTGCCCGTACCGGAACCGGAGGCGATCGTTGAACCGTTGCCCGGTGAAGCTCCCTCCTGGGAGGGAGAAGAGGCTCCGGAAGGGCGCGGGGGCGGTGAGGATGGCCAGCCCGAAGAAGCAGCGGACGCCCTGCCCCCCGCCGAACCGGAGCTGGGCGCTGCCGAGGTGTTGGCGACTCCTACTGCTTCTCCGGCTTTGGAGGCCCCTCTCCTGCCGGACGACGAGGGTGAGGAAGCGGAGCTCCTTATTGAAGAGGACAGCGAGAGACCGGTGGCGGGAGCAGAAACACATCCTTTGCCCTCTCCCGAGATTGTCCAGCGCGAGGAGCGGGGCGGTTCGATGCCAGAAACGCTCTCGCTTCCTCAGGAGCAGCTGGAGCCGACGGAGGTCCGGGCGCAGCAGTTCTGGCTCTGGTTAGCCGGACTGTTGGGCGTCATCGCGGTGACGCTGGGACTGGCTACCTGGTGGCTCTCCTCGCGGAGACGTTGAGCGAACACCAGGGCGTTGTTGCGCAGATCAGGGCGGATGCTACATCCGCCCTGATCTGCTGTTTGACGGGTGGGCCAAATCGCGTAGACTAGATCGTTAGGATGAGGGAGAATGGAGAACCCAGGCCCAAGATCGACCCGCACCGCGTCTCGCAGCGGCTGGAGCTCAACTACTGCCCGCGTTGTGGCCAGGCGTTGGAGGATGCCGTCGCCTTTGCGCGGCTGCGCCGCGTCTGCCCGGCCTGTGGGCTGGTGGTCTTTCGGGAGCACAAGGTCGCTGCGGTCGTCCTGCTCCAAGATGTGCAGGGACGGGTGCTCCTCGTGCGCCGGGCGTGGGAGCCGCAGCAGGGGTTGTGGAGCCTGCCGGGTGGCTATGTGGACTACGATGAGACGCCGGTCGAGGCCGCTATCCGGGAGTGCCGGGAGGAGACGGGCCTGGAGATCGAGGACGTGACCCTGCTCGACCTCTACGGTCGACCGAAGAAGAACGCGGCGCATCACGGTCTGGGCGCGGATGTGATTGTGCTCTATCGGGCTCGTCTGGCCGGCGGGCACCTGACCCCTGCCGACGATGCGACCGATGCCGGCTTCTTCCCTCTCGATGCGCTGCCGCCGCTGGCCTTTCAGAGCACCCGGCGGGTCATTACTGCTCTACGCAACCAACAACACAGGGAGACTTCATGAAGTTTAGAACATTGTCCGGCCTGGGGCTGATTTTGATGCTGCTGCTTACCGCCTGTGGGGCGGACGCTATCGCCGAGGGGCTCTCCCCGGTTTTTCTGGTGCCTGACGATCCCGAGCCCACTGCTACCCTTACGGCCTCTGTGACCCCGCTGGCTACGGAGACACCCTCGCCTACCACCCCCCTCGAAACGCCTACCCCGACCGCCACATCCCTGCCCACGTCCACCCCTTCCCCCAGCCCTTCCCCCACCGCAACCTTTCCGCCGCCCTCGGAGGCGGTGCGCGTTCCTATTCTCATGTATCACTACGTCTCGCCCCTGCCGCCGGACGCCGATGCGCTGCGACGGGGGCTCACCGTCGTCCCCGAGCGCTTCCGGGCCCAGCTGGACTACCTCCACGCGCAGGGCTACGAGACGGTGCTGCTCCGCGACCTCTACGACGCACTGAGCACGGGCCGTCCTCTGCCGGAGCAGCCCATCGTCCTCACCTTCGACGACGGGTACAAGGATCACTACGAAGTCGTCTGGCCCATGCTCGCGGAGTACGGCTACGTGGGCGAGTTCTTCGTCCTCGCGACGCCGGCTCACTACGAGGCCGAACATTACCTGACCTGGGCGGAGATGCGGGAGATGTCCGATGCCGGCATGTCCATTCAGGGGCACGGGCGCGACCATTATGACCTCCGCAATCGCAGCTACGACTTCCTCGTCTTCCAGATTCTGGGGATCAAGGAGGCGGTGGAGGCGCATACCGAGCGGCCGGTGACCTTCTTCTGCTATCCCTCGGGGAAGTACGACGCGGCTACCCTCAGCGTGGTCGAGGGCGCGGGATACCTGGGCGGGGTGACGACGGAATGGGGCGTCACCCATACCCTGGAGAATCGCTTCACCTGGCCCCGGCTGCGCGTCAGTGGGGAGTGGTCCTTGCAGAAGTTTATCGACGTTCTCGCAGGCTTCGAGTAGGAGGCGCACATGTCAGAGTTGCTCGACGCGTTCTTTCCTCGCCCTCAGCGGGTGGACGAGTTCCGTCTGGGGACGGTGGTGCGGGGTAGTCTCAGCAAGGGGCTGGAGGTCAAGCTCTGGCCCGACCGGCTCATTGAGGGGCTGGCGGTGGGGCGGTACGTGGTGGTGCGGGGCCAGACGGCCCGGCGCTTCTTCGGCATGATCACCGACGTGGTGCTGGAGACCCGCCATCCAGAGGTGGAGCAATCGCCGCCGGAGGATCCCGAGGGCTTTCTGGCCCGCGTCTATCGTGGGACCCTCACCTATGGGCGGCTCCACGTCACGCCCATGCTCGTCCTCGACGAGGCCAGCGAAGTGCGGCCCGCCAAGACGGTGCCGGCCCACTTCACCCACGTCTACGACGCCTCCCCCGAGGAGGTGGCCCTCATCTTCGGCGATGCCGACGAGGCGGGGCGCTTCTACATCGGCGATCCTCTGGAGATGGAGGGGACGCGGGTCGCGCTGGATCTGCGGCGCTTCGTCGAGCGCTCCAGCGGCGTCTTCGGCAAGACGGGAACGGGCAAGACCTTCCTGACGCGGATGCTTCTTGCGGGCATTATTCAGGAGGCGGTGGCCGTGAACCTCATCTTCGATATGCACAACGAGTACGGCTGGAAGAGCCAGGACGAGGCGCGGCAGGACGTGAAGGGGCTGCGCCAGCTCTTCTACGACGGGCGGGTGAGCGTCTTCACCCTAGACCCCGAGTCCTCGCGGCGGCGGCAGAGCAAGGTGGACTACACGGTGCGCATCGGCTACGAGCAGCTGGAGCCGGAGGATTTGGAGATGCTGGCCCCGCTCTTCGGCTTCACTGACGTGCAGACCAACGCCCTCTACATGCTCCGGCGGCGCCTGGGACGGTCTTGGGTGCGCCGGCTGCTGGCGGAGGAGTCCGACGAGGGTGTGGTGGCGCTCACCGAGGAGGGAAAGCTCCACGAGGGCACGCTGGGCGCCATCCAGCGAAAGCTCTCTCAGTTGCATCGCTTTGGCTTCCTGGTGGACAAGGCTCCTGACGACCCCATCGGGCGGATTTTGGACTACCTGAACAGCGGGAAGAACGTCATCCTGGAGTTCGGGCGCTACGGGAACGCGCTGGAGGCCTACATCCTCGTCGCCAACTACATCACCCGGCGCATTCACCGGGCTTACGTGGACCGCAAGGAGGCCTATCTGGGCGGAACGGGGCAGGAGCCTCGTCCGCTTATCATCACCATTGAGGAGGCGCACAAGTTCCTCGATCCCACCATCGCCCGGCACACCATCTTCGGCACCATCGCGCGGGAGATGCGGAAGTACAACGTGACGCTGCTGGTGGTCGATCAGCGCCCCAGCGGCATCGACCCCGAGGTGATGAGCCAGATCGGGACGCGGGTTACGGCGCTGCTCGACGAGGAGAACGACATCCGGGCGGTCTTCTCGGGGGTGGCGGGCACGGCAGCCCTGCGGGAGGTGTTGGCGCGGCTCGATACGAGGCAGCAGGCGCTCATCCTGGGGCACGCCGTCCCCATGCCCGTCGTCGTCCGCACGCGCGACTACCAGGACCTCTACGGCGAGGTTGCCCACCACCTTGGCGATACGCAGGACGCGGGCGAGCTGCTCTACGGCTCGTGAGGCGTGAAACGTGAGGCGTGAGGCGTGAGGCGTATTGCACACAGGTGCTTGCTTCTCCAACCGCTGACTGCTGACCGCTGAAGGCTGATTGCTGATCGTTGACTCGCCATTTCTGAAGGAGGATTCGTGGAACAAGACGTCTTCGAAACACACAGCCGCCTGCGGGCCTGTCCCCCGGCGCATCTGGTCTACATCGTTTATCGCCGGCTGCGGGAGCACGGGCTGCGCACCACCCTGCGGTGGATCAAGGACAAGATTCTGCGCCGGACGCGGGGCTTTTCACCCCCGGAACTGAGCCAAGTGGCCCCCGATCTCTACGTGGGTGGGCAACACACCCAGCGCGGCCTGGAGAATATGCGAGAGGCGGGCATTGGGGCCATCGTCAACCTGCGCGAGGAGGCTGATGACGCCGAGCGCGGCGTGCTGCTGGATGCGTACCTTCATCTGCCGACGACGGACGATCATCCCCCCACGGTGGAGGATCTGGAGCGGGGGGCGGAGTTTATCGCCGAGCAGATCGAGGCCGGACGGGGCGTCTACGTCCACTGTGCCAGCGGGGTGGGGCGGGCGCCGACGATGGCAGCCGCCTACCTGGTCAGCCAGGGGATGAGTCCCGAGGAGGCGTGGGAGACTATCCGCGAGGAGCGCCCCTTCGTCCGTCCCGCGCCGCAGCAGGTGGCGGTCGTCGAGGAATTTGCCCGGCGGCAGGGTGAAGATGGATAGCGCGGCGTTCGAGGAACGTTGTGCCCGGGCAATGGAGCGCATCATCGCCGACCCGGGGTTGACGAACGCGCTGACGGATCGGGAGGCGCGCCCCTTGCTTGCGTGGGCCGAGGAGCGGGTGCGCTGGCTGGTCCGGCAGACCGAGGGGTTGGATGAGGAATCGGCGTGGGCACAGTTGGAGCCCCGCCTCTCCATACTGCGCCGTTACGTCCGCCGGATCGCGGAGGAGAGCGCGGAGGCGCCGGATCCTGAAGCGGCGGTACACGCGACGTTGGAGGCGCACACCGCAGAGCTGAGAGCCTATTTCGAGGAGCACACGGATGACCACATCACGCACAGCCGGGAATAAGAAGATCTTAGGCTGGAAAGAGATCCTGCTGGCGCTCTTTCTGGTCTTTACCGCCTGGGGGGCAGGAGAGCTTTTTACGGGCAGTCCGGCTGGCTTTCGGCGGGACACCGAGGGCGATATCCAGGTGCTCTTGACCAGCCCTCGGTATCCAGACGCCGCCTCGCAACACTACGGCGGGCTTGACGAGCAGCTGGCGGAGGCCATCGATGGCGCGCGCAAGAGCGTTGATGTCGCCGCCTACGATTTTGACCTGGAGCGGGTGATCGATGCCCTCGTGCGTGCTCACCGGCGGGACGTGCGCGTGCGGCTGGTGACGGACACGGACTATGCGCACCGATCGGGCCCCGTCCGCTTGCAGGAGGAGGGCATCCCCGTCGTCTTCGATGCGCAGGAGCCCTTCATGCACCATAAATTCGTCGTTATCGATGAGCAGATAGTATGGACCGGTTCCTGGAACCTGACGGTCCCCGGCACCTATCGCAACAATAACAACGTCGTCGTTCTGCGCTCGGAATCCCTGGCGCGCAACTACACCGTAGAGTTCGAGGAGATGTTCGAGGAAGGCGCCTTTGGCGCTTCCTCGACGCCCAAAACGCCTTATCCGCAGGTGGAGGTGGGCGAGGTGCTCGTCGAGAATTTCTTTGCGCCCGAGGAGCCCGTCGCGCGGCGGCTCGTCGAGCTGCTGGAGGAGGCCGAAACCAGCATTCGGCTGATGGCCTTCGTCATCACCGACGACGACATCGCGCGCGCGTTGTTGCGTAAACACCGGGAGGGGGTGCTGGTGCAGGGCGTGGTGGAAGCCCGAAACGCCAACGTCATGGGATCAGATGTGGAGGAGCTCCAGCGCGCCGGCGTGGAGTTGCTGCTCGACGGAAATCCGTACAATATGCATCACAAGGTCATCGTCATCGATGAGGCAATCGTCTTCACCGGCTCTTACAATTTCTCCCGCAACGCCTCGATGAATAATGACGAGAACGTCCTCATCATCCACAGCCGCGAGGTCGCGGCTTCGTACGTGGGAGAGTTTCAACGGGTATATCGACAGGCAAAGGAGGCCCAATGAACCCCAATAATCCCTGGAAGACGGCGACAATTGTCCTGATCGTCTTCAATTTGATGTTGTTGTGCTGTGTCGGCGGAGTTCTACTGGGGCTCAGCCTGGGGTCACGGTCTCGGACTATCTATCACGGGCCCCCTACCTGGTACCGAGGGGAGCCTGAGCTGCCGCTGCCTCTGGAAGAGGAGGCGCGTCCCTGGTTGGGCGTCTACTTCGAGATGGTGGAGGAGGGGGCGGTGATCCGCGACGTCCTGCTCCACAGTCCGGCCGATAGGGCCGGGTTGCAGGTAGAGGATGTGATTATCGAGGTGGAGGGCGAAGCGGTCACCTTCTCCAGTCCTCTCAATGAGATTATCGAGCAATATCGCCCGGGTGAGGAGATCGAGCTTCGGCTCTTGCGAGAGGATGATGAGGAGTCCGTCCGAGTGCGCTTGGGGATTCGCCCGCCGGATCCGGAGCCGCTTCCGGGAGGAGGGTTGATCCCGTGGACCCCGACCCCGCCGGTGCCCAACGACGGTTGAAGGTGGCATACCCAACGCGCCCGATCTGAGCTCCAGAGCGGGCGTGTTTTTTTATGCTAGAAGTCGTTGGTAGATGGCCCACGTCTCCTGCGCGGCCCGTTTCCAGGAGAAGATCGCCGCGCGCGTCAGGCCCCGTTCGCGAAGTTCTGCCCGGAGCGGTTCGTCGTGCACGATGCGCCGCAGACTGTGGGCCAGCGCCTCGTCGTCGGTGGGATCGAAGCAGAGGGCGGCGTCGCCCACCACCTCCGGCAGCGAGGAGACGTTGGAGCAGGCGACGGGGGTGCCGGAGGACATGGCCTCCAGCGGAGGCAGGCCGAAGCCCTCGTAGAGACTGGGAAAGACGAAGGCGGTGGCGGCGGCGTAGAGGAGCGGCAGGTCCATATCGAGGACGTAGCCGGTGAGGATTACGCCCTCACGGGCCGGACTTTCCTCCAGGGCGGCGAAGAAGTCGTCGGAGAGCCAGCCGCGCTTGCCGACAATCACGAGTGGCGGTACCTCTCCCGCCAGGTAGAGGGGCGCCCAGACCCGCAGCAGGCGCAGCAGATTCTTGCGAGGCTCGATGGTCCCCACGTAGAGCAGGAACTGCTCCGGCAGTCCGTAGTGTGCCCGCACAGCCTGGAGCGCTTTTTCCGGTTGGGGGGAGAAACGGGGATCGGCGGCTTCGTGGATCACCGTCACCTTCTCCGGCGGGAGGCCGTAGCTGGTGATGAGGTCGCGGCGGGTGGCCTCGGAGACGGCGATGATGTGGTCGGCCCGGCGGCAGTAGAGGGGGAGGGTGGCGTTGAGGTACCAGCGGTTGAGGCGCTTGTGGTGCTCCGGCAGATGGCGGAAGATCAGGTCGTGGACGGTGAGCACGGTGGGGACGTTGCGCAGCGGCAGGAGCAGATGTTCAGTGGCGTGGAAGAGGGTCGCGCCGGGTAGCAGCCGGTTGAAAGGAACGCCGGCCAGCTGTCCGGCCCAGACGAGCATCCGCCAGGGCTTGTAGCCCAGGGCGACGGTATCCGTCGGGAGGTGTTCTAGTCCTTCCAGTGGTTCGATGCCCTCCTCGGCGTTGTAGAAGAGGGCCAGTTGGTCGGGCAGCAGCTCCGCCAGGGTGTGCGCCAGGCTGGCGGCGTAGCGGCCCAATCCCGCCCGGCGGTGGACGGCAGCGGAGACATCGAGGGTGAGCGTCATCTCATTGTGCCAGTTGATCTAGAAAGTCTATAAAAGTGGTAAGTTCCTGATGATAAACAGCTTGGACTGTATGCGCATGCTCTAGCAACAACTGCAACCGCCGTGGATCAAAATCGAGCAAATACGCATTGCGGAACAGATGTCGGAACCCCCGGAGTTCGTTCAAACTGTGATAAAGGGTTGCGCTAATCACTGCCGGGCGAACGTCTTCCACATGCAGTGTCATGCGTTGGAGCAACTCAGCATGCCAGCGCGTATCATCAGTTATGTGGTTGCCAAAGGTGCTGGCAATACGCTTGAATAGGCTTTCAAACAGACTGTAAATCACCTGTAGGTAATAACCAACGGCAATGCTTTGGGGCGGATCTTGGGGCAACGCGATCACATTCTCGAGCGCAGCAAAGGCCTGTGCGATGCTCTGTAAATCGGCGCGAATCTCAGCTTGTAACAGGCGTAGGGGAGCGTTCATAAAGCAATTCTCCTGTTTGTTGAATCAGGTCAGCTAACAACGGAGCCGCTTCCATGTCACGTAAATCAATGAACCATTCGGGCAATGCCGCTTCTAACACCTGCCAGACCTCAAAATAACACGCGCCTGGAACCCCCTCGATGGCAATATCAATGTCCGAGCGCCGATGAAATGCACCTGGGCGCAGCACAGAACCGAAAAGATACGCGCGTTGGATGCCAGGCCAGCGCGTGAGCAGGGGTGGGATGCGTTCCCGCGCGGCGTGCAAGGCGGCTTCGCGCATCGCCTCGCGCTCCGCAAACTGTTGTTGCTGTCGGGCGCGGAAGCTGGTGCGGTAGGCTTGCAGCTCTTCGGCAGACATAGAGAGGGACGTTGTTCTCTGCATTTAAGCTCCTGGGTAGCAGGTGAACCCCTGCTCGGCAAAGTGCGCATCGAAGGTGAAGACGTGGCGCAGTCCCAACGAGCGCATCAGCGTGAAGCTGGTGCAATCCACCAGGCTGAGCTGGCGGCGATTGAACATGATCAGATCACGCACGGCGGTTTCGTGGAGTGCTTCGGAAATCCACACAACCTGAACTGGCGCTAATAAGTAACTGTGGAATACGTTGAATGCTTGCAACCCCAAACGCCGTTGAACTACTGCACTGGTTTCAAGGATGATGTAGTTGCTGGTGCATAGGGGAATAGCATGAGAGTTCCATTCTCCCCAGAGCCGGCAGGCTGTTGCATGGCCTGTCTCAAGACTGTTGAGAATCGCAATGAAACCCGAAGTATCAAGGAAGATCGTCTCTGGGTTCATATTCGGCGTAGATTTCGGCTAAATGAACATCGTGATTGGCGGCCAAGTCAGTATAGTGGGATTGGAACATACCGTCCATATCGCGCACTACAGCCAGGGCGCGACGGCGGCGTTCGGCCATGTCCAGATCGCTGTGCCTGGTTAGCCAATAGTCCACTGCTCGGCGGATGACCTCAGCCATGGAGATTTCTTCCCGTTCCGCGACCTCTTTCACGCGGCGGGCCTGTTCCTCGGTCAACTGAATCTGGGTGCGAATCATCGCTATCCTCCCGAAGTGTTATCACTTCTGTGGAAATGATAACACAAGATAGGAGCGGTGTCAATGCTGAGGGTGTTGGCGGGCCAGGAGCTCCTGGTAGAGCTGGTCAATCTGCGCGACCATCTGGCGTACGTCGAACTCGCGGAGGGCGAAGGCCCGTCCCCGGTTGCCCATCTCGGCGCGCAGGGCGGGCTGGGTGAGCAGTTGCACGCAGTAGGCGGCGGCTTCGTCGAGGTCCCCCGGATCGCAGAGAAAGCCCGTCTCCCCGTGGGAGATGGCTTCGGCGGTGCCGTCGGCGCGATTGGCAACGACGGACACGCGCATCGCCATGGCCTCGGGGATGACGCGGGGGAGCCCCTCCCATAGCGACGTGAGCAGGAAGACGTCCATGGCGGCTATCATGCGGGGGACATCGCGGCGGAGGCCGGTGAGGACGGTGCGCTCGGTGATGCCTTCCTCTACCAGTGCGGCTTCGACCTCGGCCCGCAGCGGGCCATCGCCCACCAGCAGGAAGCGGCAATTGGGGATTCGGCGTGCTACCTTTCCAGCGATGCGCACCCAATCGAGCGGGTTCTTCTGGGCGGAAAAGCGTCCGACGTTGCCGAGCACGGGCGCGTCAAGCGGCAGTCCCAGCGCGTGGCGTGCGGCGGTACGGTCTACGGTCGCCGGGTCGAACTCGTCCAGTGGGATGGCGCTGCGGATGAGGCGGTACTGCTCCGGCGCGCCGATGCCCTCGCGCAGGCCCTTCTCGATATCGGGTTCGGCGACGACGATCATGGCGTCGGTGAAGCGGGCGGCGAAGCGCTCGAGGTGGACGTAGAGCCGGCGCTTGGCGGGGGGCATGTGATCGTGAAAGCTCCAGCCGTGGACGGTATGGACGATGACGGGCACGCGGGCGCGTTTCGCGGCGAGGCGACCGAGGACGCCGGCCTTCGAGCTGTGGGTGTGGACGATGGTGAAGCGCTTGCGGCGCATCAGGCGGATGAGTGTGAGCAGCGCGCGTAAATCATTGAGCGGTGAGATCTGGCGCAGCAGCGTGGGAAGAATCGTGAGGGGCACGCCCCGGGCGCGCACTTCCTCGATGAGACTGCCCTCCGGGCCGGTCTGAGGACCGGAGAGGATCTCAGCGTGGTAGCGGGCGGGATCAAGCAGCGCGGCGGTGTACATGGTGTTCTCCTGCGCCCCGCCGACGATGAGGCGGGTGATGGGGTGGAGGACGGGGATCATGTGGCGGTTCCCTGTACAGCTCGACGATATACCTTGGTGATGTATTTGAAGAAGCGTTCGGGGTTGTGCTCGGTGAGCACGCGTTCACGGGAGATGCGCTGTTTCTCACTCAACTGCGGGTCGTTGAGCAGCGCAATGACGGCATCGGATAATGCCCGAGAGGTAGGGGGTATGCGCACGCCGTTTTGCTCATCAACTAGGCGCCAAGTTTCACCGACGTCGGTTGCAACGATGGCGTTGCCGCAGGCCATGGCCTCGAGAAGGCTTTGCGAAGGATAGTTCTCTTCGGACTGCAAAGAAACGAAAATACTGGATTGATTCAGGATTCGCGTGGGCTGAGGTTCAAAATGGACAGTTACGTGATCGGCGACTCTTAATCTTTCCATGAGCGCCTCTAATTCGGGCTGAAAAGGCCCTTCTCCCAGAAAGAAAAATCGCGCTTCCTGTTCGCACTCCAGGATTAAGGGGATAGCTCGCGCCAGGAGCAGAGGATTCTTGATATCGACAAAACGTGCGAGAAAAACCACCCATTTCTCCTTGTGCGGCGCGGGGAGACAGCGGCTAGTATCTGTGAAGGAGCAGGGTGCCACAGCAATCTTTTGGGGCGCAATCCCACGAGCGATCAGATCGTCGCGGATGGGATGAGTGAGAGCATCGACAACCATTGCACGCCGGAGTGCCAAATGTTTGAGCGTTGCACCGATGGGCACGCCGAGAATTCTGCGGTCGCGGTAAGAGATGAACTGATAGCTGTAGGCTGACATAAGGAGGGGAATACGAGGATGCAGTAAAAGTGAAGGGAGGGAGAGGTAGATCCCTGTCAAGAGAGGGTGGATAACGTCTGGACGATAAGTGCGAATGGCCTGTTCGCAAGCCCGGACACAATGCAGCAACGCAACTGGTCCGGTTGGAGGATCAACGATAATCAGATGATCGTCACATTGTTTGAGCAATCCGGCCTGCTGCAATAAGGTCAACAAGGAAAGACTAATTAGAAGACGATGAGGCATTTTCGGGTTCTCTTGCACGAGCGCTTCGAAGACACGCGCGTAACGTTTCTCTGCTCCACCGAGGGTGCAGTTACGGCA
>NPIE01012768.1_pt1 | contig 12684 bp, 10 predicted proteins | sample 8637661 | NCBI WGS metagenome assembly NPIE01 (sample SAMN07420842, study PRJNA396082) | bioreactor metagenome | isolation source: sample BA12 brine-fed electro-methanogenic bioreactor BA | place: Japan: Kochi | collected 2016-12-09 | reverse complement strand
TGGCAGCTTAGTTTTGTCGCATGGCAAATAAAAGACATTCAAAGGGCAAGATGTACGCCCTGATCCGTAAGTGGGAGCAGAGCGGGCTCTCCCAGGCAAAGTTTTTCAGTGAGCATAAGATCTCCAAAAGCACCTTTGGCTACTGGCGCAAAAAGTACCTGCGTGAGCAGGCACAGTTAAAAACACAAGGGAAGATGGTCCCGATCCGTATCCAGGCACCCGAAGAGCTTGCCTTCTCAGGACCGGCAACGAACATAGAAATTGTTTACCCCAACGGGGTGCGGGTAGTGTGTCCGGCACAAATGGAGGCTTCGCGCATAAAAGGCTTAATTTTTTAATCCATGTTTACCTTATCCTCCGATCTTCGCTTTCACCTGTACAACCAGCCCACCGATATGCGCAAGAGTTTCAACAGCCTGTCGGGCATAGTGCGCAATGAACTCGATGGCGACCCCTGCAGCGGAGATGTGTATATTTTCATCAACAAAACCCGCGACAAGGTCAAATTACTGCACTGGCAAGGAATTGGCTTTACGCTGTACTACCGTCGCCTGGAAGAAGGCACCTTCGATGTGCCCCGATACGACGAACAAGTGGGTAGCATTAATTTAAGCTATACGCAACTTATCATGCTGGTGGATGGCCTAAGCGTGAAAAACATCCCTAAACGCAAGCTGTTTTCAATGCAACCCAAACCTGTATTTACTACCTAACAACCAAACATTTACATGCTTTTTTATCCAATATTTTAGTGGATAAACTAAGGTAAAAAAGCAACTCAGAATCCCATGAAACTGGTACTTTTGACCTATGTCAAAGGCACCTGAAAATATGAGTCGTGAAGAGCTGATTGCTGAGAACAATCAGCTGCGTTTTCAGGTAAAAGAATACCAGCGATTGTTGTTCGGTAAAAAAAGCGAACGCTTTGTTGCCAGGGATCATGGCCAGGGGCAGATGGAGTTGCCTTTCACGGTAGAAGAAAAGCCTGCACAGGAGAATATTCCTGCCGAAGAGATCACATATAAACGTAAAAAGAAAGCGCGTGATAATCATCCTGGCCGTTTTGCTTTGCCGGATCATCTTCCTGTTGAGGAGATCATCCTGGAACCTAAAGAGGACACCAGTGGTTTGAAGTGTATTGGCAAGGAAATTACCGATAAACTGGAGCTGGTTCCTGCTAAACTGTTTATCAAACGCTACATCCGGCCAAAGTATATCACCCCTGAAGATCAGCACAATCTTGACTGTAAAGGCATCATAGCAGAGCTTCCGCCTTTCCCGATAGAAAAAGCAATAGCCGGGGCCGGTCTTCTCTCGCAGATCGCTGTTGACAAATACGTTGACCACCTGCCCATCCATCGGCAAATCCAACGATACAGCCGTGAAGGTGTTCGTATACCGGCCAATACCATTAACGGATGGCAGGAGGCTATTGCAACATTGCTCAGCCCATTATTTGAACGGCACACACAGCTGGTTATGGGCCAGGGTTACCTGCAGGTGGATGAATCACCGATCAAGGTTTTGGATCGCAGAACCAAGGGCAAGGCCCACACCGGGTTTTACTGGGTGTACAACTCGCCCTTGCAGCACGCCCTGATCTATGATTATCGTCATGGGCGTGGCCGGGAGGGCCCCGGAGAGATGCTACAGAACTTCAAGGGTTATTTGCAGAGCGATGGCTATAAAGTATATGACTGGTTTGGCAAGAAAAAGGAGATTACGCTGTTAAACTGCTGGGCGCATACACGCCGGTATTTTGAAAAGGCCAAGGATAGTGATCGCAAGGCTGCAACACATGCCCTTACCCAGATACAGAAGCTCTACATGATAGAACGCTTTGCAAAAACCTGTGAACTCACCCCGGCTGAACGGAAAGCCTTGCGGCTTGAACATGCCCTGCCCATACTGAACGAGTTTAGCAAATGGATGGTGGAACAGGTGCAATCTTCTTTACCAAAGAGCCCGCTCGGCAAAGCACTTGAATACGCCATCCCCCGCTGGGATAATTTATTGGCCTACCTCTACGACGGCCACCTGGAAATTGATAATAACCTGGTTGAAAATGCCATCAGGCCACTGGCGATTGGCCGTAAGAATTACCTCTTTGCCGGATCACATGATGCCGCAAAACGGGCTGCAATGTTTTACTCCTTTTTCGGTACCTGCAAACGCCATAACATTAATCCTTATGAGTGGTTGAAAGATGTGCTGGAAATGATCCCTGAGCACAAGGCCAATAAACTTGATGAGCTTCTGCCTCAGAACTGGCAGCAGACAAAAGACAACATCTCCCCTGAATAGACAAAATTATTACACCATTGTGAGCTTCTCAAGACCTACTTGGTAGAAGGGATACATCCTTATAATACCATTTAAGGCTTCTTGCTTTTGAGCAAGGTATGCAGCCAGGCTAGACTCAAGTGATTCTTTGGCTCCAACAACAAACCATCCCTGGTCAATATCAGTACGCTGTTCTTCACTTAATTGGTTAAAGCGATTATCAAGGACTTCTTGTACAGTATCTGACTTGGCAGATTGTGGATTAGCCATTAGTATTTCTGTGACCATTGCCTCAGTTAACACATTCTCCTGCCCAACTGTACTTACCATAACCGAATCACTCAAATAGGGTGATACTGATATTAGCTCATTCCTTATTTCGAGGGCTTCATCCGGGAAGCTGGTTTCAACTTCTGTATGCAATGCTTCTGTGTCGCCACCGTCTACCAAAAGTTCAAGAAGGTTTTTGGTTGAGTCAATCTTAGTTTCAGCTTCAGCCATGGATGAGCGCTTCCCCTCAATTTCTCCACCGCCGCCAGAGGAAAAGGTAGAAGGGCAATTGTCATTTTTGTTAAATGAAGACGTAACAAATTCATTTGCTGTAGGATCAATCATTGGCCTAGGGGTATACTGCTTCGGCTTTACATTTGCCGTCACCGTGTCTGCCAAATGCCAATAGACGATTGTATTGCACTCATTATAATAATCACTCTCAGCATTGTTATGAGTGTAACTGAAAACATTATTGGCAGGTGCAGTTTCAAGATTTGCGTTTGATCCTTGGTTATAACGGATACCGTGATCTGATGTAAATAATGTATCGGTTGTAACAGCGATATCATATTCACAAGTTGCAAAGTCGTTGCATTTTATTTCCAATCCGGTTAGCCCTTTGTTTCCTCTATTCTCTTTTTGGGCTAAAATACCTGCAAAAAGGTTATGACAATAATTATTATAGATTTTATTGTCTTCACCACCAGAATTATTCACCGTTATACCAACCGATGAGACTGGGCTTCCTACTTGGTAAAATGATTTAAACTCGTTCTCTTCAACTTGATATCCCGTACAATGATCTAAATATAAGCCACAATGAAATTGATGCAATGTATCCTGAAATATGTATTGGTTTTCAAAGTAGTTGAGGTTAATTGCAGCATAATCCATTGCAGAAAGATAAATACCGGTTTTGTTATCTACAAACTCTGAGTTTTCAACTTTACAGGTGTTTTGTGGATAAATCCCATAAGCTCTAATTCCATAGCCTAAGCCTTCAAACACACTTGGTTGAATATCTACGCAAGGGTTTATTGTGGGATCTATACAGTCTTCGTCAACAAGGAACCTGGATGCCACACTATATATTCCTATCCCAGGATCCGGTGAAGCAGGAGGGCCTTTCGTCATAGAATTATGGAAAATGCAACCTTTAAATTTTACTCCATTAACTCCAGCCAGATATGCAAACCATTCAAAGGTGGAATAATCCGGAAGCAAATCATTCACTTCAAAGTCACATAAGCTGAAGCGTGACATATTATTAACCTCGTTCAGTGTCACTGGATGAATGTTTTGATAAGGAAGGAATGCCACAGAACGTCCATTATTATGGAATAGAGTGTTCTTTGCTTGAATGATTCCCCCCTCATAGCCGGAATCATAGCCACCATTTTCGTTACGTTTACCTGCTAACGCACCGATGCTAGCATGCTCTATTTCGGCATCATATAACTCAAGTTTGCCTTGTAATCCTGCATACATTTGTGTTGTATCCGGATTTCCCCATACTTCTATTCCTCCCCATGCACCATAACATCTGTTTGTGAGCAGGCAATCCTCAACTATCAGGTTTCCTCCAGGCATTACAATTATCTTCACATCTTCAAGAATAAACATATTCGCACTAATGTACAGCGTGGTACTATCGGGTATAATCACATCATTGAAAATAATTTTCGATCTATCCCAAACAACATATTGCCCGGCTTCAATCGTATCAGCCTGTTGATAGTCATCAAAGGGTACCAAAGTTTTATAAATTCCCCTTCCATAAGTTGAAGCATACAAATAATTATTGCAGGGTTCATAATCGAGGTCTGTTACAAAACAAACTGGCAGGTTTTCTGAGAAGCATTCCCATTGAGACATATTTGCATCCCGATAAAAAACGCCAACATCAGTACCTACAAAGAGCCGGTTATTGGTGCCTGGTTGGTATTCTAGGCATTCAGCAGGGAAAGCAGGTAATCCTTCAGAATAATCATACCAGGTATCGCCTCCATCTGATGTGCGCAATACCCTGAATTTTTCAGGAACAGGATCATTTGGCCAACCATCAGTCCATACACCACTTATGCTAATCCACATTTCATCAGGATTCTCAGGATTATACACAATATCTGTGATAGTTTTCCAATGTAAGACATTATCCACTGTCCCATATACCACCCAAGCACCATTTTCACGATGATAAACATCTTTAAATGTTAGGTCTTCCCAATCAGTGCCACCATTAGTAGTTTTTAGAAACTTATGAGGAACATAGGGGAAATGGGCTGATGAAAATTCTGCACAGTAATAAAGACTATCATTTATAATCGAAATTGGACCAACTTGCATCATATTCGGTTCCACAGGAATATCAGTTCTAATATCTGTTCTTTGATCATATTTGAATAGGTGTACAACTGATGAGGATGATTCTCTTTTCCTTCCAAAAAACACATTGTAGGGATCATCTGCTTGCAACGCGTATTGCATTCCAATAAACCAGTCCTTCCCGTAGCTATAAATACTGCCCCCATTGCTAGATAGCATATTAGCATTCATTTGATATAAATACTCATTAGAAAGCCAATTCACCTCACAATCACCTCCATCAGCCTTCCATCCAAATAGTGACCAGGATGAATCAGAATATTTGAAAGATGCATTATGTACTGCCCCGGAAACGATAAATTCATCCTCTTGATAGGTAACACCAAGTCCCATAAAATTCCCAATAGGTAGGTGATTTCCATTTATGTCCTCAAAATCTATAGAATCTAAGTCAGAAGTGTCAACTTTCATATATGACAGTCCGCCATCATTGGCAAACAGCACTTTTTCATTCCCTAAAGTGTCAATTCCAATTATAAAAAAAAAAAATCCCTGATATCATCATGGAAGTCATCATCATCCCCATGATAATAGTTTCCAGAGCTTTCATCTATATCAACTAAATATAAGTTAATATACCCACAGTACAAAACATTTGATGCTGACGAATATTCGATTTCATTTTTAAACCCCACTGGGCCAAAGGTGCGTATTTTAGTCCAATTATCACCATAGTCCAATGTTTCAAAAATACTTCTCCTAAGGTATCCACTTGAGTTCTGATAATCGCAAAGTACAAAAATTTTACCTCCAACTGGTTTCGTTATTTTTATTCTCTGAAAGCTTGAGGCAAATTGAACAGGATTATTCAGATCAATCCAATTATTGCCATTGAATTTATAGAAATCTGCATATAGACCATGCCCTGATTCTGTACTTACATATATAGCCCCTTTATCATCAATCTCAATATCTATATATGTGTTGTCGTTTGCTGTTATCCCGGGCCCAGGAAATTCCATCCAACTAATTCCAGAGTTTTCGGATTTGTATATTCTGTGCGATGTAATTGCATATAGTGTTAAACTATCACTGGCAATTGTATCATTTGGATCTGCAATAACTCTTACCGTAAATGGTGAGGGTGATTGTGATTGATCAAGAAAACCTTGTTGCACTGACCATGTTTCTCCATTGTCAAATGATTCAACGATGCCAATACCATAGTTACCACTATTTAATATCCCACTGGCAGTTGAAGCCAATAGGTGATTGTGGTCAAAAGGATTCCGCATAATTTCGGATGCACATAATGCAGGCAACTGTAAGTCATCAGTTACATTTCGCCAACCCCATCCACCATCCATGGTATCTCTTACCCAAATACCCCCACGATCCGAAGAAATAATAATGCGATCTGGATTAAGAGGGTCGTATAAAACTTCATCAACCAATCCCAACTTTTGTTCATGATAAGCTACAGGCCCCATCACCTGCCAATTCGCAGAATCACCATCCTCACAGATAGGATTTAACATATTGTATGTTGCAGCTTCTGTATATGGAATATAACTAGGGTTTCCATCAACCACACCTAATCTTCTTCCCCAAATATACTTATAACGTAAGTAATTCTTATATGCCGATAATACCGAATCGGGAATAGAATCGCCATAAGTTTGTGTAATATAATCATCATAAGATTCACAAATCGAATCCCATGCCGCCGGATCACCTTGTAGGGCAGTCCACATGTAGTCTTCGCTTTGAGCATTGACAAGCTGTATCATTAGCAAGCCTAGTGCTATTAAAATTGTTTTTTTCATGATTAATTGGTTTTAGTTAAAGGATCGATTCATCACTCTTCATTACATTACTATTTACCAAGACTATGCACTGGCATAGCCTGAATATCTTGTTTAAAACAAGCTTGATAATTATTTAGGATGGGTGTTTTATTCTTTACATACACCGGCTTGGTCAAGCTCTTAAATTGATGTATGTAGTAAAAAGGAATGGCAGTGGATAGATATCCTTCTCAAAAGTAAGGCGAGCTACTTATTAGTTCAAATACCCATATGCAATACTTGATGCACACAGCTATTTGGTCAATTTCAATGATAATTGTTGGGCAATTACCATTGGCAATAATTTAGTCTGGCTTTCTCTCATCAGCCACTGGTAAGGCAGCTGACTCCGATCCTCTCATTACATTTCTACCATTAAGACAGAATAAAGTCATAAAAGATTGCATCGTAAAGATAATAAATATTATACAACCCTAAACATTCAATGAGTAGATTTTTTTCACCACATAATCACCTCGCCCTGTTTTCTAAATATTGAAATAAAAGATGATAAATCAAAGATCGAACAAATGTTAATAATCTACATGAAAAGCCCTTTTATTTGCTTTAAGCAGTTTCCAAAACCCCCATCCGTTATACCCTCGAAAGCTCCCATAAAATGTAAAACGAAACAAGGTAGGTTTATGGTAGGTTTTATCCTACCATCATAGGTAGGTATTTGAAAAGCCAAGATTATGAATTGTCGCTTAGCTTTTTAGCAATGCAACGATTAACTATATTCTCATTCCTAAAGACCCTTGTTAAGAGATCGCAGTTTCTGTCATGCGTTTCTTTGCAAACGTAAGCCTTGTAATTTCTCCGAATACAATATGCAAGTTGTAAAGGGATACACTTTTGTAACTTAGTGTCCGAGTTAGGCTGAAGACCTACAATTCCATCATTTCTGCGTAGTACTTGTAAAAGTGTGGGATGGTTTCGATCCCGTTGAAGAATTGTTCCAGGGGATAATTTTCATTGGGTGAATGGATGGCATCTGATTCCAGTCCGAATCCCATTAGAATTGACTTGATCCCGAGGATCTCTTCAAAGGTGGAAATAATCGGGATACTTCCCCCGCTGCGAACCGGTACGGGCTTCTTACCATATACTTCGGTGTAGGCCTTGTCGGCAGCCTGGTAGGCGACCATGTCGGTGGGTGATACATATCCCTGTCCGCCGTGCAATGCACTTACCTTAACTTTAACACAGGGGGGCGCGATGGCTTTGAAGTGTTTTTCGAAAAGTTCGGCGATGGTATGATGATCCTGGTGGGGTACCAGACGCATGGAGATCTTGGCGTGCGCCTTGGACGCGATCACGGTCTTGGCGCCTTCGGCGGTGTAACCTCCCCAGATTCCGTTCACGTCGAGTGATGGGCGGATACCGGTGCGTTCGTTGGTGCTGTAGCCTTTCTCTCCCCAAACCTCATCAATGTCGAGGGCTTTTTTGTATTCCTCAAGGCTGAACGGCGCCTTGGCCATTTCAGCCCTTTCGGCATCGCTGATGATCTCAACATCGTCGTAGAAACCGGGGATGGTGATCTTATTGTCCTCATCGGTGAGGGAAGCGATCATCTTGGTGAGGATATTAATGGGATTGGCCACGGCACCGCCGAAGAGCCCCGAGTGGAGGTCTTTATTCGGTCCGGTCACTTCAACTTCCATATAGGCCAGGCCGCGCAGCCCGGTGGTAATGGAAGGAATATCAGGAGCGATCATGCCGGTATCTGATACAAGGATAATATCTGCCTTCAGCAGCTCTTTGTGCTCTTTGCAGAATTTGCCGAGGCTGGGTGACCCTATTTCTTCTTCCCCTTCAACCATGAATTTAACATTGCAGGGGAGGGTATCGGTATTTACCATGAGCTCGAAGGCTTTGGCGTGCATAAACGCCTGGCCTTTATCGTCATCCGCCCCGCGGGCCCAGATCTTTCCGTCGCGGATCTCCGGCTCGAAAGGTTCACTGTTCCACAGTTCGACCGGATCGACCGGCATCACATCATAATGGCCATACACCAGCACGGTGGGGGCTGAGGGATCAATCATCTTTTCACCGTAAACCACGGGATTGCCTTCACTGGGCATCACCTCTGCCTTGTCGGCACCGGCTTTCAGCATGCTTTCCTTCCAGTATTCCGCGGCGCGGACCATGTCGTCCTTGCGGGCCGATTCTGAACTGATGGAAGGGATCCTGATCAGTCCGAAAAGCTCGTCGAGGAACCTGTCCTTGTTTTCTTCAATGTACTTCTTAACGTGTTCCATAATGCTTAATTGATGTTTATATTAATTATTGACTCAATTTCATGTTATTGCTACCGGTTGCTGGTTGCTGGCTGCTGATTGCTGGTATCCGGTATCCGGTATCCGGCATCCGGCATCCGGCATCCAAAAGTAATAATATCTGTCCGTTCAGGGAATAACGCAAGCATAAAATCAATATTTTTGCCCGGACGAACTAAATCAAAAAGACATGAAAAAAATCAGGGTAGCGATCAATGGTTTCGGACGGATCGGCAGGATCACGTACCGGGCCATGGCGGGGAATAAGAATATGGAACTGGTAGCTGTGAACGATCTGGCTTGTGCTTCAACCCTGGGGCACTTGTTCAAATACGATTCCGTGCACCGTGCTTTCGATGGAGAAGTTTCATGGAATGAGCATGAACTGATGATCAATGGCCACCGTATAAAAGTTTTAAAGGAGGAGGATCCCGGCAGGCTGCCCTGGAAGGAACTGGATATTGATGTGGTGATCGAGTCAACAGGGCTCTTCGTGAAAAAGGAAGATGCCATACGACATGTTACCGAAGCGGGGGCCCGTAAAGTGATCATATCGGCACCGGCCAAGGGCGAAAGCGATGGGGTTCCTTATGTGGTCCTGGGGGTAAACGACCATGTGATCAATAAGGAAGATGTGATCATTTCCAATGCTTCCTGCACCACGAACAATGTCGCCCCACTGATCATGATCCTCGACGAGCTCTGGGGCGTGCAAAAGGGCTTCATCACCACAGTTCACTCCTATACCCGCGACCAGAACCTTATCGATGCCCCCCATAAGGATCTGCGCAGGGCGAGGGCGGCGGCGTATTCCATCGTTCCGACAACCACCGGAGCGGCAAAAGCAGCAACCCGCATTTTTCCACACCTGGAAAATAACCTGGGCGGTGCCGGAATTCGCGTGCCCGTGCCCGATGGTTCCCTCACCGACCTCACCTGCACCCTGGCCAAACCTACCAGCGCAGAAGAGATCAACCGCGTGTTCCGTGAAGCTGCCGAAGGGCGCCTGAAAGGCATTCTGCAGTATACCGAAGACCCCATTGTTTCCGTAGATATCCTCGGGAATACCCATTCAGCCATCTTCGATGCGGGCCTCACAGCTGTGCTGGGCGATAAGAATAAACTGGTAAAGGTCGTGGCCTGGTACGACAATGAAACCGGCTATGCCAACCGCCTTGTAGAGCTTATCGAGCGATTTGTTTAAGGGTGCCGGAATATAATGATGAGATTCTGAATGTTATTGACTGATCCTAAAGGTTTTGGTAATTGGCTGCTGGTTACTGGTTGCTGGTTACTGGTTGCTGGTTACTGGCTACCGGCCAATGAATATTCTCATTTCTTCCTGAATACTCGCCAATCATCATTAGGATCTAATCACTAATCATTATCTATGATTCCGGGTGATGTAAGGTTTATGATTGATTTTTATCTTCCCTAAACTATAGTGGTAACTAAATCATCCTGATTCTGGCGTAAAGGCTATGGTTTAGCTATTATTCGTAATACTCCAGCCTCAGTTTTTCTCCGTCGAATTTCGCGTAGCTGAAATTCGTGATCCAGTCACCGAGGATCACAAGATCAGAACGATCATTGATGTTGATTTGGGTAGGAAGATGCCTGTGCCCGAAGATGAAGTAGTCCACATCGGGATGTTCACGGCTCATGGCCTCACAGTATTTGTACAGCATTTCATCTTTAATGTTGCTGGTCATGTCTTTTCGACCTTCCTTGGCCACATTGGCCAGGCGGCTGCGCTTCGAAAAATACAGGCCCATCCTGGCGCCCAGGTCGGGATGGAGCCAGCGGAAAAGCCATTGGTTAAACCGGCAGGCAAACACTTTTTTCAGGAATTTATACCCCCGGTCGCCGGGGCCCAGGCCGTCGCCATGGGCAAGGTAAAATTTCTTCCCCGAGAATTCCATGATCTCCGGATCACGGTAAAGCCTGATATTGAGCTCCTTGTTGAAATAGTTGAAGGCCCATACATCATGGTTGCCCCTGAAAAGGCTCACCGGTATCCCCGCATCGGTGATCTCGGCCAGTTTCCCGAGCAGGCGTACAAAACCTTTCGGAACGACGGTTTTATATTCAAACCAGAAATCGAAGATATCTCCCATCAGGAAAATGTGGGCTGCATCATCCTTCACCTCATCCAGCCATTTTACGAATTTTTTTTCCCGTTCCAGGCTGCTGGCATGATCGGGAATCCCGAAATGAAAATCGGAGGCAAAATAGATGTTTTTCCGTTCTGAGGAAGCTGCCATTCAATTGCAATTTATGCAATATTAAGAAAATAAGCCTAATTCTCGGGCTTTTGCGTGAACATATCCGTGATATCCCCCGACAGGCGGCTAAAGTCGGTATCGTGATCAACGATCCTGCCTTTATTATCGACCAGGAAATAGGCCGGCAATTGCATTTTCAAATTAAAGAGCTTCTGTACAGGGCTGCCGGCACCTTTCAGGTCGGTAACATGCCTGCCGGGCAATTCATCGAGCTTTATGGCTGCTTCCCATACCGAAGGATCCTTGTCGAAAGCGATGCACATAAGCTCAAGCCCGTAAGGCCTGGTGGATTCGTACACTTTTTTGATCAGGGGATTGATCTGCCTTGACTTCGCATCTGCGGCGGCCCAGAAATAGATCATTAGAGGTTTGCCTTCGTAATCCGCCGGACCATATTGTTTCCCATCCTTACCGGGAAGCTTGAATTCAGGGATCAACCGGCCGGGCGACAGGCGCATTTTGGCTTCAAGCTCATATTCATTGGAAGCACGGATATTTTCCACCTGTTTATGAAAGTCGATAACATGCTTGTTTTCCGGCATCCGCGCCATAAGGGCTTCATCCAGCATTTCGTAATACCCGAAATCATCCCGCTGGTTGAAAAGGGCAAATTCTTTGAAGAACCCGTTAACAATGATGATAGAGGCAATAGAGGAAGGATGGCGGCTCACGTATTCCCGGGCAAATGCCTTATGGCCCTCGTGCAGGCGGATGAATTCTTCATTGAGCTGATCCCTGATGCGGGCAAAATCCGGGTTCGACTGGCTGTTTTGGAACACGGCGGAAAGCGAATCGACCATGTGATGATCCCGGTTAAGCTTTTCCAGATAATCAGTCAGTACCAGGCATTCCTGTGGTCCATCAATGGCGTATGGCCAGGCTTTGCTCAGTGTTTGACTGATGCGGACAGTATCCCCGTTTTTCACCACCACCATAAGAGGATACAGTTCTTTATGTGCCAGGCGGTACACCGTATATTCGGGGGCATTGACTTCAAATACAAAGGGCTGGCCTGTGTTCAGGTCGGCCGAATCCAGCATTTTAATATTGGAGGCACTGACCTTGTTCAGGAAAACATAGTCTTCAAAAGGGAGATAATCCCCCATGATAACAGCTTTGGGCTGCTTGTCCGGTCCTTCAGAACAGGAATAGGCCAGCAGGGCAAGGATTGCAATTAAAAAATACGATAATGAGTTGTTTTTCAGCAACATTTCTTTCCGTTTTTTTTTGTTTTCGCTAAAAATAACGATTGAATTCTATTCTTATTACCTGTGGATTTTGCTTGCAAAAATAAGCTATTTACGGCGGAGCACAAAAGCGGTGCATGGATCGGAAAATTTGATTAATTTCATAAACTGAAACAGCGCATGAGATTTTTAAAGGTCATAGGCT
>NPIE01008465.1_pt1 | contig 12690 bp, 8 predicted proteins | sample 8637661 | NCBI WGS metagenome assembly NPIE01 (sample SAMN07420842, study PRJNA396082) | bioreactor metagenome | isolation source: sample BA12 brine-fed electro-methanogenic bioreactor BA | place: Japan: Kochi | collected 2016-12-09 | reverse complement strand
GTTATTTCATGCTCGTTCCTAAGTATCGAATCCATACTCGGATCAAACCATAAGGGATTGTTTGGCATTGGCGGGGTTGCCGTGGTACGCATAGCGTACCCTACGGGGCTCGGTCGTTGCTTTTTGTACAATAGAATATTTGTACTTGTGTGTAACAGCGAGCGGAGCACCGAGAGAACCGGACAAAATTTGAGTTAACAAAAAAATAGACAAAATAGCGCTCCGGCGAAAACGATTTCTAACGTCGATTCTCTTGCTAATATGAAGGCAATGCACCTTTTATTATTGAAAAATGAGACGATTATCACATTTTTGTTTCTGTTGGCATTGCTTGCCTGTCCCTGACGTTTCCGCTTACCCAAGGAGCGTGGCCCAATTCCCGTATTCCGCTACGCTGCATACGGGCTACGGGCTATTTAAATATTTTCGTGTGTTTCGCGGACAAAATGCTTTTTTTAGGTTCAAGCTTCGAGATTATCGGATTTCATTTTACTAAACCCGAGGCGCTCTATTTAGAAATCCAAAGCTTCGATTCGCTCATCGGCTTTACCGGAAAAACTTTCCTCAAAGCGCCCTAACACGCCGGCTTCTCGGGCTAGGCGGCGGAAATTTTCGGAGCGATTGGTCGTTTCCGAGGCGAACAGGATAAGTTCCAATTCCAGCGGCGGCATCGCCTTCATCAGATTCTTAACAAGTTGCGGATTGACGCCGTTACCCCCGAAGTCGCCGAGCGACAAGGCTCTTGAGAATCCATAAAACTGTTGCATACGGCTTTCGCATAATTGACTGTAACGCAAGCGGTGCCGTTCGTGCTTGAGCGATTCTTTGATCGCCAGCGTTGCCGCCGCCGCATTGTATAAGGCATTTTGCACGCCGTGGGAAAATACCGGGTCGACAAAGGCCGCGGCATCACCGATGCAGTAATAGTTTTCGCCGCAGATATTCTCGGAATAATAAGAATAATTCGGTCTGAATTGTAGCGAGCCCTCGATAAATTTCGCAGGCTCCAGCAAGCGGTTCAAATGCGGCAAGCGCGCACAGGTTTGTAAAAAAAAGGCTTCCCGTTGCTGCCGATCCATGCCTTTGGTGCGTTCGGTCGGCGCGATGAGGCCGACGCTGGTTTTGCCGCGCAATACGATATGCCAGATCCAGCCATCTTCAAAGGACATGACAAAGGTGACCGGTTTGACTTTTGCCAGCTCTTCTTCGCTATGACTTTGACGATCGACGCCGACAAATCGTGAGTTTGTAAAATAACCCCACAACGATAAAAAATTCGTCTCGGTACTGATGGTCCGGCGGGTTTTAAACTGGTTGGCCAACAAGGAGCTCGGGCCACTCGCGTCGATGACAAAGCGGCAACGAATGCTGCCTTCATCGTTGCTACTGCCTCGCTTGTCGGTATAGTGTACTTTCGGCCAAAGGCTGTCGGAAAGGTCGATTTTTTTGACCGCGACTTCGTGAAACACCCGGGCGTCGAGGCTTTGGGCATGCTTTAGCAGGATGTCGTCGAAAATATCGCGTTCGACATGCAGACCGGGGCGGGTATAACCGAAGTCCGAAAAGCGGATTTGTTTGATCTTGCCGTTCCAGACCGTGATGCTGCCGGCTTTAGCGAGAAAGCCTTCATGTTCGATTTTTTCCGATACGCCGGTCATATCGGTAAATTTCCAAATATGCGGAATTAGGCTTTCACCGACTTGATTGCGAGGGAAAGTCGCCCGGTCGAGCAACACGACATCGATGCCGGCTTGCGCCAGATGCGTGGCCGCGCTGCTACCGGCCGGGCCGCCGCCGATCACCAGAACGTCGCAAGAGCTGGGGATAGCAGTCATAAAGTGACCTTACAAATCGCCCAAAACGGCCTTTGCCGTCGGATGCGTCATCCATTCGGCGACATCGCGGCCTAAGGTTTTAACGCAGCGGCCCAGAATGGCGCAAGTGCCTTTATAGGCGCCGAACATGCCGCCTCCGGAATAACGCCGGGCCTTGAAATCGCCCAACTCTTTGCCGTTTTCAGTGAGCGAACCGGTAATCGTGACGATTTTAGGGCCTGACCATGCTCCGCCGGCAGCGCCTTGGACTTCATCGATCGTGACGGTTAGAACTTTCGCGTCGGCAGGTCCTGTTTCGGAATCGGTTAGGATATCGGCATATTGCCGCGCGGCATTTTCCTTGATGAACTGAGATAGCTTGCCGTCTAGGTTGCATTCTTCTTTGACTGCGCCTCGAATATAAGATTCGTCTTTAAACGCGATTGGTTTAATGATCAAGGTGCCGGTGCCGCTGGTTTGTATCGGCTGACTGGCGGATTTCGAGCCTTGCGAAGCACAACCGCTCAAACCCAACAGAAAAACCGATAAGACCAAATAAGTTAATTTCATCATTTACCTCCTCTTAGTATTAATAAACAAGCGTATAAGCATAGCGTAAGTATTCAGTCCCACAGCAATTATCGTTCCTTCGCTCTGCGTAGGAACGATAGAGGGATGTGAATAATTAGCTCTTCATGATCAATACGGCTTTTACCATTATATATACCCGTCAACCATACGCTGTATACTGTTCATAAGCGAAGCTTTAAAAGCGGCATCATTTGCCCAAAGCTTATAGAAGTCCAAATCATCCTTTCGTTTTTGTAACATGATTTCCTTCACCATTTTTTCAAAAGCCAAATGCTGGTTGTGGGGATCGGCGCTTTCCAGATACTTACTTTTAAAATCCGGATGCTTAGTCAGTGCATCTCGCATACTCAATAAACGAATTCTTTGCTCTTCAGGCGTCACACTCCACCCTTGGAACCAGCGCTCATTAAAGGTACGGATGATTTCGTCTAGCGGATCAGCCTCTTTCTCGCCGCCATGCGCACCGCGAGGATTAGGGTTTTGCGGGTCGAGCTCTGTTTCTTGATCGTTCAGCTTGATTACATAGTTGAGTTTCACACGTTGTAAACCGTATGAGCTCAAGTCTACTGACTCCAGCAGTTCATCGATGGCATCCGCATCAGGGTCTGCCACTTTTAGTTTAGGGATCAAGAACTTCAGGAACCAGAATAGCTTTTCCCATGCCACCATCTCATAAGGCATGATCGATGCCATTTGGCCGTATATCTTAACAAACTGCTTGGCCTTGATTTTGAAGTCTATTTTAGCTTCAGGCGCCAGTTCCAATTCGCTCTCAAATCTGGCCGCTGCGGTATCAATAATCGGACTTAACGTTTGCGCGTCTTCATTGTTAAAAAAACGCGCAACAAAATTCTCTACCTCGTACCACTCATATACCCCTACCTCGTCCAGAGCATCCTTTAACTCATGCAGAACATTGATATCGGTTGCCTGAGACAACGAAGTCGCCGTATAGAACGGATCAAATGCAGCCTGAATATCTTCAGCGGAGTTAAAGAAATCCAAAACAAACAAGTCTTCCGTTTTTTTACCCCACTTCGGCGCGCTGCGATTAAGGCGGGATAGTGCTTGCACGCACAAAACGCTGGCGAGTTTTTTATCGACATACATGGCGCAAAGCTTGGGTTGGTCAAAGCCGGTCAGGTACTTATTGGCAACCACCAATAAGCGATACTCATCGGTATCAAATTTGTCTTTGGTGTCGGTTTCTGCAAAGCCGTTGATATCCGCTTCGGTGTACTCAATACCGTCCACTTCCTTGGTGCCGGAAAAGGCGATTAGAACCTTAAACGGATTGCCTTGCGCTTCCAAAATACGACGAATGGCTTTGTAGTAGCGGATCGCTGCCTCAATATTTTGAGTCACCACCATCCCTTTGCCCTTGCCCTTAAGCTTTTTGGCATTCACCACCTGTGGAATGAAATGCTCAAGCATGATTTCGGCCTTGGTATCGATGGTGTGCTGGCTTCGCTCAACATAAGCCCTTAACTTTTTCTGTGCCTTCTTTGTGTCAAACTCAGGATTCTCGGCAATGGATTTTTCAATCTCATAGTAGCTTTTGTAGGTGGTGTAGTTGGCCAGCACATCCAAAATAAAGCCTTCTTCAATCGCTTGCTTCATCGAATACAGATGAAACGGTTTGAATGTGCCGTCTGCTTGCTTCTGGCCAAACTTCTCTAAGGTGCTGTTTTTCGGGGTTGCCGTGAACGCCAAATAAGAGGCATTGCCACGCATTTTGCGTGAATTCATGGCTTGCAGAATTTTGTCTTGCGCATCTTCCGCTTCTTCGACATCTGTGCGCCCCATGGCTCGGTTCATGCTATCGTGCGCCGAACCCGACTGCGAGCTGTGAGCTTCATCGATAATCACGGCAAAGCGTTTATCACTCAGATCGCTAATGCCGTCAATAATAAAGGGGAATTTTTGAATGGTCGTGATGATGATCTTCTTGCCATTCTCTAATGCCTGTTTCAGCTCGGATGACTTATGCGCCGGGGCGATGATATTTTTGACCTCAGAGAATTCCTTAATGTTGTCTCTGAGTTGCTTATCCAATAAACGCCGATCCGTGACAACAATCACCGAGTCAAACAAAGGTTGCTCCAGACCTTTGCCACCGGATACCGCTTCCGACGCAGGGTAGGTTTCAATCAACTGATAAGCCGCCCAAGTGATCGAGTTTGACTTACCTGAACCGGCAGAGTGCTGAATCAAATAAGTCTGACCGACGCCGTTGTTCGACGCATGATCGACCAACTTTCGAACAACATCCAACTGATGGTAACGCGGGAAGAAGAGCGTTCGCTTTGGCAATGGATCTTTGCTGCCGCCATCTAGCCGAACAAAGTGCTGAATGATGTTGACAATACTGTCTTTGGTGAAGATCTCTTCCCAAAGATAAGCTGTTTTATGACCCTGCGGATTTGGAGGATTACCCTGGCCCAGATTATGCCCTTTGTTAAAAGGTAAGAAGAAGGTACTTTCCCCAGCCAATTTGGTGGTCATGTAAACCTCATCCGTATCCACCGCCATATGCACCAAGCAACGTCCAAACGTCAGTAATGGCTGTGTTGTATCTCGGTCTTCACGGTATTGTTTCTGGCCGTGATAACGCGCAGTCTGCCCCGTCCAAGCATTCTTTAGCTCAAGCGTGACCAGAGGAATGCCATTGATGAACAGCACCATATCGATCTCTTGCAGCGGATTGGCAAGCGAGTACCGAACCTGTCTTGTGCAGCTGAAAATGTTATTTGCAAAATTCTGCGTTACTTTCTCACTGCTACTGGCGAGTGGTGCGGGATACAGCAGGTTAAAATGCGCATCATCGACACTTAAGCCTTTTTTCAATAGATGTAAGATACCGTGCTTTTTGATCAGTCGGTCATAACGTTCAAGCAGCTTACGTTGCCAATCGCCCGGGTTGTTTTTCTGAAGCTTGGCCAGCTCTTGTTCCTGAGTTTTTTCCAGAAACTGCCAGAAGAAACGTTCATCGATGGCGTATTGCATATTGAAATCAGCCGGTATTCCAGCAACATAACCGCAGTGCGGCGCAGCATAAGGCGGCACAACCATATCGGTTATACCTCCTTTCTTAGCTTCAAGACAAGTGCCGGTTAACGCCAGCTCAATCGCCGCTTCTAAGGCTTGTTCATTGGTTTGACTGACCATGTTTATCCCTCTGTTCTTGGTTTACTACTTGCCAATAGCCACCCTTTTTAGGGCCCTGATAGACAAGACGCTTTTGCTGTTTCAGTTTGGCAACGGCGCGTTCAATGGTACTGAGCGAATGCCCCAATTGCACCGCCACATCGGCTAATGCCATTTCGGGGTGGTGTGCCAGTAGTGCCAAAATCTTTTCCGGGGTTTTTACCCGCGTTTCTACCCGCGTTTCTACCCGCGTTTTTTGCTGTGAGTCCGATTCGTTGGCCAAGGTTTCTTGCAGAGTTGCAGCAATGATGGCCAACATAAATTCAATAAAGGGCGCACAATCCGAGCGGGCTGTGCTGTCGCGCAGGGCTTGATAGTATTCCGCCTGATGTTGGTGGATCAGGCTTTCAACGGGTATGTCGGTAAACACGGGCTGCCACTGGCTTAAAATCAAGGTTTGCCACAAACGCCCCATGCGGCCATTGCCATCGGCAAAGGGATGAATAAATTCAAACTCGTAATGGAACACACAGCTCGTGATCAACGCTGGCGCATCACTGGTTTGCAGCCAGTTAAGCAGGTCGGCCATTAACCGTGGCACCTGATTGGCTCCCGGCGCCATGTGCACCACCTGATTGCCCGACATAACGCCCACACCGCCTTGGCGGTAATGCCCAGCGTCTTCTAATAAACCCGCCATCAACACCTGATGCGCGTGCAGCAAGTGCTGTTTATTGGCGGGTTGCCACTGGCTCAGATAATCGTAGGCCTTCAGTGCGTTCTGCACTTCCAGCACTTCTTTGGGTGGGGCAATGATGCGCTTACCCTCTAAAATAGCGGTGATCTGGGCTTCGTTCAGGGTATTGCCCTCAATGGCTAACGAGCCTTGCACCGTGCGAATGCGGTTGGCACGGCGTAACCGCAGAGCGTTGTTCATTTCCACCTGCATGCTTAAACGCCCTATGGTCTCACTGATGCCGGCAACCTGCTTTAGAATAGCGGGCGTAATGGTGTAAGGCGGGTTATAGAGCATGTTAACCACCTGCTAGATGGTGTTGTTTCAGTGCCTCTGCCGCCTTTTGTAGACTACCTTTTAAGGCATGTTCAAATTTACTCATCTGTTCAAGATGCCAGGCGACGGCTTTTGGCCAAGTCTCTTTGTTGTAGCCATCTACCTCAACGCAGAACTGGATACGAGACATCTTTTTATCGTCTAGCCGCATCCAGTGCAGAGCATTCCCAAATCTTTGTTCGATATCAGCTTTTTGGCCCAGCAAATAATCGAACAAGAATTTATTATCCTCGGTTTCACTGCGGCTGATCGACAGTTCAACCCGTAGTTCTTTTTGCAGAAAAATCAGGTTGTAAGGGCAACCGCTCAAACCAGAACCGGCTGACAACCAATGGTCTTTGCTAGGGCTAATATTGTTATAAAGTTGACAAGGGCTTTTCTGAAAAGCCTCTAAGGCGCGTTCCCAGTATTCCCGGCGAACGGTATGACGGTTTTTTAATACCACTTCGGTACTTTTTTCTTCCGCTTCTTTGGCATTAATGCCAATCATCAGTTCTTTGGCTTCTGGTGTCGGGATAATCTGGTCAATATTAATCAGTAGCTGCTCACCCAGTGAATAGGGGGTGATTTTGAAGCAGGCGATGCTAATCCCTTGGCCCAATAACCACAGTGCTGTGCTTGTCACTTCTTTGCGAAAGTTTGCCGCAACCAACATGATGCGCTGACTATTGCCCAGGTTGAGCTTTAACTCATCCAAATCAGGCGCATCCAAGAACTCGCAAATTCGGCTTGAGGCACTTTGAGGGGCATTTAACAGGTCAACTTCTCCTGTCACTAGTTCATAGCGGTCCAAGTACTGCTGGTAAATCTCAACAATTTGTGCCTTGGTCAGGCTGGCGCAATAAGAAGCGTATTTAAGCGCCTGCCAAACCACATCGCGGCCACTGTCATCCAGCTTGTTTTCAATAATGACTAGGTTGCCATCTTTATCGAGCGCCAGTAAATCCAAGCGTTCACGGGTATCATCAAAACCATCGAACTCCTTTTGAATAATCAACAGCTCTTCCCCGAGTGCGTCAGGCTGGTGTGCTAACCATTCCTGAAGGTGCTTGCGCTCGGTAAAGCCCAATTCACTAAACTTCTTCGTTTTAACCGGACTGATTCTGTTGGTTTGATGATTCACCGTGAACATATTCGTACGTCCTATTGCTCGACCATTTCTTGCGTGATCTTGATCTTGCCTGTCACGGCGCTGTTGATCAGGGTGGTTTTGTATTCTTTGAGCTTTTCGATTTGGGCATTCAGTAACTTGTCTGCTGCTTCAGTCTTGGTAGTCAAGTCTTGTATGAACTGGATAATCTTTTCTTGTTCTTTCTCAGGAGGAACAACTGTTTTCAACTGCTTGAAGCCATCCCAGTATAATCTCTTACGAAAATCTGTAATTCCTTTAGAGTATCTATCCATCTGCTGTATAAACTTAGGGCACCGATACTGATACTCAAAAAAATCAGCAACAATTGCACCAATGGGCTTGGCAACAATATATGCAGGGCTAACCATTCCCTCTGTCGTTACAGCACCAATTCCACCCTGCCAAGCACGCATCATGTTGAAAGCGACATCCCCTTTTTTAACAAGAACATATTTCGTTTTGTCCTCGATTTTGACGCGACCACGAACATTATCTTCCTCTGAGACCTCCTCAGAAGAAACACCTGAATGAATTGAAACTGAAAGCAGGGGTAATCCCTCTCTACCTGATTCTACGCGCTCAGTAAACAATGTGCGATTAGCATGCACTTCCCAATGCTCAGGAATCGTCCCAATCCAATCCACTCCCGAATCTTTCATGGGTACGTTGGGGTCGAGGCCTTGCGTGACCACTTGCTGAACGATGATTTGCTTGCGCTCTTTGAGCAGGCTAATTTGCTGCTGCTTGATGGCAATGGCTTCGTCGATTTGGGCGGTTTTTATGTCGAGGAAGTTGGCGATTAGGGTTTGTTCTTCGAATGAAGGAACCGCTATCTTTTGAGATTTGTATTTGCTAACAGATATACTAGGCACTGCACCAGGGTTAACAAACCAATCAAAATCCAAAACTAGATGTAGATAAAAGTTATATTTTTTTTCTATTGCCTTGCATTCGAACGCTATGCAGTTATTGTCAATTATTGACTTATGCGCCAGTATTTTTCGATGATTTTTCCTTAATGCCTCACCAATTTTTGCAGTTACCAAAGACCCAGCCGGAACCAGATTCCACTTCTGTTTTTTTGCGATTTTAAATGAAACTTTATTAGCAGAGTTTTCTATTAATATTCCCGAGTTACTTAAGTCACTCACCTTTAAAAAGGGTATATCACCAGCTTGACCTTGGAGCTCTATAGGAAAACCGTTGCCTGAGTGTTCTTTTACAACTCTCTTCAAACTTTTAATATCCCAATGTGTAGGAATGCTTCCTAACCACGCAATCCCAGAATCCTTATAGGCTTCATACTTCGGTATTTCTGCAATAGTTACCATAATCGTCTCTTCCTAATCTTGCAGTTTGTTTCGGCTTTGCTGAATCGCTTGTTGAAGCTTTTGTTTGAGAATGTTTTTATCGGGTAACACCGTTAGATATTCGGCAATATGGATGCCGCTTTGATCCAGCTCCAATAATTCGATTTGCTCCTGGTCTTTTGCCGCACAGAGAATAATACCTAAAGGTGCTCGCTCTTCCGGCTCGGTTTCGTGTTTAGCCAAATAACGTAAATACAGTTCCATTTGCCCCTTATATTCGGCTTTGAATTTGCCCAATTTCAGATCTATCGCGATTAAACATTTGAGTTTGCGGTTGTAGAAAAGCAAATCGATATAAAAATCTTCTTGCCCAATGTGAATACGCTTTTGTCGCGCAATAAAACTAAAGCCAGAGCCCAGCTCTAATAAAAACTGTTCCAACTGGCGCAATATGGCGTCTTCAAAATCTTTTTCAAAATAGTGGTCGCTTAGTTCCAGAAAGTCGAGCACATAGGGGTCTTTTAACACTAATTCCGGTGTTAGTTTGGCGTTTTGATTGAGTTGCGCCAACTCTTGCCGAATCAGCTCCTGCGGTTTTTTCGACAAGGCGCTGCGTTGGAAGAGCATGGAGTCTATGCGGTTTCTAAGCGTTCTAACACTCCATTTTTCCAGAGCGCACATCTGGATATAGAAATCGCGTTCAAATTCATCCGCAATGGGGATCAGAAGAGTGAAATGGGTCCAGCTTAATTGTCGCATCAGTGGTGCGACATTGTTTTCATCCGGAAAAATAGCCGAAAATTGCATCATCTTGCGTAGGTTTTTCTCGCTAAAACTCTTGCCGTAATCAGCCGTCAATTGTCGCGACAGCGATGTGACAATCTTTTTCCCATAGTCAGCGCGCTGCCCTTGCAACACTTCTTCGTTGATTCGCTTTCCAAGTTGCCAATATAAATACGTCATTTGCTGGTTCACTTCTTGGGCGATCGTATTACGCGTCTTTTCAACCAACGCTTTCACCTCAGACATGAACTCATGGGACACGCTAGCCATCTCATGTTTCATACTGTGTTTTCCTCGGATAGATTTTTTAAACCCAAAATGTTTGCGATCAACCCTTCCGCCTGCTGTTCCAGGTGAATAATGTCGGTTGCAACTTCCTCTAATGAACGCAGCGGCTTATGGCGATAGAAGTATTTGTTAAAGCTGATTTCATAACCGATTTTCACCGAATCGAGGTTAAGCCAGGCTTCGTCGACATGGGGCTGTACTTCATCCACAAAGTATTGATGAATAGCGGAATGTTCGCCCTTGGCTGGGTAGGTCAGCGGGATGGATTCGCTGTCGCGCAGGTCGGCGCTGCTTTCATAGGTGATGAATTCATTGCCCTTGAGCGGATAATAACCAAAATCGGGTAAATCGGCTTCGGTGCATTGGTAGCGTTCGAGCAATTCAGTCATTTTGTCGTTACTGAGTTTAACCACTTTTTTCACCACCTTGGCGGCGCTGTCGTCATACCAACTCACGGCGTTTAAAATGGCGTTTTTTTCTGAGGCGCTCAGTTTGGTTTTTTGCGCTTTCAGTTGGGCTTCGACTAATTCTTTAAACGGGTTGTAGTCGTTGTATTCCTCCTGGCCGATGGCGGCCATCAGCTCGGTGGCGACGCGGTGAAGGGCTTGCAGTGATAGCCAGTGTTTCACATCGAGTAATTTGCTTTTGGCTTTGGTGTTCAGGCTGATGTCGTTGTCTTCGCACCAACTGAGAATGGCTTTGTCGATGGATTTTAAAAAGCCGGCGTCGTAGACGCGCTCGCCGTGTTCTTGGTAAAGGTACTCCATTACTTCGCTAAGGGCTTTATCAAAGCGCAGCGGCGCGATGGCCTCTGGCGTGAATTGCGCTTTGCGCCGGTCAGGGCGCTCAATGCTGACTTTGTAATAGCCAAAGTCGGCATTGTTAAACACCTTGCTGGCCAGGCCAATGGGGTCTTGGTTGTCGTTGAGTTGGCGTTCAACTTCGGCGCAGGCCAAATAGGTATGGGTGATTTCTTCAATGTGCTCGGGGGCAAATTCGCAGTTTTTGTTACCCAGGTTTTTGCGCAGTTTGCGAAACAGCAGGCTGGCGTCGATTAACTGCACCTTACCTTGGCGTGATTCGGGTTTGTTGTTGTTCAAAACCCAGATATAAGTGGTGATACCGGTGTTGTAAAACAGGTTATTCGGTAATTGCACGATGGCATCCAGCCTATCGTTTTCGATGATGTAACGGCGAATGTTGCTTTCGCCACCACCGGCATCGCCGGTAAACAGTGACGAACCATTGTGAACAGAGGCGATACGGGTGCCGAGCGGGCTTCCGGCCGGGTCTTTCATCTTGCTGACCATTTCCATCAGGAACAGCAGCTGGCCATCACTGGAGCGAGGCGTGGCATCAACCACTTCCTCATTGCCCCAGTAGTCTTTCAGGTTTACTTTGAAACGCGGGTCAATCACATCACTACCGTCTTTGATGTGCTTCTGTTCACCGGCCCAGCTTTTGCCGTAGGGAGGGTTGGACAGCATGAAGTCGAACTTGGTACCGGCAAATTCATCGGTAGACAGGGTTGAGCCTTCTCTGATGTTTTCCGGGTTATTGCCCTTAATCATCATGTCGGATTTGCAGATAGCGTAGGTTTCGTCGTTGATCTCTTTACCATAGAGATACACATCACGATTGTCGTTCGGGTATTTTTCTTCGATGAAGTTTTGCGATTCGGTCAACATACCGCCACTGCCGCAAGCCGGGTCGTAGACAGTCATGGTCAGTGGAAGCCGGTCTTTTACCGGGTCAAAGACCAAATGGGTCATCAGTTCAATCACTTCCCTGGGTGTAAAGTGTTCTCCCGCTTCTTCGTTATTTTCTTCGTTGAATTTGCGGATCAGCTCTTCAAACACATAACCCATGCCCAGGTTGGTCAATGCCGGCATTTTGTTGCCATCCGGATCTTCAACGGATTCGTGCGTTAGATTGATATAAGGCGAGACAAACTTTTCGACGACATCCAGCAGCACTTGCTTTGACGCCATGTGGCGAATCTGAGACTTCAAGTTAAAGCATTCAATGATTTCTTTGACGTTGTCGCTGAAACCGAGCAGGTATTCTTCAAAGTTTGCCAGCAAGATTTGCTGGTTGTTCGTTGCGGTATTGAAGAGTGACTTTAGCGTCCACTTGGACGTGTTATAAAACACATAGCCACTGGCGGCTTTTAACGGTTCGTCGTCCAACTCCGTGGCTTGCATTTCTTCTTTCTGAAATTTTACTTCTTCAAGCACCGCTTCTTTGGTTGGCTCAAGCAGGGTATCGAGCCGACGCAATACGACCATAGGCAGAATGACATCACGGTATTTGCCGCGAACGTACACATCGCGCAGACAGTCGTCGGCGATATTCCAGATAAACGAGATCAGCTTATTGTGTACACTGTGGTCCATTTTTTTCCTTTGAGTGCCCGGTTTCATCGGGAACTGATTCATTTCAGATGTTGTTCAATTTTTTTAAGGATTGGGTCGTAAATAACTTCCCCATTTTACGGAGGGTTCGGTTGCTCGATTGGCAGGTGTCGGCGGCAGGGAAAGCCGCCGTCAAGCC
>NPIE01005327.1_pt4 | contig 12698 bp, 14 predicted proteins | sample 8637661 | NCBI WGS metagenome assembly NPIE01 (sample SAMN07420842, study PRJNA396082) | bioreactor metagenome | isolation source: sample BA12 brine-fed electro-methanogenic bioreactor BA | place: Japan: Kochi | collected 2016-12-09 | reverse complement strand
TCAAGCCTACACGGACGTATTCACGGCGTACTGCCAAGCGAGTTACCGAACCCTCAACGACGCTCATAGTTCCTGGACGTTATTTATCACGAAACCCCTACTTCTTCCAACTTAGCATATGACAACATCAGCCATTTAATACCGACCTGCTGGAAATTGATTTGAATGCGCTCCTGTGCGCCGCTGCCTTCTCTTTGCAGCACCACTCCTTCGCCGAATTTTTCATGGCGGACCCGCTGCCCCAATTTGTATGAACCCGGCTCATGACTATCCACGTTTCCGGTGAATGAAACCGGACGACTGACCTGGGCGCGCATCCTGACTTCCTGAAGCGTTTCGGCCGGAATTTCTCGCAAAAACCTTGAAGCCTTCGGATAAGTTTCGCGCCCCCACAAACGCCGTGACTCGGCATGGGTCAAACACAAGTTTTCCATTGCCCGGGTCATGCCGACATAACATAGCCTACGCTCTTCTTCCAAGCGCCCCGGATCCTCGACCGATTGCTGCGACGGAAACAATCCTTCCTCGAAACCGACCAAAAACACCCGCTTGAATTCCAAGCCCTTAGCGGCATGCAAAGTCATTAGCTGTACGCAATCTTGCTCGGCATCGCTCTGCATTTCGCCGGCTTCGAGCGCCGCATGCGTCAAAAACATATCGAGTTCGCTCAGATTTTCTTCGTTATCCTGATCGTACTCGTACAGTCGAGCGGCATTGACCAATTCTTCCAAGTTTTCGACACGGGCCTCGCCCTTATCGCCTTTTTCTTTTTTATAAAACTCGATCAACCCGGACTTTTCGACGACGATCTTGACTTGCTCGAACAACGGTAAACCTTGCGTCTGTTCGGCCAAACTCCGAACTAAAGCAATGAATCCGGACATGGCATTCCCAGCCCTTGGCGTCGTCAATTTTTGCGCGATCGCAAACTCAACCGCCTGCCGAAGCGATAAATTCTTATCCCGCGCCAATACCCGAATGTCGTCCAATGATTTAGCCCCGATACCGCGCGTCGGCGTATTGATTACGCGTTCAAAAGATGCATCGTCATCGGGATTGGCCATGACTCGCAAATAGGCCAAGGCATTCTTGATTTCGGCTCGATCGAAAAAGCGCAAGCCGCCGTAGACCCGATACGGAATACTGGTCGCGATCAGCTTTTCCTCGAACTGGCGCGATTGCGCATTGGAGCGGTAAAGAATCGCAATATCGCTTCGCGAACCGCCTTCATGGACCCATTTCCGGATACGCTCGACGACATAATAAGCCTCGTCCTGCTCATTGAACGCGGCATAGACCGAAATCGGTTCGCCGTCGCCGCTTTCGGTCCAAAGTTCCTTGCCCATCCTCCCTTCGTTATGTTCGATAACCCGATTGGCCGCTTTCAGAATATGGCCGGTCGAGCGGTAGTTTCGTTCCAGTTTGACGACTTTATGATTCGGAAAATGCTTTTGAAAACGGAAGATATTTTCAATTTTCGCGCCGCGCCACCCGTAAATGGATTGGTCGTCATCGCCTACCACGAACAGATTATCGCGGTCTTGCGTCAACAAACGTAACCAAGCATATTGAATCGTATTGGTATCTTGAAATTCGTCGACATGCACATGCCGGAAGCGTTGTTGATAAAAACTCAGAATTTCGGGATTATCGCGCAGCAGTTCATGCGCGCGTAACAACAGTTCGGCAAAATCGACCAAACCGGAGCGCTGACAGACTTCTTCATAAGCCTTATATATCGCCAGCATTTGTCGCTGGAAAAAATCCCCGGTTTCCGACATGTGCTTGGCCCTAATACCCTCGTCTTTTTGCCCGTTGATATACCATTGCGCTTGCTTAGGCGGCCACTTGGCCTCGTCCAAATTCAAGTTTTTGTAGAGGCGCTTGATCAGTCGCAACTGATCGTCCGAATCCATGACTTGAAAAGTTTCGGGAAGTTGGGCATCTTTTGCGTGACGCCTAAGCAGGCGATGCGCAAGCCCATGAAAGGTACCTATCCACATCGAGCGTGCCGAAATATTAAGCAGATCTTCTACACGGGTGCGCATTTCCGTTGCGGCTTTATTAGTAAAGGTGACAGCCAAGATACTATGCGGCGAATGGCCTTCGACTTGAATCTGCCAGGCGATGCGATGCACCAAGACCCGAGTCTTACCGCTGCCGGCGCCGGCTAAAACCAACATTGCGCGGGAAGGTGCCGATACCGCCTCGCGTTGAGCATCATTGAGAGGATTAATAATTGAAGTAATATCCATTTGTTATCGTTGAAACATTTCTATAAGCTATGCGCGTTTAAGGAAAGCAATAATGACGGCCGGACCGGGCTTTAATAACCAACATTAATTAGCAGAGGGGACTTACAATGAGCTTCGATTTTAAACGCATGATAAAATTCGAACACAATCTTGGCGATAAGGATAAAAAATACCGCATGTTCGGAGGCGCGGCATTGGTACTGATATCTTTATTTACCGCAAAAATCTTTTTATTACTGATAGGAACCGTATTGATCGGAACCTCTTTTTTCGGTTGGTGTCCTGTTTATTCCGGACTCAATAAGAACACTTGCACTAGCGGGGTCTCGGAAAGCAGCGAATAAGCGCTTAAATTCTACAGGGACGTAGATTAAGCTGGTAATAACATAAAGCCCTGTCATTCCTCCTTTTTATATTCGCCTTCCAAGACATTATTATCTTTAGATTGACCAGGATGAACCGCGCTACCAGCCTGTATCAGATGATTCTCAATCACATAACGGGCAATTTTGCCGCGCAGCTGAGGAATTAGACATGCAAAGCCAAGCACATCGGTAAAAAACCCAGGAGTCAATAACAATGCTCCACCAACCAACAATATAGGTCCTTCGATCATTTCGTAAGCGGGAACGACACCCTGGTTCAAATTATCTTGAAAACGCCTTAAGGTCGCAAAACCTTGCTGTCTTAACAAAGCCGCACCCAATACGGCAGTAAATACCACCAAAAAAACCGTCGGAAAGACACCGATCAAGCCGCCGATGGTCAGCAGCAAATAAATCTCCAAAAAAGGAATGATCAAAAAACACAAAAAAACAACTTGAAAAACTTTCATTTAAAATTCCTAAACAAACTTCACATTGGAAACAGATAACCCCGGAAAGTTTCCCATTTGAAATCAATTATACCTACTCTAAGATCAAAATCCGGCACCGGGTGTCCTTGGGCACTACCGAAACTTGAAGTACGAAAGTTATAAACCCATTTTCACCCGCTCAAGATCAATGAACCAAGGTCAGCGAAAAATCGCATCGAGACCTTATCCCTAATTAAACGGTACAATATAGGGATTTTAAAACCGAAACTCCAGAACAAATTGACCGAGTCTCTCGTTATGTCGAATCACATTATTCTCTTTTGCACCTGTCCGGATCAGAATACGGCAAGCTCAATCGCTCAAACATTAATCGGAGAAAATTTAGCCGCTTGCGCAAATATTTTTCCAGGATTGACTTCCGTTTATCGCTGGCAAGATCAAATCGAAACGGACCAGGAATGCCTGTTGCTAGTTAAGACACGACGCGATATTTACCCGCAAGTGGAACAGCGCATACAAGAGGCGCATCCCTATGAACTTCCCGAGATCGTCGCGGTCTCTGTCGAACACGCTTTGCCTGAGTATCTGAAATGGATCGATTCATGCCTATCAAAATAATACTGCTTTGCCTGATTGCAACTTTTCATCAAGCCGCCTTTGCCATCAGCGAAAGCGATTTACTGCCGCAAGAACAAGCTTTCAAACTCACTGCCAAGACCAATGCAAAGAATGAAATCGTTCTAACCTGGCAGATCGCTGACGGCTACTATTTATACCGTGATAAATTGGGCGTTGAAAGCCGGTCAGAACGGATTACACTCGACGATATCACTTATCCTCCAGGAAAAACCAAGCATGACGAGTTTTTCGGCGACATGGTCATTTATCGAAACGAACTCACCGTTGAAGTACCGTTCATCAAGCTAGACAATGCGCTTAATACTTTACAATTGACGGTTAAACATCAGGGTTGCGCCGATATCGGCATTTGTTATCCTCCTCAAAAGACCGCACTGACGGTAGACCTACCGCCTCAAGATACTTCCGCGAAAACCGGCTCGATTTTCGGCTTAGTTCAGGGCCTGAGCGACTTAAAGCTAAATCTGTTCCAGGATGAATTGCTTCCGGCGGAACAAGCCTTCCGCTTTTTCGCTTCGGTCAAGGACCCGAATACGTTGACCGTCAATTGGCAAATTGCGGAAGGCTATTATCTATATCGCGACAAATTTCAATTCGATATCCTAGATTCCGAAAAAGTAAAAATCGGCAACTTCACTTTGCCCAGAGGCACACCCTACCACGATGAGGAATTCGGCGACGTTGAAATCTTCCGTAATGACCTAAGCTTCGACCTGCCGATTAACCGCTATCAAGCGGATCAACAAAATATTATCCTTCAAGCACGATTTCAAGGCTGCGCGGATCGAGGCGTATGCTATCCTCCGATGGCGCAAAGCACGCCATTGGTTCTACCGATGACCGCATCGGTATCGACGCCGATTAATTCCTTTACAAGCACTCGGATCGACCAACCGCAATCCGAACAAGACCGCATCGTACAATCTTTGCATCAAAACACGCTCTGGCTAACATTACTGTCCTTTTTCGGCTTCGGGTTGTTACTGTCTTTCACACCTTGTATTTTTCCGATGATACCGATTTTATCCGGCATCATCGTCGGTCAACGCAACAGGGTAACCACTAGCCGCGCCTTTCTTTTATCACTGAGTTACGTCACCGCCTCCGCATTGACCTACACGGTTTTCGGTGTCTTGGCAGCATTATTCGGCAGCAATCTACAAACGACCTTTCAACAACCTTGGATTATCGCGCTATTTAGCGGTATTTTCGTATTGTTGTCGCTGTCGATGTTCGGTTTTTACAACCTAGAAATGCCCGCATCGATTCAAACTCGATTGCATAAATCCAGCGATAAACACCGTGACGGTTCGTTTTGGAGCGCGGCGATCATGGGCTCGTTATCTTCTTTGATCGTAGGCCCCTGCGTTGCGGCTCCGTTGGCCGGCGCATTGATCTATATCGGCCAAACCGGCAATGCTGTGCTCGGCGGCATCGCATTATTCGCGATGGGATTCGGAATGGGCGTACCGCTATTGATACTCGGCGCATCGGCCGGAAAACTACTACCGAAGGCCGGTCAATGGTTGAATGCAACCAAAGCGGTCTTCGGCGTAATCATGCTGGCTGTCGCCTTATGGATGCTGGACCGTATTTTGCCCCCCGATATCACGATGTTCCTATGGGCCTTATTACTGATCATACCGGCCATTTACCTGAAAGCGATCGACCCGTTGAGCGAAAATGCAGGCGGCTGGAAAAAGCTTTGGAAAGGCGCCGGAGTCGTGATGCTGACCTACGGCGTCCTGTTATTGATCGGCTTAGGCATGGGCAACCATAACCCGCTAAAACCTTTACAGGGACTGAGTTTAGCAAGCACAGCCGAGGCCGAAAGCCCCCTGCCCTTTGTCAAAGTCGCCTCGCTACAGGAGCTCGAAAACCGTATAGAAACGGCAGCCCGCAACAATCAACCGGTCATGCTCGACTTTTATGCCGACTGGTGTGTCTCATGTAAGGAAATGGAGGCGTATACTTTTATGCACCCTGAAGTCAAACAAGAACTGAATCGCTTCGTTTTATTGAAGGCGGACGTCACGGAAAACAATTTTGAACATCAAGCCTTGCTGAAAAAATTTAACTTAGTCGGACCTCCGGCCACTTTATTTTTCGGTGCCGACCTAGCCGAAAAAAAACATTTACGCGTGATAGGCTATCAAGATGCCAACGCTTTTTTAAACATACTACGGCAAGTTGATTTATGAAACAAACCACGGTACTTATTATCGCTGCTGCTGTCGCTTTAGCCGGCGGAATTTGGCTACAAAACAAAACACAGCCTGAAACGCATAGTGAAACCATGGAACTGCCGGATTACCGACTACCCGATTTGAACGGCAACGAACGCAGCCTATCCGAATGGCGCGGTAAAATCGTCATCGTCAACTATTGGGCAACCTGGTGCCCCCCTTGCCGCGAAGAAATCCCCGAATTTGTTGCCTTGCAGCAAGAATACCAAGACCGCGGCTTGCAATTTGTCGGCATCGCTATCGAAACTAAAGAATCGGTCAAAAAATATCTCGACTTTATCGACATCAATTATCCGATGCTAATCGCCGGCGACCAAGGCATCATCTTGACTCAACAATGGGGAAATTCTGCCGGAATCCTTCCTTTTAGCCTTATTTTTAATCAAGAAGGTCGAATAATTCATAAGCAACCCGGACAATTATCTCGAGCCAAGATTGTTGAAATCATCGAACCTCTGATGGACTGAGAAAACGTTAAATCATTCGATAAATCAGGCAAAGTTCTTAAAAGATCCAGTTTTTACGGCGTATTTGTGTTAAATGACATAAATATGGACAAACGTGCTTAAATTAGGGAGAATTATCGGCACCGAATCTAAATTAGCACTTCAATTGCATGGCGAATATTTGCGTTATTAACGGTCCGAACTTGAATCTGCTGGGCCTAAGAGAACCTACCCATTACGGTAGCAAAACCTTAGTCGATATACAGCTGGCGATGGAAAAATCCGCCTCGACTCTTGGTCACGCGCTCCGTTTTCACCAATATAACGCCGAGCACCAAATCGTGGAACTGATTCATCGATCATTTTCCAACGATGTCGATTTTATCATTATTAATCCAGCAGCTTTTACTCATACCAGCGTGGCGATACGCGACGCATTGCTGGCGACCAAGATTCCCTTCATTGAAGTGCATCTGTCGAACGTACATGCCCGGGAAGCTTTTAGAAAACATTCCTATTTTTCGGATATTGCCGTGGGAGTTGTTTGCGGACTGGGAGCCATCGGTTACGAATTGGCCTTGACGGCCGCTCACGAGATATTAGCAAAGAGAACATAACACAATGGATATTAGAAAAATAAAAAAACTGATTGAGCTCATCGAAGAATCGGATATTGCCGAATTAGAAATCAGTGAGGGGGAAGAATCCGTCCGAATTAGTCGTTACTCGAATGCCGCGCAAGTGAACTACGCACCGGCTCAATTCGCCCCGACCGCCCTATCTTCGGCACCCGCACCAAGCCCTGTAGAACCGGCCGAGAAAAAAATAACCGGTCATATTGTAAAATCGCCGATGGTCGGCACTTTCTACAGGTCCGCTTCTCCCGGCGCTAAGCCTTTTGTCGATATCGGACAATCGGTACAAGCAGGCGATACTCTCTGCATCATAGAAGCGATGAAAATCCTCAATCAAATCGAAGCCGATAAAACCGGTACGGTGACGCAAATATTGGTTGAAAACAGCCAACCCGTCGAATATGACCAACCTTTGTTTGTCATTGAATAACAGCCCAAAGGTATTTAATCATGTTCGATAAAATAGTCATCGCCAATCGAGGCGAAATAGCGTTGCGCATTTTGCGCGCCTGCCGTGAACTGGGTATCAAAGTGGTCGCGGTACATTCGGTGGCCGACCGCGATCTTAAACACGTCAGGCTAGCCGACGAGTCGGTTTGCATAGGCCCTGCTCCATCAACCGATAGTTATCTGAATATCCCAGCCATCATCAGCGCGGCCGAAGTCACAGATGCCGAAGCCATTCATCCGGGCTATGGCTTTCTATCGGAAAATGCCGATTTTTCGGAGAAAGTAAAGCAAAGCGGCTTTGTTTTCATCGGTCCGAATGCAGATACTATCCGCATAATGGGCGACAAAATCGCCGCAAAAAAGGCAATGATAGCAGCCGGCATTCCCTGTGTACCGGGCAACGGCAATCCATTGACCGACAATAGTAAGCAAAACCTGCAAATGGCTCAGGAAATCGGCTATCCGGTTATCATTAAAGCCTCCGGCGGCGGTGGCGGACGCGGAATGCGTACCGTACATACCGAAGCCGCATTGATCAATGCCATTACCATGACGAAAGCGGAAGCGGGTGCCGCATTCGGAAACGATACGGTGTACATGGAAAAATTCCTAGAAGATCCCCGCCATATCGAATTCCAGGTGATGGCCGATTCACACGGTAATGCGATCCATCTTGGCGAGCGTGATTGCTCGATGCAGCGCAGGCACCAAAAAGTCGTCGAGGAAGCGCCCGCCCCCGGCATTACCGACGAAGAACGTAACCGTATGGGCGAATTGTGCGCCAAAGCTTGCCGCGATATCGGCTACCTGGGCGCCGGAACTTTCGAATTCTTATATGAAAAAGGCGAATTCTTCTTCATAGAAATGAATACGAGGGTTCAAGTCGAGCATCCAGTTACCGAAATGGTCACCGGCTTCGATATTGTTAAGGAACAATTACGTATCGCCTACGGCTTACCCTTATCGATTACCCAAGAGCAAGTCAAAATTCAAGGTCATGCGATCGAGTGTCGACTGAATGCCGAGGACCCGAAAACCTTCATGCCCTGCCCGGGCACGATTCATCAATTCCACATGCCAGGCGGCCCCGGCATTCGGTGCGAAACACACATTTATAACGGTTACAAAGTGCCGCCCTATTACGACTCGATGATCGGGAAGCTAATCGCGCACGGCGAAAACCGCAATAGTGCGATTGCAAGAATGACGACCGCATTGAACGAAATGGTGATCGACGGTATAAAAACGAATATACCGCTCCAAAAAGACATCATGACCGACTCCGGATTCATCGCCGGACAACGCAACATTCACTATCTTGAAAAGCTATTGGACTTAAACTAGCGTGCTTGATTGGGTCGGGTTACGCTATTGCTGACCCGACCGCAAGATTCCAGCTGAGTAAGCATTTCTAGCAAATACCCTTCTTTAATCAACAATAATAGCTTTATGTCTTGGCATCAATTAAGCGTGATTACCGACGAAGTCTCGGCGCCCGAACTTTCGGATTATTTCAGCGATCTGGGCGCGGTTTCGGTTACTTACATGGATGCCGAAGACCAACCGGTCTATGAGCCCCTACCCGGCGAAACCAAGATCTGGCCTAATACAAAAGTCATCGCTTTGTTTGAACTCGATACCCAGCCGGAAGACATTAAAGCACGAGTCTTCGACGCTTTTAATCAGCATTCGCTCAAGGAGTGGTCGGCAGAGATTCTTGAAGACCAAGCCTGGGAGAGAGCCTGGATGGAACATTATCATCCGATGAAGTTTGCCGATAGACTTTGGGTTTGTCCGACCGGACAAGAGCAACAAGAGCCCGGCACGGTTTGCCTGACTCTCGACCCGGGGCTTGCCTTCGGTACCGGCACGCATCCGACTACCGCATTGTGCCTGGAATGGCTTGCCGAACATGACCTGAGCGACAAAACCGTCATCGATTACGGCTGCGGATCGGGAATATTAGCGGTTGCCGCTGTGTTGCTCGGCGCTCGTGAAGCACATGCTATCGATATCGATCCGCAGGCACTAACGGCGACACACGACAATGCGATAAAAAACGGCATTGCCGATAAAATCCGATGCTACTTACCGGAACAATTCGCAGCCCGCACCGCCGACATCGTTATAGCAAATATTTTGGCTCAACCGCTGATCGAATTATCCGGCAAGATCGCCGCACTACTCGCTCCCTCCGGCTCTTTGGTTTTATCCGGTATTTTGAACGAACAAGCCGAAGCCGTCAGCGCAGCGTACCGGCCTTTTATTACACTCAATCCGCCGGCAATCCAAGAGGACTGGTGTCGTCTGGACGGACGAAAAGATAAATAAGCGATGTTCACACAATGCCCCGAATGTCACCACCCGCAAACGTTGACAATAGATCAATTACGCGAAACTCGGGGCATAATCCGCTGCAGCCACTGCTCGACGCAATTCGATGCACTGCAACGACTCGGCGAAACTCCGGCGGATGTTCCATTGGCCCCCTCTGAAGAACAACTACCTTGGGTACAAGACCGAAAGCCCGCCAACCCGCTTTTATGGAATTTATCCGCAGCCGCAGGCCTCATCCTGTTGTGCGGACAAATTATCTATTTCCAAGGTCCTTCGGCATTACAACACGAAAAATTCAGACCCTGGTTCATTGAAGCGTGTTCTTATTTAGGCTGTTCATTACCCGATTACAGAAACCTGACCGACTTTTCGGTTTTAGCGAGTTCGCTGATCTTGACAGCCGATCAAAATTACTATTTTAAAGCCATCATCAACAATCAGGCTGAATTCGCCCAACCGCATCCGGGCGTAAAACTGACGTTACTGAAGCTTTCCGGCGAACCGTTCGCGCAACGTGCATTTACACCGGACAATTTAACTTTCCGCACCGACAAAATCGCGCCTCACGAAACCATCGAAATCGGTCTCGCCATCGCCGCACCCAGTACTTCGGTCGGCGGCTATACTTTCGAACTTATTTAACCCAGCATTAACAAATGTAGTGTCTACGGCCTATGCTACTGAAATAACAAAATCAAAAATCATGCAAAATTTAACTTTGTAGCGCCATAAAATTTATTATCACATATTTTTTCAATAACTTATGATAGAGAAATGTTAAAGCTGGGTTAATTCATGCCGCATCCTGAAATTTATTTAAAGAAAAACGAAGACCGACGCTTGCGCCAAGGGTATTTATGGATTTTCAGTAATGAAATCGACACCAAACGAAGCGCGCTCAACGATTTCGAACCCGGGCAACTGGTTAATATCCTTGCGGCTGATGACAAACCATTGGGCAGCGCCTATATCAATCCACACACCTTGATTTGCGCGCGCTTATTATCCAGAAAGTCCGACCTAAGCTGTAGCATCAAATTTTTTAAAAAGCGACTAAGTACCGCATTGCAACTGCGCGAACAACTCTTCGCTAAACCTTATTATCGCCTTGTGTTCGGAGAAAGCGACGGCCTACCCGGCTTGGTTGTGGACCGTTTCGGCGATGTTTTATCGGTGCAAATCACGACTGCTGGCATTGAGCGCCACAGAAATGACTTACTAACCGCCCTGATCGAATTATTTAACCCGCAAGCCATCGTATTGAAAAACGACAATAGTCAACGAGCCTTGGAAGGCCTGCCTTTAGAGAATGAAATCATCTACGGCAGCCTGCCGGAAACAATGATCATTGAAGAAAACGGTTGCTTATTTAGAGTCGATATTCAAGATGGCCAAAAAACCGGCTGGTTTTATGACCATCGCGACAGCCGCAATCGTCTTATGCAACTATGTAAAGAACGAAGCGTATTGGATCTGTTCTGCTATACCGGGGCTTGGAGCATTCCTGCCGCCGTCGCCGGAGCCTCGGAAGTCACTTGCGTCGATGCCTCGGAAAATGCGCTGAAACTTGCATCGAACAATGCGCAATTAAACGCCGTGGAAACAAAAATGAAGTTCGTGCATAGCGATGTTTTCGATTTTCTGAAGACAGCACGTCAAGAAAACCGACATTACGATATTATCGTCCTTGATCCGCCCGCATTGATCAAACGCAAAAAAGATTTTAAGCAAGGCTATGAAGCCTACCGGCGCCTCAATCATTTAGCCTTGCAAATATTATCTCCGAACGGCATACTGGTTTCAGCATCCTGCTCACACCATCTAGGACGCGATGCGCTCCACGAGATCCTAAGATCTTCGGCGCGCCATATAGATCGACATTTAATTTTTTTTGCCGCTGGAGGACAGGGCCCCGATCACCCGATGCACCCGGCAATACCCGAAACGGATTATCTAAAGACGTTTTTTTGCGCCGTTTCTCCAAGCTTATGACCTTTTCGTAACATGTCTACTGAAGCAACAAAGCCGCCATGCGCATTGTGCGGCCAATCGGTTGAAATAAAAGGCTTTACACTCGACACACCCACAAAACAGTTACCCTTCTGCTGTGCCGGTTGTTTGAGCATTTATCAACTGCTCAACGAAAATCAAAGCACCGACGCCAATCAACCCGACGACCCAATCAAACCACCTAATAAAGAGGTCTATTAACCATGAAAGCCTGCAATTCTTGCGCACACCGCGTTGCCATCGGACGCAATTACCGAAACGTTCCTGTTTGGAAAAGAGCGATCGGGGTTCCGTTGATTTATTTACCGATACTGACGTTACCATTCGTATTTGCTAGCGCTTACTTAACCTATCTACATTTACGCTTGATCGGCGCCGAAGACCTCAAAACCTTATCCGACTTCTTGCCGGCCCGCTCGACCCACCGCTATAACTTAAAAAACCAAATTACAATGGACCCAACATTCAAATTGAGTCCTTCACAATCGAAACTGTATTGGATATTCAACTGTACTTGGTATTGCCCACTCAGCGTCGGCTTATTCGAGTGGCATACTTACATGGTCAAAATCGTTGAAAATTGGTGGTGCCCTTTCGGTCACGAGAAAAAAGAAAACTATAAAAACGGCGCAATCGATAAATCGTTCTGGCATATTTATCAAAATGATGAAGATAAGCTTAACCCGGAAGACCGCGTTAACCCCATCTGGAATGACGAAGTTGAAAAAGAGAAAAGTGAATAGGAAATGGAGAATAGTGAATGGATAATGGATTAGCAGCTAAAAGTTTTGCGGGCGATTTAGCCTATATAGCGAATTCCACAACACGATGGATTCGGTCATAAATAACTTCCCTATTTTTAA
>NPIE01004292.1_pt1 | contig 12718 bp, 11 predicted proteins | sample 8637661 | NCBI WGS metagenome assembly NPIE01 (sample SAMN07420842, study PRJNA396082) | bioreactor metagenome | isolation source: sample BA12 brine-fed electro-methanogenic bioreactor BA | place: Japan: Kochi | collected 2016-12-09 | reverse complement strand
GTACTAACAATGGGGTACACTGTAAATATTCCTATAATAATATCAATTACCGCTAAGGTTAATATTAATTGTTGTAAATCATTCCCGTAATTTTTATGAACATAAAAATAAACCGCAGCTACAACAAAAATGTAAACAAGGCTTATTTTAGGTCTAGGATTCACTTAATTTTTCTCCAAAATCTTTTTCATATGGATATCTATTTTGTTTGTACTTAATAAATACATGCACCACCATAAATCAAACAAGCTCACGTCTCAAGTCTCACATCTCATGTCTTGTGTCTATTTGAGTAAAATTAATTTCTTCACATCTCTAAAATCCCCGGCGCGGAGTTCGTAGAAGTAAACTCCGTTTGAAAGTTGTGAAGCATTAAATTCTACTTCAAAACTTCCTGCAGGTTTTTGTTCATTAACAAGTGTTGCAACTTCTCTTCCTAAATTGTCATAAACAATTAATTGAACCTCGCTTGCTTTAGGCAGATCGTATTTTATTTTTGTTGTTGGATTGAATGGATTGGGATAGTTATTATACAGTATATAATTACTAGGTAAACTAAGCTCTGTAGAGATATCGGTTGTTGATGAATATATTTTTATATAATCCCAATTATTATATATATATGACGGCCAAACAGCACCACCAATTGCAATATATGCTCCGGCAGGTATTGTTTGTGTTATTTCAAATTCTTCAATGTTCCATTGATACATAGGATAGTCAACGGAAGCAAACATGTCCTGAATTCTTTCGCTTGAAATTCCCTCTTGATTATTAGGAATTGAGTTTATGAATAATAAATGACCACCATCAGAATTTTCAGAATTACTATATGCACCTGAGGATTCATAATACCATCTTGATTTTAATATTGAACCGGCAGGAATACTTTGCGATAATTGCTTAAATGTATAAAAAACACCTGGCGAACCCGACATATAAAATTCACAAATATTTTCCCCGTCATAAGTTCCTGGATTAAAAGTTCCTTCTCCTTGGTAAACCTTGTCCGTCCAACCGTTATCATTGTTAAAGTTATCTTCCCAAATTATATCACTGACGGGTGCAGTTGTTGTAGAAAAATGCCAAACATCTCCTGTAGTCTCACCATCTGAATTTACAGCGTCAATTCTCCAGTAATATGTTGTACTGTATGCTAATTCACCTGGATCATATGAATTACTAGAATGATCTTTTATATATTCGCTATTATCAGGTGTTGGGTCTGTACCGAAGTAGATTTTATAACTTGTTGCTCCTCCTCCATTTTCCCAACTTAAATTCGTATTTATACTTACATTTGATTCTCCATTTGATGGGTTTGGATTAATAGGTTTTGAGGGCAAAGATGAAGAACTTGATGTTGTAAAATTCCAAATATTGCCGGTAGTAGTACCGCTTGGATTTACCGCATCGACACGCCAGTAATATGTAGTGCTAGAAAGCAAATCATAACCGAATAAAAATTGAGGCTCAGACCCTGCACCAATATATTCGCTGGCGTCAGGAGTTGGGTCAGTTCCAAAATAAATATCGTAATAAGTAACTTCACCTCCACCATTAGACCAAGTTAACTCCAAGTTGCGAATGCTAACATTTGTTGCGCCATTTGAAGGATATGGGTTTGTTGGAGGTTGAGGAGGTGATAGATGTTTAACTTCAACATAGCGAGTAAATGTTGGACTATTCTCGTATCCACTTTTGGTTCCAATAAATTCAACGCTATAATTACCATTTGGTTTATTAGTTGGAACGGTCGTTGTATATGTTGTTTCACCGTTGCTATTTGTCGGCCCAACTTCTGCTGATTGATTCATCAAATTATCAGTTATTCCTACAATAGCATTACTTAATCGCGTATAATCATTTTCATAGACTGTTATGGTATAGGTTACTGATTCACCCCAATCTCTGGTCTGTAAATCAGCGGGTGTAACTGATAATTGCAAATTATTATCTACCTGATACGTTACCCACATCTCAAAAAAATCAATATAACCGACATCTTGATCTGCTCGGTCCTGCACAACTAAATAATAAGTTTGATTTGGATTAAATCCGTTCCAAGCATTAATATTATCTCTGGTTTCATAAACATCATCTTCGCTTCCCAAATCTCCCTGATGATATAAATAATAATCATGCCAACCGTTATCATAGAATGTAATCCAAATATCCAAGTCACCTGGGTAAGTATGCTTAATTTCAAAATAGGCTTTAATTTTAGTAATAACAGCGTCGTTTGGGGCACCACTTAAATCTAAATCACTTGAAACTTGAACTCCATTATCTGGGATATCATAATCATAGGGGTTGTAATCATTAAGAACTTGTGCTTCTGTTTTAAATGAAATTATGGAGATAATAAAAACTAATATGAATATTAATTTGGTAATACCCTTTTTCATCATAACACTCTCCTCAAAAATATAATTTGAATTACTATCAATATGGACTAATCTTTATGGGGGGTAAATACTTGGTTATAACTATATATATTACAATCAATGAGTATTTTCCTACTCATTTAAGTTTGCTAAGTATCATTTTTCGTTAAAAAGAAGGACTACAAGCTCAGCAGTAGATTTTGTCTCTGTTTTCTCAAGTATGCTTCTTCGGTGGGTATCAACTGTGTTTTTGCTGATGAAGAGTATTTCTCCAATTTCTTTGCTGGTTTTGTTTTGTAATAGTAAGTCTACAATTTCAATTTCGCGGAGAGTGAGGTGATATTTTTTTGCAAGCGTTTGCGGTATTGCTTTTTTGTGTTTTTCTTTTGCCGCTATAATATATCGTTCCAATACAACTTTTAATTCATCAATATCTACGGGTTTTAAAAGGTAATCATAAGCCTCGTTCTTAATTGCTTTAATAGCATACTGGTCGTAGCCGGTTACAAAAATAAATTTGGGGTTTATGTTTTGTTCTCTCACTTTTTTAATCACATCAAACCCGGATTTGCGAGGCATTTCTACATCAATAAAAACAAGGTCCGGCATTCGTTCCACTATTACTTTTATTGCAGCATCAGCGTTTGCTCTTTTATCAATTATATTAACAAAATCAAACTTGTCAAGCAAAGATTCCAGCCGGTCAAGCGCTTCACGCTCATCATCAACAATAATGCATGTTATGTTTCTTTGTGTGTCGGTTTCTATCATAATTTTTATCCTTGCTTTTGCCACTAAGAGACCAAGTCACTAAGAACTTCGTGGCTTAGTGGCTACGTTCTGTCTCGACATTTATAATATAAATCTACGTATACCTTTTTTAATCACCGGTACATTAAAGTTTATTAGATAACCAAGACGCAGACCGGTTAGTTTAAGATGACTAATTATCTGTGCCTCCCAAACCGGGTTTACCTGGTCAACTGCTTTCAATTCACTTATCACCAGATTTTCAACAAGAACATCAAGCCTTAATCCTTCGTCAAATTCTATTCCGTCATAACTAATGGGAATATCAATTTGCCTCTGAACCTCAAAACCCATTTTTCTAAGCTCGTGAGAAAAACATACTTCATAAACCTTTTCCAGCAATCCCGGTCCAAGTTCTTTATGTACTCTATAAGCCGCTTCAACAATTGCTTTTCCTATCCTTTCTTCTTTATCTGATAGGGGTTTGTAATTGTTACTCATGTTGCTTGTTTTATTCTCATTCATATTTTTTAACCTTTACTGTGCCACTAAGACACCAAGGCACTAAGAGCTTCGTGTCTTTGTGACTTAGTGGCTGATTTTAGTTTTATTCATAACTTACCGTAACAATAATTTCAGTTCCTTGTCCATTTTTATCAATGATTTCATAAGCTATCTTTTCCCCTTCCAGTTTGTGGTACAGCTCAATTATTTGGTCAATAATTCTCATTCCTTTCCCTGTACTAAATTCACTTAGTTCTTTTGCTTTTTCTCTGCCTATGCCGTTATCAATAATTTTAATTGTGGTTGTACTCTCATTTTTACTGCCAATAATTTCAATCTTTCCATAGGAGTCAAGATGTTTTATTCCATGCTTAATTGAGTTTTCAACAAATGTATGAATTAACATGCGGGGAATTTTCATCGACTGGTTTATATTATCATCTAAATTAATTTCATAAGTAAATTTTTCATTCATTCTAAACCTTTCCAAGTCGAGGTAATTTTTTACATATTCAAGTTCTTCTGCAAGGGTAGTAATTATCCTCTCGGAGTTAAGTAAAGTTGATCTAAGAAGTTTACTGAATTTCCCGAAAACATAATCAGCTTTATCTTTATCATTCTTATAAATAAGGGAGCCAATAGAATTTATTATATTCAGGGTAAAGTGTGGATCAACTTGATTTTTGATTGCCTTAAGCTGGAGGCTTCCAATACTTTTTTCAGCCTCAAATTTTTGTTCAATTCTATAACGCTGAGTCCTTTGAATTCCCCAAACAAGTAAAAAGAGAACTCCGTAAATGCCTGCATAAAATAAATATTTAAAACTATAAAACGGGTTTTCCTCGTATAAATAGTAATAACCAACATTGTTATACTGCAAATATAAAGCCGGTTTCTCTTTTCCGTTTTGTTTTAATGAATATGAATCAATTTTTTCAGGGACGGGACTATTTATAATAGTAGGCGAAGAGAAGTCATGTCTTAATATGATTATCTGTTCTGATCCTCGAAGGAATAGAACACTCTCATTTTTAGTATCATTATCTATATCTATAGATAAAATGTAACTATTCAATAAGGTATTTAATTGTAATTTTGGTAAAATATTCAGGTTGCTATCAATTTCCGATATTTCGCCATTTGTCTTTATCAGAAAAACACTTGAATAGTCATCTCCATGTTGGAATAATTCAGCATCTTTAATTTCAACAAAGTTCTCTAAGATCTTTTCTTTTATCTTTTTGCCCTCGCTATTATATAATGCAAGATAGCTCTTATGGTTTTGGTTTCCTTGGTACTTATTAAAGATAATTATTCGCTTTTTATTACCAATCGTAAATGGTTTTATGTATGTCCGAGACGGATAGAAGCCAATTTGTATCGGTTCAAACTCGAATTCCATTTTTTCATTGAATACCATTAACCAGGAAAAATGATCGCTGAATTTTGCTGACGGTTTTGCATTTCCAACAGCAGCCGATCTTCCAAAAAATTCAAGTTTACCATCGTTATCTAAGTCATATCCAACCGGTTCTTCAACAATATTATTACCGTTATTTGAATTGTAAAGAGTATCCTTAATATAATCGAATGCAAACATTATCCTCGGTTTAATTGAGTAACCAGTTGCTATTGAAAAATAAATCTCATTAAATCCATCATTATTTTCGTCATAAAATCCAAATAAATTAATACTACAATCTGTTTTTATTGAGACTGGTTTGTATGGGGCAATAATTCTATTCTTTACAAGTGTATCTGATGTAAAAGGATTGATAGCATTTAGAAAAATTCGACCATCATGATATGAAAAAATCATTATCTCTTTTAACCTGTCAGCATTTATATCACCACAAATAGGATTATTACCGCCAAGCAACATTCCATTAAAGTTCCACTGATCTATTACTTTTTCATTTTCATAAACTCTTAATTGAACAAAATCATTTAAAGAAGTTTCGATTTCAATTTTTTCACTGAAGTAATCGCCATCTAAATCACAGTAAAAATATTGTGAGTTAATAATGAACTCTTTTTTATAAAGTGATACATTGTGTTTGTTAAAAATTGGAGGTAAGAGATATATTATTACTGAAGCTAATAGTAGTGAAACAAACAATGGGGAAAAGATTATATGGATTATGCTTTTACCCACAGATTATATTTTTCGGATTTTGTTTTTTGCCGGTTAATTCAACTTTACTGTCTGCTGCCGTATCCATTCGACAATCATTTTAATTAATTTGAATTTAGCTATTTGAGATGATAATTCAAAGATTAAATTTGCTTTTTATTTATAGATGAAATAAAAATAATTCATAGAGGAAATGAATTATCAAAATAATTTAAAGGAATAAATAAAAAGGGCAGCCTTAGCTGCCCCAATTAATTATTTTTTTTGACTTGAGCGCGCTTCTACAACAGCTATTGCAGACATATTAATAATATCATCAACGGTTGCGCCGCGTTGTAAAACGTGGATGGGTTTTTTGATTCCCATTAAAATAGGACCGATAACCGTTGTATCGGTTAAGCGAGCCAGAAGTTTATAGGCTATGTTACCGCTATTAAGATCAGGGAAAATTAGTACGTTAGCACCGCCTTTTATATCAGCAAACGGAAACTCTTCTTCAAGTATCGAAGGAACAACTGCCGTATCTGCCTGCATTTCTCCGTCAACCTTTATGTCCGGTCTTCTTTCTTTTACTATTTGAACTGCTTTCATTACTTTTTTCGATTGAGGATAAGGAGCACTTCCAAAATTGCTGAATGATAACATCGCCACTTTCGGTTCAATTTCAAATTCTTGTACTGTATCATTAGACATAATCGCAATCTCAGCCAACTGCTCAGGTGTAGGATCAATATTCACCGTAGTATCAGCAAAGAAATATACTTTTGATTTTACTATAACAATGTATAACCCAGCAACAACACCTAATTCTTCTTTAATGCCAACACATTGTAAAGCCGGACGAATTGTTTCAGGATAATGAGAAGTTAAACCGCCAACCATTGCATCAGCATCCCCAAGTTGAACCATCATTGCAGCGTAATAATTCGGTTGTTTCAACAGCTTACGTGCACCGGCTAATGTAGCGCCCTTACGTTGACGTTTCGAGTAAAATTCATGTGCATAATTATCACACTTGTCGCATGTTCGCGGGTCATGAATTTCAAAATCACTTTCGTTGTACTCTAATTCTTTTATTTTGTTCTTAATTACATCTTCACGCCCTATTAAAATAGGTTTCCCGATATGTTCATTTAATACGGAATGAGCTGCGCGTATAATTTTTTCCTCTTCACCTTCGGGGTAAACAACTTTCTTCGGTTGTTTCTGAGCTTTGTGAACCATCAACCTGATTATTTCTTTAGAGAACCCGAGTCTTTCTTTAAGTTCTTCTTTATACTTATTCCAATCTTCAATTTTTTGTCTAGCAACACCTGAATCAATTGCGGCTTTAGCCACTGCAGGCGCAACAGTCCAGAGAACACGCGGATCAAATGGTTTAGGAATAATATATTCCGGGCCGAATGAGAATTCATGTCCACCGTAAGCGCTTATAACCAATTCGGGAACTTTTTCTTTCGCTAGTCCGGCAAGGGCTTTAACGGCAGCCAATTTCATTTCTTCATTAATTGCGGTTGCTCTTACGTCAAGTGCGCCGCGGAAGATAAACGGGAAGCCGAGTACGTTGTTAACTTGATTAGGATAATCGCTTCTACCGGTTGCCATTATTACATCTTTTCTTGCGTCAAGGGCATCATCATAGGTTATTTCCGGATCCGGGTTAGCCATAGCAAAAACTATAGGCTTATCAGCCATTGCTTTAACCATATCCTTACTTACTATTCCGCCTTTTGACAAACCAATGAATGCATCTGCACCTTTCATAGCATCATCTAATGAAGAGTAAGATTTCTCAGTTGCAAAAGCTTGCTTAAACTCGTTGAGGTCTTTCCTTCCTTTGTGGATGTGACCTTTTGAATCAAACATTGCGATGTTTTCTCTTTTAACGCCGGCACGGATGTAAATATTGCAGCACGCAACTGCCGCTGCGCCTGCGCCGGAAACAACCACCCGTAAATCCTTTAAATTTTTTCCAGCTAATTCAGCAGCATTAATTAAAGCGGCACAGGATATTATGGCGGTTCCGTGTTGATCATCGTGAAACACTGGAATGTTCATCGTCTTTTTTAATTCTTCCTCAATTTCAAAACACTCCGGCGCTTTAATATCTTCCAAATTAATACCGCCGAAAGTAGGTTCGAGTAATTGAACAGCTTTAATTATTTCTTTCGGGTCTTTAGTTTTTAATTCGATATCGAATACATCAATATCTGCAAATCTTTTAAATAGAACGCCCTTACCTTCCATAACAGGTTTACCTGCGTGCGGTCCAATATCACCTAAACCTAAAACAGCAGATCCGTTTGACACTACTGCAACCAAATTTCCTTTGGCAGTGTACTTGTAGACATCGTCATCATTCTTTTCAATTTCACGGCATGGTTCGGCAACACCGGGAGTGTATGCCATCGAAAGGTCTCTTGATGTAAAACATGGTTTAGTTGCAATAACTTCAATTTTTCCTTTCCGCCCCTCACTATGGTACTTGAGAGCTTCTTCTTTTGTGTAACTCATTTTTTTAATCCTCTATTAAATTCGAAACCAGATAATTAGGATAACTTTGTCTTGCTAAATTATGAAAGTTTAAGTAAACAAAAAAGCCGCCCAAATGGACGGCTCAAATTTCTTTCAAAATTGGTGTTAAACCGACATAATTTCTTTTTCTTTGTGCTCAATCAATTCATCAATTTTTTGTGTGTGTTCGTCGGTAATTTTTTGAACTTCATCTTCCAATCGTTTCAATTCATCTTCCGAAATATTTTTATCTTTTTCTTCTCTTTTTAGATGATCATTAGCATCGCGACGTACATTTCTTACAGCAACTTTTGCATCTTCACCAAACTTTTTTACAAGTTTAACAAGTTCTTTTCTTCTTTCTTCATTTAACGGTGGTATTGGGATGCGGATATTTGTTCCATCATTGGCAGGATTTAAACCGAGATCGGCGGTAAGGATTGCCTTTTCAATAGGCTGTACCATTGACTTATCCCACGGTGTAATCGATAAAGTATGCGGGTCAAGCACAGAAACATTTGCAACTTGGTTGAGGGGTGACATCGAACCGTAATAATCCACTTTCACTCCATCAAGTAACGCCGTAGTTGCCTTACCGGTTCTAATTTTTGCAATCTCCTGCCTAAAATTTTCGATGGTAACATCCATTCTATGCCGGGCATCTTTAACTATCGGATTCATAATTGCCTCTGATTAGTTTGTTGTTGTTTCTTTTGATAGTTCTGAACGACTTACTTTTGTACCAACGTTTTCACCGAGTACTAATTTTAACAAGTTGTCTTCCTTATCCATATTAAAAACAATAATAGGAAGATTATTTTCTTGGCATAAACTAATTGCCGTTAAATCCATTACTCGCAGATTCTTTTTAAGAACATCGATATAAGAAATGGCTTCAAATTGTGTTGCTTCAGGATTTTTTTCCGGGTCGGAATCAAATACTCCGTCAACTCGGGTACCTTTAATAATCGCATCGGCTTCAATTTCAACCGCGCGGAGAGATGCTGCAGTATCGGTACTGAAATAAGGATGACCGGTTCCTGCACCGAATATTACAATTCTTCCTTTTTCAAGATGACGAATTGCTCTTCGCCTAATATAAGGTTCGGCAATTTCTTCCATTTTGATTGCACTCATTAAGCGTGTAAACATTCCGTGATTTTCGAGCGCATTTTGAAGTGCAAGCGAGTTGATTAGTGTTGCAAGCATTCCCATTTGATCACCGGTAACTCTGTCAATACCCTGGTCGCTTGCATTCAGACCGCGGTAAATATTTCCACCGCCGATAACTATTCCTACTTCTACATTAAGTTCTCTAATTTTTTTGACTTCACGGGAAAAGAAATTAAGCACTTCAGGGTCAATGCCGTGCCCCTTTTTTCCCATCAATGATTCACCACTTAATTTTAGAAGTATTCTTTTGTACTTTAATTTGTTTTTCATAGTGATTGGAAATATAAAAAAAAAGGTCTTATTAAAAAATAAGACCTTTTCGAAATAGTTTATTTATTCTCATCACTCAGATGGAAACGGTGAAAGAGTGTAATCTTTGCATCAGATGAATATTTTGCATTATATTCTTTGAGTAATGTACCGATTGTTTTGGTGTTGTCTTTTATGTAAGCTTGTTCTAAAAGTGTATTTTCTTCGTAGTACTTTTTCAATTTACCTTCTGCAATTCTATCCAATATATTTTCAGGCTTGCCTTCTTTTTTAGCAATTTCTTTATATATCTCTTTTTCTTTTTCGATTACCTCAGCCGGAACATTTTCAGGTGCAATATAACCTGGGTTCATAGCAGCAATCTGCATTGCAATGTCTTTTAACAAACCGGCTAATTCTTCTTTACCTTCGGGTTTAACGTTATCTGCTTTTACAAGCACACCTAATTTTGACCCATGGTGAACATAATCAACCAATACCCCTTCGGTAGCTGATTCAACGGCAAAGCGTGATATTTCAATCTTTTCACCAATTTTTCCGATGATTGAATTCAACTCATCTTTAATTAATTTACCGTCAACCGAAATTTCCATTAATGCTTCAACGTCAGCCGGATTTTCATTTTCAATTGCCTTCATTACCAGTTCAGCAAAGGCAACAAAGTCATCACTTTTAGCAACAAAATCTGTTTCACAATTAACTTCTAAAATGATTCCTTTGGTTTGATCATCTAAAATTTTAGTAAGAACGAGACCTTCGTTTGCAGAACGTTCGGCTCTTTTTGCTGCAACCGAAGCACCTTTCTTGCGTAATATCTCAATTGCTTTTTCGAAATCGCCGTTTGCTTCGGTAAGGGCTTTTTTACAGTCCATCATACCGGCACCGGTTTTTTCTCTTAATTCTTTAACTTGTGCAGCTGAAATTGACATTTTTATTTATCCTTATTTTTTCTCTGTTTCTTTTTCTTCTGAAGATTCTGTTTTTTCTTCTACTTTAGGTTCTTCTTTCTTTTCCTCAACCTTCGGTTCTTCTTTTGCTTCAGCTTTATCTTCTACCTTTTTTTCTGTGGTAGATTCTTTTTTATCTATTTTCTTTTCTTCTTTTGTCTCAAGATTTACTTTTCTAATCTTACCTTTTCTTCCCTTCTTCTTTTCATCGCCTTCTTCGGTTTCTTTTTCCTTTTTCTGTCTTTCTTTTTCAGCGGCTTCTTCAGCTTTCAATTCTTTTGCTTTTTGATTTCCTTCAATAACAGCATCGGCAATTGCTTTTGTTATCAATTCAATTGTACTTACCGCATCATCATTAGCAGGAATTAAATAATCAATCGGATCAGGGTCACAGTTCGTATCAACAATTGCGAAAATAGGTATGTTCAACTTTAGAGCTTCGTTAATAGCTATTGATTCTTTTTTGATATCGACAACAAATAAAGCTCCCGGCAATTTGTTCATAAATTCAACACCGTCGAGAACTTTTCTTAATTTATCACGTTCACGAGAAAGTTGAAGTGTTTCTTTTTTTGTAATCTTTTCGAACGTGCCGTCAGTTTCCATTTTATCGATGTTTTGTAATCTTTTAATGCTCTTTCTTATTGTGCTGAAGTTTGTGAGCATACCGCCGAGCCATCTTTCACTGACCCAGTTGCTGTTTGATCTTTTCGCTTGTTCGGCAATTACACCTTTAGCCTGTTTTTTTGTACCTACAAAAAGGAAAGTTTTACCTTGTGAAGCAATATCATATGCAGCTTTTGCGGCATCTTCAATTTTTTGTTGGGTTTTCTTTAAATCAATGATATGAATCCCTTTCTTTTCCATAAAGATGTATGGTTTCATTTTGGGATTCCATCGGCGGGTTAGGTGCCCGAAATGCGCACCTGCTTCAATAAGTTGAGTAAGTTCTAACTTAGCCATTATAACTCCTGTTTGTTCTTCTATTCCCTTCATCTCCGCCTTTAATCTCGTTTTTACGTCGAGACACAGGGGGCAGATCCGGGAATATGAATATTGTTAATTAATAAATAAAAATTATCTCTTAGAGAATTGAAATCTCTTACGAGCTTTAGGACGACCGTATTTTTTACGTTCAACCATTCTCGGGTCTCTTCGCAGTAAACCTTCGGCTTTTAGCGCAGGTCTAAAATCGGGGTTAATGCTTTCAAGCGCTCTAGCTATCCCAAGTCTAATTGCTTCAGATTGACCTGAGATGCCGCCACCGTTAACATTAACAAACACATCATACTTACCTGTTGTTTCTGTAACCTTAAATGGTTGAATAACATCATCACGGTTAATTTTTAAAGGAAAGTAAGTTTCGATTTCTTTTTTATTGATGGTAACCTTTCCGTTACCACTGCGTAAGAATACACGAGCAACAGCGTTTTTTCTTCGTCCAACAAATATTTTATCAGCCATTCAATCTACCTTTTATAAACTTAATGGTTCCGGTTTCTGTGCAGTGTGGGGATGATCTGAACCCACATAAACTTTTAATTTTTTACCAAGCTGCTTGCCTAATTTCGTTTTGGGCAACATACCTTTAACAGCAAATTCAACGATTCTTTCCGGATGTTTTTCTTTCATTTGCTGGTAAGACAATTCTCTTCCACCACCAGGGTAACCGGTGTGTCTAAAGTAAGTTTTTTGTAATTCTCGTTTCCCGGTCATCTTAATTTTATCTGCGTTAACAACAATTACAAAATCTCCCGTATCCATATTGGGTGTAAATGAAGGTTTGTTTTTACCTCTAATAACGCTCGCAACTTTAGCAGCTAATCTACCAAGTACTTGGTCTGTGGCATCAACTACGTACCATTTTCTATCGGCATCTTCAGTTTTTACAAACCTTGTAATCTTTTCCTGTTTCAAGACAAATCCTCCGTTAAAGAGATTTTTATAGAGCTTGTAAATATATTCGGATTCTTCTGGAATGTCAAGATTTTATAGTTAAGAAGATCATCATAAAGACCACAGCTGTCCAAAAGAAATCG
>NPIE01008965.1_pt1 | contig 12719 bp, 12 predicted proteins | sample 8637661 | NCBI WGS metagenome assembly NPIE01 (sample SAMN07420842, study PRJNA396082) | bioreactor metagenome | isolation source: sample BA12 brine-fed electro-methanogenic bioreactor BA | place: Japan: Kochi | collected 2016-12-09 | reverse complement strand
GGAAAGCGTAACATAAATAGAGAATGTTATCAACTTAAAAAATGTCGTTTGTTGTGTGAAATTAGCTAATTGTCTTCAGAGGGACTTTTTACGAGTCCATCCTTTTTTACCATCCTCAGTTCGCAGGCCGGTGATTCAGGTGGTTGTTCTCCACCTGTCTGCTCTTGATGTCGCTGAACAGTGACAACTGATTTAAAAAGCGACTTGCTGAACAGGTAATAGATGTCCTGGTCTTCTTTGAGAATGAAATGAGATAGCGGCCGTTCAAGCAATTCTGCCTGCGCCACGTCCAACAGTGCGGCAACGGTTTGATTGGCTTCTGAAACCAAGCCCTTGGCATTAAGAGTGCAATAACCGATCGGCGCCAGGTCATAGAGATCGAAATAGTGTGCCCGTGCCTGATCAAGTGCCAATTGCGCTCGTTGCAACTCCTCGTTCTGCAATTCCAGTTCAACCTGATGCACCTGCAACTCGTGAACCGCTCCCCGGAGATCCTCGGGACTCATTTGGTTCAGATCCAGTTGTTGCTGGGCCACTTTTTTTCGAAGGACTTTTTCAGCCCGTCGCCGCAGCGCCCGCCCTGTTTCGCCGGTCCGTGCTGTTGGGGATGAACCTTTGATAGAAAGGGGTTTGTCGAGTCGTTTCTCCGTGCCGGTCATAAGCTCCTCTGAACAGGCCTCGGCCGTTTATCCTCGGCCTCGAGTTTGCAGGTGTCCTGCTTCGCCAACCATGTTTTTCTTCGGCTGGCAATGAGAGTGCTGGCTAGTGAACCTTCTACCGAAATCGTTTCAGATCTGCTGCCAGGGCATCAAGTTGACGGGAGAGATCCTCTCGTTCCTGGTATCGGGTTGACATTCCGCTCTCGCTCAGCCGCGCGGCATCCCTGCGACGGGCGTCGAGTCTGGTCTGGAATTCCCGTTCTTCGTGCGGAGACAGACGATGCCCCATCCGCGCAGCATCGAGGTCCCGCTGCAGGTTGACGATTCTGTCCTCATAGGTGGGTGCCCTGGTGCCGGTACCCCTCATGAGTTCCCGGGTTATCTCGTCATCGAGTATGTCGAGTCGTCGATGGAGGTTATTCCATTGGTCCTGATAGACGGGTTTGTTGCGTAACGAGGAGTAATCCATGCGAATACCCTTCAGGGAAGTCAGATGCATCTGGGTCTGGTCGGGGGTGAGTGCACCGGTCCGCAAACCATCGCCCAACCGTTGTTCGATGGTAACCATCTTACTTTCGGCGCTTCTCTCGTCGTCCGGCCAGGTGTGCATCGAGGCGCAGCTCGAAATCAGAGTCGTTGCCAAGAACACCAGCAGCAGTACATATAGTGTCTTCATCATGTCTCTCCAGAGTTGAAACTGGGGTGATGCTCTATCGGTCCAGTCTTGTCATGCGCGCCGCCCCTGAACCACCTGCAGCACGATCATCACGAGCGCGATGACCAAGAGGATATGGATAAGCCCGCCCATGGTATACGAGGAGACAAGTCCTAAGAGCCAGAGGATAACCAGAACTATTGCCAGTGTTGTAAGCATTTTCTCTCTCCTTTTGCCGGTAGCAGGCCTGTTGCCTTGCAGCGGCTCAGATTGTTGTGCCGATGTCGGTTTGCCCGTAGCCCGGAAAAACCAAAACGGGTATCCGGGCCCAAACCGCCTGGCGCGGTCCATCGGCCACACCATGGATGGGAACTGCCAGGCGGATTTTCTTTTCTGCTGTCTCCTTGACGAGAGGGAACCTAGAATCTGAAACGCACGCCCACTCCCAAGCGACTCGCATCGCTGGAGATCAGCTCGTCGGCAAAGCAGCGTCCTTCGACAAAGATCGATGTCTTCATGCCACCGGCCGTCTCATGGACCTGGTATCCCATATTGGCAATCAGATCGATCTCGCCATCGTTGCCGGACCAGAAACCGAGCCCGCCACCCATGTACAGCTTGTCGTTGAAGTAGTAATTGAGCAGGGCATCGGCAACGAATGTCGCGTCATCGCCATCGTCACCCTCGAAACGGATAAACCCGCCGACCATACCCAATACGGAGATTTTTTCTGTCAGGGGATGTTCATAGCCGACACGACCAAAGACATAGTTGGCCGGATCGAATAGACGGGCGTAACCAAGATCCAGGACCAGCCCTCCCGTTCGCTCCGCCATCGTGATGGTCTGCCGGCAATCGGCCGGCTGTGATTCGGCACCGAGATTGTCGATAACCACGACGCTGACCGTGTACTGGTTGGATTCACAAGGAATGGTGAAATCCTGGACGTAGGGGGCTTGAGTATCGATTGTCTCGATGATGACCTGATCGGAACCATCCAGCAGTCGGAATACCATCCTGTCGATCGTGCCATCGGTATCGGTGGAGCCGCCGGCGTCGACGGTGACCGTCTGGCCGCAGGTGAACTCGGTGCTGGACAGGGTCATGGTACAGACCGGGTTCTGGTTGACCGGTTGCGGTGGAATCATGTCGACACTGCTCAGGCTGAGATTGCCGCAGTCAACGGGAACGACGAACTCGTAGCGCCGGCCATCCTTGTCGATGAAGAACCGGTAGGCATCGAAAGCTGCCTGGCCCTCCCAGATAACATCCTTTACTGCCGTGACCGGACCGGTACCGTTCCTTCTGAAGAGCATCCATTCGAGCCGCTCCCCGGGTTCAACCTTGACGGGCTCTATCATGGTCGTCGGGAATTGGCGCTCGAATTCCGGGTACAACTCCGGATTACCGGCTTTGACAAACCCGGCTTCCAAGTCGGTTGCGTGTTGATCGACCATGGTCCGCAGATCTGCCTCGGACGTGATGGTTTCACGATAAAACGGGTGGTCTCCCAGTTTTTTCAGCGATACGGCAGCAAAGCCGGTCGAGGCGAACGCCACGACCAAAAATATTCCTACTGCCATCAATACCTCTTTCTTCATACCTCTTTCCTCCTTTCCTCTGGAAAATGATTCACAGTTGATAACAGCCGTTGTGATCTGCGAACCTTCATTCGCGGCTGACAACCCTGTCACGGCAACAGTCTGCTCTTCGGCTGCTTGTCGGTTTTGTCCTTGTCTCTCTGCTTTTGCTTTTTATCGCTCTGTTTCTGGCTCTTATCCTTGCCTTTCTTGCCGCCCTTGTCTCCCATGGTTGAAGCTCCTCTTTCACTCTTGCTTTTTTAGGTGTAGTGAAACCGGCTGCGGTTCCCGGGGCCCGTTTTCCCGCGCACGGTTTTCTCCGATTTGGACCAAGGGGTCCGGTACCGGTAAGAACGCAATGCTCAGATGACGGTGCGTATTGCTCAATAAACTTGCCCCTGACTGCCCCATATATAGCAATCTTTGTGCCGTGCATTCATTTGCTCCGGGTTGCCCGACAACCTTCTGTTTTCATGGGACACATGGCCTGCAACGGGGTTGCGTACCGTCGCGATCGGCAGGACCGATGGGGGTTATATGCGACCAGTGGTCATATATGACCTCGATTTCCCTGTTCCATTGGCCGTGGAATCTTCTCGGTCAGTCTAATTTATTTTTAAAAACAGACCATTGTGTTGCTTTGCTCGAACAGCGGCAAGTGGCGCGAAGATTGCTTTATGTTCTATGATCGAAAGTTTTTTGCGATCACGTGAACGATACGGTGACCAGCGCATCATGTGTGTGAAAGCAAAAGAGGTCACAGCCCGGCAGATCTGCTGCTAATAGAATTTTCAGGAGGTTTCTTATGCAATTAACGAAAGAAGCGCTCAAGATTGCGATCCTTGAGAAAGCCGAAAAATCACCGAAAGCGCAGTTGTACATTAAAGATTTCTATGCCTGTGATCCGGAGACGAAGCCACGTGAGCTGAAAAATGTGGCCAATGCCCTCGTCAAGGAAGGAAAGCTCATGTTTTGGTCTTCGGGGTCGACAACGATGTATGCCTTGAAAAGCCGGATTAAAAACGAAGAGAATGTCGGCGGAATTTGACAATAGTCAGCCAAAATTTATTTTAAATTGATTAGTTATTAGTTTTGGGAAGAGGAGCAAACTATGCGAAAAGGTGACAGCGTCATGGCTGATCACCCTGACAGTCGCGGAAGGGAGTCTGTCAGGTTTTATGGAGTTGTTCAGGAAATCACAAAAGCAGGAGGGGTAATCATCAAGACGGCAGACGGTTCGTTAATAGACCGTCATGTGAACGCCATCGCGGTGTATATACAGCCGCCTTCAAATTGGCAGGAATTGTACGAGCAGCAGACCGTGTCCTCCTCGCGAAAACAGACGATGATGGTTCGCAGATCATATGCCAGGCACCGGAAACTCTCTTCTCCCGATGTCGATTTCAACCCAACCAATGGGTGAATCATTCTTCTGAAAACCTTCTGTTTTTGAGACGCTCCCCGTCAGCAGAGATGAGAGGAAGATGCTTGCCAGGGTGCTGCACCAATGCATGCCGCACTATTTTGCATGGATATGGCCGGTATCAATCGACAAATCAGGTTTGATGGAGGCCGGTGTGTTATTTGGCCCGCCGGGCGTTGTACCCGCCCCACGTCTGCTGTGAGACGCCGACGACAACGAAGGCCTGCGGATCGACGCGGGAGGTGATGAATTTCACATCGTAGATCCGCGAGCGGAGCACCGTCAGATAGAGCATGGTCCGCGACTTTCCGGAATAGCCGCCGGTCACTTCCCAATGCGAAACACCACGGCGCAATTCGTGCATGATTGCGTCGCGGATCGGGCCGGGATGTTCAGTGATGATCGTTACGGTCCGGGTCTGGCTGATTCCCTCGAGGACAAAGTCGGAAAAGATGCCTACCAGCACCAGGGTGATCAGGGCGAGCAGTGCAACTTCCATGGAAAATGTAATACCGGCGAGCAAGATGATGACCAGATCGGTCGCCAGATACGACTGGCTCATGGGAAAGCCGGTCTTGTTGTAGATGATCCGCGCGGTGATCGATGTGCCACCGACCGTGCCGCCAAAGCGATAGACCAACCCGGATCCGATACCATAGAGGACGCCGGCATAGATGGCGGCAAGCAATACGTCGTCGGTCAACGGAAAGGAAGGGTCCCAGATGGGGAAGTAGTACGTGAACAGTTCGGTGGCCACGGAAAAGACGACGACGGCAACGATGCTCGACCAGACGAACGACCAGCGCCCGAGAAAGTAATAGCCGAGGATGAAGAGTGGAATATTGGCCACCAGAAAGAAGGCGCCGACCGGAACTCCGGTGAATTCGTTGACGATGATACCCAGACCGGCGATGCCGCCGGCGGCGATTTTATAGGGGACCTGAAAGACCACATAGCCCAGCGCCGAGAGAATACCGCCGATGACCATCATGCTCTGCTGGACACCGATACGGATAATTTTTTCCCGGGTGGAGAGGGTGAGTTTGTCCTGTATCCTCTGTGAAATACGCATACGTTTTGCCTCTTGTGCTGAAATAACGCTACAACCGTCCTGACCGGCACCTGAACGGGGGAGCCGATCACTTCCGGCCCTGACCTTCAGTGGTGCGTAAAGGGTGTGTCACCAGTTAACAGATCTTGCGCCACAAAGCGACCCTTTCAGGCCAAAAAAAACGTCGTTTTTTTGTTTGCACCGGCTGAGAAAACCGAAAGAAATAGAGCAATGCAAGGCCGTGATGCCGGTTTATGTTTCCTCCGGCAGGTAGGGGTGATGCCTGTGATCAATGCCTGGGTGGGGTGCTTCCTAAACCATGCAGCGACATGGTGCCGATGATCGGGAAAAGCGCCATGACCCCGTAGGTCATCGGGTACGAGCCGATTATTCCGTAGACGGTGGCAAAAAAAGTCGGGCCGACAACCACTCCGGAGAAGGTGAAGAACAGCACCATGCCGGTCATCGAGCCGACTTCCTCCGGCCTGCTGACCCGGGCAACCTCGGCGAGAAAGACCCCGTTCCAGCCGATGGCGCAGGCGCCGAAGACGCATAACAGGGCGATCACGGCGGCGAACGGCCAGGTCCGGTCGATAAACACCATGACCAGCGACGAGGCGATGGAGAGGATGCCGATGATGATCAGAACCGGTATCCCCGAGGTGAATCGGTCGGCGATCGTACCCCAGAATATCCTGCCGAAGGCGCCGAATCCCTGCATCAGGGAAACCACGGTGCCGGCTATGACCAGTGACGTGGCCAGATCCTGGACGAGCATCGATACGGCGAAGGACATCAGCGAGAGTTGCGTGGCGGAAAAGCAGAAGGCCATGATCGAGAGCCGGGTCAGGTCCCTGCGTTGGACAAGCAGGCGCATCGCGTAGTGCAGATTCTTGCGCAACGGTCTTCCCGGTTCTCGATCACTGTCGAAGTGTCGGCGGTAGCGGCGCAGGATGAGGAACAAAGTGGCGGAAAGACCGGAACCGGCCAGCAGGGCGACACGCCAGCCGGCCAGAGCGGTCAGGGCGGGCAGCATCAGGCCGGCGAGCACACCACCGAGCGGCACCGCCGTCTGCTTGATGGAAAACAGCAGGTTCCGATGCGCTGCCGGGGCAAAGCGAAAGAGTAGGTGGGAGGCCGCCGGGTTGGTTAACCCGTAGCCGGCTCCGATCAGCAGCGAGCCGACAACGACGACCAATAGGTTACCGGTCGAAAGACCGAGCACTCCGGCAATGCAGAGCAGCAACGCGTACTGGCTGGTGGCCACCGCTCCCCAGCGCCGTACCAGAGTGCCGGCGATCAGGGAAATGGCGGCCGCACTGATGTAGATGATGCTGACCTGGTAACCGACGAAATGAGCACCGACCCCGAAACGTGCCGAAACCGCCGGCGCCAGTGTCGCCAGCGATAGGACCGAGAGCGTGGCCATCGCCTGGACGCCGGTTACCAGAAGCAATACCAGCAACAGGTTGTGGCCGTGGCCACCGGATGATGACGGTTCAGTGCTCATTTCACATCGGATTGGCCGTACACCGGCAGCAGTGCGTGGTTCACAAGATAGCTCTACTCTATAGGATAACGCTCAAGAAAGCCACTGTCGGTGTCGGAAGCATTGCAATCCGGCAACGTCCGGGTTACTCGGCTTTCGGGGCGACAACCCAATCGCTTTCCGCCTTGAGGGTCTCGTCCAGACAGAGGATGTCCTCGAACTCGTTGATGCAGTTCAGGTCAAGTCCCATCGAGATGTTGGTAACCGGTTCGAGGATGCACTCGATGACGACCGGTACCTGATACTGCTCCATCAGTGCTTCCGCCCGGGCGAATGCCGCCTTGAAATCCTCGGGTTTGTGGACCCGGATCGCCTTGCAGCCGAGCGCCTTGGCCAGTGCGACATGATCGACCCCATAGTGGGCCGGAGCGTCATCCTCCTCGGTGATGTTGATGTTGTCAAACCCGAGACTGACCTGAAATTCCATGTCGTAGCTGCGTTGCGACTGGCGGATCAATCCGAGATATGCGTTGTTCACCAGGATATGCAGGTAGGGCAGCTTGTGTTGCGCCCCGACCGCGAGTTCTTCGACGAGAAACTGGAAATCATAGTCGCCGGACAGGGCGACGATCTTCTTGTCCGGTAAGGCCGCTCGAACGCCGAGCGCCGCCGGCATGGTCCAGCCCAACGGGCCGGCCTGGGCTGCGTTGATCCAGTTCCTCGGGTTATAGACCCTGAGGAACTGGGCCCCGGCGATCTGCGACAGACCGATGGTCGTCACGTAACAGGTGTCCCGGTCGAGCATATCGTTCATCGCCTGGTAGACTCGTTGCGGTTTCATCGGTACCTGGTCATAGTCGGTTCGGCGAAGCATATTCTTCTTGCGGTGCTGGCACTCGGCGACCCATGCCGAGCGGTCCGGCAGCAGGCCGGCGGCCCGCCGCTCCTCGGCCACCTCGATGAAGCATCGCAGGGCGGCGCCGGCGTCGGAGACGATGCCCAGGTCCGGGGCAAAAATCCTGCCGATCTGCATCGGTTCGATGTCGACATGGATAAAGGTGCGTCCCTTGGTGTAGGTCTCGATCGAGCCGGTGTGACGGTTGGCCCAGCGATTGCCGATGCCGAAGACGAAGTCCGAGCGCAGGTAGGTGGCATTGCCATAGCGGTCGTTGGTCTGCAGGCCGACCTTGCCCTGCATCAGGGGGTGGTCGTAGGGGATCGTTCCCAGGCCCATCAAGGTCGGAATGACCGGAACATTGACCAACTCGGCAAAAGTGACCAGCAGATCCGAGGCATCTGCATTGATGATACCGCCCCCGGCGACGATGACCGGCCGCTCTGCCGCAGCCAACATATCCAGCGCTTTTTCAGCTTGGGCACGGGGCGCCGCCGGTTTGCTCGGCGGCAGCGGCTGGTAATTGTCGGGTTCGAAGTCGATCTGCGCCATCTGCACGTCGATGGGCAGGTCGATCAGCACCGGGCCGGGCCGGTCCGAGCGCATCAGGTACATCGCTTTCTGGAAGATGCTCGGCAGCCGGGCAGGTTCCATGACGGTTATTGCCATTTTGGTCAGCGGCTTGGCGATGGCGGCGATGTCCACTGCCTGAAAATCTTCCTTGTCCAGCTTGTCACGAGGCGCCTGGCCGGTCAGGCAGAGAATGGGGACGGAATCGGCGGAGGCGGAATACAAGCCGGTGATCATATCGGTACCCGCCGGTCCCGAGGTGCCGATGCACAGGCCGATGTTACCGGCCGCCGCCCTGCTGTATCCTTCAGCCATATGCGAGGCCCCTTCGACGTGGCGGGCGAGATAATGCTGGATGCCGCCCAGTTTCTTCATCGCCGCATAGAGGGGGTTGATGGCGGCACCGGGCACGCCGAAGGCGGCGGTAAACCCCTCGATTTTCAGGATATGGACTGCTGCCTCAATTGCGCTCATTCGTGCCATTGCCGTTCCTCCATGATCTTCGTGTTCTTAATTGCCTGTCGCGTGGTTCTGGATACAGGCGCGCCGTACTGGTCGTCTCTGGTGAGCTGTCTCCGGGGCTTGTCTGCGGGGAGGATACAGTATGATAGCGTATCGCTCCCGGTGGCGACAAGGGGCCCATCTGCAGGAAGCACCGGGTACTTGCTTTGTAATTTAATTGGACATACCAAAATTAAATTACATTAAAACAGTTATTAATCAATAAATGCTGGTATGACCAGAGTATCAATAAGCAGAATTGAAGTCAATAATAAAAGTATCTGTTTTTTCTCTTGCGGGCGTTTTGCCAAGAGTGGTCGACCCGTTTGAAAAGAAGTTTTCTGTTGGGAGAACGTTGCGCGAGCAGCACAAGGGGCTCCCGTAGCGCGTGATGAACGCGGATTGTGCAGGGAGGAGGCGTGATCCGAGGTGGGGATTGCTGCAACTCAGGGTTCGGCAACCGGGAAACCGTTGTTATCGAATTTCCAATCGGTAAAGCCGAACATATACGAGTGCTCTCGGGTAATGAAATGCCACATGTTCCGGTGGTTCATGCGGATGACTTGGTTCATCGTGGCAAAATCGAGTTCCCAGCCCTGCCCATTATTTTTTAATAAATAAGGTGGGTGGGTTCGATGAAGCAGTGGAAAGCGGATGACCGCCCGATTGCCGGAAGCGAGCACCTGGTCGATCGTTGCCTCTTGAAGACTGCGGAGAGCGTTGTCCTGTTGGGCGTCGGTGACCACCCAGGCTGACAGGAACTTTCGTGTTTGCGGAGTATAGAGGGGCAGGTTCGGATCTTTTACTTTATCAAGCAAGACCTGCCGGTAGACGGCCAGGCTCTGTTCCGGTGAGGCTCCAGGCTGGTAGTTATCCGGATCGGTTGCGGCCGGCTGGTTGGCGAGTCCTTCCGAACCGATGACAACCTGTTGCCGGGCGCCGCCTCCGCCAGAGTAATGACCTATAGCGCCAAGTTCGACCGCGGCGTCAAAAGGTTGCCCGGCAGAAGATCGCTGGATTCGGGTGATGAATAATTCCTCGGTTGCCTCGATTCCGGATCCGACCAGGCCCCGTTGAAAAAAGGGAACCATTTGGCGGCGTTCGATATGGCCGACGAAAGCATCGGGAAAGATGTGCTCAAGGTCGTAGCCGACTTCGATGCGCACCTGCTCGCCGAGCGGGTCGACGAGAAAGAGCAGGCCGCGGGCCTGACCCGTCGAGGCGCCGAGATTGTCGAACAACTCGATCGCAGCGCCATTGATGTCCTGGCTCGGGCGGGCGAGGGTGACGAGTTTGCAGTGGATATCGAAATCTGTCAGCAGGGCACGGTGGTAGGCGATGATGCGTTGCCGGGACTCTTGGTTCAGAAGATCTGCCTGATCGTCGAGAAACTGGCGATCATCGGCTCCGGTGCAGGAGGCTGCGATGCAGAAGATGAGCAGCAGGAAGACCCAGTGTGTCAGTCGCAGGATGTCATTGACCGCGATGAACCGCAGCCGGGTCCGGCGGCGATCGATTGGACGGCCGTGGAGTATTCCGGGGAGTTGTGCCATCAGGAACGTCACCGGTTGTTGAGCATGGGCGTGGGATCCTTGATCATTGGATACTGTTTATGTAAGCGTGCCACAGAAATGAGACATGATCAAGAAGAAGCCCCCCTCTCTAAAATGGTGCGCTATCTATTTGATAAACAATATGAACAACCAGTCTGGGAACGGATCGTGGAGGTTAGCCTTCAGTCGGCCGATCTGATCGCCCTGGTCGTCGGCCTCACTTATGGGGAGCTTGATGTGATAAAGCAATACGGATCGCACTCCGTGAAAATGTCTTGCCCCAGGCCGGAGACCACTGCCGGACAGCCGCGGCAGACCGGGCGCAGCCGGCATGATCGGCAGGCGCTGCTCCCTTCACGATAACGCTCGGCTAACGGACTGTGGTAGATTTCGGCCAATGAGTCTTGGTAGAGGTTGCCGAGCAGCGACGGAAGCTTGCGGCAGGCGTGGATCTCACCGTCGGGCAGCAGTGCGACGAAATTGAAGGCGGCCCCGCAGCCAAAGCCGGCGCAGCCTCCCCGGACCGGCCGTCCCTGCCTCTCCAGGATGATATTGAACAAGCTGTCCTTGGTGCTCATGATCGGATTGGTCGCCGCCGCCTCGAGATAGTTTTCGAGAAACGATTCGTAACGGTCGATGGGCGGTACGGCCAGCGCGGCTCCTTCGCCCATCATTGCCAACCGGTTGAAGGTAAACAGGTCGACCCGTCCCCGGAGCTGCTCTGCCAGCGGCACCACCTGGTCCAGATTGTCCCGGGTCAGGGTCAGCATGACCATCGTATAGACGTTCAACTCCCGGGCCAGTTCAAGGAAAGCGAGTGTCCTGTCGAAGTGACCGGTGCCCCGGATGTAGTCGTTGTGCTCCCGCAGTCCCTCCAGGCTGACCTGGTAAAACTCGGGCGCCTGGATCTTTTTGACAGCCTGCAGGGTCGATTGGTCGGTGGGATTGCCGAGGATCGCGGTCATCAGGCCACGCTCGGCAGCAGCGGTGTAGAATTCGAAGAAGCGGGGGTGTAGCAGGGGATTGCCACCGCTGAACGATACCTGTCCATCGACGTGGTGGTCTTTGCAGAACGCAGAAAATTGATCGAGGACGCGGCTTCCCTGTTCGGCGGTTACCGCCTGCCTGCTGCTGCGATCATAGCAATGGCGGCAATGAAGGTCGCAGGCCTGGGTGATATGCCATTGCAGGGTAAATACTTCGGCGCGCAGTCGGTTCGGAAAACGAGGCGGCTCGGTATAAAAGGACGGTGGTCTGGTGATGCGTGACGTGGGGGCCAGCAGCAATCCGTGCTGGACCGCTTCCGCCACCAACCGATCGACCATCTGGACAGAGACGCCGCCCTGGCGTGCCACTGCCTGGTGGTCGAGCTGTTCGGCGGCAATTTTCAAAGCCAACAGCTGGTGGTCGGTCGGACTCAGCACCCGCGCCGGTCGTCCGGTAACCGGCGGTACGATCAGGACCAGGGAGCGATGCTGCCGGGGGGTGGTGGTTTGGCCGGCGAGCAGTTCGGGAAGGGTCGTCCAGTCGACCTCGAACAACTCAACCCCCGGGCGAACCGTCAATTCAGTCACCGGGGCCGGTGGTTCGATCGAGGCGAGGTTCAGGTGGTGGACCGCCCGTTCGATCGTCGCCAGGTCGGCAAGAAACGGTGCATGACCGCATAGTTCCGGATGCTCCCGGAGCAGCTCCGGCAGTGTCGCCGCCGGACAGCCTGCAAAACCCTGTGGCAACAGGTTGCTGCTGACCGGATAGATGGAATGCAGTTCAGGATCCATGGCTGATGTCTATGAAGAAGCTCACCCGGGCCGTCATCTTTTGAAGAGCTGCACGGCTGTAGGGAAGCTTGGAAAATTCCAAATCTCGTTCAAGATCAAGATTCCCTGTAAACGAAACCGAGGTCCGCCTCCACATGCGGGCAGCGAACCTCGGCATGGAGTCGTGCGACCGCACGATTAATTAACCGCTTCAGCCGCTTTTTTTGGTTTTGTCTTGCTGCGGCTCTTCGATCGGCTGTTCGTCAGCGCTCCCGGCGCTGTCTTTACTGCCGCTTCAGCCGCTGCCCGCTGCGGGTGGGGTTTCTTGAGCCGCTCCTTCTGCGGGTGGCGTTACGGCCTCGGTGCTCCCGGCACCGGATTGGCCGCTTCAGCCGCTTCCCGCTGCCGGTTTGGTTTCTTCAGTGCCGCCGGCACTGGGTTTGGCCCCTCAACCGCTGCCGGCTGCCATGGCACCGGGCAGTCCTATGCCGCCGGTGCTGAGCAGACCCGCGACGCCGAGGCCGGCCAACAGTTTTTTCATCTCTTTTTTCATACACCCTCCCTTGAAAAAAGTTGTGCGAGGAAC
>NPIE01015567.1_pt1 | contig 12724 bp, 12 predicted proteins | sample 8637661 | NCBI WGS metagenome assembly NPIE01 (sample SAMN07420842, study PRJNA396082) | bioreactor metagenome | isolation source: sample BA12 brine-fed electro-methanogenic bioreactor BA | place: Japan: Kochi | collected 2016-12-09 | reverse complement strand
CCGGAGGGGGTTGGCAGTGCCCCCCCGGAGGATCGAGTGGTCGGTTCAAGGCGAAATGAAGGGTAGGAATGACCGGGTTATTGCTCCACAAACCATGCAACCGTCGCAGCAAGCCCTTCTTCCAGCGTATACTCGGGCTCATACCCAAATGCCGCCCTGGCCCGCGAGATGTCGGCGAGCGAGTCCCGGATATCGCCTTCACGCACCGGCTCATAAATCGGCTCTACATGGTTGCCGGTGATCTCCATCAGGATCGCCGCGAGTTCGTTTAAGCTGATCCGCTTCCCGCAGGCGATGTTATAGACACCGGTTGCATCGCTCTCCATCGCCTTCACATTCGCCTGGATGACATCTTTGATGAACGTGAAATCCCGGGTCTGGCCGCCGTCGCCATAGATGGTCGGCGGTCTGCCGTCAAGCAGTCGGGTGATGAACTTCGGAATCACTGCCGCATACTCGGATGCCGGGTCCTGCCGGGGCCCGAAGACATTGAAGTACCGGAGAAAGACCGTCTGAATCCCATAGAGTTCAGTGAATACCTTCCCGTAATACTCATCCGCAAGCTTGGTGACCGCATAGGGGGAGAGCGGGTTTGGACTCATCCCCTCCTCCTTCGGCAGAGTCGGGGTATCGCCGTACACTGAGGAGGAAGACGCGGTGACCACCTTCCGGACACCATTCTCCTTTGCCGCCTGGAGCACCACCAGGGTGCCGGTGATATTCGCCTCGTTTGTTGTCAGGGGATCCTTCACGGACCGGGGGACTGACGGGATCGCCGCCTGATGAAAGATGCCGTCGATCCCCCGGGTGATCTCATGCATCAGATCGGAATCGGTGATACTCCCTTCAATGAAGGTGACATTTTGGTGCTCGCGGAGATCAGCCACATTCGCGGATCTGCCGGTGGCGAAGTTATCGATGATGATGATGTCATGATCCCCGGCCAGATGATCTGCCAGATTCGAACCGATGAACCCGGCACCGCCGGTGATGAGATAGCGCATGGAGATCCATTAGGATGTTGTCCATGAAAAACCCTCTGAAATCACGCTCATTCAGAGAGATCATCGCCCCGGCCGAGATGGAGAAGCGGCAGCAGAAGAAAGACAAAGCCACACCAGATGAGAGCAAGTGCAGAGATGAGGGGATCTCCACCCGATACAACCGGGTACAGGAAGCTGGATTCGATCGACTCCAGACGAAGAAGCACAAAAATACCAATCCCGATCGTCACCATCCCGGCGGCATTCATGCAGGGACATCTGATCTGATGGATGAATGAGAGGGGCGCACGTGATCCGGCAGACCACTCTCCAAGGATCAGAACACCGATGACGATCAAAAGAAGAACCGCCAGCCACTCCTGCGGGGAAGCCAGTTCGCGCCAGAACGAGCTGGAGAAATAACCATGAAAATGACCCCTCGGAAACGGTCCATGGAGGGGGAAGTACCAGGTTTCTGGAATCTTCCAGATCGAATCCAGCACCTGGTGGAGAAGAACCCCGACACCAATTCCAAAACCTATTAAGGAACCCCTATATTTCCACTGGAAAAACGCCAGAATGAGAATAATGATGAAAAATATAAGCGAATGCCCGATAATTCTCCCATACCCGATCGTTTCGGCAAAGATGATATGCCCAAGCGGCTTATCGATCAGATCGGGGAGGATGCTCCCGACTGCAACCGGAAGAATCCAGCGCCGCGATCGCAAAACCTCTGAAAGAAAGAGGCCGGTTGCCACACCCACAAGCAGGTGAAAGAAGAAGAACATCCAGTCAGACTATCGTCTGTAGAGGAGATTAAGACTGGCTCTTCTTCAGGAAAATCACAGAGGGCGGACCCTCTCTTCGGCAGGACGCGCCATCTCATCCCGCCGATGCCGACAGAACACGCAGATTATGAGGGGCGACTGAAGCATCTGCGGACAGGGTAGCGTGAATCCGGCAGGCCCATCTCCCGGTGACCGGTTCTATCAGGGCATATTCGGAGACCCTCGTTTTCGGAAAGCAGAAGAGAGAGTGGATCTCACCGAAGAGCTACAGTACCAGGGATTTTAGAAAGAGATGATATGGGAGGTTGCCGGAATACCGGCGACCCTGACAAATGATTCGGTATGGCCATCAGGGAAGGTGAGGGTGGTGAGATCAGGAGTCAGATCGACCTGTACAAGCGGTGCAAACCAGTACTTCTCCAGCTCGACAAGAGCATAGGAGAAGTCAAGCGCAGGAACAGAATACCGGACTCCATCCTCAGACTCTTTGAGAGAAGCCAGACCCTCTACCTGGAATACGGCGCTTCCGGAACTGACAGACTGCACCTCAACCGGTTTCTTATAGGCGCGCTCAAGCGCTGATCTGAACTCGTCTGCGGGGTCAGCGATCCGAAGGAAGACCGCGAACCGCTCCATCCAGTTGAGGGTGTAATCGAACCTGATCTCGGCATCCCCGTTCTCCTGGATAGTGAGCGCGAGATCATCTGCAGTAAAGGCACCCGCGGGCATTACCAGTGCCAGGATAACCAGCAATAGTATCAATAGAATTGATCTCATAGCAATCATTTCTATGATTGTATCGCAGGGTATTATAGTATTTGGTAGCAAACAGATACTCTTCGATACAGGTACCCTCAACCATGCCGATCAGATCAAAGCACCTCGCAGCAGTGGCCATTACCATCTGGATGGCGATTGTGATCTTCTTCATGATCCTGGCAGAAACCCTCGATCTTGAGATCGTCTTTGTCCTCACCCTTATTGGCATGCTGGTGATCGCGGAGCTGGCCGATCCCGTTTATATACGCCCACGGTTCCTTGGAAGGTTCCGTTATATCATCGCAGCAGGTGTCATCCTCTTCGGCGCAATCGTTACTCAGAAAGTTCTGGAGATCCTTGGTTCATGAATGACAAAAAACAGAAGAGAGCCACTCCATTCAGACTCCCGGCAATAGTAGTGGCAGCATTCATCTGCCTTCTCCTGATACTCCCCCATGCAGCAGCTCCGGCCCTCTATACTCCGAAGATGGATGCAGAGACTGATCTCCATGACCGGGTATCTGTCCTCAGACAGGCAACCCAGGATAACTCGGGTACCATCCTCCCCCTGATGGAAGATATCTTTTCAAGTTCCTCAACTCTCGTCCTGAATCTGGAACTGAAAGATTTCAGTTCTGCAGAGCGGGATCTGGACAGGTATCTTGCCCAGTCACGCCAGTTCGATAACATGGTGATCAAGCTCGATATGTCGCAGTCTGATCTCGATGAGTGGAAGCGGCTGAATGCACAGAATAAAGAGGAACTCCTCGAACTCTTTAATGATACCCGGCGCTTCTCTGAGCTTCAGCGGCTTGAGATCGAGTACCGGGATGCCGATAACCCCGATATGCTCTATTCGGTGATGTACGAGGGGGAAGCTCTCAAATCAAAGATCAAAGAGACTGTGGCATTATATGAAGAGAGGAGCGGGGAGATGATCGCCGTCTCCCAAAAATTTGAGGTTAAGACCGATGCATATGAGCAGAGTGTCGAGGATGCCCGGGATGTCGCAGCGAGTGTCGAGGAGGAGCAGGAGGAGCGGTCTGCTCTGATACAGAGGGAGGTCGCCCCCAGATCAGATCTCCGTATCACACTTGGACTTGAACCATCCGGGGTACGTTATGGTGAGAGCCTGAACATCTCAGGCAGCATCACCGGAACAGATCAACGCGTCGTCTCGCTCTATCTCGACAGCAGAATATACAAAAACCTGACAGCCGCAGCAGATGGAACATTCCTGCACAGGGAGCAGATCAAAAAGATCCGCACCGGCATGCATACCCTCTATGCAACATCAGACGGGAGATTTTCTGAAGTCCGGAGTTTCCGGGTACTCAGCAGAGACACAACACTCTCATTAACACAATCAGGCAGCACGAACGTCAGCGGCCGGCTGCTCGCAGATGATATCCCGGTGTCAGGAGCCCCGATCAGGATCCTCTCGGCAGGCCGCCAGATAGCAACCCCGAAAACCTCAACCGATGGATCATATACCGCCGATCTCAAACTCGCAGAAGGCGAACATCATATCACTGCCATCTTTGACGATACCACCTATCCGCTGCTTCGTGCAGAGAGTGAAGAGATACTGATCGTGGTGGATCCCCCGAAGGAAGGAAGAGGTCTGGAAGACTACATCGCACTCTTCCTGGGTGTGGTTCTGCTGCTATTCGCCGGAGCAGGAGGAATCTGGTATCTGCGAAGACGATCTGTGAGCAGCAGAGAGACCATTCCGGTGATCGGGGATCCACCAGAGATACTGGCAGAATCAATCGAAGAGACAGAAGAGGAGACGCCCCCCATACCTGAAGAATTCGATGCATCTACAGAGACCGCGCTTTCCACGTACCATGCACTGGAAGATTCCGACTACCCGGCAGCCCTGAGATCCCTCTTCCTGGGGCTCGCAAAAGAGACAGGTATCGACGATCCGCTGAGGGCAACAGCTGGCGATATCCGGCAGAGGAGACCTGGAGATACAGACCTCCATGCATGGCTTGCAGCCTATGAACTGGTGCTGTACGGGGGTCAGATCCCTGCTGCCGGGAAGCGGCAATGGTTTGTCGATACCTACCAGAGTCTCCGGGAGGATCATGTATGAGACCGGCGATGCTGATCGCAATCATCCTCATCCTCCTCACCCTGGGAGCAGCAGGGGCCCACCTCCAGACCACCACAACCGATCTCTCACGTTTTAATCCGGGGTGGTCAGGAACAGCCGCCTTCTACTCGCTCGCCGAAAGCATGGATGCAGAGATCCTCACATCAGGTACAAACGAACCCGCAGACCGCTATATCATTATTGCTCCAAAAGATGCGTCCCCATCCGGGATTGCAGAAGAGGTACTGAAGAGCGGCGGAACAGTCATCATTGCAGATGAAGAGGGGGATGCAAACCAGCTCCTTGAGGCACTGGGATCCCGTATGCGGATAGTACCCGGCAATGTTTCGAGTATTGATATGGAATTTGCCTCGACACGGACGATTATTGCCAGGGTTTCGGCAAACCATACACTCCTTGAAGGCGTAACAACACTCGCCTTCAACAGGCCATCCTCTATCACCGGCGGAACACCGCTTGTCAGGACATCGGTGCTCTCATGGGTGGACACCACAGGATCCGGCAGGCCGGGGGCCGGGGCATCGCTTGGCCAGTATACGCTGATCGCCCGTGAAGAAGTAGATCCGGGCGAAATAATCCTGATCGCCGATGCAAGCCTCTTTGCCACAACAATGCAGCAGGTCAGACGGCTCCATGATAATAGACAGCTCCTTGAGAATATGCTTGATACCAATGGTACTGTGAGTGTGGATGCAGTCCATGGCAAAACCGCCGATGCCGAAGGGCCCGCATATATCATCAATAAGGTCAAATCCGCACCAATAAGTACCATCATTGCCATACTTCTCCTGATGGTCTTTGTCATCGTCGCATTCAGAAAACAGATACTCTAGGAAGAACCATGACGCCCGATACAGCCATACAAGAAATTCCCCGGAAAGTTGAGGAGATCAGATCTCTTATCAATCAGTACCTTGTCGGAAAAGACGATTTAACAAAACTGATCACAATAGCACTTCTCTCTGAGGGGCATATCCTGATCCAGGGAGTTCCGGGAACAGCGAAGACGACGATTGTAAAGGCATTTGCCAAAATTCTCGGATATACATTCTCCCGTGTCCAGTGTGCAGTCGATACACAGCCGGCCGACATCCTCGGTCTGCGGATCTATGATCAGTCCAAAGGAGAGTTTGTACTCAGGAAAGGGCCGATATTTTCGAATATTCTCTTAATCGATGAGTTAAACAGGCTGAATCCAAGAACCCAGAGTGCGTTTATCGAGGTGATGAGCGAGCAGCAGGTGACAATAGAAGGTGAAACCCATCCCCTGCCAAGCCCGTTCTTTGTGATGGCTACCCAGAATCCATACGAATTTGAAGGGACCTTCCCGCTCATCGAGGCACAGAAAGACCGGTTTATGTACAGTTTCATCTCCGGGTACCTCAACTCCGAGGATGAACTGGAAGTGCTCAGGCGCCTGGACTCGGGAAAGCTGAACTGGGATACCTATGCAACATCACTCAATCAGCAGAAAGATGATGTCGATCTCATCTCGCTTCGGAACTGTGTCGAATCCATTCACATCGAGGAGCGGGTTGCCATGTATATCAGGGATCTGGTTGTTGCAACACGACAGACCGGAGATATCAGCCTCGGGGCAAGCACCCGTGCATCGATTGCGTTCTATAAAGGGAGCAAGGCAGTCGCTGCACTCAATGGGAGGACCTTTGTAACTCCGGATGATGTGAGGGAGATCGCATTCCATGTGCTTCATCACCGGCTGATACTTCGCCGGGAAGCTGAGATCGCCGGAGTTAACCTGGAAACGGTCATCAATGAAATTATCCGGTCAGTCGAGGTGCCCTGAGGTGCAGCCGAGCCCACTTTCCCGTGCGATACTGGCAGCCGGCATCCTCACCATCATCGGGAGTGGGGCGATGGGGAGTATGCCTGGAGTGGTGGCGGGATCGGTCATCCTGCTCTTCCTCTTCTCCCGTGCCATCATCTTCCTGAAAGCCGAAAAACAGGTGATTGGGACATTCCATCTGAAACGGGAATGTGATAACCACATTGTCCGGCAGTACGGAACCATTACGGTCACCCTGTCTGCACACCTGGATCTGCCGCAGGCATATCTCATCTCGATACGTGACATGCCGGGTCCCGGCTTTGAAATCCCCGATACTCATCCGGAGTTTGATCCAGGCAGCACATCAGAACTCACGTACCGGATACAGGCACGGGCCCGTGGCTCCATCTCATTCTTCGGTGCAACTGTTAAGATGGTGAATCGCTTCTTCTCGACATCCATCATCTTCACCCGCCCGGAAGATTGTATGCCGGACGTTCAGGTTCAGCCACGCGGCTCCCCGGTTGTCCTTGGGGGAGAATCCCTGGGATATGGAGAATCAACCTCACGCAGGCTCATCTCACCATCAGGAACCGTTGTGAGGTCATTTCGTGAATATATGCCGGGAGATGATCCACGCCAGATAGACTGGAAGATAACGGCAAAGACGAAACGGCTTACCATCCGCGAGGTCTATGCACAGGCAGGTGAGATCCCGGTGGTGGTCCTTGATATGCCTCTTGATGCAGGTCTGGCCGAACAATTGATCGGATTTGCCGCCGGCGCTGCCGAAGATTCACTGAAGGTATCTCATTCTGTCTCGCTCCTCGCGATTGCAGGAGGGAATGTGATCAGGTTTCTCCCTGATGAGCGGCAGGCATCCCGGGTACTGGCAGCGATCCGCGATCTCCCTCCATCTGCCCGTTGGAACCATTTCTACCGCTATCTCTCAGAGAACGATGCACGGAGAGTGAAACTCTCCCTCCCGGCCGGCCCGACACTGCACACATGGTATGATGCGGTGATCCAAAACCGTGGCATGCCCTCTTTTGAAGCAGAATGTATCCGTGCCTTTGCCAGAACCAAAGGCACTGCTGTGTTACTCTTCAGTGCAGCAGATGGTGATACCAGCCATCTCGGCATGGTAGCACGGGCCGCAAAGCGGATCGGGCTCTCTGTTCACCTGAGAATTCCTGCACACAGTGCTGCCTCGATTCGTCCTGGCGCATTTCCGATCGATACCATCGAGGTGATCTGAGATGGAGAGAGAATGGGTTCTCCGCGGCATCTTCCTCGGCATCTCCGGTGTCGCCCTCATCTTTCTCGATCCTCTCCTCTGGATAGCCTGGCCGGTTGCGTTATCCGGGATGATATATTCGAAGAGATCCGGGGTTGGTGCAGTCCCGGAACTCTGCCTGGGGGTGCCCTGTGTGGTTGCCGCAGGATACCTCTCCCCGATCCTCCCGGGCATCCTGATGCTCCTCTTGATTGCATCCGCATGCGGATCAGATCTCTTCCTCCCCGCAGATCGGTATCTCTCTCTTATTCTGTTGATCACCGGCCTTCTGCTGATCCTGCTCATTGTACCAACGATTGATCCATTCATCGCCGCACTTCTCATCACCTCCGGAACAGGAATTGCCGGCGGAATTCTCTATCTTTATGAATATTCCCTGCACCGGAGAGTCCGGGGAGGTCATGCATGAAATCAACAGTGCCACACGAGCAGCTCCAGACATTGGTATCGTACTGTTCAGATCAGTTGAGAGATCTGATCCAGACAATCCGGCATCCCGGGGATTCAGATGAGGCGAAGGCATCACTCGCACTCTTCATCGCAGCAGCCGCTGCCCTCGCTCTCGTCTTCTTCACCGATCGCGCAGATATGACCAGTGCCACCCTGGTGCTCTGCGGATTTGCCTGTTTTATTGCAGGCCTCTTCCTCCTGACCTTTCACCGGGGCGGGACGGTGGCTCCGGATATCGCCGAGCGGCTAACTCCCGGGTGCCGGATCGGACTTGCCAGGATCACCGCTGATCTCGGGGTGGATGGCGATGCGGTCATCCTGCCGGAGGGTGAGAATATCATCCAGTTCAATACCTCAGGTGCTTCGAAGATCCCAGATGGAGCTATCCAGACATCGCTTGTTGTCCATGAGGGATCAGTCGGGGTGGCTATACCTCCTCTGGCTCTTCTGCTCTGGAATCATCTCCGTGACAAGTACGGACTTACCACTCCGGAGGGTATCGAAGGATCGCTCTCTGCCTTTTGCGAGGTGTTGACGGTTGCCTGTGAACTCGCTGAGACGGTGACAACCGCAATTGAGGGGGACGATCTGGTACTGGAGATCACCGGCTATCATCTCTTTGGAGAGTGCATGATAACCCAGGCTGAATCACCGAAATGCTGCACGATGTTTCCGTGCGCTATCTGCGGACTGATCGGCGTTATCCTCGCCGATGCAACGAGATCAGCCTGGAGCTATGATCGGATCGTCCTCTCCCCCGAGAGCCGCACGATCACGATCACCCTCAGCCGGTATGAGCAGTGGATCTGACCGATGCCCCAATAATAATTCTCTCACATGATCAGGCAGCAGGGCCGACACTGACCCAGAGATGGAGATCACGATAGCTGCTATTCACAAGTTCTGCAGGCGGGATACCGGGTGCAGGAAGCTCTTCATCGAAGAGGAGGAACTGTATCCGGTTGATTGACGTATCATTTACCATAAAGGTAAACTTCCGCTCCTCAGTTTCGTTATGGGCGATCTCGGTGGAGAACGACCCAAGCGGAACAGATGAGAGGATCGTTGAGGTGTTCGTAACAGTATCGAACTGCTGGTTGAACCCGTAGATGATCGCGGTATAGGTGACGTTTCTGTATTCGTGGTTGCCTATCCCGATGATCACAAACTGCTCTGTGCCTGCGCGGAAGTTTGTCGGATAATCTGCTGCCTTCCCTTTCTCTCCGAGAATATAAAACTCGGTGAACTTCTCCCCCTCCTTTGGGACGACGATCACGTAGATGGTGGTCCCAATAGCAAGGATGATCGCACAGATCAGGATGATGCTCAGGGCACGGTCGAGGCGGCTGCTCTCTTCCGGGAAGAGTTCATCACGGATCCCCTCCTTCACCTCCTGGAGTGGGATCCGCAGGCGTTTCTCCTCCGGGAGGAGCAGGCGCCGGTATGCTGCGATTGCAGACATTGCCAGGGCAAAGATCACCAGCGCGGTGACGATCGGATCCAGCCGGATACCCCAGGGGGTGTAGTTTAGGCCAAGGCCGATTAACGGTACAACCGCAATCGAGAGGCCAAAGGAGAGTGCGATCCGCTCGATCCAGTCGAGATCATCGTCTGCTGGGAAGAGCGCGGCGATCAGGAGATATCCCGGGATAAAGAGGATGAAAGGGAGCGCGAAGATCACCCGGAGCGGGGTATCCTGGAGGATTGGCAGGTAGATGCAGCCGATAGTGCCAATAATCCATAGGATGGCGACTTTCAGGTCGATCGGGATTATTTTTGGGTTAAGCAGATCAACGGCGATATCAGCTGGCTCTGGTGGCATCACTAGTAATCTATCCTGGTATCTGAAAAAGAGTGGTGATTGGCAGGTGCACTTCCAGAGACTGACAGGAATTCTCCTGAACAGGGAAATGTTGAATTGATCAAGACGGTAGTTATTTCTCTGAGAAAGTGCCGAACTGTCTGTATGAAAGAACGAACAGTTCTATTGCTGCTTGTTGCCTTATTTTGTATTATTGGATCAGCTCATGCTGCAACAGTAATGGAGATCGACTCGGGAAATGCAGACGGATCCTATCTCCAGGTACATGTTGGGGGCATTGGATCTGCAACAAGCCTCCAGTTCGATCTCACCTATGATCCAGCCGTTGTGAGTATCACCGGGATCAAAAAAAGTGCAGGATATGAGAGCGTCTCGATGACGACGAATACGAATACCCCGGGTACAGCCCGTGTACTTGTGATATTCCCCGACCCGGTGACGATCCAGGATCCTGCCGGTATAGTACAGATAGCGTTCTCATCTGTTGCTGCCGGAACAAGTACGCTCTCGCTTACAGATGCACGGTGGAGTGATTTTCCTGCGTTTGAATCCATCACGTTTGATGAGGTGAAGGACGGCACAGTCACAAGCACGATAACACCGGACGCGCAGGCGACCACAGTTCCACCACACTATGAGGCTTCACCAGGCTCCTCATATGATCCCGGAACCTTCACGCTGCCCGAAGATACCGTAGAGATACCAGCAGTCCCTGAACAGACATTTACGCAACCTGCGGCAACGCAGATGCCAGCCGAACCTTCTCTCCCCACAACTTTGGCACCTGAAGAACAACCAGTGGAACCGCCACAGCCGGGAGCACCGGATGCAACCCCGGCACCGGCACCGGTGGCCGCTCTCCCGATTTTTATCGCCGCCATCCTTCTGTATCGGAGAAACCGGTAAAAACCCGGTTTTCTCACACTCTTTTCACCCGATCATATGTATTATATCCAATAAGCGGCTAAAATACGCCCGAGTGTGATCGCTTTGGACACACGTTACCTTATTCTCTCTCTGGCACTGATTCTGCTGCTAACAGCTGGAACAGTGGCCGCGGCACCGTTTGCCGGTGAGCCGCAGCATGTAATAATTGTGATGAAAGACCGCCCCGCTGATGATGCGGGTTATCTCGAACTGAATGCTTTTGCTGAGGCTTCTCAACGGGATATCCTCTCGACTGTCGATCGGATGAGTGCGGATGAGCCGAGATCCCTCTGGTCGGTGAATGCGATTGCCGCGACCCTCACCGAAGAGCAGGTGAAGCAGGTCGCCGCCCGATCCGATGTGGAGAGGGTGATCCCGGACTATATTATCACCATCGATCTCCTCAAGGATCCTGAGGTGATCGAAAAGGGTGACCGGGGCATGAGATTCTTCAAGCCTGCACCTGACGATCAAGTCGAGTGGATCGATCCTTCGTACCCCTATGAAGAGGATATTGCCTGGAGTATCTCCTGGATTGAAGCGCCAGAGGTCTGGGCAAACGGGTTTGACGGCACCGGGGTGACGGTTGCTGTTGTTGATACCGGGATCGATGCAACCCATCCGGATCTTGCTGGGAAGGTAGTAGCCTGGGCTGATTTAGTCAACAGCAGAACCGATCCCTATGATGATAATGGCCACGGCACCCACTGTGCCGGGACAGTGGCCGGCACTGGCGCTGGCGGGTCATTCACCGGGGTTGCGCCGGGTGCTAACCTGATCGGGATCAAGGTTTTTAATGCGGGTGGATCCGCAAATAGCTCCACTGTTATTGCGGGCTTCGAAAAGGCCGTTGAACTGGGAGCGGATGTTATCTCATATAGTGGAGGATATAGTGATCCGAGGTCTTTTGATAACGAGGGTGTGATTAACACTCAGGAAGGTATCACATACGAATTTCCGGTAACTCATTACGATGACGTCTATGACCCCTCATTTACCCTCCTCTGGGTTAATGCGCCGCCTTATGCGAACATCAGTATAACGATGAAACAACCGGACGGCACAGTATTTCCAGGTGTCGATTGTGACTGGTATGAAGTACCCCTTCCTGATGATTGGAAGATGCTAAAATTCATGGGCAATGATCGCCTCCAGGCAGGCAACTGGACACTGAACCTCGCTGTTCCCGGATTCAATGAGAGCAATTTGGTCTGGTATTCAGGCAAAGGAAATGATCTCGACAATATACTGGAACAGAGAATTGACTTCTCGGATTATATGGGTGGGCTTGATACGGCCACCTTCGAGATGAATACCAGGTATTATATGGAAGAGGACTATGACTATGCATATCTTGAGGTCTATAATGTTGAATTGGATAGGTGGGATACCCTCCTTGAACTTACAGGAGTTGGTCAGGGTACCTATACAGCTGATCTAAGTGATTACCTCTGGCAACAGGATGGTCAGTATATACTCAGCTATATCGATCTCCGGCTCAGGTATGAGACAGATTCTTCAGTCATCTATGGCGGTTGGTACGTTGACTGGATGGCAATCCCAGAGATCGGTTTCTATGACGATGCATCAGGTGATGCCGGCTGGACTGCAGTCCCCGATGATGGCTGGGAGCGGGTACAGGAGCAGTATCCCTTCAATGCAGAGTGGATGGTCTTTTACACCGATAATGGAACGAGTATCCAGTCCCGTGCAGTGAACCAGATCGTCGAAGACGGCACAGTCTTTGTGACATCCGCTGGAAACGAAGGAGATTTTGGTCTCCG
>NPIE01014576.1_pt1 | contig 12727 bp, 10 predicted proteins | sample 8637661 | NCBI WGS metagenome assembly NPIE01 (sample SAMN07420842, study PRJNA396082) | bioreactor metagenome | isolation source: sample BA12 brine-fed electro-methanogenic bioreactor BA | place: Japan: Kochi | collected 2016-12-09 | reverse complement strand
GATACCTGTAAACTCGAAGAATGTGTCAAACGGGGCACTGAACTGATCGATTGGTCCCACAAGTATCCGCGCATCGACCTTGGCGACAAGGTCAAAGCGGTCGGCATGGCAATCGCCATGCAAGGCAGCGGCATTCCTTATATTGATATGGGGAGTGCAACCATTAAGTTAAACGACGATGGTTTCTATAATCTTTTGGTCGGTGCAACTGACATCGGTCAGGGCAGCGATACCATCCTAGCTCAGATAGCAGCTGAAGTATTAATGACCTCCATTGACAAGGTCATAGTCTATTCATCGGATACCGATTTAACACCTTTTGACGTCGGTGCCTACGCTTCAAGCACAACCTACGTCTCAGGCAACGCCGTTTTCAAAGCGGCGCTAGCCATGAAGGAATCCATGATCAAAGAAGCCGCAAGAATTTTTAACTGTGATGTTTCTGAAGTAGACTTTGACGGATCTCGCTTCGAACATGATGAACTGCAGATCTCTTTGAGGGATTTTTCAAATCAGATTACCTATTCCGAAGAGCAGAAACAACTGACAGCGACATCGAGTTATGTCGGCCACAAGTCACCGCCACCCTTTATGGCGGGTCTGATTGAGATTGACATCGATAAGGAAACCGGTGAAATCGATATCGTTGACTACGTCTCTGTTGTCGACTGTGGGACAACGATCAATCCCAAACTCGCTGAAGGCCAAGTCGATGGTGCGATTGTTCAAGGCTTAGGCATGGCAATGTTTGAACGCGTGACGGTTTCTGCATCAGGCAAACTCATCTCCAATAACATGATGAACTACCGGATTCCAACCCGTATGGACATCAAGAAACTGACCACAGAGTTTGTCGATAGTTATGAAGAAAGTGGTCCCTTTGGCGCAAAATCAGTGGGCGAAATCGGCATCGATACACCACCGGCCGCATTGGCCAATGCTGTTTATAATGCCGTTGGGGTCAGAATCACAAGTCTTCTNNTCTTCCTATCACACCAGAAAAAATACTTTTAGCACTTAAACAAAAGGAGAACACAAAATGAAACAAAAAATAACTGTTTTATCAGCCATTATCTTTTATGGATCGATGTGGGGAATTTTAGAAGCGACCATCGGTTACCTTCTACATTTTCTACCGATTTTTATCGCCGGCACGATTTTATTTCCAATCGTCAGCTTGATTCTCTACAAAACCTACCAGACGACGAAATCGAGCAGCTCACTACTCTATGTCGGTATGATTGCGGCCGCCATTAAAGCACTGAACTTCTTTTTGCCATATGGCTCCCCCTTCAAAATTATCAATCCCATGATTTCCATCATTCTTGAAGCACTGCTCGTGATGGTTGTCATCAAAGTCATGAGCCATGATTCGCTGACAAAAAAGGCGAGTGCTTTTATCGCCGCAAGCATGGGTTGGCGTTTACTCTATGTGGTCTATATGGGTATTCAATTCTTAGCGACAGGCTTCGTTCACGCCTATATCGCCAGTTTCTATGCGGCTTTCGAATACATCGTTTTATATGGTCTCTTAAGTGCGGGCTTTGCGCTGGGCTTACATCTTGTTGTGAAAATTTTGGGACAAAAAGTCAATCTCAAATTATCACGCATCAGTATTGTCATGTCCATGACCACTTTTGTGATTGCGATTTTGCTGACGCTTTTCGTTTAAAGTTATCATGACTATTTTTGACCGTATTTCGTTATATCGCAAGCAAAATATCGCACTGATGTTGGTGACTGCTGTCGCCAAAGAAGGCAGTGGCCCCGTCGCTGTCGGCAAAAAGATGATTGTATTAGAGACCGATCAAGCCTATGGTACTGTCGGTGGCGGCGCCATTGAACACTATGCCAGAGAAAAATGCAAGTTTCTTCTTAAAAAACGCGAGAACTTGCTCGAAACCTATCTTCTTGATGAAGGGAAAGTCTATGAAGAGGGCCAAACGTTACCGATGGCTTGTGGCGGTAAGGTGACGCTCTTCTACGAGTACATCGGTCCCAAGGAAACCATCTATGTCTTTGGTGCAGGTCATGTCGGACAGGCATTGGTCAAGGTCTTGAAAACCATGGATTTTCATGTGACTGTCATTGATGAACGTCAAGCAGTCATCGATCAGTTCGAAGGCGCAGACCAATGCGTCAATAAACCCTTTGTCGATTTTATTGAAACAGATGGCATCAAACCCGACAGTTTCATCATCGTTTGCACCCCCAGTCACACCCATGACTATCATGTTATCAACAAAATCATAGAACTCAAAATTAAACCCAAATACATGGGAATGCTTTGCTCACCTGAAAAACTCAATCAATACCTGGCTTCAACCTATGAGCGTTTTGGTCAAGACATCGATCTTAGCTATTTTTACTCGCCCATTGGACTCGATATCGGCGGTGGCAGTCCAGAAGAAATCGCCATATCTATTGCATCGGAAATTCTAGCTGTGTCTTACGGCAAGAAAAACCATGCCCATATGAGGAGTGTCTATGGAGGTAAACATCGTTACTGGTAAGATGAATTCCGGTAAAACGACAAGAATCAAACAACTGTATCAAGCACATCAAAAGGGAGAGGGCATCGTTTCAAGGAAGATCATGATCGACCGCGATGTCTTTGGTTACTATGCCCAAAGACTATCGGACAACTTTGAGTTTCCCCTGATGATTCATGAGAAGTATTTTGATCGCTCCATTTACGTCGAGCGTAGTTTTAGTTCACGCTCGATTGGTGAAACCATTGGCCCCTATAAAATCTATAAAAAAGCATTAAAAGCAATCAATGATATCCTTCATCATGCCATCAAGCAGGGAAAATCGCCGATTTATCTTGATGAGGTAGGGATGTTGGAACTTCGCGACAAGGGTTTCGCACCAATCATCCGTTTCGCCATCAAACATGACATCGATTTGGTGATGACGATTCGTGAGGATTTGATTGAATCGGTGATGCAACATTTTCACATTCAAAACTATGATATCGTAAGCAGGTGAGGATTTGTTTGATAAGGCATTATTGAATGGCAACGTCTATCTCGAAGGCGGTTGGCAGACCAAGAACATTTACATCTCCGGCAAGTATATTGCCAAAATATCCGATACGCTTGAAGAAGCCTCGGAGATTTTGGATGTTTCAGGACGTTTGGTCATCCCCGGATTGATTGATCCCCATGTTCATCTGAACTTAGATCTTGGCAAGATTCGTTCCAGAGATGATTTTTTAGCCGGTTCGATTCAGGCAGCTTATGGCGGTATTACCCATATCATTGATTTTCTCGATCCAGTGGATAACGTCGATGATTTGGAGGCAGCCTACCAACGCAGATGCCTTGAGGCCAAGAATGCCTGTGTCGACTATAGTTTCCATGCGACGATTAAGGATCCCAAATGCGATTTGGAGGCTTTCGTCATCAAAATGAAGTCTTTGGGACTCAGGTCTTTAAAATTATTTACGACCTATTCTGATTCAGGCAGAAGAACAGAGGATGAAGACATCATCAAATTGTTGAAGTTGTCGGAAAAATATCAGTTTCTATTATTGGCTCATGTTGAAAACGACGATCTTATCGATCTTGACCCTGACTTTTCCTATCGTGATTTGAGTCGCTCGCGCCCGACCTTGGCTGAAACCAAGGAAGCGCTAAAACTCGCTTCTTATGTCAGACAGTATGGTGGTTATCTCTATATGGTTCACACCAGTTCCGGATATACCCTCAGACGTCTTAAAGAATCATATAGCGATATCCTTAACCGTCGTTTCTTCATCGAAAGCTGTCCCCAATACTTTGTGCTCAATGAAACCCTTTTGAATCGAGAAGACGGTTATCTTTATACGTTGGCGCCACCACTTCGGAGTCCAGAAGAAAGCAATTTGCTCAAATCATTGATTGACAACGTCTACAGCATCGGTACCGATCACTGTGCTTTTTTCAAGGACGATAAAGCAAAATACTATCTTAAGGATATTCCGCTTGGCATCGGAGGTATCGAGTATAGTTTCGATTTAATGTATCAACTTTTTGGTGATCAAATCATCGACAAGATGTCAACGCATATCTGTGCCCTTTTTGGTTTTGAAGATTGCGGCCAAATCAAGGAGGGTGGAAGAGCAAATCTCTTTGTCTATGAGTTGATGCCCAATGACATCGACGAGTTTCACGGCTTCACAGACTACTCTCCCTATTGGCAAATGCCTCGTAAAGGAAGGGTCATCCACACCATGAGAAACGGGCATTTTCTCGTTAAGAATCTGCAATTCAATTATCAAAAAGCTGACTACATTTAGGAGTGAAACCATGAAGGCCATCATCAATGCAAAAATCTATGATTATCATCAATATATTTCTTTGGGCTATCTCATTTATCATCAAGAGATCATCAAATGCGGTCCAATGTCTGAGTTTGAGGATCAGGGTTATGAAGAAATCATCGATCTTGAAGGTCGCTGGCTTTTACCCGGTTTTGTTGCCGGGCATACTCATCTTTATTCCGCTTTTGCCAGAGGGATGTCGATCGATTTCAATCCCAAGGGTTTTAAGGATGTCCTTAAACAGCTTTGGTGGACACTGGATCATTATTTGGATTTGGATATGCTTTATGATTCGGCTTTGGTGTCCGGACTAGAACAACTCAAGGCCGGGTCGACGACGTTGATCGATCATCATGCTGGCTTTCACATCAAGGACAGTCTCCAAACCATTCATCGTGCCCTTGTCGACGACTTAGGGATACGCGCCATTCTCGCCTTTGAGACTAGTGATCGCTATGATGTCGACATGGCGATTGCTGAAAATCTCGATTATCTTAACCGTGAAGCAACACCCTTCTCAGCAGGTCTATTTGGTCTTCATGCATCCTTTACCTTGAGTGATGAGACACTCAAAAAAGTCAGTGCATCGCTGGCGGGTCGAGGCATCCATATCCATGTCGCCGAGAGCCTTGTTGACGAACTTGAAACGAAAGCACGCTACGGCATGACAGTCGTTGAAAGACTTGACAAGTTCAAGCTTTTGAATGAGCATAGTCTCTTGGTACATTGCGCCCACGTTTCAGATCAAGAACTCGATCTCATCAAAGCAAGGAAAGCAACCATCAGCATCAACGTCAGTTCAAACATGAACAATGGCGTTGGTTTGCCGAACCTGCGCGCCATGCATCAAAAAGGCATTCCCACCATCATCGGCAATGACGGACTGATTCCATCGATGCCAATCGAGACTCTCAATGCCTACTACAGCGCTCATCACCAGCAACAAGACGCTGTCGGACTCTCACTTGATGTGATCCATCAATCGATACTCGCCGGCTATCAATTCGTCAATGGTTTGCTGACGAAACCGATAGGCCGTTTCGAAAAAGGTTATCAAGCAGATATGATCAGCGTCGCCTATGATCCGATTACACCAGTTCACCAGGATAATGTTTTTGCCCACCTTTTCTACGGCCTTTATCCTCAATGTTCTCCCATCGATGTTTGGATTGCAGGTACTCCTAAAATTCGAAATAACGCGTGGCATAAACCGATGAAGGCAATTTATCAAAAAGCGCAAATATCAGCTGAAAAACTATGGAATACAATCAAGAAAGAAGGTAAGAATCTTGAATTTAAAGACGACATTTGTTGGATTGACCTTGCTCAATCCCCTAATGCCCGCCGCCGGGCCCATCAATGGTGATTTAGAGAAACTTCTCTTTTTAAAAGAAGCTGGTTGTGGTGGAATAACCACCAAAACCATTTCTGTCAAGGAACCGCATATTCCCAAACCCTGTATCTATGGTGACCGTTTGTTCATCATGAATTCAGAACTCTGGAGCGAGCATTCTTACGACACTTGGATTAACGATTTTCTTCCTGGTTTTATGCCACATAAAGATCGTCCTCTCATTATCAGTCTTGGCTACAGCCAAGATGATATGGCTTTTTTAGTGCCGAAAGTCGATCGCTTTGCTGACGCATATGAGATATCCACTCATTATGTCGGCAAGGATCTCAGCGTCATTTCCGAGACTGTTTCTGTGATTCGGTCCCTGACCAAAAAACCTATCTATATGAAGATCAGCCCTCATATCCCCAATCCTGAAGCCTTTGCCAAAGCCATCAAAGAGGCTGGCGCTAATGGCGTTGTTGCCATCAACTCCCTAGGTCCGACGATGAAGATTGATATCAACTCGAGATCGATTGTCTACGGCAATGATTCAGGGTTTGTTTGGACCAGCGGTCCAGCAATTAAGCCGATTGCACTAGCCACTGTCTATAAGATTAAACAGGCTGAGCCTTCACTCACGGTAATCGGGGTTGGCGGTATCGCTTCGGCAGAAGACGTCATCGAATTCCTTCTGGCAGGCGCCAGTGCTTGTCAGATGCTCTCGGCAGCGCTTTTGAAGGGTAAACAACTCTATCAAAAAATCATCGATGATCTGCCCAAAGCTTTGGAAAAGTATGGTTTCTCAAGTGTTCAAGAGGTCATCGACACAGCCTTGACCAAGGATGTCAAGTACAAGCGTTCACTACCTGTCTTAGACATCGATCAATGTACCGAGTGCATGCTCTGCGAAAAGATCTGTCCTTATTTTGCGATTACTTTCGAAGAGCATATTACATTCAATGCAGATAAGTGCTTTGAGTGCGGTCTATGCATCTCTAAATGCCCGGTAGGCGCCATCAGTTTCAAGTAGGAGGTTTCCATGTCAGATATATCGAAGTCAATTAAAAAAACCGATAGCGATGAGAAAATATCCGGACAGGCCCGTTATGTTGCGGACATACAGATGGATGGTATGTATCATGCCATCACCCTGAGATCGACGATTCGCTGCGGAAGAATAAATAATATTCAAATACCCCCGCTGCCCAAGGATTATCACATCATAGCCGCCAAAGACATTCCTGGCAAAAATGTGGTCAAGGTCATTTTTGATGATTGGCCAGTTTTTACCGAGGAAAAAATCTCTTACCTTTATGAACCGATTCTGTTGGTAGTGGGTCCTGACAAAGCAAAAACATTCGAGATCGTCAAACAAATCAAGGTCGACTATGTCGAAGAAGAACCTGTATTTGATTGGGTAAATTCTGCCATCCATTATCATTTTGACAAAGGCGATGGTGCTCAGGTATTTGATCACGCAAAACGCATCATCACATACGAGTATGAGACCGGTTATCAAGAACAGGCATATATTGAACCCCAAGGGTTTCTTGGCTATCCTGAAGGGGATAAAGTGACATTAATCGGATCGATTCAATGTCCCTATTACGTTAAAAACGCAGTTATTCAAACCTTGAATGCCAATCCAGATCAAGTCAGAGTGATTCAACCATCGATCGGCGGCGCCTTTGGTGGTAAAGAAGAGTTTCCGTCATTGATGGCATGCCAGTTGGCTGTCGCAGTCAAAAAGGTTGGCAAACCCATCCAAATGCTTTATGAGCGTGATGAAGACATGAATGTCACGACCAAACGTCATCCTGCCAAGATTCGTTTCGAAGCGGCGATTGGCAAACATAAGGAGATTCTTGGTTTCAGGGTCTACGCCGGCATTGATGCTGGTGCCACGATTGGCTTATCAGGTGTTGTTCTATCGCGTGCACTGATTGCATGTACAGGCGCTTATACAATCGACCATCTCGATGTTTCCGGGGATGTCTTTTTGACCAACACAGTTCCCAATGGGGCCTTCAGAGGCTTTGGCGCGCCCCAGATGTACTTTGCTATTGAGATGTTTATGGAACATCTCGCTAGAGACCTTAAGGAAGACCCCCTCGCCTTGAGGAGAAAACACCTCGCCAAACAAGGTGACAAGACCTCCACATGCGGCACCTTCAGAGATCCTATCATCATGGAAGAAATGATTGAGAAGGCGATGGAGATATCCGATTATCAGAAGAAAAAAGCACTTTACGACCAACCCGATGCTCATCGCGGCATCGGCATGAGTTTCTTCTTTCACGGCTGTGGGTTTACAGGTTCGGGAGAAGCGAATATTATCAAAGCCAAGGTTAAACTCAGAAAAACCAAGGACGCAAAAGTTCATATTTTGATTGCAGCAGTGGATATGGGTCAAGGACCCAGAACTACCATGCGTAAAGTCGTTAGCGAAGCGCTTGAGATTCCTGTTGAAGATGTTATCTTTGATTTCCCAGATACGGACCAGGTGCCTGATTCAGGACCGACCGTTGCATCGAGAACGATGATGATTGTCGGTGGACTGGTTGCCAGGGCAGCCAAATCGATGAAAGAACGCTGGCAAGAAGAAGCCTTTGACGTCGTTGAACAATACATCCAACCCAAAGAGATTGTCTATGATGAAGAACACTTCAAAGGCGATGCCTACCCAGCATACTCTTGGGGAATCAATATCGTCGAAGTCGATGTCCATCCGACAACCTATCAGGTGAATGTATTGCATACATGGTCGGTCTACGATGTCGGCAAGGCGATTGATGAACGGATAGTTCTCGGCCAGGCCGATGGCGGATTGGCGCAAGGCATCGCTTATGGTTATCTCGAAGTGATGCGTCATGAGTCAGGCGTCATTCGTCAGAAAAACATGACCGACTATATCATTCCGACAGCGATGGATATGCCACCGATGGAGACAAGGCTTTATGAGAATCCCTATGCCTATGGTCCCTATGGCGCCAAAGGTGTTGGAGAGTTGACGCTGGTCGGCGGTGCCCCAGCGATTTGCCAGGCCATCGAACAGGCAATCGGCAAACGAATTTACAAGATACCGGCAACGCCGGAATACTTGATGGAGTTGATGAACGATGACACAAATAAACTTTAAACTCAATGGTCAGGCTGTTTCTCTAGAAACCAACCTGAACCGACGATTACTGGACGTGCTACGTGAGGATTATCGACTGATCGGCATGAAGGAAGGCTGTGGCGAAGGCGAATGTGGTGCATGTGCTGTTTTAATTAATCATCGAATTGTCAACTCCTGTACAGTGCCAATCGCCAATGTTGCCAATCAAGAGGTCGTCACCATTGAAGCCTTTGCTCAAACAAAACGCTATCAGGTCATCAAACAAGCCTTTGAAGATGAAGGTGGTGTTCAGTGTGGTTTTTGTACGCCGGGGATGATTATTGCGACCGAGAGTTTGTTACATCATAATCCTCATCCCAGCGATGAGGAGATTAAAATTGGCCTTTCTGGCAATCTTTGTCGTTGCACGGGATATCAGATGATTATCAAAGCAATCAAAAGAGCCGCAAAGGTAGGTGACGGACTATGGTAAAAGCTTATATACCAACGTCGCTTGACGAAGTTTTAACCTTAATTAAAGATCATCGACATCGATTCGTTGCCGGGGGAACGGACATGTTGATTCAGTTTCATAGTCGCAGCGGCTTACCTGTGGCCTTTAAGGATGATGTCATCTATATTGCCAACCTCGAAGAACTCAAGGGCATTACAGACGACGAAGAGAATGTCTATATCGGTGCTGCTGAGACACTTGAAGATATCATGCATTACCCAGAGACACCCAAACTCCTGAAAGAGACAATCTTGGAGATGGCTTCTCCAGCCATTAGACATACCGGCACGCTTGCCGGCAATATCGGCAATGCCTCTCCGGCCGGAGACGGACTCGTTCCTCTCTATCTGCTCAACGCTGACATTGAACTCAGATCACTTGATCAAACCAGAGTTGTGCCCATTCAACAGTTCATCACTGGGGTCAGAAAGATTGACCTTCATGATGATGAAATCATCACAAGAATCATCGTCAACAAAATTGTTTTTGATCAAGAAACATTTATCAAAGTCGGTCCAAGACGAAGCGATGCGATCTCGAAACTGTCTTTTGCGGCCGCCATCAGGGTTGAAAAAGATCAGATATCAGATCTGCGCTTTGCCTTTGGGGCTGTCAACACGACAGTGGTCAGACGTCCAGAGATAGAATGTCAATATATCCGCAAAAGCATCAAAGAACTGAAAGCGGCCCTTCCTGAGATTATCGAACAATATCGACCGCATATCAAACCGATCGATGACCAACGATCCAATAAACATTATCGAGAAACGGTATCACTGAATTTATTAAGAGATTTCATACTGAACTTGTAGGGGTGATGACTTGAATCGACATCTGATTAGACAAGCAAGAGGAGACGAACCTGCTGATCTGGTACTTAAGGGCGGCAAGGTCATCAACGTCTTTACAAAAACAATCGAGGTAGAAGATATTGCCATCAGTGATGGCATCATTTTAGGGACCGGCATCTATCAAGGAAAACGGGAAATTGACTGTTCCGGGTTGTATATTTCGCCAGGCTTTATTGATGGTCACGTCCATATCGAATCATCGATGTTAACGCCGACCGGCTATGCGCCGCTGGTGATGCCCTGGGGGACAACCAGCATTATTGCTGATTGTCACGAAATCGCCAATGTCAAGGGCATCGCTGGGATCGAATACATGCTGGCATCAGCCAAACGCACACCCCTTGATGTTTTTATGATGATTCCTTCCTGTGTACCTGCCACATCCTTTGAGACTGCCGGCGCTGAACTGAAAGCAGAAGACATTGCGAAGCTAAAAGATCGAGATCAGGTCTTGGGTTTAGGCGAAATGATGAACTATCCGGGTGTGATTGAAGGTGACGACGATGTCCACGATAAACTTGATGCTTTTTCAGATCGTATCATCGATGGGCATGCACCTTCGGTGTTCGGTCAGGACTTGAATGCCTATATTTTAGCAGGGGTTAAAACCGATCATGAATGTACTCATGCGCCTGAATTGATCGACAAGGTCAAACGCGGTATGTATATTCATTTAAGAGAAGGATCTCAAACGAAAAATGTCCTCGATCTCTTGCCGGGGGTCAAAGAGAGTTACCTTTCAAGACTTCTTTTTTGTAGCGATGATCTTCATCCTCATGATATTTTGAAACAAGGGCATATCAATCACAACATCAACTTGGCAACCAAAGCCGGACTCGACCCTCTGTCAGCCATTCAAATGGCAACCATCAACATTGCTCAGTGTTATCGTCTCGATCGCTACGGGGCCATTGCGCCCGGCTACTTCGCTGATCTGGTGCTGTTTAAAGACTTAAAGCATATTAAACCCGATGTCGTCTATAAAAAGGGGACACTTGTGGCCAAAGACGGTAAAGCTTTGTTTAATCCCGAGCCCTTGCTGGATGCAACGGTGCTCGATTCCGTCCATTTTGAACCTAACGACTTTGACTTTAACTTCCATCTCAAACAAGAGATTGTCAATGTAATCAAACTCGTTAAAAACAATATCACGACCAGAAAGTTTATTGAGGAAGTGACTTTGACCGAAGATGGCGATGTCGTCTTGACAAAGACACCCGGACTGTTGAAACTCTTCGTGATCGAACGCCATCATCAAAGCGGCCGTATTGGTAAAGCTTTAGTCAGAGGTTATGGTTTGAAAAACGCAGCCATTGCCTTGAGTATCGCCCATGATTCTCACAATGTCATTTGCATCAGCGACAATGAACAAGATGCCTTAGTAGCGTTACGGAAAATCAAAGAGATTAAAGGTGGCATTGTCCTTGCGAGTCAAGGACGGGTTCTCGATTATCTTAAATTGGAGGTTGCCGGTTTGATGACCAATCAATCAGCGAGTCACGTCAAGGATAAACTCGAAAGCATGGACAAAGCAGCTCGGAGGCTTGGTGTTTCTGATGAAGTCGATGATCCCTTCTTATCACTTGCATTCTTGTCTTTACCGGTTATACCGGAAATCAAGTGCACCGATCGAGGTCTTTTTGATGTGACCCACTTTAAAATCATCCCTATCGAGGCGGGACGCTCATGAAAAAAGATATCGCTTATTATGAGTGTACGCTCTGTCAAAAAAGATTTGCGCCACAAGATGATTTAATGACTTGCCCCATATGCGGCGAAAGAGGCATTTTGGACATCGCTTTTGATTACGACAAAATCAAGACAGTCATGACGCCGTCCTATTTTAATAAACCGTTGCCAGAAAACATCTGGCGTTACCTTCCGCTGTTAACCGTTGATGGTCGTTTTACAAGTGAGACACTGTCCGTGGGTTGGACACCGCTTTATGAAAGCAAGCGTTTGGCGAAGCATCTCGGTTTGGAAACACTTTATATTAAAGATGACGGTCAGAACCCGACCCAGTCCCTTAAGGACCGAGCCAGTGTCATCGCCTGTCTCAAAGCAAAAGAACAAGGGATTGAGACGATTGCTTGTTCATCGACAGGGAACGCGGCATCTAGCTTAGCTGGTAACGCTAGCAGACTTGGGCTGAACACCGTGATCTTTGTGCCGAAGCGAGCACCCATCGGAAAGTTGATCCAACTCAAAACATTTGGTTCAACACTGATTAAGGTCAACGGCGACTACCAAGCGGCCTATCGATTATCGAAGGCAGCCATCGATCACTATCAATGGTATAACCGTAATGCCGCCGTCAACCCCCACTTGGTCGAAGGCAAGAAGACTGTCGCACTGGAAATCGCTGAACAGCTGGATTTCAAGCCAACTGATTGGGTGGTTGTCTCTGTGGGCGACGGGTGTACCATTGCGGGTGTCTATAAAGGTTTCTACGACTTTTATCAATTGGGTCTCATTGATAAAATACCGCATCTTCTCGGTGTTCAAAGCCATGGCTGCGCGCCGATTTACAAGGCCTTTATTTCAGAAAAGCCTCTTGAGATAAGCGCTGAAGACACACTCGCAGACAGCATTGCAGTCGGCGATCCGAGAAACCCTATCA